>OCZT010004083.1_pt1 | contig 14813 bp, 11 predicted proteins | sample 1539031 | NCBI WGS metagenome assembly OCZT01 (sample SAMEA3539308, study PRJEB22396) | soil metagenome | biome: tundra; feature: field; material: soil | place: USA | collected 2010-05 | depth 0.15 m
CGCACGCCATGCGAGCGCAACGTGATCTGGTGATAAAAGTGGATGTTGGGATTCTTGTGCCGCTTGTGGCTGGGAAAGCCGGTGCCGAGGATCGATTCCGCCAGGCGCTTGGTCTTCGATACGTGAATCGGTTTGCCGTTTAGCGTTGCGCCTTGGCCGCGTTCGGCGGAGAACATCTCATCGCGGGTCGGGTCATGGAGTACGCCAGCCTCGATCTGCTCATCCTTACGCACCAGCCCGATCGAAATGCAGAACACAGGATAGCCGTGGGCAAAATTGGTGGTACCGTCGAGGGGATCGACATACCAGCGATAGTCGGCGCCGGGACCGCTGCGGGTGCCCTCTTCGCCGACAATTCCGTGTTCCGGCCAGCGGGAGCGCAAGCGCTCGACGATCATCTTCTCCGAGGCGCGGTCGGCCTCGGTCACTAAATCCACGTCGCCTTTGTACTCGATGGTGACGTGGCCGGCGAAGTAACCCATGAGAAGCGCCCCGGCCTCCCGGGCAATCGCCTCCACCTCTGGCAGGTACTGCGTCATTCCGAACCACTCGCGGACTTGCCGTTCTTGGCCGGGGCAGAACTATCCGGACGCGGCTTGCGGGCAGTGTCCTCCGCGATGTAGGCAATCTCGTGTTTGAAGATGAACAGGTTGGGCGCTCCCTCGCGGGTCAAACGCACCATGCGCCGGTCATAATACTCGATCCAGCCGCCGACAATGTCGCCGTCCATCAGCTTAATGCGGACCGGACGCTGCTTCTCGCCTAGCATCTTGAGGTAAGCCGCTTCCTGGTGAGTGTCCTCAGGCGGGGGAGACTTACCCTTGTGCGAGTTGGCGTCGTTACTGGATCCACGGAAGGCCATGGCTCGATTCTACACGGAGACGGACTCTTATCTGCCGGCAATCGGAACCATGTGACAGCGATTTGCGGCTGTGGATCGGCAGAGTTCGGGAATGCAATTCCGCTGCAGGGGACCACGGTTGCCGAGTGCAAATTCTTCGTCCGCACACAAGGAAATTAATCGCGGCGAAACATTTCTTAACAATTTTCCCCGGCTGAAGTATCAAGATTGACCTGCCCTTGGTGCTTGACCATCTTGCGCTGTGCATCACCGAGATCGGCGCGAGCATCTTATCGAGAGTGCCGCGAATTAAGAATGTGCCGCGCGTGTCACCACTTTGATTCCATTCTGGTGTTAGGAAGCTAAGCGCTTATTGCAAGTTTTGTTTGAATGTTTATGCATCTGCAATCTTCTTTAGCAGTGTTAAAAACTCCGGTCGCGATGCTGGTGCTCTGTCTCGGCTTCGGTCTCGTGGCTTATTTTGGTTTGCGCAACTTTTCCAGAATGGTATTTGCGCTATCGCGCAACCGCTCACAGTTATTTTCCGTGGGAGCGGGCATGACGCTACTTGTGGTTGCATTCCAAATGTACGACTGGAGTCGGACCCAGCCCGCCGATGCCAGCGGCGAAGACTTCGTAGCAGCATCCACCCCATTCGCGGCAAGCGGTGATGGGATTCTTGCCCATACCGCTCTCGCCGCAGTGAGCACCTACCACAACGACAATGCCCGGTCCGGCCAGTACATCGATGAAACGGTATTGACGCCCGCAAACGTGAATCCCGCGCGCTTTGGCAAGCTCTATTCCTATGCGCTGGATGGCTATGTTTACGCGCAGCCGCTGTATATGCCGCAGGTGGCAATTCCTGGAAATGGTGTTCACAACGTCGTAGTGGTGGCGACCCAGCACGACAGCGTCTATGCGTTCGATGCTGACTCCAGTTCTTCTACGCCGCTGTGGCGAGTCAACTTCCTCAACCCCGATGTTGGTATAACCAGCTTGACACCCGCGGACGTGAACACGAGCGATATCGTGCCGGAGATAGGAATCACCAGCACTCCGGTCATTGACGTTACCAGCAACACCATCTATGTAGTGGCCGCCACCAAGGAAAACGGCGCGTTTTATCACCGAATCCACGCTCTGGATCTGGCTTCGGGCGCGGACAAATTCGGTGGGCCGCGGGCTATCCAGGCGACGTATCCCGGCGCCGCGCGAGAAAGCTCAGACGGTGTCCTTGCTTTCGACTCCCGCTTCCACCTGCAAAGGGCCGCACTGCTGCTCGACAAAAGCCGGCTGTATGTTGCGTTTGCATCCTACGGCGATTTTGGCGCTTATCACGGATGGGTCATTACGTACGACGCGGCGACGCTGAAGCAAACCGGAAGTTGGGTTACCACCCCCAACGGGTACCAGGGTGGCATCTGGATGAGCGGCTGCGGAATCTCCGCGGATGCTGACGGCAATCTCTATCTTTCGGTTGCGAATGGCCCCTTCGACGCATTTGGCGAGCAACCCGGTACGGACTTGGGCGACAGCGTCGTAAAGCTGAAGCCGGAGCCGGCTGGTTTGACACTGCTGGATTACTTCACTCCCTTCAATCAGGCAACAATGGCGCGAGATGATTTGGATCTAGGATCGGCCGGCGTCGTTCTGCTGCCTGATCAGCCCGGTCCTGTTCCGCATCTGGCGGTTACCAGCGGCAAGAACGGCCACATCTACCTCCTCAACCGCGACGCTCTCGGCGGCTACCGAGCGGAGGGAAATCGCAATCCGCAGGTGGTGCAGGAAATCTCCGGGCTCCGAGAGCAGATGGGCACACCCGCATATTGGAATGGTTACGTCTATTTTGGATCGGGAGTCAGCCCCTTCAAAGATTCGATACGAGCCTTCACTATCCATGATGGAATGTTGTCCCATCCCGCGGCTTCGCAAACCCAGGCCGTCTACTCCTTGACTCGCAACACCGTGAGCGTTTCGGCGAATGGCGACAAGAATGGAATAGTCTGGGCGGTGCAGACCGATGCGTACTACACATCCAAGCCACCCGGCCCCGCAATCCTGCACGCATACGACGCCAGAAACCTCGGACGAGAGTTGTACAACTCCAACCAGCGACTGGCTCGCGATAACCCCGGTCCGGCGTCGAAGTTTACCGTCCCCACGATTGCGAATGGCAAAGTGTTCGTGGGGACGGCAAATCAACTGAGCGTTTACGGACTGTTATCGGCGGGGGGTAACTAGCCGGGCCCGACCAAGGCTGCGCGGCTCCATGGAAAGTGTTTTCGTACGCCGCAAAAACGTGACAGGTTGCACTCCGCGTGGGGGCCCAAGCTGTCATGATGATGACATTCGAATCGGGACGGAGTTCTGCCATGGCTTCCAGGCGTTTCCCTGTGTTCATAGTGCTGCTGCTCCTTGCCTGCTTGGTCGGGCCGGCACAGGCTTCATGGGCGCAAGGCTCCGCGGCGCAACCGGCGCAGCAGCGCAAAACCAGTACCCCCTACACCGGCGATCTCTCCATCTTCGAGTCGTCCGGAAGAGACGAAAAGCTGCACATCAATCGCGTGATGGACATTCTCTCCATCGCGCGGGGTAAGACGGTCGCCGACATTGGTGCTGGCTCGGGATGGTTCACCGTACGCGCTGCAAAACGGGTGACGGAGAGTGGGGTTGTCTACGCAGTGGACATTAACCCGGAGGCGGTCCGTCACATCGCGGACCGGGCCAAGCAGGAACATCTGCGCAATGTGAAGACTGTACTGAGCAAAGCTGACAATCCGGAACTGCCTGCCAATACCATCGACTCTGTGCTCTTGCTGAAAACCTATCACGAGGTGGCGAACCCAATTGTGTTGTTGCGCAACTTGCGAACTTCGCTAAGACCCAACGCGCGCGTGGGCATCATCGATCGCGACGGAAACGGCGAGGACCACGGCGTACAAAAAAAGGTGGTCCTGCGTGAAGCGGAGCAGGCGGGCTATCGCTTGCTCGAAGAACATGATGACCTGGTTAAGGCGGACAAGATGGATTACTTCCTGGTGTTTGAGGCGAAGTAACGCGATTGGAACGGACAGGTCCGCGGCACGGGAATTGCTAATGGCTTCACCCGCTGGACGAACTATCAGGCCGGCGATAGCGTGCGCTTCAAGGAGCGGGTCCGCGACATGGGCGACGGCACGAGCGCCCTGTCAAAGTTGCCCGGCGACGTCCCTCAATAAGCCGCAGTACGACAAAGGGACCCGGAGGCTGCAATACGGATTAATTGCTGAAGAAGTGGCGAAGGTCTAACCCCGGCACACCGCCCACGGTCGACACAAATCTATTTACTCAGAACGATGTTTGGGAGTAGGCTGTTCCCCACCGGAGAGGATCTCGTGAGTTCCCTTGCCGCCGCATCGCCGAAGGAAGAGGAAGCCTTTGCCGCAGCCCGGCCAGCCGACCGCGAATTAGTTCGCTGGCAACGCCGCCTTCTTCCCTTCATGACCGGTTTTGTCGTCGTCATGGCTGCCGTGTTCTTCATCTTCAGCGGACTGCACCTTTACCAGGTTACCGCCTTTATCGAGACCGAGCACGGCCAGAACATCCGGGCACTGATCGAAAGCGAAATCGCGAAGCCCACGTCCGGCAAGCTCACCTCCGATGACGTCACCCAGCACGCCTTGCTCCTTCTGGAAGCGGACACGCTCGACAAGCGCTATCATCAGGCCGGCGCCCTGCTCATGTCGCGCATCTGGAGCCGGCAACTCGCGTTCATCACCGGAATGGTGATGGCATTTCTTGGCGCTGTCTTCATTCTCGGCAAGTTGAGTGAATCGGCCTCGCAGATTTCCGGAGGGGGCGCGGAGTGGAAGGTCGCCATCACCAGCGCCTCACCAGGAATTATCCTTAGCCTTCTCGGAACCGTGCTGCTGGTCTCGTCGCTATATGTTCGCGCCAGTCTTGACATCACCGATGGCCCTGTCTACGTCAATAGATTGCGACGGCCAGTGGTCAGCTCGGGCAACGCCACAACCGGTTCCGCCAAGACCGACGACCCTTCCGGTCCACTTGACCTGGAGGAGCTACAGAGACTCAACCAGCAGACGGGCGCCGCTCCGGCAAAGAAATAGCAAACTACGCGGGGACTTGTATGAAATTCGTCCGGACCGTAACCCTCCTGTTCATTCTGCTGGGAATTCTCTCGGCCGCGGCCGCACAGGACTTGCCGCAGATCGAAGCTGTTTGGCGGCAGACGATCGACGCACTCAGCCGCGGCGACCACCAGAAAGCCAAAGATCTCTTCGCGGACTTCAACCGAAAAGTGCGCGCCTACGCTCGCGCCTACGGCCCCACCTGGCAAATCGAATACCTCGTCGGATCGCTCAACTGCCAGTTCCCTGAAAGCCGGGCCAGCGGAGCCAAGTTCCTCACGGACATTCTGCAAAACAATCGTGGCCTGAACGATGCTGGGGAACTAGAACTGAAGCGCCAGATCGCGGCCTGCACCGCCCCTGCACCCACCGTCACTCCCCTAGGCGATACCCATTCTGATCTCCCACGCGACCTGGCTGGCGGCGGCTCCGCACACTTTCAGAGCCCCGGCATTCACGCCGACATGAAAGGCGGCTCCGGCTTCAGAGTTGATAACGAATCCGCGGCCGCCATCAGCCCCATACCGGCTTCCGAACTCATGGCGCGCCGCGTCCCACTCTCAGAGCCGCAAAAGGCGCTGGCCGGAGCCCTCGGCCGCCTGCCCGCCGGTTCGACTGGCGCCGTCGTGCGGGAATTTACCGTGACCACCGCGAGTTCGGACCGGTCGGCCGCGATCGGCATTGGCAAGTGTCTCCAGGCCTATACCTCTCCTCTCAAGGGACAGTTCCACATCGAGCCCTCCACTTACATGGTGACGATCTACGCTGCCGACTCTGCTGGGCAGGTGTACGAATACGCCAGCCGCCTACATGGCCTGCAGTTGCCACAAGGGGTCGTCGCGTACTCTGTTCCCGAAGACATGAGTCTTGCAGGTGTCGGCGATCCGTATGCCTGCGGCTCCATGGCGCACGAACTCGTACACCTGTTGATCAAGAGTAGTTTTCCTGTGAGCCCCGCGTGGCTCGAAGAAGGACTGGCTTCTGAGGTCGCCGTCGCGACACCGGAATCCAACCGTTTCAAATTCTCTTGGAGTTGGCGTGACGACACGCTGAGCCAAGACTTCAGCCGTCGGCCCAGGGTGGCCGAATTGCTGGAAATGCCTTGGACGAGCTTCAGCGCCGCCCGGTTTGGCGATATACCGCGCGTCGCCGCCGTTCAGGCCATGGCCGCCGTTTTCATACGCTATCTCGATTCGAAGGGGCTACTCTCGGAGGTTTACTTCGCGGTGCGCGACCAGCACATCAGTCCCGACTTGTCGCAATACAAGAGCTACCGGGAGATCGTCGAAGAAAAACTGGGCAAGAACGTGGAGCAGATCGACGCCGACTTTGCCGAGTGGTTCCAAAAGCAAGAGTCTTCGCGCTCCGAGTTCAGCAGGAGCTCAGGAACCGCTGGTGAATCAAACGCGCCGCAGGTACCATGCGATGTTGCCAACATCGCCGCGCAGCAGACACAACCTAACTGCGAACCACAAGTCATGAATCAGAGGGCGCTCGATCCACCAGTCAAACCCCGCTGAAGCTGGAACCAGATGCAGGGATAGCGTCCTCCGCTGTCCTGAAGTTCAATCCGCCAAATCGGCTGCGACTCCGAGGCCACTCCTCCGCTGCTGGGGTGATTGCGCCCGAATCACGGGCTACACCGAAGTAATCCTGCCTCATTCATGAGCCACTGAGCCGTAGGACGACCTTCAATCCTTCCACCTGACCTTCCAAGTCCCGCGCACGAGAGCAATTTCCCTACCGATGAACAGACCTTGGACAAGTTGCCGTTCAGCCACGCACGTAACTCTCTCTGGGAACGGTGCTACACTCAACGGAATAAGCGTGAGGCTTCGCTTGTCCACCTGTCCACATTTATTCCGGTCCCATCCCAACCTCAGCGATGAAGCGAACCGCAATATCGTGCAGTCGGAAATTGAAGGGGGCGTGTTCCTCAATGACCTGCCACCCGCGACCGTGCTGGAGATTCAAACCCAGCATCACTGTTACCTGGTAGTCCTTCTGAGCGACAACAACGCGCTTATCTCAGGACATCCCCAGTACTGCCCAGAACCAATCCTGGTGGCCATTGCGGGTTCGACCTGGGGAGGTTCCATGCTGAAACGGCGCTTCGTCGGTCGCGGTATGCACCTGGAGTTTTGTCATCCGGAGTACTCGACACCGATTGTCACGTCAACTATCCAGGAAATCCGGGAGCCGCCGGGGGTGCAGGTCCGAGATCAATGCGCTGGCGTGGATCGCTACGGATACAACTTCCGAGGAGATGGGCAAACCGCAAGGGCCCACAGAGTAGGAAATATTGAATGAAACAGGCTGTTGGCCGGTACGTCGTGTCGTTTCAAGCGGAGCCTTTTCACAAAGGGACGCGCTACCACTGGATGATTTGCTGGGCGCAGAATCCCGACGAATTAGTGTCTTGGGGACATGCCCCTACGCAAGAACTGGCTGAAAAAGCAGCACAGAACGAAGTCAAAGACCTGTCTTCGGGGCGGACTCAGGGTGGACGGGTAACCAGCACGAGCAAGTCGGCCACCCATTGACGCTGCTGGGCACTCCCGAGCCGAGTCCGGCAAGCGTCTAGCTAAGCTAGACATCCTTCAGTTGGTCCTCATCCATTCCGAAATAGTGGCCCAGTTCGTGGATGACCGTTCGTCGGATTTGCTCCCGGACTTCGGCCTCGTTGGAGCAGACGGCTTCGATGTTCTTCTGGTAAAGCACTACGTAATCAGGTCCTGACGCCAGGTCAAAGACGCTCTTCTTGGTCATGGGTACACCGTGATAGAGACCCAGCAGCAACCGTCTTGGTTGTTTAGACTGGCGCGATAACTGGTCTGGCGGCAAGTCTTCCACCAGAACAGCAACATTGCGGATGCGCTTACGGAACTCTCGGGGGAGCGAGTCAAGCACTTCCTCGACTATCGTGGCGAACTGTTTGCGCTGCACTCCTCGCCTCCCATTTCAGCCACAAATGGCAAAGGGCAGCAGAGGCTGCCCGGAAGGGCGCACCGGTTCGATTCCGGCCCCGGCACCAATAGCGCCGATTTCGCCGGGTTCTACAGCGCGCGCTTCCAGAAGTCCAGCATCGCATATCCGAGATGGACCTGCGCCGGAGTATCGGTGAATCCGTGCTTGCGCATTGGGTAGATGATGCTTTCGTACTGCTTGCCGGCCTCGATCAGCGCGTTCATGAACGCCTGCTCGTTCTGCGGGTGTACGTTGTCATCGTAGGTGCCGAAAATAATGAGCAGCTTGCCATGCAGCTGTCCGGCACGATTCACCAGCGAAGTACTTTCGTAAAGCTCGGGATGGTCCTGTGGCCGCTTGACCACCGCTTCCGCCCACTTTGAGTCATAGAAACGCCAGTCGGTGACCGGCGCGCCCGCGATGCCCGCCTTGAATTCCTCCGAGCGGGTCATGCAGTTCAGCGTGTTGGTGCCGCCGCCGCTCCAGCCGTACACCCCGACCCGATCCGCATCGACCCACGGCTGCTGCTTGAGCCACTTGACGCCGGCCACCAGGTCGTTGGTCTCGGAAACCGACGGCTGTTCCACCAGCGTGTTTTCCAGTTTCTTGCTGATCGCCGTCGCCGCCCGGTTGTCAATCACCGCCACCACGTAGCCATTCTCGGCCAGGATGTTGTAGTACAGCATGCTGCCCTGCCACGCGTTGCTCACCGACGGCGCCGACGGCCCGCCGTAAATATGCAGAATCACCGGATACTTTTTGCTGGGATCGAAGTTGCTCGGCTTCAGGATCTGCGCCGGCATGGGAAATCCGTCCGTGGCCGGAATCGTCAGCAGCTCGGGAAAATGTACGCTTGCCGGCAGCAGCTCCGGACGCGGCCCCGCCAGCACCGAGATCTGCTTGCCGTCGGAGCCATGCAGACGTAGCGCCGGCAGCGTCTTGATGTCGGAAAAGTTGTCGAAGTAGTAGTGCGTGTCCGGCGACATCGCGATTCGATGGATTCCGTGCTCGCGCGAGATTTGTATCAGACCAGTGCCATCGAAATTCGCGCGATACAACTGCCGCTCCGTGGAGACGTCCTTCAGCGTGGTGAAGTAGACCCAACCATTTTTCTCGTCAATCCCGGCGACCGCCTGCCGCACCCAGAACGGTCGGCCGCCGGTGGACGCCATGGCCCAGTCGCCGTTCGTTACCTTGTTCACCAGCGTGCCGTCCATTCGATAGCGATACAGATGCATGTAGTCATCGCGCTCCGACGCCCACAGGAAGTGCTGGCCGTCCTTGAGGAAGTACAGATCGTCCTGCTCGTTCACGAATCCCGGGATGGTTTCGGTGAGGATGCGCTTGGGCGCTCCCGACTGCGTATCGGCGAAGTACAATCGCAGTTCCGTCTGCGGGCGATCCAACGTTTCAACCGCCGCGCGCCGAGAATCAGGCAGCCAGTTCACCCGAACCAGCCATTCGTATGGTTCGGAAATATTGATCCATTGAGTCTTGGCCGACGCGGCGCCCACCACCCCCACGCGTACCTTCGGGTTCTTCTCGCCCGGCTTCGGATACACCTGGTGAATGATGCGCGGATCCTGCGGACGGAAATCCACGAACGTGCTCACGGCAACGCCGGTCACGTCAGTCTGCAAGTAGGCAATGGACTTCGAATCCGGCGACCACCAGTAGCCGAGATCCGTCCGCCCGAAGATTTCCTCCCAGTACACCCAGGTGAGGGTCCCGTTCAGGATGTGCTCCGAGCCATCGGTCGTCAGGCGCGACTCTTTCTTTGCTGCGATGTCGTAAACATAGAGGTCGTTGTCGCGGACGTAAGCCAGCTTGCTTCCGTCGGGAGAGAAGTGCACGTCCTTTTCTTCGGCGGGCGTTGAGGTCACGCGGGTAAACGTCGCGCTCGGCAGATCCAGCAGGAAGACGTCCTCGGCAAACAGGTAAGCGGCTTTTGCGCCGGAGCTGTCGAACTCCTGGGGCCACTCGAGTCCCTTGGCCCCTTCGTCCGGCAGCAGCGACTTGAGCGAGGCCATGGCCTGCGCCAGGTCCAGCATCGGACGCCGTTGCCCGCTGGTCGGATCGAACCGTTCGAAGTTACGCTCAGGCTCCGGCAGACGCTCGTTGTAGAGAATGGCGGAACCGTCCGGCAGCCAAAGCGTTTTGGGTACCTTGGCAATGTTTCTGCCAGGCTTGCCCAGCGCCCATTCCATGGAGAGTTCCGGACGCTGCTGGGCGGCGGCCAATGACGCCAGGGAAAATGAAAAAAGGACAAGATAAAAGGCGCACCGCTTGATGGTGGAATGCCTGTTCATGACGGATTGGTCCTCCCGAGGAAGAAGTGCCATTCTAAAGCACACCGCGGCGCTGTCCCAACCGCTGGGATCTAGTGTTCTGATTTTTCCGCGGAGCCGGGTCGGCTGTCTTGTCCACACCTCGTCTCGCCAGGCTGCCCTGACCCCGAGCGCAGCAAGAGGGAGGGGCAAGGCAGGGTGGGGTGTTTCGAACTCCCTGCGGATAGCTCGCGTCCGCGTCGGTGTTATTAATCGGCTTCGAGGACATGATGACTCAAGCTGTTTACCCGCCCACAGATCCCGACCAACTGTGGTTTACGACCGACCGGTCGATAGCGGGTGACGAGCTTCAGAACAAATTGACTGTCGGTCGCACCCGCCCTATCATCAGACTTCCGTTCAGCTCCGGCCAAACATGATCGACACGACGATCTCGCACTACCGCATCGTTGCTAAGCTCGGTGGCGGTGGCATGGGAGTTGTTTATAAGGCCGAGGACACGCGCCTGGGCCGCTTCGTTGCCCTTAAGTTCCTGCCCGATGACGTCGCCCGCGACCCCCAGGCGCTGGAGCGATTTCGCCGCGAAGCCCGCGCCGCTTCGGCGCTCAATCATCCCAACATCTGCACCATCTACGACATCGGCGAAGAAGATAACCGCGCCTTCATAGCGATGGAGTTCCTCGATGGCGTGACCTTGAAGCACCGTATCGGCGGGCGGCCGCTCGAAACCGAATTGGTGTTGGATCTAGGAATGGAGATTGCCGATGCGCTCGATGCGGCCCACGGCGAAGGCATCGTCCACCGTGACATCAAGCCGGCAAACATCTTCGTCACGCGGCGCGGGTACGCGAAGATTCTCGACTTCGGTCTGGCCAAGGTGACCGGCAAAGCCGCGGCGAGCGGCGCCGAATCTGAGACGCGGGTTGCCGACTCGGATGCCGAGCACCTGACCAGTCCGGGAGCGATGCTGGGCACCGTGGCCTATATGTCGCCGGAGCAGGTGCGCGGCAGGGATGTGGACGCGCGCACCGACCTGTTTTCCTTCGGCGCGGTGCTGTACGAGATGGCGACTGGCGCCCTGCCCTTCCACGGTGAGAGTTCGGCGATGATCTGTGAAGCTATCGTGAACCGTGTTCCGGTGACCGTGGTGCGCCTGAATCAAGACGTGCCAGCCGAGTTGGAACGGATCATCGACAAGGCGCTGGAAAAAGACCGCAACCTTCGCTACCAGCATGCCTCGGAAATGCGGAGCGATCTGCAACGACTGAAGCGGGACACAGACAGCGGGCGAATCGTATTGCCGATGGCGGCTGGAAGCGAAGAATCAGGGGCCTCAACGGAGCTGAAGAGTTCCAGCCAGCACGGCGCCATGAGAGCCGGCAGCGGGATTGTGGCTGCCGTGCAGGGCCGTCCCTACGCCAAGATCGTTGCAGTCATCGCCGCCGTTGCTGTCATAGCGTTGGCCGTTTTCTTCTGGCAGTCGAGGCAAAAGGCTGTTCCTGCGGCTAGTTCCGCCAATCCGACCACGGTCGCGGTTCTTCCCTTTCAGAACATGGGCTCCGACAAGGACGCGGACTTTCTACGGCTCGCCCTACCCGACGAAATCGCCACCGCGCTCAGCTACGTGCGCTCTTTGTCCATCCGCCCATTTGCCACCAGCAGCAAATACACCGCGGCTGGCCTCGATCTGCAGCAGGTCGGCCGCGAGATGCGCGTCACCGACATCGTCACCGGGCATTACATGAAAGAGGGCGATCAGCTACAGATCACGCTGGAGGCCGTGGATGTTGAAAACAACCGTACTCTTTGGCGGGACACTCTAAACGTCGCGGCCCCCGACATGATTGCCATGCGCAGCCAGATCACGGCAAAGGTGCGGCAAGGACTAATCCCGGCGCTCGGCGCGGGCACCGATTCAGCGGAAACCAGCACCCGTCCCAAGAATGAAGAGGCCTACGATCTCTACCTGCGCAGCCTCGCGCTGCCGCATGATCCCGGCCCCAACAAAGAAGCGATCCCTATGCTGGAGCGATCCGTAGGCCTTGACCCCACGTATGCGCCCGCGTGGGGCAACCTTGGGCGTCGCTATTACCTTGATTCTCAATATGGGGCGGGCGGCGAGGCGATGTTCCAGAAATCAAACACGGCTCTTGAGCGGGCGCTGGCTCTTGATCCCAACCTCACCCTTGCACGTAGTCAAAGAATCGCAAATTGGACCGAACGAGGTGAGCTGGCCAGGGCCTACCAGGACGCGCAGAATTTCGTCGAACGCCAGCCTAAGAATGCCACCGCCCACTTCGTTCTGGGGTATGTCCTCCGCTATGCGGGGTTGCTCGACGAGTCAGCCCGCGCGTGCGAAGCTGCGCTCTCTCTGGATTCCGGAAACTACGTGTTCCGCGTCTGCTCGTTGACTTTTGGCGAGATGGGGAACCCCGAGCGTGCGATGGACTTCATCCGCCTGGATGCGGGTTCGAACTGGTTCAATGGCAACGTGATCCCGTTCCTCTTGCGCGAAGGCAAACTGGGGGAAGCGCGGGAGGCCTTTCAGAAACTGCCTGCGGATTCTGACTACATCAAGCTCTACAAAGGTTGTTTCGACCGCTCGTCGTCCACCCGGTCGCCCTCCGCAGAGTTGGACCATGCCATCCGCGAGCGGGATGCATTGCTCGAGGGCAACCCTGACCCGGAAAACCGGTACCTATTCGCAACTGACATGGCCTTCTGTGGCGAGAAAGATGTGGCTTTGCGGCTGCTCAAATCCGCCATCGAGGGGAAATATTGCGCCTACACTGCCCTGCAAAAGGATCCGCTGCTGGCGTCGCTGCGCGGCACGCCTGAGTTCACACAGTTGCTGTCCGCCGCCAAACAGTGCCAGGACAACTTCCTTGCGCAAAGAACTCAGGTTCCGCACTGAGTGGTTTTCTGTGCTACTGGAAAGACGCCGACCCCGACATCCCCGTCGTGAAAGAAGCCAAGGCGGAGTACGCGAAGGTGCAGTAGCTACCATCGCTTCGATTTAGGAACCGGCGACGCGCGAAGTTCTTCGTCTAATTTTCTCAAATGAACTTGGTGCGAAAGGGGGGACTCGAACCCCCACGGGTTTCCCCGCCAGATCCTAAGTCTGGTGCGTCTGCCAATTCCGCCACTCTCGCAGCTGTTCTTTTCAATTATATATGGGCTCGTTCTCTGCGACCTGAAGGTGCGGATTGCTTGTGATAAGGGGATTTCACAACACACACAAGACACGAGCGCCACGGAAGCTAGAGCTGTGTGTCGGCTTTGTTGACGTTGTGTACTCCTGGGAATACTCTGCTCGACATGGGGGACTCAGGTCCGTCAATAAACATCACCGCCGATGCGCTTGAGTATGCAGCGCAGAAGTTTCTGAAGCTGTTTGGGAAGGATCACGGAAGCGTACAACTGGTCAGTTGGTTCAAGGGCTTACAGGAAACGGCTCTCACACAGACTGCGACGGTGCACTGTTTGGGTATGCGCAACCCTCTACCGTTCGACAGCATATATCAGCCAACCGGGCTGCTCGTCGGCCCGGATGAGGGTGAGGTGTTGCCCACGGACTCGTACGCTTGGGACGACAGGGTTAGCCGTTCCATCTTGCGCGGGCGAGCCTTCAACGAAAAGTCAATCACGATTGACGAGTTCCTCCGGCGCGACCAGGACGCACTGATTTTCGGCGGCGCCGGCTGGGGAAAAACAACTTTCCTTCACCACATTTTCCGCTCAACAGTAAAACACGATGACGTTCTGCCAGTGCTCATTAGTCTCCGCAGACCCACCGCCGTTGATGATCTCGAACAATACGTGGAAGCCTGTTCGCGGATTCAGAAGAAACAGCATAGAGCCTGCACACTGCTACTTGTTGATGGGTACGACGAGGTAAACACAGAGCAGCGTAAACGAGTGTCGGAAGCTCTTCTGCAATTCCAAGGGCGCCGCGCTGGAAAGTTCTATCTGACCTGCCGGGACTACTATCAGGTGTCTCAGCTAACCGCGCCCGAAGTGCGTCTTGAGGCGTTCACGCGAGAAGATCAGGCCCGCTTCGTGCGCGTGTTTCTTTCTGCATTTAGTGTCGTTCGCCAAGACGCGGAAGTCGTACTCAGTCAGCTCGAAGAACGTGGTTTTGCTGAGTTTCTCTCGCATCCTCTGCTGTTGACGCTCGCGTGCATTGTCAGAACAACTTCTACAAGTGTTCAACCGAGAAGCGCGTTGCGACTTCTGGAGCGCGCCCTTGATGTGCTCTGCCTCTACTGGGACGAGCAAAAGAACATCGACAGGCAGCGGACAACGCCGCTGGACGGCCATGAACGCGTACGAATCCTCAGGCATATTGCGTACAGGGCCAAGTCTCCCTTCGTGAAGCGAGAACGCGCCGAGGAAATCGCGAGAAAGCAGCTCACCCTCCTTGCTATGGACAACGTTGATCCGCGCGAGGCATTAATTGAGATCGCGCGGTTCTACGGCATCCTAGTGCCATGACCGCATAGATAGGTAATCACGATAAACACTTGGCGTGGACGGTGTCAGGCTGTATAGCTAAGGCATGGGTAGAGGCAAAGCACTCCGGGT
>OCZT010004086.1_pt1 | contig 14802 bp, 10 predicted proteins | sample 1539031 | NCBI WGS metagenome assembly OCZT01 (sample SAMEA3539308, study PRJEB22396) | soil metagenome | biome: tundra; feature: field; material: soil | place: USA | collected 2010-05 | depth 0.15 m
AGGGCAACGGCGATGCGGCCGTTTGTGCACCAGCTGCACTTGCGAGCTACTTGCGAGATTCGGGCGGCCAATTATCCCTGATCCAGCGCGTCAATCCCTCCTCATTCACCTCGCCGGCCGCGAGGGAAAGGATCATGGCTGCCGCCTCCGCATCAGGCACGACGAAATCGACGCCGTTGACACCGAGGAAGGTGTAGAGCGCAAGCAGTGAGGTGCGCTTGTTGCCGTCGACAAATGGATGATTGCGCGCAATGCCGAAGGCATAGGCTGCGGCTAATTCGGCCAGTTCAGCCTTCTCGCAAGCCCACCGGTTTTTCGGCCGGTCGAGCGCCGACTGAAGCATGCCTTCGTCGCGCAGACCGCTCGCGCCGCCATGGATCGTGAGTTGCTCGTCGTGAATCGCAACAACCATTTGGCGGGTGAGCCAAAACGGCTCGGTCATTTGGCAAGCTCGGCCAAAGCATTGTGGTAGCGCCTCATGCCGCGCCGGGCGACCGTCATCGCCTTTTCGAAATCCGGGTCGTGGGGGGTGAGAATAAAGCCGCCGCCAGGCTGCTCAATCGGAAACAGCTTGTCGCCTTCTTTCAAATTGAGCCGCGCGGCCATTTCCTTCGGCAAAATGAATCCGATGGAGTTCCCAATTTTGCGAATTTGAAGGGCGGTGGATTCGATCTTGCGGTCGCGATGCGTCTCGTTCATGGCATTAAGCCCCGTTATACAAACTGTATAACATCGAAACCGCCGCCGTTCAACAAATGTTTTACACCCCCCGAACGCATCGGCCGGGTCCAGGCTCAATCCTCTTCCAGATCGACACCGTCATCAGACGGGGTTGCGGGAGTCGCAACGGGAAGGCCGAGGGCCGCACGCACCTGCCTGATCGAGTCCACGCCGATTTCGCTGAATTTTCTCCTCACGCAGCGCTCACTTTCGGTGTTGACTATTACGTCATCGGCATCGTGATCCTCAGAAAGAAACCCGTGCGTCATATGGAAGCCGAGCGCGCGGTAGACCTCGAACTGTTCCTCGCTGAAGAACTGATCGCCGGTCGTCTCATGCGGGAAGCGGTCGTTACGCCGTGCATAGTCGCGAATGTAGTCGTTCTCGTCGCCTGTTAGCGAAGACTTGATGTAAACGAGATGACCCTTCTCGCCCCCGCCGTAATCAATGGAGCCTATCGCCACATGCGGTCCATGCGCCCCGATGGGCGTTGGCGTTGGCGGCTTGCCTGCATTGCAGCTCATCCATCCCAGCGTACTGGTCTGAATCGGGATCCATGGCAGATCGATGCGAATGCCGAGATCGATGCGCGCATAGCGCTGCAGCGTCATCAGCGCCGAAAAGTTCATCGGCGCATCGGCCTCCGCATCGACAGCGATAATAACCTTACAACGGCGCCGCAGCAGCTCGTAAACGCCGAGGTTCTCGATGTGACCGCCGTCGGTCAGATAAACGGCTTCGCTGTTCTCATAAAGGCGGCCGGTGATCTCAGACCAAAGATAAAGCTGTGTCGTGTGACGCTGCGGCTCACTTGAAACGTCCACATAACGCGGGTTTCGGAGCCAGTAACCGAGCCGGACATTCAGCAATGCCAGCGTCGGCGTCAGCGGCCTGATCGAGCTTGCTCCCATGTTCGAGGAAGCCGCGGCGCCTGAAATCGCCATCGCGGTTGCAAGATCGAGACTGGGCGCGGCTCTCTCGAATTCCTCTGTCCTCGCATAGAAGGTCGCTTCGCTACCCACGTGTAAAGGCGAGAACATGAAGAAGTCCGCATTGCGGCCGCGCCGGTTGGCGTAATCCGAACCCTGAATATTGAGGGCGGTATTGATGAGGTGATAGGGCGCTTCCAGTTTGCGACGGTCCGACGCCGGATCGTTGGGATCCAGGATCTTTGGATACAGCGCGCTGAGCTTCATATCGTCGAGATCGGCGAAATCGCGACCCTGATCAATACTCGGCTCGTTTCGGGCTGGCGTGCCGTCCACGCGCGGTGTTGGATCGAACAGGAAGGCCTTGCTGAGCCGGTCGCGATAGAGACGGTGCAGTGAATTGGCGTTTGGCTTCAGCAGCCACGACAAGAACAGCAGAATGACAACTATGGTAACGTACAAACCGACCAACGACCAGCGAAGCGTCAGATGAAAGTTGTCAGCGAAAATATCTTTCGCTGAGGATAACAACCAGGCCGGCGCGTGCGAGGTGGAATCGATGGGCTTCTCCACCAGCGGTTTTGCGCCTCCCTTGCTGCCGATCTCGGCGGTGAGAGTCTTGGCTGAAGAATCGAATTGTATCTTGCCGGTCAAACTTTCGGGCGGCTTTACAGTCGCCTCAGGACTGCCGGCGGCTGGCCAATCGACCGCGTCCGCACACACTCTGTCCTTGACGACCCTGTCGTTCGGAACCCCCCAATAGGACAGATAAAGATATCCGACCCAGATCAGTAGCGGCAACGCGAGGCCGGCGAGCCAGATTGCGCCCTTTGCCGCATAAGCGGAAAGGCGCGAGGTCAAATCCGACGAAGCGGAGCCCTTGAGGAAATCTGCAAATTGCTGACGAAACAGCGTGACCGCAGCGGCAATTGGGGCGGTAATTGCTGCCAGGGATTTGATCCAGTTGATCGCAACGCTGGCAACGACCCCGGCGGACTGGCCACTGGCGCCGCCTTCGGCGCTATCGAACATTTCGGCGATCATAAATGGGTGGAATTCAAAGAAGGCGATCAGCGCGAGCAAAACGAGGTAGGTGGCGCCCATCGTCGGCAGATGGCCGCGAAATTCCTGCAGCCGTTCCGGCGGCAAAAACGATCGAACCAGCGCCCAGACAAAAAACAGCACGAGGCCAAGCATGCAGGCCGCCAGCGTCAACCCAAAATGGTCGACCGGCAGGTAGCGCGCAAAGTCGCAGATCACGCCCATGACGCCGAGCATGCCAGCCATATAGGCAACGACGACGCTGCGGCCGGTCCGCAGGCTCGGGGAAGTGAGGCGATAACCAATTTCCCGGCACGCGAGCAGCAGCAGCGCCAGCACGGCAGCGGCAAGGGTGAAGCCGAGCGTGGTGATCAGGGGATAGTTCGCGAACTTCGGAGGAATCAAGCTACTGTCGTCGACGCGAAGTCCGAAAAAATTCGCGGCATAAAGGCACGATCGCGCCGGATTGGATCCGATCGTAATTGCCGCGAGCAGCAGGACAACGGGAACGGTGAAACTCAAATTTGCGACCAGCCCGCGGACAACGATGGCTATGCCGGTCAGCAGATCGCGCGCGCCGGCAGGAATGAGATAGTTCGAGTAATTCCTGATGTGTCCGACCGCAGGCGTATCACTGATCTCGCTGGCACGCTCGGCGCCCGATCCGGCAACGGGCGCCTTGCCGAATACGAACTCCTTAGCCTTGGTCATCGTCGCGGTCAGCGAGCTGCCGATGTAACCGCCGCCGGACACCGTCGACAGATAATCGATCCGTTCGATCAGGTTGTGATGGTTGAGGGCTTGGAGCACGCCGAGGCAGATCGCAGACGATCGGATGCCGCCGCCGGACAATGCCAGTCCCACGACGCCGAGCGACTTGTCGGACGACTCGTATTTGACTTGCCGGCCCTGTTCGCGGCGCGTGTTGATCGCGGCGATCTCGGCCTCGACGATATCGCGGTGTTGCTGGCCCCAGCCTGGCTCGCCGGCGACAGATCGCAGCGTCTGTGTGTTCTCGGCCATGGCGCACCTCCTGCCGAGGCAGAATAGCCGCAACCCTTAGTTGCGCGCAAGCCGGTTAACCCAAGACGCGTCCATCGCGTCAGGACATCTCTTCCAGTTCGTCGATCATGCCCGCGATCACCGACAGCCCGCCATCCCAGAATTTCGGATCCCTGGCGTCGAGGCCGAACGGTTTGAGCAGTTCGGAATAATGCTTGGTGCCGCCGGCGGCCAGCATCGCCAGATAGCGCTCGGCGAAGCCCGCCTGGGCATTTTCGTAGACCGCATAGAGCGAGTTCACCAGGCAATCGCCGAACGCATAGGCATAGACGTAAAACGGCGAATGGATGAAGTGGGGGATGTACATCCAGAAATTCTCGTAGCCCGGACGGATGTCGATCGCCGGACCGAGGCTCTCGCTTTGCACGCTGAGCCAGATTTCGCCGATGCGCTCGGCGGTCAATTCGCCGTTGCGCCGCTCGGTATGGATGGCGCGCTCGAACGAATAGAACGCGATCTGCCGCACCACCGTATTGATCATGTCCTCGACCTTGCCGGCGAGCAGCGCCTGGCGCTGTCTGGCGCTCTTGGTCTGCGCCAACAGCCGCTTGAAGGTCAGCATTTCGCCGAACACGCTGGCGGTTTCCGCGAGCGTCAGCGGCGTCGGCGCCATCAGCGCGCCGTTCTTCGCCGCCAGCACCTGATGCACGCCGTGGCCGAGTTCATGGGCGAGCGTCATCACGTCGCGCGGCTTGCCCTGATAGTTCATCAGCACATAGGGGTGCGCCGACGGCGTGGTGGGATGCGAGAATGCACCCGGCGCCTTTCCGGGCCGCACCGGCGCATCGATCCAGCGATCGGTGAAAAATCGCTCGGCGATATCGGCCATTTCGGGCGAGAACCCGCGGTAGGCCGTCAGCACCATGTTTCTTGCGTCGGGCCAGGCGATACTGCCGGTGGCGGCGAACGGCAGCGGCGCATTGCGATCCCAATGCGCGAGTTTCTTCTTTTTGAACCAGCCGGCCTTCAGCTGATAATAACGATGCGACAGCCGCGGATAGGCTGATCGAACCGAACCCACCAGCGCATCGACCACCTCGCGCTCGACCCGATTGGCGAGATGCCGCGAATCCGCGACGTCCGCAAACCCGCGCCAGCGATCGGAAATCTCCTTGTCCTTGGCAAGCGTATTGGTGATGAGCGCAAAGGTCCGCTCGTTGGCCTTGAAGGTCTTCGCCAGCGCCTGCCCCGCCGTCTTGCGCTTTTCCGGCGCGCGGTCCTGCAGCAAATTGAGGGTCGGCTCGATCGCCAGTTCGCGGCCGGCCACCTTGAAGCGCAGGCCCGAGATGGTTTGATCGAACAGCCGGTTCCAGGCGGCGTAACCGCTCTGGGCTTTCTCGTGGAACAGCTGCTCGACGCGATCCTCGAGCTGGTACGGCTTGTCCTTGCGCAGATCTTCGATCCACGGGCGGTAATGTGCGAGTTCGGGCGTCTGCATCGCCCGTTCGATGACGGCATCGTCGACGCGGTTGAGCTCGAGCGCGAAGAACAGCAGGTGCACGGACGCATTCGTCAGCCGCTCGGAAACGTCGCCGTAGAATTTGGAGATCGCGGGATCGACGCTGTCGCCGGCATGAATCAGGCCGGCATACGACCCCAGGCGCCCGGCGAGATCGTCGATCGCCTCGTATCGCCTGACCGCTTCGGCGAGCCACTTGCCGCCGGCTTCCGCAGCCGTTTGTTTCGCGAGCTTGCCTTTGTAGTCCGTCTCAAACGCGACGCATTCGGCATCCATCCTGGCTAGGTCGGGGGTGACTTCCGGCGCGTCGATACCGGAATAGAGATCGGCCAGGTTCCATTCCGGCAGTTTCCCCGACCTTGTTTTGGCCGCAGATTTCTTGATGTTCAGTTTGCGTGGGGCCGTCGACTTGCGGAGAGCGGATGTGGAGCGCGAGGTCATCTTGTTCGAGCCTGTTTATGCGTTTCAACCTGAACGGCTGCGGGCGGGGAGCGAGGGCGGGACGTCAACGTTTAAGAGGGCGTTAATCGGCATCAGCGAGAGTGCCCCGATTCGAGACAGATAGTTGTAGCGCGCGGGGAAAGCCATGGCTGCCAGCATTTTGATCGCCGATGACGACGCGGTGCAGCGCCGCCTGGTCGAAAACATGGTGCAGAAATGCGGCTACGAGACCATCGTCGTCGACAGCGGCGACGCGGCCATCGCCAAGCTGACCGCCGCGGACGCGCCTGTTATCGATGCCGTCGTGCTCGATCTTGTCATGCCCGGCCTCGACGGCATGGGCGTGCTGGCCAAAATCCGCGAAGCCGGCCTCAACATCCCCGTCATCGTGCAGACCGCCCATGGCGGCATCGACAATGTGGTGTCGGCCATGCGCGCCGGCGCCCAGGATTTCGTGGTGAAGCCCGTCGGCATGGAGCGGCTGCAGGTGTCGCTGCGCAACGCGCTCAACGCCAGCGCGCTGAAAGGCGAACTGCAGCGCATGCGCCACAGCCGCGAAGGCCGATTGACCTTCGCCGATGTCATCACCCGCAGCGAGACCATGGCGGCCGTGCTGCGCACCGCGCAGAAGGCCGCCGCTTCGACGATTCCGGTACTGATCGAAGGAGAATCCGGCGTCGGCAAGGAGTTGTTCGCGCGCGCCATCCATGGCAGCGGCGAACGCAAATCAAAGCCGTTCGTTGCCGTCAATTGCGGCGCGATCCCCGACAATCTGGTGGAGTCGATCCTGTTCGGCCACGAGAAGGGCGCCTTTACCGGCGCTACCGAACGCCACATGGGCAAATTCGTCGAAGCCTCCGGCGGCACGCTGTTCCTCGACGAAGTCAGCGAATTGCCGCTGGCCGCACAGGTGAAACTGCTTCGCGCGCTGCAGGAAGGCGCGGTGGAGGCGGTTGGCGGGCGCAAGCCGGTGAAAGTCGACGTCCGGATCATTTCCGCGACCAACCGCAAGTTGCTCGACCGCGTCAAAAGCGGACAATTTCGCGAAGATCTGTTCTATCGCCTTCACGTCCTGCCGCTGACGATTCCGCCGCTGCGGATGCGGCGCGAAGACATCCCGCATCTGCTGCGGCACTTTCTGGTGAGGTTCTGCGCCGAAGAAAATCGCCCGATCACCGGCATCAGCGGCGAGGCGATGGCTCAGCTGTCGCAACTTGAGTGGCCCGGCAACATCCGCCAGCTCGAGAACGCGGTTTATCGCGCCGTGGTCATGAGCGACAGCGACCAGCTTGGGCTGGCAGATTTTCCGCAGGCCGCCGCGCAGTCGCCGCCAATGTCGGAATCGCACAACCAGCACGGCGAACCGCTCGTCGTTGAGCCGGCGTTTCATTCAACCGTGCCGGCCATGGTTTCAGGTAGTGAGATACCTATCGCGCCGCTGTCATCAGCCGGGACCCTATCGATGCTGACGAGGTCAGGCGAAATGCGGCCGCTCGAAGAGATGGAGACCGAGATTATCCGGTTCGCGATCTCGCATTATCGCGGGCAGATGTCCGAGGTCGCACGCCGATTGAAAATTGGCCGCTCGACGCTTTACCGCAAGCTCGATGAGGCTGCCGCCGACGATCCGGCGGGCGGCGGCGCAGACAAGGCGAGCTGAGACGAATGCAAGATTGTGGCGCTCCGGTGTCAGGGACGACGAGGCCGAAGACATCAGCCGTTCCGGAACATTTGAACCGTTGCTTGCCGGTGACAGACAAAAGGAAAAGCGCGTGGCAAAAGCGCGCAATCCGTTGCAAAGGGGATCCTTTGACGTCAGTTTGTCGTGAGTTGCCCCGCGTGGCGCTGGCTGCATGACGGGCGTGCGTGTATCGTCTGCGTATGAATCGTTGCGTGCAGGCGTACCAACGCTGGAGAGATTTGGGGCACGTTCAGGAGCGGACCACTGAATGCGCTTCATGCGCTTCAGAACCGATCAGGCCGGCGCTTTAGCGAAAGCTGCACGGACCATAGCAAGAGCTGTTCCATGCCGGGGCAGTTTCGCCCAAGGGGTGTGACGATGCGTGACTGTTCGAAGAACCGTGCTGGATTTGACCGCGTGCTGATGGCGGTCGCGGCAACCTTCCTCACGGTGTCCGCGACCTCGGCATTTGCCCAGGCCGATCCGGCCCGCAACAGCGCCGCCGAACTCGCGATCGATGCGGCGATCCCGCGTCCCGAACCCGCCAATGTCCCGCCCCCGACCATCAACGATTTCAAACTGGACACGATCGCGCCCTCGCCCGACGCGGCGAAGACCACGGAGAAGACGCCGGAGACCAAACCCTCCGATGTCGTCACCGCTCCGACCGCCGATACCAACAAGGCCGATACCAACAAGGCCGACACCGCGACCACCACAACCGCGTCACCTCCGGCTGCGGCCGCCGAGCCCGCCAAGGAACCGATAAAGGCCGCAAGCAACGTCCCGCCGGCAGATCAGCCGGTCGCCGACAGACTGCGCGAGATGCTGAGCGCGAAATCGTTGCGCTATTTCGACCGCAAGGCCGAGCGAACAGCGGTAGAGAAGTTTTACACCGCGCGTGAATTTGCGCCGCTGTGGACGCAAGGCGGCGCGGTGACGGAGAGCGGCAAAGGCGTCATTGCACGTCTCAAGGATGCCGCGTCCGAAGGCTTGAATGCATCAGATTATCCGGTGCCGGATTTCACCGCCGCGACCTCGCCGGATTCGCTTGCGGAAGCCGAATTGAAACTGACCGCCAGCATGCTCGACTATGCGCGCCAGGCCCAAAGCGGCCGGATCCACTGGTCGCAGGTCAGCGCGGACATCCTCTATCCCGAACATCCGACCGATCCGGCCGAAGTGCTGGCCAATGTCACGACCGCCAAGGATGCGTCCGCGGCGCTTGACAGCTACAACCCGCCGCAAAAGCTCTATCGCGAACTAAAGGCCAAGCTTGCCGAGTTGCGCGGCCTGGGTGACGGACCGGCCGTTCAGATTCCGGACGGGCCGGCGCTTAAATTCATGCCGGCTCGCGGCAAGAAGCAGCCCGCGGTCGCGATGGAGGATGCGCGCGTGCCGCAACTTCGCGCCAAGCTCGGCATCACCGAAGACGCCGACGACGCCCATTACGATGCCAAGGTCGCCGAGGCCGTGCGTAAATTCCAGGAAGGCGCCGAACTCAAGCCCACCGGCGTCATGGACGACCGCACCGTCAAGGCGCTGAACAGCCCGAAGCGCGACCGCCAGATCGACACCGTGATCGTCAACATGGAGCGTTGGCGCTGGCTGCCGCGCCAGCTCGGCGCACCGTCGCTCGGCAATGCCTACGTCATTCTCAACATCCCGGACTATACGCTCAAGGTGATGCAGAACGGCGCGCAGGTCTGGACCACCAAAGTGGTAACCGGGCAACCGGGGATTCACGCGACGCCGCTGCTGACGGAGACGATGAAGTTCATCACGGTCAATCCGACCTGGAACGTGCCGCCGTCGATCATCTACAACGAATATCTGCCGGCCCTGCAGCAGGATCCGACGGTCCTGCAGCGCATGGGGCTCAAGCTCGAACGCGCCAGCGACGGCAGCATCCACATCTCGCAGCCGCCCGGCGAGGCCAATGCGCTTGGACGCATTCGCTTCAATTTCCCGAACAAGTTCCTGGTGTATCAGCACGACACCCCGGACAAGAATCTGTTCGCCAAGGACGAGCGCGCGTTCAGTCACGGCTGCATGCGGGTGCAGAATCCGGATCAATATGCCGCGACCCTGCTCGGTATCACGGCGCCGAGCGAGCACTACACGCCTGATAAGATCCGCGGCATGTATGGCCACAGCGAGATCGACATCAAATTCCCGACGCCGATACCGGTCAACATCACCTACCAGACGGCGTTTGTGGACGACGCGGGCAAGCTGCAGTTCCGCAAGGACGTCTATGGCCGCGACGCCACCATGCTGGCGTTGCTGCGCAACTCCAGAAGCAAGGACCTGGAAAACGTGGTTGCGCATTCCCAGCCGAGCTACGCCCACCCGACCGGCAGCCTGCCGGCTGGCGTCAGCTTTGCCAGCGACAACTCCTATTCGGGACCGTCGTTCTTTGAACGGCTGTTCGGAGGGCCGACACTCCCTCCAGCACCCGTGGGCCGCCGACAGCAGCGGCGGGTCATCACCCGCTGATTCCGCTGCTTTAAGCGGCCGGTCCTGATTTCATAACAATATCAATGGCCTCGCCCATCTGGCGAGGCCGTCTGCATTAACCATTCTCCACCTGGATTTAACCGGCGGGCTACTTTTCGCCACACTCGGCGGGTTAGGTTAAAGCCGACTTTGGGGGGTGGGACTCAAATCTCGATTAACCCGCCCGCGCGTTAAGACTGCGTTAACCCTCTTTCGCCACACGGGGTAGCGAAAGAGTTCCTCGATCGGTCGTCCTCTGGGTGGGCTCATACGTGCTGGCTGGTTTCGCACGCCAATTCAATTCGCTGTCGTTGCCGAAGGCCGGATATCATTTCGGCCTGACATCCTTGTTGCTCCTGGCGGGGGCCGGATCGGTCCACGATGCGGCCGCGCTGAACGAAACCCGCACCCTTTCGTTCCACCACACCCATTCCGATGAAGATCTCACCGTCACCTTCAAGCGTGACGGGCGCTATGACGAAGAGGCGCTGAAGCAGCTCAATCACTATCTCCGCGACTGGCGCAGCCAGGACCAGACCACGATGGATCGTCACCTGTTCGACATCCTCTGGGAAGTCTACCGCGACGTCGATGGCAAGAAGCCGATCCAGATCATTTCCTCGTACCGTTCCCCCGCCACCAACGCCATGCTCCGCCGCCGTTCTTCGGGGGTGGCCCGCTTCAGCCAGCACATGCTCGGCCACGCCATGGATTTCTTCATTCCGGACGTACCGCTTGAGCAAGTCCGCTACGCCGGGCTGCGCCTGCAACGTGGCGGCGTCGGATTCTATCCGACATCGGGATCGCCTTTCGTCCATCTCGACACCGGCAGCATTCGTCACTGGCCGCGAATGACCCACGATCAGCTGGCCCGCGTATTCCCCGACGGCCGCACCGTGCATGTTCCGTCCGACGGCAACCCGCTGCCTGGCTATCAGCTTGCCCGCGCCGAGATCGAAAAACGCGACAACGGCGACGACGCCTTGACCAAGACCAAACCGGGCCTGTTCGCCGCCTTGTTTAGAGGCAAATCGAACGACGACGAGGACGAAGGCGCCAGCGCTGCCGTTGCCAACGAAAAGACTGCCGGTCTGATGGCCGCCGCCGTTCCCGCCAAATCCGCCGACCCCGTGCCGATGCCGCGCTCAAAGCCTGCAGCGGCCGCGACCTTCCAGTTAGCCTCGGCCGACGCACAGATCGTCCAGCCCCGAAAATCGAAGCAGGCCGCTTCAGCATTAGCCGAAAAGGCCGAACCCAAACCGCAAACGCCGGCTGACATCATCAATGCCCGCGGCTTCTGGGGCGACGCCGCCACAACGCCGAAACAGGCAACTCCCGCGCAGATCGCCGCCATCAGCGCCCGCCAGGCGCTGGCCTCCGCCGACCCGCAATCGACCGCAAGTATTTCCGACGCGTTCCAGGCGTTGGCCTACGCGCCGGCATCCAGTTCACCGGTTGATCGCTCGAATATCGTCGCGGCCAGTGCGCCGATCCCGCGCAGCATTCGGCCGGCATCGGCCCCGCGCAATCCGATGGCCGCCACCAAAATCGACTCGGTCGTCGTCAAGGGACCGCAGGGTCAGGGCAGCGCGGTGGCGACATCGACGCGGCTCGCCGCTTCCGAGAGCAACGATGCATGGATGCGCGTCATGATCCTGGCGCCGAGCGCGACCACGTCGATGTCCGCGACGGTGCTCGGCGACACCGACATGACCTTGATGCGCGCGCATTTCGTCAAGCCGCAAGCTGCGATCGCGATGAGTTTCTCGGACGATCCGCAGATGGGAATGGTCTGCGACCACTTCACCGGATCGGCGACCGCCGTCCTGGCGACACAATCCTTCGTGATGCGGACCGCCTCGCTGCGCTAAGCGCGGATGCCGTCCTCATGGTGAGGAGCGCGCAAAGCGCGCGTCTCGAACCATGAAAGCAACACCCCAAACTCATCCTTCGAGACGGCGCAAGAACGCCTCCTCAGGATGAGGAGAGCGCCTCACAACATTCCCAACGCCTGCATGTAGGTTTCCAGGATGGTCTCCTGCTCGGCCCGCTCGTTTTCGTCCTGCTTGCGCAGACGCACGATGGTGCGCAACGCCTTGACGTCGAAGCCGTTGCCCTTGGCCTCCGCATAGACGTCGCGGATATCGTCCGAGATCGTCTTCTTTTCTTCTTCCAGCCGCTCGATGCGCTCGATGATGGCCTTGAGCTGGTCTTTGGCAAATTTTGTCGCGGGCGCTTCCTTGACGGCGGCAGCAGTGGTGGCCATCGGGTACTCCTGAATGAACTGATGGTTGAAGAGGAACGCCGCACGCTTCGCCGCGGGCCGCATCCTGAAATGACCCTCAAGAGTGGCGCGACCCGCGTCAAGGCAACATCGTGCTCATCCACAGCGCGCCCACAGGAGAAAACGTCCCCTCATGGTGAGGAGCGCGCAAAGCGCGCGTCTCGAACCATGAGTCACCTCATTCTTCGAGACGCGGCCCTGCGGGCCGCTCCGCAGGATGAGGAAAACAACGGAAAGGGTGGGACGCTCAATGTCCGCTATGGCTCTTTTTCATCGCCGCGAGCTGCTCGGGACTGGCCGTACCCTGATAGGTCGACTTCCAGGTCTCGTAGGGCATGCCGTAGACGGCCTCGCGGCTCTCGTCCCTGCTCATGTCAGCGCCCCTGGCGTCGGCTTCTTCCTTGAGCCAGTTGGACAGGCAGTTGCGGCAGAAGCCCGCGAGATTCATCAGGTCGATGTTCTGGACATCGCTGCGGGTCCGCAGATGTTCGACGAGACGCCGGAAAACGGCCGCTTCAAGTTCCGTTCTGGTTTTGTCGTCAATCGCCATGGCCGCACTCTCGCCGTTTCCCGGGGGATATTGATATTAAGTGGGAATTGTCACAGATTTTGCCATATCGCAGCGCAAACAGAGCCCCTGACGGCGGGATTTAGGCTGCCCATTGCCTGAAAATGCCCCTTCAGCCGTTGACAGCCCCCGCTCGCCCACGCGAAATCATCAATCAATTGATATAGCTTCCCTGAATGATCCCTGAAAATTCTCATCGCCTCAATCGATTCTCTGCGCGCATGACCGCCGGTTTGATGCCGGCGCTGGCGCTCGCGGTGATGTGCCTGTGGAACAGTTCGGCGGCGGCGGACTTTCGTCTCTGCAACAATACCTCGAGCCGGGTCGGCATCGCGCTCGGCTACAAGGATGCCGAGGGCTGGACCACCGAGGGCTGGTGGAACGTGTCCTCGCGAAGCTGCGAGACCCTGCTGCGCGGCACGCTGGTCGCACGGTTCTATTATATCTATGCGCTCGATTACGACCGCGGCGGCGAGTGGTCAGGACAGGCCTTCATGTGCTCGCGCGACAAGGAATTCACCATCAAGGGCACCGAAAATTGCCTGGCGCGCGGTTTCGACCGCACCGGCTTCTTCGAGGTCGACACCGGCGAGCAGCGCGCCTGGACCGTGCAACTGACCGAATCCAACGAACAGCCCGCGCAGCGGGTGCCGGGTATCCCGGGAACGGTCGGCCCGGGCGGATCCGGAAGCCTTCCGGGGATGCCCAATTCGCCGGGCGGGACGCCTCCGGGCGCGTCTGGTCTGCCGCCAGGCGCCGCGCCCGGACGCAAGCCATGAGACGCCTGCGCCGCATCAAGATCCTTGCAACGCTTGGCCCCGCATCCTCCGACAGCGCGATGATCCGGCGCCTGTTCGAGGCCGGCGCCGACGTCTTCCGCATCAATATGAGCCATACCTCGCACGACAAGATGCGCGAACTGGTCAAGACCATTCGCAATGTCGAGTCGAGCTATGGCCGGCCGATCGGCATCCTGGTCGATCTTCAGGGGCCGAAGCTGCGCGTGGGGTCGTTCGCCGAAGGTTCGATCCAGCTCAATAACGGCGAAAGCTTCGTGCTGGATTCGGACAAGACGCCGGGCGACAACACCCGCGTCCAGCTTCCGCATCCGGAGATTCTTGCAGCGCTCAAGCCGGGCCACGCGCTGCTGCTCGATGACGGCAAGGTGCGCCTGATCGTCGAGGAAGCCTCGCCGGAGCGCGCCGTCACCCGCGTCGTGATCGGCGGCCGGATGTCGGACCGCAAGGGCGTCAGCCTGCCCGACACCGATCTGCCGGTTTCCGCCATGACGCCGAAGGACCGCGCCGATCTTGAAGCCGCCGTGGTGACCGGCGTCGACTGGATCGCGCTGTCCTTCGTGCAGCGCGCCGAGGATGTCCTTGAGGCCAAGAAGCTGATCCGCGGCCGCGCCGCTGTGATGTCCAAGATCGAAAAGCCGCAGGCGATCGACCGGCTGCCGGAAATCCTGGAGGCGTCGGACGCGCTGATGGTGGCGCGCGGCGATCTCGGCGTCGAACTGCCGCTGGAGCGCGTGCCGAGCCTGCAGAAACAGATGACGCGGCTGGCGCGGCGCGCCGGCAAGCCGGTAGTGGTCGCAACCCAGATGCTGGAATCGATGATCCAGAGCCCGGTGCCGACGCGCGCCGAGGTCTCGGACGTCGCAACGGCGGTCTACGAAGGCGCCGATGCCATCATGCTGTCGGCGGAATCCGCCGCCGGCAAATTTCCGGTCGAAGCGGTCTCGACGATGAATCGCATCGGCGAGGAAGTGGAGCGCGACCCGACCTATCGCGGCGTGCTCAATGCGCAGCGCGCGGAGCCGGAGCCGACTGTTGGCGACGCCATTGCCGACGCCGCGCGGCAAATCGCCGAAACGCTCGATCTGTCGGCGATCATCTGCTGGACCAGTTCGGGATCGACCGCGCTGCGGGTCGCGCGCGAGCGGCCGAAGCCGCCTGTCGTGGCGATCACGCCGAACCTCGCCACGGGGCGCAAACTGTCAATGGTGTGGGGCGTGCACTGCGTCGTTGCAGAGGACGCGCAGGATCTGGACGACATGGTCAGCCGCGCCGGCTCGATCGCGTTTCGCGACGGCTTTGTGCGGGCCGGCCAGCGCGT
>OCZT010004087.1_pt1 | contig 14799 bp, 11 predicted proteins | sample 1539031 | NCBI WGS metagenome assembly OCZT01 (sample SAMEA3539308, study PRJEB22396) | soil metagenome | biome: tundra; feature: field; material: soil | place: USA | collected 2010-05 | depth 0.15 m
CATCAACCGCGCCAGAAATAATTAATGGAGTTCTGGCTTCATCGATAAGGACAGAATCAACTTCATCTACGATAGCATAATTATATTTCCTCTGAACTTGATTTTGCTTTTCGATTGCCATATTGTCTCGTAGATAATCAAAACCGAATTCATTATTAGTCCCATATGTAATATCACAATCATATTCTCGTTTTCTATCATCGGGATTCATAGTATTGAGAATTACCCCAATGGAAAGACCATGGAATTTATAAATTTCCCCCATCCATTCGCTATCGCGTAATGCAAGATAATCATTTACAGTAATAAGGTGTGCACCTCTTCCAGTAAGGGCGTTTAGGTACAGAGGCAGAGTTGCGACAAGTGTTTTACCCTCACCTGTTGCCATTTCTGCAATTTTTCCCTGGTGGAGAACGACACCTCCCATAAGCTGAACATCATAAGGAACCATATCCCAAGTAATTTTATTTCCGGCAACAGTCCAGGTTTTGCCAACTAATTTCTGACAAGTAGCTTTAACAACTGCAAAAGCTTCGGGGAGGAGCTGGTCTAAAATCTCTTCATATTTATCATTTAACAGATCTTCCTGTTCAGCGAGCTCATCATAAAGAGGTTGGCGGTCGAAATCTTCATCCGCTCTGAGACGTTCTTTTAATGATTCAATTTGTTGTCTCAGTTCAGCAGTATAATTCTGTATTTTTTCTTTGAATTCTACAGTTTTAGCTTTTAATTCTTCTTCAGTAAGATCTTTAATCTTTTCATATTCTTCTTTTATTTCATCTACAATTGGCCAAAGTAATTTAGTATCTTTTGTATGCTTATCACCGAATATTTTTTTAAGAATTTCCAACATTCTAGCTATTTACTCCTTGTAAGTGAACAATAAAATTACAAATTGAACCCCTGAAATGCAATTTAGAAAGAAAGGGAAAGGTGCAATTAATAACATTTAATATTAGATTTGTTGCATAAAAAACTATAATAACGTGTCTTACAAGCAAACTTTTTTATCGAAAGAATTTATAGCTAAAACTGTTGAATTTTCCGCGGGGTATATTCCAAAGGAAACCTTAGACACATTTTTCAATCTAATTGAAAAAGAAATTAACCTACATTATTTTACTTACTCTTCAGAATCCAATCTTCTACGAATAATTACGGGCATGTTTGACAAAGTTTCTTTTATAAATGAAAGTATTAAATATCCCCATTATATAGAAATCCTAATTTTAGTTTCGGTCAACAGTAATTACCTGACTGATATTCTGGTAAGAAACCCAGAATATTTCTACTATATTATAAATCCTTCTAATCTTGAACAAAAAACAGAATCCGAAGTATTGAGGAATGAGATTAAAAACTCCATCAACCAATATAATTCATTCAATGCAAAGGTAAATGCATTCAGGAGAATTAAAAGGAAAGAAATCCTAAGAATCGGTCTAATGGACCTAATGAAAACCAGGGGATTTCAAGAAATTACTTACGAACTATCTATTCTTGCAAAAATAATCATTGAAGAACTTTTTGAACTTTGCTATAGGGAGATTCTAAAAAAATATAAAGTAGAAAACATAAGCCACCGTTATTGCATCACAGCCCTTGGAAAGCTTGGTGGGAATGAATTAAACTACAGTTCAGATGTTGATCTTATTATTTTCTTTGATGAGAATTCTGAGATTAATAATAGAGAATATCATGAAATTCTAACAGAAGCAATCCACTTCTTTATAGAAAATTCCACATCGCACACAAGTTCAGGTTACATATACAGGGTAGATCTGAGGTTACGTCCGGATGGCAGGAACTCACCTTTGTGCAGGACTCTTAATGATTACCTAATATATTATGAAAGCAAGGGAGAGGACTGGGAACGACAAATGCTTCTGAAGGCAAGTTTTACGGGGGGAAGCAAAGAATTATTTGATAGATTTATTAAATATCTCCAACCTTTTATATACCCTTTAAGCTTTTCTATTTCTCCTACAGAGCAGATTTTCAAACTGAAAGCAGATATTGAAAAGAACCTGAGAAATGATGAGAATATTAAACTTGCACCAGGAGGAATAAGAGATATCGAATTTTCCATACAGGCACTTCAGCTAATAAATGGCGGAAGAAATAAGGAAATTATAACCAGTAACACACTGGACGCGATAGAAAAATTGAATTTGGTTAACTTACTGACGGAAGAAGAAGGCACTACCCTTAAGGAAGCTTATTTGTTTTACAGAAACACAGAGCATTTTCTACAACTAATGAATGATAAGCAAACTCATCTTATTCCTGAATCAGGTGAGCTTCTTGAAAAACTAAGTTTCTTTTTAAAATATGTTTCGGTAACAGAATTTAATAAGGATCTTTCAATAAAAAGGTCAAAGGTTAAAAAAATATTTTCTTCTATTATGGATAAAAAGGAGGATAGACAAGATTCAATTATAAAGAAAATAAAATTCGAGAACATGAGAAAAGCTGATAACGATCTGCTTTTCCTTCGTGAGGGGAAGGGGGTACTTGGAATAAGACAGTTCGACAAAACGTCAATAGAATTATTTCAAAAAATAGAACCTGAATTAATTAAATATTTAGTATCATCTATCAGACCAGACTATGTTTTACAAAATTTCGCAAGGATAATAAAGAATAATTCCCTGCCTTCTCTTTGGTTTAGAGAATTTATAGATAAAAAGTTTTTTCATTCCTTTCTGAAGCTATGTGAATTCAGTCAAAAGACTGTAGACCTATTTGCAGAAGATGAAGAACTCCAGGAATATTATATTTCCAGAAATATTTTTGAAAGGATTGATATTATCAATAGTACAAATTATTCAATTAAGAAACTTCTTTTTGTACTCTCCACACATTTTATACTTGGCAAAATCAATTCAAAGAAATTCGGGGATATTCTTCAGGCAAATATTATTAAAAAAATAAAAGATATTTCATCGGAGATAATTCCTTCTGATACTCAATATTTTATTTCAGGACTTGGTAGTTTTGGTGCCGGTGAAATGAATTTCTCTTCTGATATAGATTTAATATTTATTGTAAAAGAACAATCAGTGCAATTTGAATTACAGAAATCATTTCAAAACCTCCTGCTTAGACTAAAGAAAATATTAAAGCCATTTGAGACAGACTGCAGACTCCGGCCCGAAGGTAAATCAAGTCAACTTGTATGGAATTTAAAGTCATATGAACATTATTTTAAGGACAGGATAAGAGTTTGGGAGTTACAATCGTTATGTAAGCTTAGATTTGTATCTGGAGATAAGATACTTTTTAATACATTTAAGAATTTAATTATTGAGAGAATCAAAGAAGAAAAAGGTGAGGTTATCAAAAGAGAAATAATTGCAATGAAAAGGAAACTTCTTCCTTCCAGCACAATGAGTCAGATGAAAATCATTAATCTTAAAAGAGTACCCGGGGGAATAGTAGATATCGAGTTTTCAGTTCAATACCTGATGTTAACAAACCATGAAATATTCCAAAAATTGTTAAATGCAGGAACTGAAAAGAGGATTGCTTTATTATTCCCCGAAGAAAAAGATATTAAAGCAAACTATATCTTCCTGAAAGATCTTATTTTACGTAATCAGTGTATATTCAGCAGCAGTGGATACCTTTTCAAAGAAAACGAAATAGAAAATATTATGTACAAAAAGGATCTGCATATTATATTACGAGCAAACAACAAATTATTTAACAAAATCATGGGTAATTGAATTGACGTTATTGAAAAAATACTATGCTATACTGACAGGAATTATAGTATTTATTGTTTACCTAACTACATTGGCACCTTCTGTTGTTGAAATAGATGCAGGAGAACTTGCAACTGTACAAGTAATGCTGGGGATCGCTCATCCTACAGGATATCCATTATTTACATTATTAGGATATTTATTTTCATTAATCCCTTTTCATTTTCCAAAAATTTACCAATTAAACCTTCTTACTGCCATATGGTGCAGCCTAGCAGTAACAGTTTTTGTATACACCTGTAAATTTATTCTGGATAATCTAAACGTATTTGAAATTAGCAGCAAGGTAAGGCTTAAACAAGAAACAAGGAAAGGGAAAAGGAAAAAGGGAGAGGAAAACAAGAAACAATTAAGTACCCCTCAGAAATCAATAATTGAAGAGCCAGTTAAATACCTAGCTTCTATGGCTGCAGGTTTATTATTAGGTTTTGACAGAACATTCTGGAACCAAGGAAATGCTGTTGAGGTTTATTCTTTACAAGCTTTACTTTTTTGTCTAATTATTTTTTCATTATTAAAAGCATATGTAACTCCCATTGAAGAAAGAGAGCTTACTAAAAGGTGGTTAATTTTTGCAGCTATTTTGGCATTAGGTTTTTCCAATCATATGACTACCCTTTTCGTTCTTCCAACTACAGCATATCTATACTTTGATAAATTCAGACTAAAAATGGCAGGTATTAAAAGATTATTGATCATGATCTTTTTAATATTCCTACCAATATTTGCAAGTATATATCTTTATCTTCCAATCAGAGCTTCACAGAATCCTGTTTTAAACTGGGGGAATCCAGTTGATTTTGAGAGATTCTACCGGCACGTATCCGGCTGGCAATTCCAAGTATGGTTCTTCAAATCACCAGAAGTTATGAAGAAACAGCTAGGTTATTTTTTCAGTAATATATTTTCGGAGTTCGGTATAGGCATATTATTATGCTTTTACGGAATTTTTATCTCATACCTAAAGGCAAGAAAATTTTTCATATTTAACATTATACTTTTAGTGTTTTCTTTACTATATGCAAGCAACTATGATATAGTTGATATAGATTCCTATTTTCTAATGTCATATGTTGCTCTTTCATTTTTTGCTCTTTTCGGGATAGTGCAGATATTTTCCAAATTACACTTTAAGAAATACAATCAACCAATTGCGACAGCGCTTATTGCATTATGCATTTTAATTCAGCTAATCCTTAGTTATAGGGAGAATGATCTGAAAGATGTATACACATTTGAAGATTACTCTAAAAGCACACTTAATAGTACAAAGCCCAATTCGATCGTTTTAACTTATTTATGGGATTATTTGGTTTCGCCATCCTACTATTTCCAGTTAGTCGAAAACTACAGACCTGATGTTGCGGTAGTAGACAAAGAGTTGCTTAGAAGATCCTGGTATTATGATCAGATCAACAGACAGCATCCGGGATTGTTGGATGGGGTTAATACAGAAGTTAATTTGTTTGAAGACGCATTGAAACCATTTGAAAGGAATGAGGCGTTTGATTCCAATCTTTTGGAAAATCTATACAGAAAAATAATGACTAATCTTGTTTCAACTAATGCAGATAAAAAGGATATATACATTTCGTCAGAGTTAGTAGAAAATGAGATGCAGAAGGGGGAATTTATATTACCAGAGGGGTACACAGTAGTTCCTGATAATTTATTATTCAGGGTAGTCAAAGGAAAAGAATATGTCCCTGCCTCTGATCCAATTTTTACAATAAGGTTTCCCCGAACCAGGACAAGATATATTGATTTCATAGAAAATGCAGCAGGTACAATGCTTGCAAGAAGGGCATTATATGAAATTCAATTTAATAAAACTGACAGGGCTAAGATTTATATAAAGAAAATAAGAGAGGAATTTCCGAATTATATTATTCCACCGGAATTATTGCAGGCAACTGAGAAATAATATCATTCTGCAGCTTTGAGAAGCTCGTCTTGTCTTTCTTTGGAGAGTTCCACTTTTGTCTTAAACGACTTAAGCATAACATCCATTTGCTGGATGAGATTTCTTTTGTAATAATCAGGAGCATTAATAGATCCATCGACCATATAAATTCTTTTGGTATTTACATCAAAGAAGGTGTAATTGATAAAAGGCCCCTGCATCCCCTTAGTATTTTCCCATAATCCCTGAGTTACCAAAGAATACCTTCCATCAAATGTGACTTCATCATTTATGCAATTATCCTTAACAAACGAGGAAACATCAGGTGTCTTATAATATTTATTAGTCAGATTATTACGTATTGTCCTGACAGAATCTTCATTAAGATAGGCAGGGGATGCATTGTCTATCCAATAAACAAAAATCCATTTCCCCATATCTTTACCTGAAGAATTTTTCAAGCAAATAAAGTTCTCTTTAGGTTCATTTTCTGCAATTGTAAAATCGGACGGAACATATATTATCCAGCCATATGATTTCAGGAGCATTCCTTCAGTACTTCTTTTCTCATATTTTGAATCGAACAGGCTTTCATGTAATCTTTTATCGGATATGTTATGGAATGAATTGATCAGGACTTCTTTATTCTTAACCATACCAAGCTCAAGCTGCTGAATATCCGGGGCAGTTAAAATCATCACGAGCTGATTTTTGGCCCAAAGATTATATCGTGGAATCATACAATCGTGCTCAGACGCCATTTTCAAAGTCTTAGAAGAATCAAGCAAGGCTTTAACAAATTTTGAAGTATTAGAGGCAGAATTAAGAGGCGCCAAAAGAATTATATTTTTATTGTTCTGGTACTTCTCAATTTCATTAGGGGAAATTCTTTTCAGGTTAAATAACTTTTCCGGTTGGGGAGTATATATAATTTTTTCGAATATATCCCGGAGGGGGATTTTTAGAGCTTCAAATTCAGCTGTATCAGCTACAATAATAATTTCATCTTCCGCACCTTGAGCAAGTTTATATGAAGGCTCACAAGACTCAAGAACTAAAAGAATTACAATAGAAAAAAGAAACGTGAAAATTTTCTTCATTATTACCTCGGTACATTCGGTAAAATCAATTGAATACCGGGAAAAAGCAAAATATAAAATAGCCACATAGATAATCCCACAGAAATAGGAATAGTAAGATTATCATCTGCAATACCGAAAGAAATATTTTCCACAATTGCTCCTATAGCAGCTGCCAAAATCCCGATAAAATACTCTGTTATGCTCCCATTCAACTTAGGAGTAAACAAAACAACTATACTTGCACTAATGAAAAAAGCTAAAGTTCCCTCCAGGCTTTTAGCGAAGAGTTTATGCCTGCCGTATTTTCTTCCAATGAGAGCAGCAGTAGAATCGCTGATAATTAAAATGGGAAATGCTGTTAAAAAAAGGACTTTAGGGAATATTATCACTCCCAATAAGGCAGAAATAAAGACATAAGTTGCTCCATTTAAATTTTTCTTTCTCCCATCTTTTTCATGTTTTCGAAGAAGGAAGCCAAAAATCATATAGAACAGTTTACCAACTGCAGGGAAGAAATGTCTTGATACATCGAGAACTACGGCAAGGATAGTAAATATACTAAGTATAATAATCGCAGTTGATTGAGGGATAAAGTAATAAATGACAGGTATAGAAAGAGAGCAGAGATGAATTAGTTTTCGAACTACTTCATCTCTGTAATTAATATCCTCTTTATCAATTGGAGTCATCTTGAGGAGCGGATTCCTTTGATTTGCGTTGATCTAATAATTTCTTAACATGATCAGGAACTTCCTGAGGAGAGGAATCATTATCTGATCCATTCTTAATAAAAGGCGGCAGTTCTTCGCCTCTAATTAATTTATCGATCTCTTCAGAATCGAGGATTTCTCTTTCCAGCAATTCAAGAGAGAGTTTATGGAGTAAATCAATATTTTCAGTTAATATTCTTTCAGCTTTAACCATACCAGTTGAGACGATTAGTTTAATCTCTTCGTCAATTTCTATTGCAGTTTTCTCACTGAAATCACGATGTTTCTGAATTTCCCTGCCAAGGAAAATCTCTTCCTCTTTAGCGCCATAGCTAATAGGACCGAGTTTTTCGCTCATACCCCATTCGCAGACCATTTTACGGGCGAGGAGAGTAGCTCTTTCAATATCGTTACCGGCACCGGTATTAAATTCATTGAATATAAGTTTTTCAGCAGCTCTACCACCAAGAGCGTAAGTAATAATCGCTTCCAAATATGCTTTAGAATAAGTATGTTTTTCATCTATGGGCAGATAACTTGTAAGTCCTAAAGCCCGGCCTCTTGGAATAATAGTAACTTTATGAACCGGATCTGCTTCAGGTATCATTCTGGCAACGAGTACATGACCAATTTCATGGTAGGCTGTAGTTTTCTTTTCTGCCTCGGAGATAATCATACTTTTTCTTTCCATCCCCATCATCACCTTATCTTTGGCTTCCTCAAAATCGATCATCTCGACTTGTTTTTTATCCTTTCTTGCAGCAAGAAGAGCCGCTTCATTAACCAAGTTTGCCAAATCAGCGCCGGATAGCCCCGGAGTACCTTTTGCAAGAACTTCCAGTTTAACATTGGGATCGAGCGGAATATTCCTTGTATGAACTTTGAGAATTCCTTCTCTTCCTTTAACATCAGGTCTATCAACAACCACCTGGCGGTCGAATCTACCAGGTCTTAAAAGTGCAGGGTCTAAAACATCAGGGCGATTTGTAGCAGCTATAATAATTACGCCGGCACTTTGTTCGAAACCATCCATTTCGACAAGGAGCTGATTAAGAGTTTGTTCTCTTTCATCATGACCTCCACCTAAACCAGCACCTCTATGTCTTCCTACTGCATCAATTTCATCTATAAAAATAATACACGGAGCATTTTTCTTACCCTGCTCAAACAAATCTCTAACACGACTGGCACCAACTCCTACAAACATTTCGACAAAATCAGCACCACTTATTGAAAAGAAAGGTACACCGGCTTCACCTGCAACTGCACGAGCAAGAAGAGTTTTACCGGTTCCAGGAGGGCCTAATAAAAGAACTCCCTTCGGTATTTTGCCGCCCAGTTTTTGAAACTTGGCAGGTTCTTTCAGGAATTCAATTATTTCATAAAGCTCTGTCTTTGCCTCATCCGCCCCAGCAACATCTCTGAAAGTAATTCTTGTGCCAGATTGAGTAATTAATTTTGCTTTACTCTTACCAAAAGAGAATATACCGCGTGATCCACCTCCGGCTCCCTGCATTTTTCTCATTATAATTATCCATACACCGATAATAAGAATCCAAGGGATAAAACCCAAGAGAACATTAAGCCATTCATTAGATTCTTTTTCAAAAGAATACGGAAACTTCGTTCTCCAGATTACTTCCTGATCTTTAACAATCGGTTCGGGTAAATAAACCGAGATTTCTTTTACACGAAGCTCTTTATTGTTTATTGTGAGAGATTCTTCGCCTTTTAATTCAGCTTTGAAATAATAATCGTTAATGTCAGCTTTAGTAATTGTAGCTTTGGCAATTTTATCTTCATTAAGAAGCTTTAAATACTGATCGTAGTGAATTTCGACATAATTAGTAGAACCCGATTTAAATAGCTGCATCACTATCACAGCTGCAATAACAACCGCACCCCAGCCAAATACAAGACGGATTATTTTTGACCAATCAAAATTATCATCCGGCTTACCAGAGCCACCGGGTTTAGGGAATTTAGTAGGTTTATCGTTTTTTTTATTTTCGGCCATAAATCAATAATATTAATATTTTAATTATTTTTCATTCATATCGCTAATAGCGTAAATCGATCTCAAATTTCTATATTTCTGGGCATAGTCCAATCCATACCCAATCACAAATTTATTTGGGATATTAAAGCAAATATAATCAATTTTTACATCATATCTAAGACTTTCAGGCTTTACCAAGAGAGAAACCACCTTCATACTTGCGGGAGTATGTTTTTCCATCATCTCCTTGATAAATTTAATGGAAAGCCCTGAATCAACAATATCTTCCACAATAATTATGTCCCTGCCATTCACATCGCAGCCAATATCCTTTACCAATCTAACTGTACCGGAGGATATTTTATCATCTCCATAGCTTGAAAGCTTAAAGAAATCAATTTCACATTCCAGATTTATATTTCGAATCAAATCTGAATGAAAGATGCAGGCACCATTCAGAACACCGATAAAGACAGGGATTTTGTCTTTATAATCATTTGTGATTTCCACACCAATTTCTTTAACCCGAGCATTTATCTGTTCTTCTGTTATAAACGGCAGAAAGACATCATTACCGATTATTACTTTATCACTTAAGCTGTCTTCAAGCATAATTCGAGATAATTTTTAGTATTCTTTGTAATCTTAAATCTATCGTCTAATCTATGTCCAATAACCCAGACAATCTTTTTACCATTTACAAGTAATAACTGATTCCTTTTCTTACTGGATTCTATTTTTAATTCATTCAAAAAGTCGGATATTTTCTTTGTCCCTTTCATTCCGAGCGGGAAGAACTTATCACCATTCTGCCAATTCCTAATAACAAACTTGCTGCCCACTACATTATCAGAAGAAATAAACTCTCGTGATTTTTCTTTACCTGGAGAAATGGCTGCAATATCAGCATGTTTTATGGAAACAGTACAATTTTCAAATGTTTTTTCTTCGCCAATAGTAATTTTAATATTCTTTTTTTCAGAGACACCAGAATCCTTATTTTGTTTAATAATAAGTTCATCCCTTTCCTTATAAGCCGTCAGCCCAGAGGAAAGGTTAATTCTCCTTCCAGTTTGTTTAGATATCAAACTTTTAAGGGAGCTGATATCCTTAAACATCAGGTTTGCAAAAAAGTTTCTTTCCACCAGTTCTTTTAGGGAGAAGGTTAAAAGATCATCATTTAATTGTAATAATTTATTCAGAGGAATATTTAATGCCGAATCCCTTATACAGATATCCTTAAATACTTCATTAGTTAAATTCAACAGATATGAATAGAGACCCCTGAAATTCTGCGATGAATTAAATATAGCATTGTCCACAGAAGGATTCAATTTAGATCTTATTAATGGCAACAATATGTGCCTGATAAAGTTCCGTTCGAGATCAACTTCAAAGTTAGTGCTATCGATCCTGAACTTAGTTTTTTTCATGTCAAGATATTTCAGAATTTCCGCTTTTGGTAAAATCAGAATAGGCCGGATGATGCTATCTCTTTTCACAGGGATGCCGGAAATACCTTTCAAACCAGTTCCCTTAATCAAATTAAGGAGAACAGTTTCGGCATTATCATCACAATTATGTGCCGTAGCGATCTTGTTGAAGCTGACCTTTTTTAATAATTTACCGAGTTCAGAATATCTTAATACCCTACCAGCTTCCTCAATCGAAATCTTTTTCTTACGGGCGAAATGTTTAACATTTTTTCGTACAGAGAAGAAGGGGATGTTTAAAGATGAGCATAATTGTTTACAAAAATCCTCATCCAGAGAAGCATCCTTTCCACGAAGCAAATGATTAAGATGAAAAGCATAGAGAGAGACTGATAATCTTTTTTGATATTTCTTCAGGAAATAGAGTAGGAATACAGAGTCCGGTCCCCCGCTTAGAGATACTAATATTTTATCTCCTTTGTGAATAAGGGAATTATCATCAATAAACTTAAGGACTTTCTGTTCAGTTTTTTTCATTATTAAAGGCGGATATTGTCAGCCTTACCTTCCATAATTTTTTCAACATATTTACCAAGGACATCAAACTCGAGATTGACCGAGTCCCCCAGTTTTTTATTGGAGAAGACAGTTTCAATCCAAGTATGCGGAATAATGCCAACAGAAAAGGTATTATCAGTGACCTCAGCTACAGTCATACTTACACCATCGATAGCAACAGAGCCGACATAAATAAGATATTTTTGAAAATTCTCCGGATAGCTAATAGTCACAAAATGACTATTGGATAATTCCTTAACAGATTCAACCTTGCCGGTAGTATCAATATGCCCAAGCACGAAATGACCGCCTAAACGTGCATCTGCTTTGAGAGGTCTTTCCAGGTTAACAAAATCATTTATGTTAAGACTTCCCAGATTAGTTTTTTTAAGCGTCTCTTCGATTGTATCGACAGCAAAAGAGTCCTTTTTTAACTCAACCACAGTGAGACAAACTCCATTAACACTAATGCTACTTCCGATATTTAAATCATCGAATACTTTCTGTGCGGAGAGGACCAATTTAAGTCCTTCCCCAGTTTTAATTTTATTTATAAGCATACCTTTTTCCTCGATCAGGCCGGTGAACATATTAAATTCCTTAAATCATTAAAATTTATAAGTTAAAAATAAAGAATGGAATGCTTTAAAACTATTTATATAGTTCTACCATAATATCGTCCCCTATCTTTTCGCAATTACCAATTTTAACTTTAAGAGCATTCCGTATGCTCTTAACACCGATATTATTAATAACAGGAAGCCCTGAACCAAGAATTTTCGGACTTATAAATAGCAGGATTTCATCGAAGACATTTTTCTTAACAAACGAAGTAAATACTCCCCCGCCCCCTTCAACAAGGATAGAGGATATTTTCATTTTCCCCAGTTCCTTTAATACTTCCTTCAAGTTCAGTTTATTCTTTTCCTCTTCATTCACAAAGATGAGATGGGCACCACAATTTGTAAGTCTTTTTATTTTGTTTTTTTTATCAGAGTTTTTAACAGATGTAACAATAATTAATTTTTTATCCCCGTTATTGAGATAAAGTTTATTAGTAGACTTAATCGAAAGGTCGGTATCGATCATTATCCTGCGAGGATTTCTACCTTCAACAAGTCTTACAGTTAAATTCGGATCATCTTTTTTAACAGTTCCAGCACCAACAAGAACAGCATCATACTTAGACCTAAGTTCATGCACATACTTGCGCGACTGTGCCGAAGAGATCCATTTTGATTCGCCATGTTCATCGGCAATTTTTCCATCCAAAGTCTGGGCAACCTTAAGAGTGACATAAGGAAGTCCGCTGATAATATACTTAAAGAAAAACTTATTAAGGTTAACACATTCATTTTCGAGAATACCGACCTTAACCTCAATACCAGCAAATTTTAACTTTTTAATACCGCTACCGCTAACAAGGGGGTTCATATCGAGAGTGCCAACGACAACGCGTTTAATTTTAGATTCTATAATTTTATTTGTGCAAGGAGGGGTAAGACCGGAATGGTTACAGGGTTCGAGGTTGATATACATACTACTCCCCTCAACGCTTTCAACACAACTTTCGATAGCATTTATTTCAGCGTGTTTTCCCCCATATTTTTCATGAAATCCGGCGCCGATGATTCTTTCATTTTTAATAATCACACATCCGACCAAAGGGTTAGGTCCTACAGAGCCCATGCCTTTTTTAGCAATTTCAATTGCTAATTTTATGTATGATTCTTCAGTCAAAATTAGTTATTATTTTATTTCAAGGATTTCGAATTCCAGCAATCCTGCAGGAGCTTTTACCTTGATCTGATCACCAACTTTAGTACCCATAATACCCTGTCCTACCGGTGAAGTTACTGAAATTTTTCCAGATTGAAAATCAGCCTCTTCGGGAGAAACGAGAGTATATTCTATTATTTTATTCATTTTCAGATTTTTAATTTTAACGGTCGATAGTATATGTGCCTGCCCATCGTCCAAATGAGATTTTTCAATAATTCTGACACGGGAGAGTAAATTTTCGAGTTTACTTATTCTTAATTCAAACAAGCCCTGTTCTTCTTTGGCGGCATCATACTCGGCATTTTCGGACAGATCTCCGTGTGACCTAGCTTCAGCAATTTTACGGGCATTTTCTTTTCGACCGTTAATTTTCATCTCCTGGAGTTCTTTTTCAATCTCAACCAGTCTATCTTTGGTGACATAAACAAAACCTGCATCTGACATAATAATAGCTCAAATTAAAGTGTAATAAAAAAAATTGCCACCGCTTTCCGCAGTGGCATATCGAAATTAAAGAAATTAGTATTTGTTGTCAAGCAATAAGAAGAAAAAATAAAATGTTTTTTCCTTGCATATTATGATCTTGCTCTACCAGCCATTTCTCTATCGAGGAAAAAGAGTCCTGTTTTATTATCGCCGATCAATTTAATCTTATCAAGGATCAAGAGTGCGGTCGATTCTTCCTCAACCTGTTCAGTTACGAACCATTGGAGAAAACTAAAAGTAGCAAAATCCTTTTCAGTTAATGCAAAATCTACAATTTCATTGATAAAACCGGTTATTTGTTTTTCATGTTTATAGGTATCATGAAAAACATCGAGAGTATCTTTCCATTTATTTTTTGGTGCATCGATCTTCTGAAGCTCCACTTTAGCATTAGCCTGCAAAACATATTCATAGAGTTTCATTGCATGTTTATGTTCTTCCTGGGATTGAATTTTCATCCAGGCAGCAAACCCGTTTAATTTTTCCTCTTCGAAGAAAGCTGCCATTTGTAAATAGAGATAGGATGAATAAAACTCCTGATTTACTTGTTTATTTAACATTTTGGTGATTTTTTCTGTAATCATGATAGTTCCTAAATTATTATTAAATATAAAGTTAAGGTATAATAATTTTGTGATAAGTAAAGAGATGTAGATCAAAGGAGCGAAATAATAAAGAGACAGATTTATTCTTAATGTAAGAAAATAATCATTTCACAAGGATCATTTTTTTAATTTGGGAGAACTGTCCGGCTTCCAATTTGTAGAAATAGATTCCACTTGGTAGATCGGAGGCAATAAAGTTAATGGAATAGTTGCCTGCCTGTTTATAACCGGTTTCAAGGGTTTCTATTGTTTGGCCTAAGGTATTGTATAAGATAAGTTTTACGTTTGAAGATGAGGGCAATGAATAGGAAATTGTAGTTGTCGGATTAAAGGGGTTGGGGTAGTTCTGAGAAAGAGTAAAGTCCTTTGGTAGATCATTCACTTCTTTAGTAACATCCGTAAATTCAGAGAGGGGACGTTTCCATACAGCTGAATTAGTCCCCGCAAAGAGATTTGTTCCGCTAACAGCAAGAG
>OCZT010004088.1_pt1 | contig 14798 bp, 13 predicted proteins | sample 1539031 | NCBI WGS metagenome assembly OCZT01 (sample SAMEA3539308, study PRJEB22396) | soil metagenome | biome: tundra; feature: field; material: soil | place: USA | collected 2010-05 | depth 0.15 m
CACCACATCAGGCAGCGCGCCCGTCGCGCTCGCAGAGCTCGCGCGGCTTCCCGCGGCGAGAGCGCACGAGGTAATTCTCGGCGCCCTCCTGTTCGCTGCGGTCGCCGCCTCCGCAGCGAACGCTCAGGGGGCCGACGAAGCGCACGCGGATTCCGGCTCCGCACGATGGCATCCGATGCTGCTCGGCACGCAGATGGACTTCATCCATCAACGGCTCCTGCCCTTTCACGCCCGGTACAGCGGCGACAACAGCCTTCAGAGCGGTGGCGATGAGAAGACGAGCGAAGCGTACGGGCTGTACGCGGGTTTGCGCGTCACGCGCGGCCTCGAGGGATATCTCGACGTCGAGATGGTGCGCGGCAAGGGAGTGAGCCGGACCGTCGGGCTCGCCGGGATCACCAACGGCGACGTGATCCGGCAGGGATCCGCCGATCTCGGCGACGGCCCGTACATCGCGCGCGGGTTCTTCCGCTACACGATCGGCCTCGGCTCGGCCCTGGACACGCTCGGGCGCACGATCGACCAGCTGCCGCAGGTCGCGGACGCGAGTCGTCTCGAGATCACCGCGGGCAAATTCGCGCTGAGCGATCTCTTCGACGTGAATCGCTACGCCAACTCGACGCGGCTGCAGTTCATGAACTGGGGCCTCTTCCAGAACACTGCGTGGGACTACGCAGCCGACACACGCGGGTATTCGAACGGAGTCGCCGTCGGCTGGATCCACCCGCACTGGACGTTGCGCGCCGCGGCGATGCAGATGCCGCTGAAGGCGAACGGCAACGTGTTCGACAGCGACCTCGGGCGCGCGCACGGATTCAATGCGGAGCTGGAGGAACACGTCGACGCGACCGGCACCATCGTGCGGCTCCTCGCGTACGAGAACGAAGCCCGGATGGGCCTGTACTCGGAGGCGCTCGGTGTCGCCGGCACCGCCGTACCGAACATCGTGCTCGACGACAAGCCGGGCTGGTACAAGTACGGATGGGGCGTCAACGTCGAGCAGCCGTTGGGCGACAGCGGCGAGACCGGCGCGTTCTTCAGATACGGGTGGGGCGACGGCGCCGGAGAGAGCTTCGTGTTCACGGAGTCGGACCGCCATCTGAGCGCTGGACTGCAGCTGAGCGGTGTGCATTGGGGTCGCGGCGAGGATCGGCTCGGCATCGCCACGGTGATCGACGGAGTCGTGAAGACACGCCAGCAGTATCTCGAACGCGGCGGCGACGGCTTCCTGCTCGGCGACGGTGGCCTGACGTACGGCGACGAGCAGATCGTCGAGGCGTATTATCGCGTGCAGTGGGGCCGCTTCATGGAGGTCAGCCCCGATATCCAGTACATCATCAACCCGGGCTACAATCGCGACCGTGGCCCGGCGACGGTGATGAGTGTGCGTCTGAACGTGCGATACCAGTAGCGAAACGAATTCCGGCGTCTCCTTTCAGTCGAGCAACCCCATGACCGTCGCATCGCGCGCCGCCCGAACGGCAGAGGGAAGCGGGGCCACCACCCGCTGGGATGCAACACGCATGCGCGAAGCCGCCTCGGCGACGTGCGTCAGCGCCCTCCTGCAGTGCGAGTCGGCGGCTACCGGGCTTACCGAAGACGAAGCGCAGTTGCGCCTCGAGAAGTACGGCCCGAACGAAGTCGCCGCGCACCGTCCGGAGTCGTGGGGGCTGCGGCTGTACCATGCGCTGCGCAACCCGCTCGTCATCCTGCTCGCGACGCTCGCCGTCGTCTCGCTCGTCACGGGAGACGCGCGCGCCGCGACCGTGATGGTCCTCATGATCATCCTCGGCGTCGCATTGCGGTTCATTCAGGAGTCGAAGGCGACCACGGCTGCCGAGGCGCTCCGTGCGATGATCAAGGTCACGGCGACGGTGCTGCGCGACGGCAGCCGGCGGGAAGTTCCGCTGAGGGAAGTCGTCCCCGGAGACGTGATCGTCCTCACGGCCGGCGACATGATCCCGGGCGACGTGCGCCTGCTCACCGCGAAGGACCTGTTCGTGATCCAGTCCGCGCTCACCGGAGAGTCGCTCCCGTCGGAAAAGGGAGACTTCGTGCAGGGCGTGCCCGATCGCCCGCCGACGGAAAGTCCGAACGTGTGCTTCCTCGGCACGAGCGTGGAGAGCGGCTCGGCGACCGCCGTGGTCGTCGAGACCGGACCGCGGACGCTCTTCGGAACGATGGCGCGCAGCATCACGCAGACGGCGCTGCCGACTGCCTTCGACCGCGGCATCAACCGGTTCACGTGGCTGATGATCGGCTTCCTCGCCGTGATGGTGCCGCTGGTGTTCGTGATCAACGGCCTCACGAAGCACAACTGGAACACGGCGTTCTTCTTCGCGCTCGCCGTCGCGGTGGGGCTCACGCCCGAAATGCTTCCGATGATCGTTTCGGTCTGTCTTTCTCGCGGCGCCATGTCGATGTCGGGAAAGGGCGTCATCGTGAAGCGCCTGAATTCGATCCAGAACTTCGGCGCGATGGACGTGCTGTGCACCGACAAGACGGGAACGCTGACCATGGACAGCGTCGTTCTCGAGCGCCATTGCAACGTGGAGGGCGACGAGAGCGCCGACGTGTTGGTCGCCGCGCTGGTGATCAGCCACTTCCAAACCGGCCTCAAGAGCGCGCTCGACGTCGCGACGCTCAAACACCGCGACGACGATCCCACCCTCGATCTCGACGCGTTCAAGAAGATCGACGAGATCCCCTTCGATTTCTCGCGGAGGATCATGTCGGTGGTGGTCGACCGGCCGGACGGGAAGCGCCGGCTCTACGCGAAGGGCGCGCCGGAGGAGATCCTCCGGCGCTGCACCGCCTTCGAGGGCGACGGGCAGGTGCTGCCGGCGCCGCCGGGGTTCGCCGAGGACCTGCGGGAGCAGTTCGACGCCCTCAGCGAGGACGGCTTCCGCGTGCTGGGCGTTGCGTACAAGGATGTGCCGCTCAAGGACACCTACGTGAAGGACGACGAATCCGAGATGGTGCTGCTCGGTTACGCCGGCTTCTTCGATCCGCCGAAGGAAACGGCCGGGCCGGCCATCGCGGCCCTCCGCGACCACGGCGTGTCCGTCAAGATCCTGACGGGCGACAACGAGCTGGTGACGAAAACGATCTGCTCACACGTGGGACTTCCGGACGACGACGTCCTGCTGGGATCGCAGGTCTCGAAGATGAGCGACATGGAGCTGGCCGACGCCGCAGAAACAGTCACGATTTTTGCCCGGCTCACGCCGGCGGACAAGGAACGCATCATCCAGAGCCTCCAAGCGCGCAATCACGTCGTGGGGTTCATGGGGGACGGCATCAACGATGCCGCGGCGCTGCGCGCGGCCGACGTCGGGATTTCGGTGGACACCGCGGTGGACGTGGCCAAGGAATCGGCGGACATCATCCTGCTCGAGAAGAGCCTGATGGTGCTCGAAGAGGGCGTGCTCGAGGGCCGCAAGGTGTTCTCCAACGTCCTCAAGTACATCCGTATGGGCGCCAGCTCGAACTTCGGCAACATGTTCAGCGTCATCGGCGCGAGCGCCCTGCTGCCGTTCGTACCGATGGCTCCGATCCAGGTGCTGACCAACAACCTGCTCTACGACTTCTCGCAGATTCCGATCCCCACGGACAACGTCGATGCCGAGCAGATCGCACGTCCGCGTCCGTGGGAGATCAGCGCGATCGCGAAGTTCATCCTCGTGATCGGGCCGATCAGCTCGATATTCGACTACTCGACCTACGCCCTGATGTACTTCGTGTTCGGCGCCAATACGCCGGCGCAGGCGTCGCTCTTCCAGACGGGATGGTTCGTGGAATCGATCATGACGCAGACGCTCATCATCCACGTCATCCGCACGAGCAAGATCCCGTTTCTCCAGAGTCGCGCGAGCCTGCCGCTGGTGCTCACCACCGCGGCCATCATGGCCGTCGCCGTCTGGCTGCCGTCGTCACCGCTCGCGCCGGCGCTCGGCCTCGTCGAGTTGCCGGTGACGTACTGGCCTTTCCTGGTGCTGACGCTCTTCGCGTACATGATTCTGACTCAGGTCGTCAAGGCCATGCTGCTCCGGAGGCGCTGGATCTAGCCCGGCCGTCAGGGGATTCTGCATCCCCGCGAACCGGTTCCCCCGACAGCGAAGCCGGCGACTTTTGCGAATTCTTATCGCAAGAGTCGCCGGCCTTTGTGCGCCCTTTGCGGCCGAGCCGATCAATTTCTTCACGCCATTCGCCAAGCCGGCCGGAGGAACGCATGAAATACAATCTGAATCGGACGCTGCTTGCCGCGACCATTACGAGGATCCGAGCCAGGTCATCGTCGTGACGGGGCTCCCCGCGAGCTTCGACGCGACCGGCGGCTCGCTCGGCGTGGACGTGAACTTCCGCGCGCCGGTCCTGTGGCGGACGGAGGTGCGCGGTCTGCGCTCGACGAACGCCGTCTGGCCGCTGCACGAGGCTGGAACCGTGGGACGGAACAACGTGTTCTTCGTCACCGCGCTCGCGCCCACCTTCTAGCGCCGCCGGTCTCGCTCCGTGAAACGGGCAACGATGAGAGAACCCGAGCTGACGTTCGTGATTCCCACCTACCGCCTCCGGGATGTTCCGGAGGCGGTGGATGCGTACGACGAGCACTTCTGGCGCAACGGTCACGACGTGCGGATCGTGGTCTTCGACGACGGCACGGCGGCCAATCGCGAGAAGTACTACGCCTTGCTCGAAGCCAACTCGAGCTACAATCCGGTCTATTACGTCGGACCGCAGGAGAAGGAGCAGTTCCTCACGCATGTCACCACGCGACTGCGGGACAAGAAGCTTGGCGCCCTGGTCAAGAGCCTCTTTCGGCCCAGTTACGGCGGGAACCGGAACTGCACGCTCATGTACACGCTCGGCGAACTCGTGGTGAGTTCCGATGACGACATGCGCCCTTACGCGCTCATGGAGACGCATCCCGAATCGCTCGGCGATCACGAAGTGGCGCACGGAAAGCTGGTCAAGGCGGGCCGCGACCGCGTGGTGACGAAATCGTTCGACATCCTCACCGCGTTCCTCGACGTCCTGGGAAAGCGCGTGTCCGACGTCCCGGCGAATCACGCGCACGGCGACGTGATCGTCGACTCCGCGATGGACCTCGAGACGAACGCGAGCCTCGGCGTGGCGCACGAGAACAGCCTCAAGCTCGTGGACGGCGAGATCGCCGACTCCGATGTGGTGAAGATGGCGCAGACCTTCCGCACCGGCACCAGCGACGTCGACGCCGTCGATTTTGTCGAGATGTTCCTCTCCGATGAGCAAGAGACGGATATCGAGGCGCTCAACGCGACCTATGTGCTCTCGAACTTCCGCCCCGTCATCACCAAGAAGAACTGGCGCATGGACTGCGGCGTTGCCGGCTACGACAACACCATCGGCCTGCCGCCGTTCTTTCCGACTCGCTTGCGGTTCGAGGACTACAGCTACCGGCTGTGGGCCCAGCACGACGGCGTGGCGTCCGCGCACGTGGACGCCGTGCAGACGCACATGAAGAGCAACTACATGCGGAATCCGCCCGCCGACGAGATCTTCAACGAGGAAGTCGCCAACCTGCTCAAGCGGAAGATCAGGGGTTCGCTCACGCGGACGGACGACCTCGGAATCGCGTTCGACTACGAGGGAGAGGTGATGCCGGACGACTGCGCCGAGATCCTCGAGCGCATGGCGGGCCTCCACCGGCGCACCGCGGCCGCGCAGCGGGCCGCGGTCGACCCGCTGCGCGCGGAGACGTTGCAGACCTTCGGAGTCAATCTGCGGCGTGCGTTCTACGACTTCGAGCCGGACTTCTTTCAGCAGAACCTCGCGCGGCTCGTCGATAACGTCGTGACGGAGATCAAGGCATCACTCGAGGTATGGCCGACTCTCGTCGAGATCTGCTTCTTCGAGAAGAACAAGCGCGGCCTGCCCCAAACGCTCGTGCAGAACCAGCGACTCGGCTGATCCGCGCACTCGCCCGGCAATCGGCCTGGTGCTGTTCCGCCGCTACCTCTAGCTCAGCCGCTTCCGGGCATGGTGGCTTCCTGCCGCTCGGTCGCGGTCGCGAACAGATAGTCGCGGTTCATCCGCGCGATGGTATCGATCGAGATTCCCTTCGGGCACGCCTCCTGGCACTCGCCGAACAGCGTGCACGAGCCGAACGTCTCGATGTCCATTTGATGCACCATCGCCAGGGCGCGCCGCATTCGCTCGGGCTGTCCCTGCGGCAACTCTCCGAGATGCGTGATCTTCGCCGCGGTGAACAGGCTCGCCGACGCGTTCGGGCACGCGGCCACGCACGCGCCGCAGCCGATGCACGCCGCCGCGTCCATCGCGTCGTCGGCCGCCAGCTTCGGAATCGGGATCGCGTTGCCGTCCTGCGCGCTGCCCGTGGGCGCCGAGACGAATCCGCCCGCCTGGATGATCCGGTCGAATGCGCCGCGATCCACGACCAGGTCCTTGATGACCGGGAACGCCTTCGCGCGCCACGGCTCGATCCAGATCTCGTCGCCATCGGAGAAGCTGCGCATGTGCAACTGGCACGCGGTGGTGGCCTTCATCGGTCCGTGCGCCGCGCCGTTGATCATCATGCCACACGATCCGCAGATCCCCTCTCTGCAGTCATGATCGAACGCGATGGGCTCCTCACCACTCACAATCAGCCGCTCGTTGACGACGTCGAGCATCTCGAGGAACGACATGTCCGGCGAAATCTCACCGGCTTCGTAGTCGACGAGCTTCCCGGCCGTAGTCGGGCCCTTCTGGCGCCACACGTGGAGGAGGACCTTCACTTGTAACTCCGCGTCGAGAGGTGAATGTTCTCGAACGCGAGCGGTTCCTTGTTGAGCACCGGCGCCTTGCCCTCCCCCGCGTATTCCCACGCGGCCGCGTAGGCGAAATTCTCGTCGTCGCGCATCGCCTCGCCGTCGGCGGTCTGGTGCTCCTCGCGGAAATGCCCGCCGCAGCTCTCCTCGCGATGCAGCGCGTCGATGCACATCAGCTCGGCGAACTCGATGAAGTCCGCCACCCGCCCCGCCTTCTCGAGCGACTGGTTCAGCTCGGCGCCGGTGCCCGGTATCGCGACGTTGCTCCAGAATTCCTCGCGCAGCTTCGGGATTGCCTCGAGCGCCTGCCTGAGTCCCGCGGCGTTGCGCGCCATGCCGCACTTCTCCCACAACATGAGCCCCAGCTCCTTGTGGATCGAATCCGCGGATCGCTTGCCGCCGATGGCGAGCAGCCGTGCGGTGAGGGCCTTCACGCCGTCTATCGCCTCGCGAAACGCGGGGTGATCCGCCGTCAGCTTGTCGGGCTTCGCGCCGGCGAGATAGTCGCCGATCGTCGACGGGAGAACGAAGTAGCCGTCGGCGAGCCCCTGCATGAGCGCGCTCGCACCCAGACGATTTGCACCGTGATCCGAGAAGTTCGCCTCGCCGATCACGTGCAGTCCGGGAATCGTGCTCATCAGGTTGTAGTCCACCCACAGCCCGCCCATCGCGTAGTGCGCGGCGGGATAGATGCGCATGGGCTGCTTGTACGGATTTTCGTCGGTGATGCGCTCGTACATCTCGAAGAGGTTGCTGTATCGCTCGCGAATCGTCTGTTCACCCAGCCGACCGATTGCGTCCGCGAAATCCAGATACACGCCCCGCCCGCCGGGTCCGACGCCGCGTCCCTCGTCGCACACTTCCTTCGCGGCGCGGCTCGCGATGTCGCGGGGCGAGAGGTTCCCGAAGCTCGGATACTTCCGTTCGAGGTAATAGTCGCGGTCCTCCTCGGCGATCTCGCCCGGCTTCCTGCCGCAGTCTTCCTTCTTCTTCGGGACCCACACGCGCCCGTCGTTGCGCAGCGACTCCGACATCAGCGTGAGCTTCGACTGATGTTCGCCGGCGACCGGAATGCACGTCGGGTGGATCTGCGTGAAGCAGGGATTGGCGAAAGCCGCGCCCTTCTTGTACGCGCGGTACGTCGCGGTGACGTTGCATCCCTTCGCGTTCGTCGAGAGGTAGAACACGTTGGCGTATCCGCCCGTGCCGAGCACGACCGCGTCGGCCACGTGCGCGGCCACCTCTCCCGTGACGAGGTCGCGCGTGATGATGCCGCGCGCCCTGCCGTCGACGACCACGAGGTCGAGCATCTCGTGCCTGCTGTACATCGTCACGCCGCCGCGGCCGATCTCCTTCTCGATCGCCTGGTAGGCGCCGAGGAGCAGCTGCTGGCCCGTCTGGCCCCGCGCGTAGAAGCTGCGCGAGACCTGCGCGCCTCCGAACGAGCGAGTGGCGAGCAGCCCGCCGTATTCACGGGCGAACGGCACGCCCTGCGCGACGCACTGGTCGATGATGTTCACGCTGACCTGCGCGAGCCGGTACACGTTCCCCTCGCGCGCGCGGAAATCGCCGCCCTTCACCGTGTCGTAGAACAGGCGCCGGACGCTGTCGCCGTCGTTCTGGTAGTTCTTCGCGGCGTTGATGCCGCCTTGCGCGGCGATCGAATGCGCGCGGCGCGGCGAATCCTGGAAGCAGAAACAGCTCACGCGGTAGCCGAGCTCCGAGAGCGACGCCGACGCGCTGGCGCCCGCCAGACCGGAGCCGACCACGATCACGTGGTATTTCCGCTTGTTCGCGGGGTTCACCAGCTTCATCTCGAAGCGGTGCTTGTCCCATTTCTCGGCGAGCGGGCCGGCCGGGATGCGGGCGTCGAGTTTGATGGTCATGGCCGGCGGCTCAGCGAATGTAGCCGAGCATGACGCTCAGCGGAAGAAGACTGAATCCCGCGGGGACGATCACCGCGAGCGCGAGCGCGAGGCGACGGTGCAGCGGATCGTTCGACGGACGCGCAATGCCCAGCGTGCGGAACGCCGCCCATGCGCCGTGATACAGGTGCAGCGCGAGAAATGCCATCGCACCCAAATAGAAGAGCGCAACCCACATCGTCTGGAACCCGATCACCACGTTGCCGTACGCCTCGCCCCGCACGAACGCGGGGTGCAGCGTTCCGGTCGTGAAATGCAGCAGATGATACGGAATGAACAGCAACAGGTAGACGCCGCCCCACCGCATCGTGCGCGCCGCGTACGTGGAGACCTGCGGCTCGCGCCGCACGTAGCCGGCCGGACGCGCCGCGCGATTCTGCATGGTGAGCTGGTACGCCGCGATCACGTGAAGGACCACCGAGGCGAGCAGCGTCACGCGCAGCAGCCACGTGAGCTCGATCAGGTCCACCTGCAGGAGGTGCGAGTACGCGTTGAAACGCGCGGAACCGGAGAAGAACTGCAGGTTGCCGGCCATATGGCCCACGACGAACGCGACGAGGATCAGCCCCGTCACGCCCATCACGATCTTCTTGCCGACGCTGGAGTCCCAGAATCGCCGCAATCCACTCCGTTCCATCAGAACTTGATGACGGCCATGGGCTCCCGCACCGCCTCTGCGCTCTTGGCGAGTGCGGCTTTTTCATCGGCTGTAAGAGTCACTTCAATGATTTTCTCCATTCCCCTGCGGCCGAGCTTCACCGGCACGCCGAGGAAGAGCCCCTTCATGCCGTATTCGCCGTCGAGCCACGCGGAGCACGGCAGGATGCGCTTCTGGTCGAGCACGATCGCCTCGACGATCTGCACGGCGCCCGACGACGGCGCGTAGTACGCGGAGCCGGTCTTGAGGTACTTCACGATCTCGGCGCCGCCGTTGCGGGCGCGATCGACGATCGCGTCGAGCTTCGCCTTGTCGAGGAACTGCGTGATCGGGATGCCGCTGACGGTCGTGTAGCTGATCAGCGGAACCATCGTGTCGCCGTGTCCGCCGAGCACCATCGCCTGGATGTCGCGCACGGAGACGTCGAGCGCCTCGGCGAGGAACGAGCGGTAACGCGCCGTGTCGAGCACGCCAGCCATGCCGATCACGCGCTCGCGCGGAAAGCCGCTCGCCTTCATCGCGACGTAACACATCACGTCGAGCGGGTTCGAGACCACGATGATGATCGCGTTGGGTGAAGTCTTCGCGACGTTCTCCGCGACGGACTTCACGATGCCGGCGTTCGTGTTGAGCAGGTCGTCGCGGCTCATGCCCGGCTTGCGCGCGATGCCGGCCGTGATCACGACGATATCGGAGCCCGCCGATTCGTCGTAGCCGTTGGAGCCGATCACGCGCGAGTCGAACAGCTCGATCGGTGCCGACTCCCATTGGTCGAGCGCCTTCCCCTGCGGAATTCCCTCAGCGACGTCGACCATCACGACCGTGCGGGCGAGTTCCTTCTCCGCGATGCGCTGCGCTGCCGTGGCACCGACGTTCCCGGCGCCGACTACGGTGATCTTATTCAGCATGAGAGTTCGTTCGAGTGTGTGGATGAGCGTTCACACGAAGAAAGCTAATCAGGGAGGCTCGCGTCACCAACTGCGCTGATTGCGCGGATTGGATCGGATACAGCAACAACAACCGCCACTGCTTTGCCACGGATTTTGCGGATAGGATCGGATACGGCAACGGCAACTGCCACTGCCTTGACACGGATTGCGCGGATCAAAGGCCGGATACAACAACGGCGAAAGCCTTTGGGGGAACTGCCACTACAGCGCGCCGCTGAAGTTGCAGTTTCCCCAAGAATGCTTGATCAGGTTGTGCAATCCTGTCAGCAGTTTTCCGCGTAATCCGTGATAAAGCGGTTGCAGTTGAAGTCGCTGTTGCTGTTGCTGTTGCTGAGGCCTATCCGCCGACCTGAGACAGTGCCCGGAGTCCGCCGACCTGCATCTGGAGCAGGTTGTGCTCCTTCGGCTTGTCAGCAAGAGCCTGACGGAAGATCGGCTCGAGCGCCGCGCCAGCGCGGAGCGGATCGCGAAGGTTGACCTCGTGATCGCCGTAGAGACAGGTGCGCAGCCGGCCGTCCGCGGTGAGGCGAACGCGGTTGCACGACCCGCAATACGTGTGCGTCATCGGAGTGATGACGCCGATCGTGCCGGGCGCACCGGCAAACCGGTGGTACGCCGCGGGCCCGTTGCCGCGCGCGGGGCCGCTGGACGGCTCGAGAACCCCGTGCACGCTGGCGCGCCGCAGCACCTCCTCGCTGGGCACCACATGCTCCCAGGTGAGATTCGCCATCTCGCCCACCGGCATGAGCTCGATGAACCGCACGTGCCACGGATGTTCGAGCGTGAGGCGGGCGAAATCGGCGATCTCGTCGTCGTTGATGCCGCGCATGACGACGACGTTGAGCTTGATGGGGTCGAGGCCCGCGGCTTCGGCCGATTGCGCGGAGACGACCGGATCGAACGCGAACTTCCGACGCGCGATCGACGCGATACGATCGGCGCGAAGCGAGTCCGCGCTGATGTTGACACGATCGAGACCGGCCGCGCGCAGCGGCGCGGCGAGTTCGGGAAGCTTCACGCCGTTCGTCGAGAGCGCGATGTCCTCGATGCCCGGGACGGCCTTCAGCATACCGACGAGCGCGACCAGGTCCGGACGGATCGTCGGCTCGCCTCCGGTGAGGCGCAGACGCCGCAGCCCGAGCGGCGCAAGCTGGCGCACTACCTCGGTGATCTCCTCGTACGTGAGGATCTCCGTCTTCGGCAGCCACTCGAGTCCCTCGAGCGGCATGCAATAAACGCAGCGGAAATTGCAGCGGTCGGTTATCGAGATGCGGAGATATTCGATCGACCGCCCGAACTGGTCCTTCAGCGTGATCGCCGTCATCACGCAGGCCCGCGGGCGAGCGACGACGCGGAGAGCGCCGACGGCGCGATTGACGAGGACGGATCCACCCAGTCGCGCGTGCCGTCGGTGTAGTGCTCGCGTTTCCAGATCGGCACGCGCCGCTTGAGTTCCTCGATCACGAATCGCGTCGCGTCGAGCGCATCACGACGGTGCGGATGCGAGGCCGCGATGGCAACGCTCACGTCGCCGAGGGCGAGCGTGCCGACGCGATGCTCGACCACGATCGTCACTCCGCCGAACTTCTCCGCCGCTTCGCTCACGATCCTCTCGAGCTCGCGCGATGCCATCGCGTCGTAGGCCGTGTACTCCATTCCGGTGACCGCACGGCCGTCGTTGACATCACGAACGGTGCCGAGGAAGAGTGACGTCGCGCCGTTGGCATCCGACGCAACCTCGGCGATGAGCGCCGGCGCGTCGATCGCGCGGGTGACTATCGCAGTGCGCGTCATCCGCCGGCAACCGGAGGAATGAGCGCGACCTCGTCGCCGGAATGAATGACATCGCCGGGGGCCGCGTAGTCCTGGTTCAGTGCGATCAGCGGCGCGGGCGGCAGGGCGTGACCCACGGCCATCTCCTTCACCTTCGCGAGCAGCTCCGTCACGGTCGCTCCGTCACGCAGCGTGACAGCAACGCTCGACACACCAAAGGCTTCGGCGTAGGACGCAAAGAGGAGGACCCGGACTTCCATGCGAGTAAAATACATCACGCGCCCGCCGAACGGTCCCGTCGCAGTGGGCCGGTGGCTGTCAACTGACAGCTATCCGCTGAGAACGATCAGTTATCATCTCCCAACTGCAGTGTCCATATCTGGTTATGCGTCTGTGAGTTCCGAGATGTCGATGTCGGCAACCATCGCGCGCAGTTCCTTGGATGGCTTGAACACCGGCACCGGCCGCGCGGACACCTCGACGGGCGCGCCTGTGCGCGGATTGCGGGCCATGCGAGTCTTGCGCTGCCGAATCTTGAAGGTGCCGAACCCGCGAACCTCGATGTTCTTCTGATCTTTTAGCGCGTCTTTGATGGCGTCCAGAAAGGAGTCTACGACACGCGCGCAGTCCTTTTTGGAGATCATCGGCCCCGAAGTCTGCGAGATCGCCTCGGTGACTTGCTCGACCAGATCGGCTTTGGTCATTTACATCCCTCTGCGGAAGACACTCGGCGACGGCCGTAAGTGCATCCAGTCTAGGATGTTATCTACCGTGGTGTCAAGCGGTTGGGCGGTCCACCCTCTGCCCGGGAGGGGCCCGCGGAGGCCCCGGGAGGGGCCCGGACGCTCTAGGAACGCGCCTCGACGGCCTTCATGAACTCGTCGAAGAGGGCGCGCGCGTCGTGCGGCCCCGGCGCGGCCTCCGGATGGAACTGTACTGCAAAGACTGGCAAGCGTTTATGGCGAAGTCCCTCGATCGAACCATCGTTCAGGTTCACGTGGGTGACCTCGAGTTCGGGTGCGCCCGGGATCGCGTCCGCGGTTCCCTTCACCGCGAAGCCGTGATTCTGCGACGTGATGAGCACCTTGCCGGTCGCGAGGTCCTTCACCGGATGGTTTCCACCGCGGTGACCGTACGGGAGCTTGAAGGTCGTGGCGCCGTAGGCGAGGCCGACGAGCTGATTCCCGAGGCAGATGCCGAAGACGGGCACCTTCTCGTCCGCGATGGCTCGAATATTCGGCATCGCGTACGTGACGGCTTCCGGATCGCCGGGGCCGTTCGAGAGAAATACGCCGTCGGGCTCGAGCGCGAGCACCTCCGCGGCCGTCGCGGTCGAAGGAACGACGGTGATCCGGCAGTCGCGATCCTCGAAGAGCCGAAGAATGTTGTGCTTGATGCCGTAGTCGTATGCGACGATGTGCGTGGCCGCGCCCGCGTTGCCCCAGGAATACGCCTTGCTCGTGCTGACCACGGAGGCGAGGTCGAGGCCCGACATCGACGGGCACGCCGCGAGCGCCGCCCTCGCTGCGGCGTCAGGCGCCTCGCCTGCCCCGATCACGCCGCGGAGGACGCCCACGGTGCTCAAGTGACGCGTGAGGCGACGCGTGTCAACATCGTACAGGATTGGGATATCGGCTTTCGCCATATATCCCGCGAGACCGCCGCCAGCGCGCCAGTTCGAGAACGTCGTCGAGAGTTCGCGAACCACCACGCCGCTCACGTGCGCGCGCGTCGATTCGGGGTCTTCTGCATTGACGCCATAGTTGCCGATCATCGGAGACGTCATCACGACGATCTGGCCGCGATAGGAGGGGTCGGTGAACACCTCCTGATAACCGCTCATGTTCGTCGTGAACACGACCTCCGCCACCGCCGGCGCGTTGCTTACGGCGTGGATGTGGCCGTGAAAAAGGGTTCCATCCTCGAGGAGGAGGAACCCTTTTGTAGCTCTGAGAGCGCTCACGCTCGGCTCACGTTGTGCTCACGCCGGGATCAGGGCTTCTTGGCAGGAGCCGGGGCCTTCGAACCGGAGTCCGGCTTCGCGGTGCCGGTCGGCAGCGCCGTGCTCGGCACCGACGGAGTGGGTGCCGCAGCGCCGGGGACGGCCGGAGTCGTGGTGCCCGGCAACTGCTGCGGACGCGGCTGGGCCGGCGCGGTCTTCGTCGGTGCGAACGACTTGTCGAGGATCGACGTCGGCACGCGGCCGCGACTGGCGCTGATCTCGAGAATGAACGCGAGGCCGATGAAGATGCCGCCGCACCACCAACTGGCCTTCGTCAGGAGGTTACCGGCCTGACGGGTGCCGAAGAGGGCGTCGCTCGAGGAAGACGCGCCGCCGAACGCCGCTGCCATGCCGCCGCCCTTTCCGCTCTGGAGCAGGATGGCGATGACCAGGACCAGCGCGTCGATGATGAGCAGCGTGAGCAGGAACTTGTAGAGCATATGGCCTTCTGAACCCTGTGCGCTGGAGAAAGGTAAGCCTTGAATAATAGCCGACTTACCGGCTCTCATCAAGGCGTCGGGGGAGATTGGGAGAACGAGTTATGAGCAGTTCGGAGAGTGAGTTTGAGTCGGAGTGATGCGGGTGAGTGGGAGTAGTGGGAGTCAGAGTGGGAGGAGTGGGAGACGGAGTGGGAGGAGTGGGAGACGGAGTGGGAGGGGGATGCGGCGCGCGAATGCGCTC
>OCZT010004089.1_pt1 | contig 14792 bp, 7 predicted proteins | sample 1539031 | NCBI WGS metagenome assembly OCZT01 (sample SAMEA3539308, study PRJEB22396) | soil metagenome | biome: tundra; feature: field; material: soil | place: USA | collected 2010-05 | depth 0.15 m
CCGGTCATGCGGACAACTCACGTGTGAACTCGACCGGACAACTCACATACTAGCGCAGCGGCTGTTTGTAGGCTATCCTATGCTTTTGCGGACGCAGGTCGTATTTTGAAAGGTTCGCGATAAGGGGCTACTGATCATGTTGAACGAAAGCCAGCCAGACTACTCCAACACCCCGGTCTCTGCACTCCGTCCGCATTTCGGATACGCACCTGCGGATCCCCATGCTCCGCCTGTCGTGTCAGTGGTAACTCCATTCTTCAATGTCGGCCCGGTTTTCAGGGAAACGGCTGAATCTGTTTTCCGCCAATCGTTTCAGGCGTGGGAGTGGATTATCGTCGACGATTGCTCAGACAGCCCCGAGAGCGCCGAGCTGCTCCGATTCTACGAGAACAAAGATCCACGTTTACGCGTGTTGCGACCTGAGCAACGAAACGGACCGGCTGCCGCCCGCAACATGGGAGTCCGTGCGGCGCGGGCGAGGTATGTCGCGTTCCTTGACGGCGATGACCTTTTAGAACCCTCTGCTCTCGAAAAGTGGGTCTGGTTCCTCGCCTGCCATCCACAGTATGGAATGGTGAAAGGATTTCAGGCCGGTTTCGGCGCGGAAGAATACATCTGGCGCGAGGGCTTTCATTCGGGCGCCGCAATCCTGGAACGTAACCCCATTCAGACATCGTCCATGATGCGGCGTGACGTCTATCTGTCGGTCGGCGGAATGGATCCAAACATTCGTGGAGGTATGGAAGACTGGGAGTTTTGGCTTCGTTGCGCGGATGCCGGTCATTGGGGCGGGACAATTCCAGAGGTGCTGGACTGGTACCGGCGCCGCGCGTCCCACAACGACCGGTGGGAGAATTGGGACTCGGCAGAGCGGCAAGCGGCTTTCCGCAAGGAGTTGCGCACTCGGTATCCTCGCCTATTTGCGGGCAATTTCCCGCGGCCGGCACTCTCGTTTCCCCTGCCATTTGCCGAGCTTGCAACGCAACCGGATTTTGAGAACCGGCTGAGCCGCCCTTCAAGCATCGATCGTATTTTGATTATCGTGCCGCACCTTGCCATTGGCGGATCGGACCAAGTTACGCTCGACCTGATTGAAGCGCTGGTCGCGAAACACAAATACGAAGTCACAATCGCTGCCACGCTATCAGGGCCACACACCTGGCGCCATCGATTCGAAGCATTAACGCCGGATGTCTTCGCCCTAGACACCTTCCTGCCATTGAATAGCTATCCGCGGTTTCTCACTTACCTGATCCGCAGCCGCAAGATCGACTCCGTACTGGTCACTCACAGTCAGTTGGGATATCAACTCTTGCCATACCTGCGCGCTAGCTGCCCTGGCATCCGGTGTTATGACTATGTGCACATTGAGGAACCAGGATGGAAAAACGGCGGTTATCCGGCGTACAGCATCGCATATAGCGCTTTTCTTGAGCAAACGGCGGCAAGTTCGCAGCACTTAAAGGATTGGATGGTTGGAAATGGCGGAGATGCCGCGAAGATTTCCGTCGTCACGACTGGCGTAGATACCGAGCATTGGCGAATAGACCAGTTCGACATCGCCAGCCTGCGGGAAAAATGGAACGTGGCGGGAGACGTGCCGGTAATCCTTTTTGTCGGCCGCCTCTGTGAACAGAAACAACCTCATATCCTTGCCGCAACGCTCCGCGCACTCCACGAGCGGCGGCTTCCATTTGCCTGCCTAGTGGTCGGCACTGGCGAACAGGGCCCTTGGCTGGAGCAATTCATTTCGAGCCACCATTTGACCGAGGTGCGCATGATCGGGTCCCGAAGCATTGAGGAGACTCGCGAGTTGCTGGCAATCAGCGACATTTTCTTTCTGCCTTCTAGGCATGAAGGCATTTCGCAGGCCCTGTTTCAAGCCATGGCAATGGAAACCGTCGTGGTCAGTGCGGAAGTCGGCGGCCAAAGAGAACTGGTGACACCATCGTGCGGCATTCTTATTCCGCGAGGTGAGCGGGAGGCCGAACGCTATGCCGATGAGCTCGCGGCATTACTAACCGATGGCCCGCGGCGGGCGTTGATGGCGAAAGCTGCTCGGGAACGCGTGGTCAGTCAATTTCAACAACATAAGATGTGCGAAAAGATGGCCGAGATTCTGCGTGGCCGGCAGGATGCCTCCGTGTTTGATCTCGATTACGCGATTCGGACGTTCATACCGGTGTATGCGCGCGAGATTATCGAGCAAATGCGGACGGAATCGATTGCTGACCAGCTCTGGAGCCATCAACATCATCCGGCTTTGCAGGAGCCGGTCGCCTTCGATGCGCTTGCCGTGGGCGGATCCCAAAAGACGGGCGAGCGGGGGCATAGCGCCATGCGCGCGCTTTCTATTCTGCACCCCCTTTTTTCGGGCAAGACGCATCAGCGCAACCGAAGGTTGCTGGCGCAGATACTAGCCAACTCACATAGCCGGCGTCAGTTGATTGCGGAATTCGACGCGGACTTTTATTGCTGTACGAACCCAGACATACCTCGGGCTGGTCCGTTGCCGCTGCTCCATTATATCTTTACTGGGTATCGAGAGGGTCGGCGGCCTGCGGCCGACTTTGAGAGTGAACAGGTCCTTCGGGCCCATCCGGATCCATACGGCGGAGCGACAAATCCGCTGCTCTGGAAAGTGTTCCTGCGCAGACTAAAATACGCGAACCCGGAAAACACCGAAAAACGAGGAGCAAATTGATGGATTTACGGGATGATTTTATCGCGCGAGTTGTGGGAGGCCGCTCTTTCGCCGACGTCGGCGGACTCTGGGGCACAATAAATGAAAAGGTTTCGGTGGCTGCGCGATCGGGAGCCCGGAGTGTGGCAATGATTGATATATCGCCGCCGGGGAGCGAACTCTGGAACCTGTTTTCCGAGCGGCTTGCGTCATTCGGCATCGAATGCGAGTGCATCTCTTCCGATGTATGTGCGTTGGTGGAGAAGGGGACCGCTCCGGAGGTCGAAGTGGTCCATTGTTCTGGTGTTCTTTATCACCATCCCAATCCGATCTATTTTTTGGGGGCGCTGCGCCGGATTGCCAAGCGGCATTTAATCCTGACATCGGCCGTGACCCAGGCGGAAATTGCGAACGAATTTGGTGAGTTTCGTATACCGCCGTCGGGAGTCATTTTCGTGCCGGCCCTCAATCAATGCGAACGGGATGTCCTGTCGAAATATTGGAAGGAGAAAGCCGGTGCGGGAGCGTGCTATGGCATCACAGATCCAGCCAAATGGGACCCGAGAGATTTTGGGCCCTGGTGGTGGCTTCCGACGCCTCAGGCGATGCTTGCTATGGCCGAATGCGTTGGGTTCCGCGTGCTCGATTCCGCTCCAACATGGAACGCGAACGCTCACACGGCTCTGTTAGAGGCCGTTTGAGACCCGCAGGAGTGCGTTTACAGTGGAGGGCTGGCGGAGCATTCTTGGGCGAACGCGATGTCAGCTCGAGTTTCCGAGCTACATTGCGCGACCATCTGGGCGATTCCGTTTCTGAAAGTGATCGCCGGCGTCCAGCCGAATTCACGGCTGGCTTTAGTGATGTCCAGCACCACCCAGGATGGAAGCCAGGAACTGCATGCGGTTTTCTCGACCGATTCGATCTGGAGCGGCCGCTGATGATATGACGCGATGATATCGAGAACCTGGCGGACGGAGTGGCCCTCGCCTGACCCGACGTTGATAATGTCGAACGGCGTACGCGGTCGGGCGGCGGCCCACGCGATCGAGCTTACGTCTTCGAAGTGGATGTAGTCGCGGACATTCTCCGCATCGCCGAAAATGCGAATGGGACGGCCATGGGCCAGATTGCCGAGAGCGACCCCAATCAGCCCCTGTAATCGGTGCTGTGGGAGGACGGCGCCATAAGCGTTTCCGACGCGCAGCACAGTTGCGGTTACGTAACCTCGTTCGGCGGCGACACGGAGGTACTGCTCGGCTGCAAGTTTCTGGATGCCGTAGGAGCAGGACGGCGCGAGAGGGTCGGTTTCCCGAAAGGGAACGCGGTCTGCTTTCGGGCCGTATATGGCGCCGCCGGTGCTGAAGTAAACGATGTGCGGACGCGTGCGCAGGCTCTGTACGGCTCTCAAAAATGTCAGAAAAGGGACAAGATTGATCAAGGCGTCCCTGGGCTGGTCGAGGTCCGAATTGACCGGGGTATTACAATGCGCGAGGTAATAGATTACATCGAGCCCGGAGGCGAAACGCTCGCAATCACTCGGTGAAATTAGATCACCCTGAATGACCTCAGCGCGGGTTTCTTCCACCGGTCCGCTTAAACCGCGGAGGAGCAGTCTAACTTCTGCGGTTGCTCGGGAAAGGATATAGTCGGTCAGATATGATCCGATTAATCCCTTTGCTCCGGTGATGCCGATTCGCATAGACCCCCTTTCACTGCATTGTCTCGCCGGAGCTCCGTGCGCATCCGTCGTTCGGCTGAAACGCTGATCGTAGCGTAATTATATGGGATCGATCAACGGGCCTCGATTTCTCTACGAGGCCGCGTCCGGTTCCAACAGTATACGACTAAAGCAAGGAATCACGCTGGACGCCGTCGGCTACATAGCGCCTTGCCGCAGCGGGCGCCGGCGCGAGACTTTCCACCGTTGCGCGTTTTATGGCCGACCCGTTGCATCAGGCGGCCGCGGCCTCGCAGTGTGGTTCACGACTGAGGGAAGTCGATGCTCGTTGATGCCGAATACTACATAATGCAAAAGTGGATTAATCCCTTGGGCCTTCACATCGGTGTGCCGTTCGAGATAAAGGGGACCGTTGAATTCGGGCGAGGCAGCACGTCCCTCGAGATGCCCGCAGAGAATATAATGCAGCGTCGGATTGAGGCCCGCAGCGTACACGTCGCGGTGTACCTTTGCGTACCAGAGGGAATCAAACAATTGGTTCCACAGCTTCCTTTTCTCGGCGTTTACGAGGACTCTCCACCACAAAATGAGATTCCTGCGCTTCGCTCGCGCGTTGACGGGTGAGGCAGCCAGCAGCACAGTCCGCACAGCGCAAGACAGATAGCCCTTCGGGCGCCGTCGCATTCCGTATAACATCTCGCGAAGCTCATTGATCTCCTCCGTCAACCTTCCAATGCGCCGCTCTGTTTCTTCTGCCCGGGCCTTCTTTACCTCGATTAGAACCTGCACCGAATCGAGTATCTGCTCGTTACGGCTGCTCGCGGCTCGCTCGTCCGCCAATTGCTGAGTGAGCTGTTCTATCGTTCGCTTGGATTGCGCAGTTTGCAGTTCGAGAGCGTTTCGTGCTTCCTGGAGTTGCCGACCGAGACCGTCATGAGAGGCCCGCCACGTCGCCACCTGGAGGTTCAGATCAGAGTTACGCTGTTGCGCCGACATCCACTCTTGCCGCAGCGACACCAGGGCCGCGTCGCGCTCCTCCGCGAGTCTGCGCCAGTTCCCGACCTGGCCCAACAACCACTGCTTCGCCTCCTCCAGCGTCGCAGTATGCGCCTGATAATCAGCTATGAGGCGCTTCTGGCCATGCCAGTACTCTTGCTCCTGGCTCCGAAGGTTTACCAGTTCGATGAACTGGCGTCCTTTTAAAGCCATCACCTCGGCGAGATGGGTGCTATACGCTCTACTGTGACGCTGCGCGATTTGCCGGCAGTTCCGTTCGTAATTCACCGGCTGGCTGGTAACCGAATACATCGATCCAGGCCTGGTGCGATACGAGAACAACACTTCAGGAAGAACTTCCGCTGTAAAACCATTTTCCAGCATGCCAATCCACAGGTCCCAATCCTGCATGCCGCTCAGTTGTTCCGAGCACCCTCCTGCCGCTTCCCAGGCGCATTTTCGAAAAACGCTAATTCCAACGGCTTCGTTGCGTACCAACATCTCGGGGAGCCGGGAGTTGGTGTATCGATACACGCCGGAGCCGCAGTCGAAGAGCTCGTAGAAGCAACTCACGAATGCAGCGCCCGGGTGTAAATCCAGGACAGCTACTGCCTTCGCCAGGTACTGAGGATGTACTATGTCGTCGGCGTCCAGACAGCAGAGGTACTCCGTACTCGCGGCACGAATCGCGGTGTTTCGGGCGGCCGCGACGCCGCGATTCGGCTGACGGATCAGCTCGATGCCCCGATAATATTCGCCGTCCAGCAGCAGCTGTGTAAACTCATCCGACGAACCGTCATCTACGAGGATGATCTTCACCGGTTTGAGAGTCTGCGCGGTCACGCTGGCCAGGGCCTCGTACAGGTAGCGTCCCAGGTTATAGCAGGTAATGACTACGGATACGCGCGCGCCGGACGGCTCCGCTGCTTGAATCGTACGAATCCAAGACGGAAGCGTTGTCCGTTCTTGCGCCGTGATGTTGTGGTCCTGACGATGGTAGCCGAGTGCAGGCCATCGGCGAAAGCGCCAATCGCACGGTGGAACGTCGGCTGGAAAGGCCGCCGAAACCGTCGCGAGCAGCAAGCCGCGGAACCATGTGGACCAAACATCTCCGGCGTTTAGCCCTGCAGTCAAGGCCGGCCATCCGCCATAAGCATACGTCTCGTTTGTCTGCCGGCCAGTGTAGGGGAAGCTGCCGTCACTGTTCTGCATATTCCAGACAGCCCAGTAAGCTCGAACAGCCGCGCAGCGCACCTCTAGGGATCGGTGGTTCGTGTACTTCGATAATGTCGTGAGGATATCGACGGCGTCGAGATCCTCACAGGCTCCTCCACCCCCGTCGGGCCCAAACAGCCCATCGCTTTTTTGAAGAGACAAAGTCGCATCAATGATGCGCGTGACGGAGCGCACCGGACGGCGCACGTATTCATAGAACGGAATAAAGTGATAGGCGCCAGCAACGGCATTCAGAATCGAAGATCCTTGACTCGCCCCCCACAGCCCCGTCCCCGGATCTTGTTTGCGGTCGAGCCAATCGAGGACACGGTGCAGGACCGAACTCTCGTGTGCTCTGCCCTCGCACTCGACCCGGTAGACGATCGCGTTCAGCAGATACATGATGCGATTGCTTTCCAGCCACGCGTTGCCCCAATTCAAACCCTGCAGCCATGACTCGACTGCTCCGTCTTCGCAAAACTGTTCTGTAAATGCGAGCGGCTCACGAGCAGCGGCTCCGAGTGCATCCAGCGCTTGTAGCGCAAAATACGTGGTCACCCAGATCTGATATTGAGAATCGTGCGTCGGGCTAGGCGGCCCATTGCCAACAACAGGATCGTGAAACAGCCCCGTGCCGGCCTGCTGGCATGATTGTATATCGTCGATCCACGCGGTTCGCTCTTCCAGGCGGACCGTCCCAAGAGCCTGTGTGCTTTCGAGAATCAGGATGCCAAGACAGGTAGAGATCAGTGTTTTCTGTCCACCGCGCGCATAGGCAAAACCGTTATCGACATGAACGGAATCGAGCCACTTGGCGGACGCTCTGATGGCGGATGCGGCGCTTAGGTTCGTGACGACCCGCTCCATCGGCGCAGAACGCCGTTTGCCGACAAACCACAACACCGGCCCCCCGCCGCCTTGGTTGATTTCCGCCTCCACCGGTTCGAACCATCGTTCAAGGAGTCCTTGCACCTCGTCCTCGGCGAATTCGTACATGTGAAACGGATTTCCCGAATGCCGCCCTTCGTTCAGCAAAGGGACTGTCACAAGCAACTCGCCATCCGGCGACAATACTCGAGCCGCTTCGCTGAGAAACAGGCTGACATCGGACCTAAAAATGTGTTCGATACCCTCGAGACATAAGACGGAGTCGAATGCCGATGAGGCAAAGGGGAGCGCGGTCATTGACGCCGCGACAAAGTTAATTCCGGGAAAATTGCGTAGGCCATACTCTACGGACGCAAAATCTAGGTCCATTGCGGTCAACGATTGATAGCCATGGAGCAGCGATGCCCCCCAGCCGGTCCCGCAGCGAACGTCTAGTACTCTCTTGCGCTGCAGACGCGGACAGCACGCGGCATAACGCTCGCGGAGTTTGCGCTCGTAGATTGTTCCTTGAAACGCGGGATCGTCTGGATGGGCTCGTTCAGCCATAAACTGTTGTGGAGTTGCCACAAGAAACGTACTGCGGTGAACCTAGGCGCCAGAAAGTAATAAGAGTTTCTCTCATTCACAATATCACGGGATAGTGCGCTGGGTGCGCGACACGGAGGGGGCAGAGCCGGGACGATTCGAAAGCAGCCGGGATGTTGGATGGTACTTGGGATTAGTAGCGAAGCGGCGGCAGTCCGGCGGGCGCGGGGCGCCCTCGGGAAGGTCGCTCTGTATTCAGCTCAAAAAAAACGTTTCGCAGGGAGCCAGAATGGTGTATTCTTTAACAGTCTGGATTGGTCGGCGGAGGAAAAGAAAATGCAAAAAGATCCCTGCAGTACAACGTTGAGGCCTAGTACTCGCATTATCTTGGCGCTAATTATCGGCTGTGCCGGAAGTGTTCAGGCAGTGGCTTCGGAAGGCGAACAGATCTACGTTTTGGCCGCACCATCGGCGGCAACGGGCGAAGCGTCTCAGCCCTATGCGTTTGGACCGATGGGAACCGTAGCTGGCGCGCGCAGGCTGTCGGTGCCCGAAGTCGGCAGAAACCTCATAGTCCTCACAGAGGAGGGCCGGGTCTGGACTTGGGGCGATAACAGCAGCGGGCAACTCGGTACCGGCGATCTTTTGGCTCGGAGCACCTGGGTGGAGGTTGAAGGTGTCGATCAGGTAGCGTCAGTCGCCGCGGGCGCGCTTCACTCCGTGGCTGTGAAGCGGGATGGCACGGTGTGGACGTGGGGCGCCAACTATGTCGGCCAACTTGGCAACGGAACCCTCGCGAGCCGTCCAGCGCCGGGTGCGGTGCCTGGATTGAATAGTGTGAAAATGGTTGCCGCGGGGTTGGTCTTCACGCTCGCGTTGCGCACCGACGGCTCGGTCTGGGCCTTCGGGAGCAACTGGAATGAAATCGCCCCCAACGAAGCTCAACGGATCCTGATGAAGCCCGCCCAGGTAAATGGGTTGACGGGGATCGAAGGGATCGCCGTTCACGGCAATCGAGGATATGCGAAAGACGATCAGGGACGGTTCTGGGTCTGGGGTAGGGCGGATCAAAGCCAGAACAGCGCTGTGACGGAGATGAGCGCCCAAGAGGCGGCTCTCTTGCCGGCGCGTGTCTTGCGGCAACTGGGGGACGATCAAGCCGCCGCACTTCAAACGAAGTGGCAAACCAGTCTTGTCCGTGTCGGAGGGTCGGCAATCGAGGTGACCAATAGCGGGCAGGATCGCAGCTACGCGTTTGCAGGCACCGTGATCGACGTGGACTGGGGTTGGGCGGTCGCTCTGATCGCCGGCCCCGCGACGGTTGCTAACAATGACGCGAGCGACAGTCAATTGCTCGCCTCCGCGAACACGGTTGGAGTTGGGGTCGGGGCAGCTTCTCTCGTCCATGCCAACGTAACGGCGGCGCCGCCGGGTACGTTGACCGCTACGCAAACCCACGGGATAGTGGTGTCTGCGGGTGTTGCGTGTTCCGCGGGGCGGAACGAGTATGGCGAACTGGGCGACGGGACGACCGTCGATCGCTGGACTCCGGCACCGGTGACGGCGGAGACCGGCCTTACCGGCATCACCAAAGTTGCGACGAGCTGGTATCACACCCTAGGGCTGAAGAGCGACGGAACGGCCTGGTCTTGGGGCTACAACGTATACGGGGAGCTTGGCGACGGAACCACGGTTGACAAGCCGACGCCGATTCAAGTGCCTGGCTTGACCGGCATTGTCGGAGTCGCCGCGGGCCAGCTTCATAGTGTCGCCGTTAAGAGTGATGGCACGGTGTGGGCTTGGGGTTACAACGGCAATGGTCAGGTGGGCAACGGCACCACCACCAGCACCACATCCCCACTCCAGACAATCTTGCTAACCGGGATGACCGCGGTGGCCGCTGGAGCAGATCATAGTCTGGCGTTGAAGAGCGATGGGACAGTATGGGCTTGGGGCTATAACGACTATGGCCAATTGGGGGACGGAACCACAACCAACCGGACCAGTGCTGTGCAAGTGACTGGTTTGACGGGTGTGATCGCCATTGCCGCGGGAGAGAACCACAGCATGGCATTGAAGAGCGATGGCACGGTGTGGACTTGGGGATATAACGGATATGGCCAATTAGGGGATGGCAGCACCACGAGCCGGTCTGGCATCGTCAGTGTCGGCGGGCTGACCGGTGTGATCGGTATCGCGGGAGGTGGTTATCACAGTATGGCTGTCAAAAGCGATGGAACCGTGTGGGCGTGGGGATACAACCAATACGGTGAACTCGGCAACGCAACTACAACTCAGGCATTCACACCGGTACAAGCGGGCGCCGCGGTGGCTGGCTTTACCAACGTGACAGCCGTCGCAGCCGGTAATTACTACAGTGTGGCGCTCAAGAGCGACGGGACACGGTGGGCCTGGGGACACAACGACTATGGCCAATTGGGAATCGGATCCACCAACGACAGCGTCATACCCGTTCAATCTCTAGCCTGTAATACCACGCCTCTCCCCCACGTGACCGCCTCTCCTTGGACGGCTCGCCTTTCCGCCTCAGAAACGCACAGCCTTGCGCTTAAATCCGACGGAACGGTATGGGCATGGGGACGGAATGAGGACGGGGAACTGGGTAATGGAACGACGATCGACCAGCATACACCCGTCCAGGCGTCAGTCCCTACGGGTGTTTCGCAAGTCGCCACCGGCTGGTATCACAGTCTGGCACTGGGAACCGATCGAACGGTTTGGGCTTGGGGCTACAACGGCGAGGGCCAATTGGGAGACGGAACCACCTCCGCCAGGCCGACACCGGTTCGAGCGGGTACTTTGAGCGGCGTTGTCGGAGTCGCCGCGGGCCAGTATCATAGCGTCGCCGTTAAGAGCGACGGCAGCGTGTGGGCTTGGGGTTATAACTCCAACGGCCAACTGGGAAATGGCAGCACGAACGAAAGCAAATCCCCTATCCTGGCGATCTTGATCTCCGGAGTCATCGCGGTGGCCGCTGGAGACTCCCATACTCTGGCATTGAAGAGTGACGGGACCGTATGGGCATGGGGCTATAACGGCTACGGTCAATTGGGGGACGGAACCACCACCCAACGGACCAGCGCCGTCCAGGTGCTTGGATTGACCGGTGTCATTGCCATCGCGGCAGGACAGTACCATAGTTTGGCCTTGAGAAGCGACGGCACCGTGTGGGGCTGGGGCTATAACGGCTATGGCGTGTTGGGGGACGGGGGTACCGCGAGCCAGTCCGGAATCGTCCGCGCGAGCGGTTTGACCGGCATTGTCGCCATCGCGACAGGCAATTATCATAGTCTGGCCGTCAAGAACGACGGAACCGTGTGGGCGTGGGGAAACGACCAGTACGGTGAACTCGGTAACGGCAGTACCACCCAGCAGACTGTACCAATCCAGGCCACCGGCTTTACTGGAGGCTTGGCCGTCGCCGCCGGCAGCTATTTCAGCCTGGCACTGAAGAACGACGGCTCGGTCTGGTGCTGGGGCCACAACGACTATGGCCAGTGCGGCAACGGCACCATCAATGACAGCACCATTCCGGTAGCCGGCCCTCCGGTCGGCACTTACAATTTTCTTCCCAACGCTCCTCCTCCTCCAGTAGCTTTGCAGTTTGTACCGGTTGCGCCATGCCGCATTGCCGATACTCGAAATCCGGCCGGCACATTTGGCGGGCCCTCAATCACCGGCGGCACTTCGCGAAGCTTCCCGATCCCGAGCAGCACCTGCGGCATTCCTTCCACGGCGGCAGCATACTCCATCAATGCTACTGTTGTTCCGCATGGGCCACTGGGGTTCCTGACCGTGTTTCCAAGCGGCCAGCCTCTTCCCCTCGCTTCCACGCTAAACTCTCTAGATGGCCGCGTGAAGGCCAATGCGGCGATCGTGCCCGCCGGCACCAGCGGTGCAATCAGCGCTTATGCCAGCGATACAACAGACGTCATCCTGGATATCAATGGGTATTTCACGGCGACTGCGAGTTCGGCGACGTTGACCTTTTTCCCGTTAACACCGTGCCGAATCGCGGATACGCGGGGCGTCACCGCCCCGTTGGGGGGGCCGTCCATTGCGGCCGGTCAGGACCGCACATTTCCCATCCTTTCCAGTACTTGTAGCGTGCCTGCGGCCGCCCGAGCCTACTCGCTGAATTTCACAGCAGTGCCGCATGGGAGCCTGGGGTACATCACCACGTTTCCGACCGGCTCGGCAATACCCGGGGTCTCGACACTGAACGCAGCTGGCGGTCAAATCACCGCGAACGCGGCCGTAGTTCCTGCCGGCACCAGCGGGCAGATCGACGTGTATGTCCCGAGTGCCACCGATTTGATAATCGATATCAATGGCTACTTTGCTCCGGCGGGAGCGGGTGGGCTTTCGCTGTACAGTTTGCCGGCACCCTGTCGGGTACTCGACACCCGGAACCCGGCAGGTTCGCCGCCGTTTAGCGGAACTCAGAACACGAACGTCGCGGGAAGTGTGTGCACGGTGCCAAACCTGAGCAACGCACAAGCTTATGTCTTCGGTGCCACCGTTGTGCCGCCCGCCGCGTTGGGGTTCCTGACACTTTGGCCGCAAGGGCAGGTCCAACCCGTGGTGTCCACTCTCAATGCGTTGGATGGCTCGGTCACATCGAACATGGCAATTGTCCCGGTTACGAACGGATTCATCAGCAGTTTCGTATCGGATCCTACGCATTTGATTTTGGACCTCTCCGCTTATTTCGCGCCGTAGCGGCTGCCCGGCGCGGTCAATCGCCAGTCGTGGGCGAGTCGGCGCTCGGCAAGAGTAGACCAATAGATCTCGACTGAAACGACCCACCCTGAGAACGGGACTGGGAACGGGAGCGAGAGCAGAGGGTCATCGTCAACGCCGAAGGCATGTGCTTGTAGGGGCAATCTCACGACCGTGTGATACATTGAGAGTCTCACGGCAGCGTTAGGCAAACCACACCAGTCCTCGGTGAGTTGACAAAGATTGAGGTCTACCGAAACCAAATGACTGCGAGTGCTCTCTCTTCATCTGATGATTCCAAGCCTCGCTTCTGGTGGCTTAGCCAGACCGAGGCGCGGGTCGGGCTGTCCGTCCTCCTGTTGTCGTTAGTGGCACGTTGGCAAGCTCTGTCGCCAGGATACTCCATCGATGATTTTGCGCACGTCGTGGACGATAAGCCATACCCCTTCGACAAACTCGCGGCCCAAGGTAGAGAACTGACATATTTCTTGCACCTGGCGCTCCGCGCGCTCGGTGCGTCGCCAGCCAAATCTGAACCCCTGTCAATGGTGCTGCTGACGTTGACTCTCGTCGCAGCAGGGCTGATTGTCTGCCGGCTATGGAGTGTGCACGGTTCTGCCGGGAGCTTCATTGTTGTTTCCTTTATCGCACTGCATCCGTACCAGTCTGAAATGTTTACCTTTAAGGCAGCGGCGGTATATCTCGCTGTTCCACTCGGGTGTTCGTTTGCGGCGATCCTCGCCGGCACCCGGTCCTCAAGGCACTGGGTAGTGTCCTTGGTGGCGCTAGTATGCTCGGCGTTCATCTACCAGGCAGTGTTCAACTATCTCGCAATGGCCTTGACGTTTAGCGTCGCCTTCCACTTGAGCCGGCCGGCAGGTTCAGAACCAACGTTTTGGCAGGGTTTTCGATCGCGGTTGAAGCTGTTTCTAGCCGCGGTAATCCTCTATTCCCTAACCGCATCCGCCATAGGCCGTATCTCCGGAGTTCCGCTGGGAGCGAGGGCCACTTTTATTGGCCTGAATGAGATCGGTCCTCGCATCAATCAAGCCTACGACCTGTATACAAGGCTGTTTTTCCGCTCCGAGCCGGTGTTGCCCATTGCGACAAAGGTACTATTGCTCCTTACACTCGCTTTCGCACTCGGGGCTTACCTGGCAAACGCCCTGCGAGATAGCGCTTATTCAGCGGGCCGGCGTGTGGCCCTCGCATTCGCGCTCATTCTGGTTGTCGGCCTTCCGCTATGCGTCGGCGTGGTGCTTGTTCTCGGAGACTGGTGGCCCGTTCCGCGCGTTCTCGTCCAGACTGGGTGGTTCTGGGGAGGAAGTCTCGCTTTGGCCTACAGCCTTGCGCAGCCACTCGTTAAGCGGATCATACTAACCAGCGTTGTGGTCATCCTTGTGTCTTTCATTGGTATCAGCAATCACATCTTGAGAGATCAGCAACGTGTGAACATGAGAGACTTGGCGACGGCCAACCGGATCGTGGGGCGAATCGAGGAACTCCCGGAGTTCGATCAGATTCAGTACCTGGTGCTATACGGGGGAAATTACCAGTATCGATCGCCCGTCACGACGATGCAAGGCGACATGAATATCTCAGCGCTGTTTGCGGCGTGGTCTAAGGTGCCGGTAATCAACGAAGTTTCTGGTTACGCGCTTCAGCCAGCTCCTGCCGCCCTTTATGAAAAAGCAAATGTGTTTTGCGGAACTGCGCCGAAGTGGCCGGCGCCCGGATCCGTCGTCAAGCTCGATGCCGCGGCGGTCGTCTGTATGATGCCGGCCCCTTGATGGGCTGGCCGCCATCAAACCGCAAGACCGGCCTTGCGGGACAGGCAAACGCCGCCCCGGGGATCTCTCTTCGACATGGCCAGCAATGCCAATTATTGACAACCTGTTCGAGCCAGGGCATGCGCGTCAGGTAGTCGCTGGAGTCTTGTCTCATACAAGGTGAGCCTGGAGAAGCGATCCGACATGCTGGGACGCGACCAGAACGGCGATCGCTGGCACAGGTCTGCTTGCGCCGATTCGGAGCGAAAGCTAAACCTCCGGCCGGAAAGTGCCG
>OCZT010004090.1_pt1 | contig 14792 bp, 14 predicted proteins | sample 1539031 | NCBI WGS metagenome assembly OCZT01 (sample SAMEA3539308, study PRJEB22396) | soil metagenome | biome: tundra; feature: field; material: soil | place: USA | collected 2010-05 | depth 0.15 m
CTGGAGTTCAGACGTGTGCTCTTCCGATCTAGTTACTTTTACTCCATTTGTTAATTATAACGGCACTGCTATTCCAGTAAATTATACTGTAAATGACAATTTAGGAGCCATTTCAAATATATCTACGATATCAGTGACAGTTACACCTATTAACGATCCACCAGTAGCAACTCCGGATACGAAGACTACAGCAGAAAATAATGCTGTAACACTTAATGTTACTACAAATGATACTGATATTGATGGAACCGTAGATGTAGCAACTGTAGATCTTAATCCTTCAATCACCGGTCGCCAAACTACGTTTACTGTTTCCGGACAAGGAACCTATACGGTTAATAATTTAGGGGTAGTTACTTTTACTCCGGTTGCAAATTATAATGGAAATGCCACACCGATAGGTTACACTGTCAATGATAATAACGGTGCAGTCTCAAATACATCTACCATAACCATAACCGTTACAGCACTAAACGCTGCACCTGTGCCAGTTGATGACAATGCAACAACAACTCAAAATGTAAATGTCAAGATATCAGTATTGGACAATGATTCATTTGGAATAAATGGGTCATCAACTGGAACTATAAGTGCTACCAACGGTTCGCACGGAACAGTTTTGGTTGATAACGGTGGTACGCCCGATAATCCAACAGATGATAAAATAATTTATGCTCCTAATTCAGGTTATATTGGGTCAGATACATTTACTTACACAATTTGCAATTCAAAAGGCTCTTGTTCTACTGCTAATGTAACGGTAACAATACATCCTTTATCAGGTATTTTTATTATCAATATGAGTTCAACGAAACCGGTTATGAACCGTGATGGAGTTACATTCAGTTGGGCGTATATCATTACACTCAATAATAAACAAAGCCAATTGGTTGATTCAATACGTATTGTAGATGATTTAAATAAAGCATTTGAAGTAAGTCCAAAACCAACCTTTACTGTTACAAAGGTTTCAGTTTCAGGAAATACTTTGAACGTGAACAATGCTTATAACGGAGTAACCGACATTAATTTGCTCTCAGGTCGAAGTTATTTGAATGCAAATACCAAAGATTCCATTATAATAGAGGTAAATGTAAATCCGGCGGGCTATGCAGGGCAACTATTAAATAAAGCTTATCTTGATGGCCTCACAGCGGTTGGGAAAATAAAAGACGCTCCTTCCGATGACGTAAATCTTCCCGGAGCTTTCGATGAGACTATAACAACTCTAAAAGGTGTCGACTTGATCATTCCCGAAGGATTTACGCCAAACATGGATGGATACAACGATAATTTTGTGATTGTACATAGTGACTTGGTAAAACTGAAATTGTCGATTTTTAATCGATGGGGAAGTCAGGTTTATAGTAGTACTGATTATAAAAATAATTGGGATGGTAAAGGTTCCGGAGGAAATGATTTGCCAACAGGAACTTACTTTTTGGAGATTTCCGTCATAGAAGTTTCAACCGGAAATATTATAGAAAGCGAGATAAGAAGTATAACCTTAATTCGATAGTATGCTGCACCACTATTTTTACATATCGACAGCCAAACAAAGTCTGCTTAAGATGAAGTTTATTTGTGGCTTTTGCTTCTTGCTTATAAGCACTTCACTTAAAGCGCAACAAGAACCTATGTATTCGCAATACATGTTTAATATGTTGCAAATTAATCCGGCCTATGCAGGTAATCGCGTGGTTGATAATATTACCGCTGTATATCGCAGGCAATGGATAAATATTGCGGGAGCACCTACAATTGCTACAATCTCGTGGGATAAACGGCAAACCGGAACCAATGTTGGATATGGATTGCAGGTTTATAATGATAAAATTGGCATAGAGAATACAACCGGACTTAAGGGATTTTATTCCTATCGGTTGCCATTTGAAAATTCATTTCTATCATTTGGTGTGAGCGGTGGTGTTTTGTATTACAATGCAGCGCTGTCTCAGATAAAAACTACAGATGAAGGTGACCCATTGTTACAAGAGGATATTGTAAGAGTGCTACCTACAGCCGGTTTTGGCCTTTTATACGGATCAGAAAACTGGTATATAGGATTCTCAGTTCCAGCTTTACTAAAAACGAAAGTAAATGGGAGTGGGGCAAAAGCAACGTATTCTGTTGGTGGCAATAATCATTATTTCGTTACAGCGGGTTATGTTTTTGAGGTATCAGAAAACTTTGAACTTAAGCCTTCTGTTTTAATGAAAGCAGTTGCGGGTTTTCCAATGCAATTTGATTTCAATATCAATGGTTGGATAAATAAAGTAGTAGGATTAGGGATAAGCTATCGGACCGGCGATGCGGTAGTTGGCATGTTAGAACTTCAGGTGTCTAAGGAATTCCAGCTCGGATATGCGTATGATTACACAATATCAAATCTGAGTACCTACACAAAGTGGGGAACGCATGAATTAATGCTGCGGTATGAATTCGGGGGTCCAAAAACAAGACGAATTTTATCTCCGCGATATTATTAAGCACGGGTATTTTGCCAGATTTACCATGGTTAGTAAATTAATTGAAAATAAACAGCTATTTCAGGATGGAACTATCAACTGTTAGACGAGCGATGATTTTGACGTTTGTTTTGGTGCTTACAATGAGTATGCAACCAATTCAGGCGCAACGCGATGAGTATCGCATAAAGCTTAATACAGTTTTGAAAAAAGCAGATGTAGCCTATCAGGATTATAAATTTTCAATTGCTGCAGATTATTACGATTCGTACTTGTTAGAAGCAACAGATGACACTGAGGAGCCGCTTAGAAAACTAGCCGATTGTTACTGGCAAATGAGAGCTTATGGAGATGCACTTCGCACTTATAATCTGTTGTATCAAAACAAGGATGACATTGTTAGCAAAAGCCAGGAAGAAAGATACCGGATAGCTGAATTGAATGCTCGCTTTGGCAATTACCAGAAAGCTTCAAAATGGCTTGAAGGGGTAGCCGGTTATGAAGCAAAGGCAACTACTTATAAATCTTATGAGAAATTGGACTTGATGAAAGAAGATTCTCTTAACTGGCAAATCAATCTTCCAAATATCAATACTACCTACCGCGAGTTTTCGCCATTCTTATTGGGCGACATGTTGTTTTTTTGCTCTAACAAATTACTTCCGTCTTCCGAAAAAACATTTGCCTGGGATGGGTGTAACTTTACACATTTATGGAAAGTGCCTGTATCGGAAATCAGAAATGTATCTGAACTTACGTTGAAGGATTCAACTGCATTACCCGGATTGAAGCGTAACAGTCAGAAGCTGGCCGGAGCTTATGAACTTGGTGATAAACCTCTTACTCAAAATGCATTGAGGTTATCAATTAGAGAATACTATGCCGCTTCTAACCGAAATTCAATCGGTTCATTAGTAAAAGGATTGAATAATAGTTCTTTCAATATCGGATCTATTGATATGGATAAATTCAATCATGTTTATTTCTCAACTAATTACTCTAAATTTACCCGAGGGGTTAATCGTATAGGTTTAATGGAGGGTATTTATTCTCCTACTCATGGAATTTCTAAAACTCACGTATTGGCTTTGGGTGACCCCAAGACATATTCTGCTATGCATCCTGCGGTTAATGGAGAGGGTACAATCATTGTTTTTAGCAGTGACAAACCTGATGGGAAAGGAGGTTTCGATTTATATTATGCACAGCGTGAGAATAACAACAGTCCCTGGGGTGAAATTCAAACTTTCAGGGGGAATCTAAACACCGTTGGAAATGAGGTTTTCCCAAGCATTACTCAAAAAGGAGATTTATATTTCAGTAGTAATGCATTACCGGGTTTGGGAGGATTGGATATCTATCGCATTAATCTGGAAGATGCTCTGAGTGGAAAAGGTGAACCGGAGCACTTGAGTTATCCTGTTAACAGTTCGGCCGATGATTTTGGACTAACATTTGAAGATACGGGTTTGAAAGGCTATTTTACTTCAGACAGACTGAACAATGATGATAACATTTATAGCTTTCGCTTCGAAGCGCAAGAGAAAATTCCAAAAGTCGTAATTCGGGGGATAGTGAAAGATGAGATTTCGAATGAACCGATTAAAAATACAACCTTATTTCTATTGAACAAAAATGATAATAGAGTGGTGGTTAGCAAGTCGGATGCGAAAGGTAAGTATAGTTTCCTTGTGTCTTCAACAGGCGATTTTGTTTTGAAAGGAGTTGATAATGAGCATTCGGATAATTGCCTGACAATAAAGATTAATCATGGCGAAAGTCATCCAAATGATTCGATAGTGAATCCCGATTTATTACTCGGAAGAATGAAAATAGGAGTTAAATGGAGTCTGGGTACTATCGTTTATGATAAAGTAAACTTCGATATTCGTACTGTCGACAAACCTGTTTTAGATAATTTGCTTAGGATGTTGAACAGATATCCAGTAAAGATTGAAATAGGTGTTCATACCGATAGTCGCGGTTCATCTGCTAACAATGAGCGTGAGTCACAGCACGGGGGCAACTCGGCATTGTTCTATTTACTGGATCATGGTATTAATCCTGATCGGGTAGTTTCAAAAGGGTATGGCGAAAGTCAATTGATCAATAAATGTGCAGATGGAGTTCCGTGTACTGAGAAAGAACATCAAGCCAATAACCGCACCGAAGTAAAGATAATTGGATTCACAATTCCCATTCGCGATTTTAAGATTGACACGGAAAAGTTCAATGCCGGAGATAGGCTTGAGAAAGCTTCTTTCCCGAGTGGATACTTCGAAAGTTGTAAGTAATGCAAGAAGGAGCTCATTTTATAATGAGGCTCTTTTCTCCATATTTAAAGAACCACCTTCATTATCGGATTGGTAAATGCTTGCATGCCTTCACGTGTAACGGCAGCTCCTCTGAACCAAAGCTTGGTTTGTGGCGTAAGTCCCGAGATTTCGAATGTTGCCTGTGCACTACAGCCTCCAAATATCCAACTGGTTTCTGTGGGTGCTTCCCCACCGATAGAATATTGCCAAACATAGGCAGTAGCTTTGTCCACAGCAGCACGTTTGAGTTTTACTGTGCCAGGAATATCACCTCTTTCTATTCGCAATTCTATTTTCACTCTTGGTTTTGGCTGCTTCACCAGATTAAAACCGCTCGAAAGGATAATACCAGCATCGCCGTCGGCTTTTCTGTCAACATATTCACCTAGCTTTCGGAACACTTTATCATATTCCTCTTTCATCTGATGCATCAATGCAATTTGTGTATGACTTCCATCGCGCGAAGAGAGGTAATATTTTTCTAATTTATCCACCGTCGACACAACTTCTTCATAAGTTACATAAGGATCTGCAAACAATTCCTTAGCTCTCATCTTAGTAATTACAAAACGTCCGAAGGCAATCTTTTTTGGCACAGAAATTCTTCGATAATCAAATACAACTTTATCTTTTCTCATTCAATTTGGTTTTTTTGATATAATATAAAGGTAAAAATGAAGTGCTTTAGGAACTATTCTAATCCGGTGAGGATAGCTTTTGTCTGCTTGTATTACAGTTTTTGCTTCTTTTTATCAAATGCTTATTGATTTCTTATCTATAACAATAAGCATTATTCTTATACTTACAAATATAATAATTATATTGATAAGTATTCATCTGATGTTTATAGATATATATAAAATATCAATAGACTTTTATCTGATGCGTATTGAATTATTATATAATATGAAAGGTATATACTAAATACTCATCGGAATACATAAGAAATCGATAAGTATTTAGTAGATATCTGTCGATATATTTGAACTATCGATAGATATTAGTTGGATGTCTGTCGGAATAATGAAGATAGGGGGAGTTGTGTCTTGAAGACTTGTTGGTGTTGCTGCAATGCTGGTTTATTTTAGTATAAAACGCTCTACCACTTCGGCTACTCCGTCGTTTTCGTTGGATGCAACTACCACATCTGCTTCGTGACGAAGCTCAGGAGTGACATTATCTACCCAAACGCCTAAACCGGCGTATTGAACCATGGATAAGTCGTTACCGGCATTTCCTACTGCTATCACTTCGTGTTGTGCGATGCCCAGTTTTTTAGCCAGAAAGTCGATGCTTGCTGCTTTATCAATCCCATGTGGCATTACTTCCAGAAAAAAGGGCTTAGAGCGTGATACACTTAGATCGGTGCGTTCGGCTTTTAGCTTCTTTTCAACCTGCTTCAAATAATCGGGATGTTCCAACATGATGCATTTTACAGCGTTACCGGTCACTTCACTCTTGAACGAAGTGACTTTGTGATGATGCATGCCGGTGAGGTTTATCTCTACGTTGATGTATTCCGATTCGGTTTCGCTAATCACGCCTTTATTGGAATAAGTAATGATATGCACATTATTGTCCACACTGAAATCGTACAGGCTGTGCACTTCTTTGTTTGTCAGGCTGGTTTCGAACAGGGTTTCATTGTTTTTCATCGATGTTACTACTGCACCATTGAATGAAATCATGTACGAATCGTAATGTGCTAATTTTAATTGTTCGGCAAATTGAAGCATAGCGGGAGTGGGGCGACCGGAAGCCAGTACCACTTTCACGCCAAGGTCTTGTGCTTCGAAAAGTAACTCTTTGTTTCGGGTAGAAATGCTGTAATCGTCTTTAAGAAGAGTATCATCGAGGTCAAGCACCAGCATTTTATATTTTTGTTTTGTCATTTTCTGAATTTCAATATGTATAGGTAATAAAAAACGCCGCAAAGGTACTACTTTTTTTAGTTGACAATTGATAGTTGACAATTGATGAATGAAGAAATAGCTTGTTCCTATTTAGAAACAAGCTATTTAGTTCCCTTCACCTAAAGGAGAGGGGTTAGGGGTGAGGTTTACTTATACAAACACAAGTAAGGGGTGTCTTGCGAGCACTTTACTTTGAATTTCACACCTTTAGCTACTTCAAAACTTTCGAATTTATTGTAGGTTTTCCATTCTGTTTCACCAGGTTGTTGGATAGTAAGTTGACCTGAAACTACGGTCATAATTTCTACTGTGTCGGTACCAAATTCGTACTCACCTGCAGCCATTACACCTACAGTTGCTCTGCCTTCGGCCGATTCTAAACCGATAGAAACTACTGTTCCATCGAAATACTGATTTGTTTTAAACATAATATTCGTATATATAATTTATTAATATGCAATAATAGGGCAAAAATTGTATTTTTATTGCAAAGGTAGAATTATTTCCCGTAAGTTGCAAACCATCAGTGCTGTTCAAATTACAAAAACTTGCCCATGAGCTCTAAATTTAGTATTTTTGCAGCATGAAGCAGTTTCTAATCTATTGTTTGGTTGCGGTTTCGCTCTTTTTGGGAGTGAATTCCACGTCTTTGCTTAGATGTGAACGTGTTTTACCTCAAACATGCTCTACTACGCAAAATCAAACTATACCGGAACATCAGCATTCGTACCTCTCGGCTACCGATGCTTTGGTTTCGGTGGGCATGAGAAACGAGCAAGTGCGGTTGACCAACTTACTTCAATGTTTCCCTAGCCGGGTTACTACTTCATCGACGAATGCATTTCGCGTTAGCTATTTACAACAAATAGCCTTACTTCTATATTTTAAATTTGACAGCGTTTTTTCGCTTACCTCCGCTTTTAAAAAGTTAGATGGGTATTACCTATACCATCTTCGTAAGCTCCTGATTTGATTTCCTGAGCATTTCTCCCAACGTTCTTTCGGAACAAAATATCAAAAATAATCAATTAAATTACAAATAATCGTTTGTGAACATGCTTGTTATGTTCATAAGCACTACTATATCATTATGGAAATAAATGAATCAATAGAGCATGTTTTAGATAACATGGAACCGAAAATAGTTTATAAAAAGAAAAGCTCAGTAGTAAAGAGCCTGTTGTTAATCGCCATTGGAGTTTTGTCATTCGCTATTTACACTTCGTTCGAATGGCAGGCAAATGGCACGTTTCCGCATCTCCTTTTTATTGCAGGATTTGCGTGTAGCATCGTCGGTATTTTCATGTTTTTTTTGAGAAAAAGTCACTATTTTTCAGAAGAAAACAATCAACAATTGAAAGTTACCGATCACAATTTTGATGTGAATGAGCAAGCTAAATTGGTGCGAGCAATTGAATCGGGCGCAGTGAATGAGATAAAACAGCTAAAGTCGGCTATTGGAGCCGGATTGCGACTTCGTGTTTTGGCGACCAATGACGGACAGATCTGTTTATCGCAAGTAATTGCATACAGTTCAAATGAATATGTAAATGCTACTTCAGCTAAAATACATTCGTTGTCAGAGGCACAACAGTTGAACGGTCTATTCCGGAAATAGTAAATTAATTGTTACTGATAAAAGCCATTTGGTGCCTAGAAATGCGCATTAAGTGGTTTTTTTTGGTTCCTGTATCTTTGTGATTTAATGCTGTATGTAAGTTAGATTCGTAGAATTCAATAAAAGTTATTACTTTTGCGCAAAATTTAAAATAATTTGACAGTGTAATTTACATTGGGACGATAAAAAGAAAGTAAGCATATTTTTATTATCATAAATACAAAATATGATTATCCGCAATGCGACCTGCTCAAAAAAAGAACAGATAAATTTACGGATATTTAGATCAAATTAGGTCGTAATATATTTGTATATTTCATTGATATTCATTATATTTACGGTATTACAACCGCTAAATAAAAGCATAATGAATCTATTAAATTTTAGTCAAAACTTTCCCGATGAGGAGTCTTGTATAGAGCATTTCAAAGCACAGCGAGACCAAATCGGTGTTGCTTGTCCAAAATGTGGCAGTACAGAGCATATTTGGCTTAGAAGCAAGTTGCGTTACGAGTGTAACGCATTGCCATTATCGCCAGTCGCTTCGCAGCGGTACGGTGTTGGAGTTTACAAAATTACCGTTTCGTTATTGGTATGTTGCCATGCACCTATTGACTTGTACAAAAAAGTCATTTTCGGCTTCAGAACTGCAACGACAACTGGGACATAAACGTTATCAGTCCATTTGGGAAATGCACAAAAAATTGAGCGACATAATGGGAAAACGTGACAATGAATATCAGCTTTCCGGTCAGATGGCGCTGGACAATGCATTTATTACCACCTTGATTAGCGACGATCAAAAGGATGAGGGTTTAAAACGTGGCGCTGTCAGTCAAAATAAGTCAAAAGTGCTTGTAATGATTGAGAGCGTTACGGTTGAAAATCCAAAACCAGGCAAAAAGCCCAAAAGGATAAACCACATTAAAATGCAGGTTGTACCTGATTTAAAAGCGGATACTGCCTTGGAAGTTGTCAAAGAAAAAATTGATTCAAAGGTAGAATTGACTACCGATGATTCAAAAAAGTATTGTAAGTTAAACCAAGCCATGGAGTCTCATAAGGCACAGGTTGTAAAACCCGAAGACCTGCCAAAGATGCTACCATGGGTACATATCAGCATAGCAAATATTAAACGTTTGCTACTGGATATGCACCACTCTCTTAAAAAAGAGTATTTACAGTATTATCTCAATGAGTTTTGTTACAAATTCAACCGACGATATTTCGGGGAAAAGATGTTCGATAGATTGGTTTTTGCCGCCGCAAAATACAATACAAACTTCAAATCCAGAATTTACAACAGGTCGCTTTGCGGATAATCATTTATTTTTTTATTCGATCAAAAAATATTTCTCGTTTACTTTTTGCATGTATATATTGTAACCAAAAAAATAAAAATTCGGGCAATACTCTTTTTATTTTAACAATAGTTCTTTCTTCTATAACTTGAATTTTAGATAAATCATAAGTTGTCCTAGCAATAGGTATACGCCAGTCGTCACCATATTTTATTGCTAGAAAATGAGTATAATCGGCTGGAACTCGGAATTTTGCACCTAGAAAATCTATTTCAATTGTTTTTGTAAAATGGTTTTCTAATACATAATTCGATCCGCTATGTCTGATACCTTTTGTAAAAGGTTTATAAATATTAAAATCTATATATTCTCCATCCCGCATTACTGAATATAAACCACGACGGTCATAACGAATTAGATTGAAACCAATTTTTTTCATATCAAAAAACAATAATTTTAATTTTTCTTCATCTTCACTTAATATAAATAAATCGGTATCTTGATCATGCGTTATAAAATCATGTTCTCGAATAGCACCTAAAAGTGTGCCTGAGGTTAGTCCAAAGTATAAATTACCATTATCTAGTAATCTTTTTATATCAAGCAAATTGACTCTTGCTATTTCTTTGTTAATTTGTTTTATTCCAACATATAAATCCCTTTGTTTGAATTTATATGGAATACTTCCGCTGTTTAGTGTTGCCATAACTTATAATAGTTTATTAAGTTATTAAATTTTCCATTAAGTTGCTAAATTTTTCATTAAATGATACATTCATTAAATTATTCTTAAGCGAAATAATTTCATTTTTATATTCAATTTTCGATAACAACTTGTCAATAGTAGTTGAAATCTGATCAATATTATATGGATCAACGACATATCCATTTACATTTTCTTCAACCAAACAATTAGATCCTGCTTTTTCAGAAACTACAACATAATTTCCTGCTAATAATGCTTCATTAATTACTGCACCAAAAGCTTCCAATACACTTAATAAAACAAATATATCACTAACATTATACCAAGCCCTTAATGTATCCCCTTCTAATCTGCCTGTGAAAATTATGTTTTTATTGATTTTTTCAGCTTGTTGTTTTAGTGATATTTCTTCCTCACCCGAACCAACTATTACAACGACACAATCTTCTTTTAAATTTTCTACTGCTGAGAGAAAGCGAGATAAATTTTTAAGAGCAACTAATCTTCCAACGAATAGGATTACTTTTTTATTTTTTAAGTTGTATTTTTCGTTAAGTTCATTACTCAAAGGAATTACTAACTTATAATTTGTTATTTCTATATTTTCATCTCTGATAATTGGAAACCAGATCCCTTTTTTATAATTCTGCTGATACCAATCTTTGACCTTTGGTTCAACAACTATTAAATCGTCCAAAAGAGGTGTTATTATTTTTCTTGCATATTTATGTATAATTGAAAAGTTGTTATTATTAACTATCATATCATAGCTATCATCACACATAGATACAATTTTAAATTTCTTTTTTAAAAAAAATCGATAGAATAGAATTTGAATAGTTAGAATTTGAAATTCAGGTACTATAACAATAGCTGGTTTGTTAGATTTAAGTATTCCATAGATACCTTTACATATTTTCCTCGAACTTTTACCTAATTCATAACCGTCCAAATAATAAGGAGTAAAATTACACTGTTCCTCCAACATATCCATATTGAAATTTTGGGCCAAACTTTTTCTTCTATAAAAAAAAAATTCCATATTAAGGTTAGCATTCAATGCGTTATAAAAATCTATTCTATAAGGAGCTAATGTTGTTCGAAAAAAAAGATTATTCATAATTCTATTTAAAAAATTCGTGATTAATACATAATAACTATTAATATAACACTTATCATCAAAGAATAGTTGCTAATGAGTATTCATATCCCATGATTATAACTGGACTAATGGTTTTGATTGTTTTAAGTATTCCAAAACGGAATACTTTGCCTTTTAAACGACAGCCCTTAAATAAAAAGCAAACCTTACACTGTAATTGTGAAAGCAGTTTACTTTGATCAAATTTATGATTCCAACCATTATCGAAAACAATCACAACTTCCAAGTCAAACAATTGATTCAAAGCGTTAAATTGATTAAGTCTATAAGGAGCTAATTACTATGTGCCACCATGTGAAAATGGCACATCCCGAGAATCGGGGCAATATAAACCTATGTGTTGATTATTTTTGAGACTTATAATGCACAATAATTGATTCTCATTAGAATAAGAAACTCTCTCGATTCTGCAAACTTATTGTAAATTGAAATGAATTTCTAAGTAGTAAAGTTCAGAACTTTTTTGAAAAAAATGTTACACTATTTCCGGTAAGAATTACATAATTCATACATTATTTCCCTTTTTTAGTGAAAACTCTTTTTAAAATCCTTTCAAATGGACACTCAATTACATGGAATGAAAATTTTATTTCTAGATCGCAAAGGTAAAACAGAAAACGAACCAACCGACATTCCTTATATTCTGTTGGGAACAGGGCTGCTTTGGTTCGGATGGTTTGGCTTTAATGCAGGATCTGCTTTAGCTGCCGATGGTGTTGCTACTACTGCTTTTGTAAATACAAATATTGCTTCGGCAACGGCTATGCTTACCTGGTTATTGGGCGATGGTGCATTGGGTAAAAAACGTTCTGCGGTAGGAGCTGCAGTAGGTGCAGTGGTGGGACTTGTTGCCATTACTCCGGCGGCAGGTTTTGTTACGGTTGGTCAAAGTATTTTTATCGGTTTCGTGGCTGCCATGGTAAGTTATACTGCGGTTTGTTACAAATCAAAAAGCAATATCGACGATACGCTTGATGTATTTTCATGTCATGGACTGGGTGGTATTGGTTAGTATTTTTACTTTCGGAGGTTCGTATTTATTGTACAAGATAACGGATATGATTTTGCCAATGCGTGTTACGCCAGAGCAAGAAGAAAAAAGACTTGACCTGACACAACATGGCGAAGAAGCATTTGATTTTAGAACTAAGTAGTTTGCTGTAAGCAGAAACTAAATACATAATTATGAAAAGAGAAGTTGGATCACCGGCTTTTCTTTTCTTGTTTTTATTCTGTAATTATTTCCTCATTGCGCTTTATTAAGTACTTTTGTCATTGACTGATTCTCCTATTTGAGAATTAATCAAGGTATTCATTTTGAACTGTTATATTCATTCCTGCTTATGTTTGACTTTCGTTTAAAAGTATTCTACACAGTCGCCAAGCGTCTCAACTTTACCAAAGCTGCGGATGAACTTTGTATCACTCAGCCGGCGGTTTCCAAGCACATTCAGGAAATTGAAAGTCACTACAAAGTAAGGCTCTTCGAACGTAATGGAAATAAAATTCAGTTGACCAAAGCTGGCGGTGTTTTACTTCACTACTGCAATCAAATATTTGGACTCTATGGAAGTCTAGAATTTGACCTGAACACGTTAACCGAAACATTCAAAGGACAGTTGCGCATTGGCGCCAGTACTACCATTGCCCAATACGTACTTCCACCACTTTTAGCTGATTTCCATAGACGGTACGAAGATATTCGCGTATCACTGACTATCAACAACACAGAACAAATTGAGCAAGCACTGAATAACAATAGCATTGATTTCGGGATTGTAGAGGGACAGTCAAAAAATACCTTATTCAAATACACCGAATTTATTCGAGACGAAATAGTGCCTGTTGTGGCCTCAACTCATCCCTTAGTAGCGCAAAAAGAAATATCAATAGACACATTGCTCACTACTCCGCTTTTATTACGCGAACCAGGTTCGGGAACATTGGAAGTAATAGCCCATGCTCTAAAACCCCATAACATTAAATTATCCGATTTAAAGAGTGAAATGCAGCTTGGTAGTACCGAAAGTATAAAATCATATTTACTTCATTCCAATTGTATGGCTTTTCTGTCGATTCATTCAATTTTAGAAGAACTGAAAAATAATAAACTGCGAATAGTGGATGTCAAAGACCTAAATTTGGAAAGGACGTTCCATTTTATTCAACTCTATGGCGAGACGGAAGGATTACCCGAATTATTCATGAAGTTTGCGAGTCACTATAACTTCAAGTAATCAGTCATAAGTAATAACTATCACTTTGTTAATGGAATTTGAGTTAGCTTTGCACCGTCAAAAGCAAAGGACTCGAAAATGAAAAATGTAGAAATAACTAACACAGAGAAAGTAACTGAGAACAAAGGTGGAGTAGTAACAAAAGTCATTTATATACTGCTGGTTGCATGTTGTTGCACATCGTTTATTTCACCTCCGATAGCGCTATTTTCGGGATTGACCCTGGCACTGACCATTGGTGCTCCTTTTCATTCCTTTAATAGTTTTGTATCAAAATACTTACTTCAAATTTCGGTAGTAGGGTTAGGGTTTGGTATGAATTTGCTCGACTCGGTAAAGGCCGGTTCGGATGGAATGTTTTTTACGCTGTTTTCGGTAGTGAGTGTTCTATTTATCGGAATAATGGTAGGTAAATGGCTTGGAATCTCTAAGATTCCTTCATTTCTGATTGCTTGCGGAACCGCTATTTGTGGGGGAAGTGCCATTGCTGCTGTAGGGCCGATAGCCAAGGCAGATGAATGCGAAATGTCAGTTTCACTTGCTACCATTTTTGTGCTGAATGCTATTGCATTGTTCCTGTTTCCGGTATTGGGACATTGGTTTCATCTGTCACAACATCAGTTTGGCATGTGGGCAGCCATTGCTATTCACGATACCAGTTCGGTAGTGGGTGCCGGAGCTACTTTTGGCGAGGAAGCTTTAAAAGTGGCAACAACTGTGAAACTGACTCGTGCCTTGTGGATTATCCCACTATCCATTTTTACTTCAATTTATTTTAAATCAAAAGGCGACAAAGTTTTTATTCCGTGGTTTATTTTCTTATTTATTTTGGCCATGGTGATGAATACATATTTAAATGTCCCGAAAGATTTGACACATGGAATAGTGGCGGTTTCGAGACAGTGTTTGACGATTACGCTTTTCTTTATCGGTTCAGGTCTGTCACGAGCAACATTAAAATCGGTAGGGGTGAGACCGTTGGTTTTAGGGCTAATGCTGTGGTTTTTTATTGCCATTATTAGTCTGGTGTTTATCTGTTTTCTTTATTAATAGAAGTATGGAGTAAGAAAGT
>OCZT010004091.1_pt1 | contig 14791 bp, 11 predicted proteins | sample 1539031 | NCBI WGS metagenome assembly OCZT01 (sample SAMEA3539308, study PRJEB22396) | soil metagenome | biome: tundra; feature: field; material: soil | place: USA | collected 2010-05 | depth 0.15 m
TGAGATCGTAGGCCGTGATCCCGCCGTACTCCTTCACCTTGAAAATGGAGACGCCGCCGATGGTGTTGGGCACCTGCGGCCGGCTGTACGCGCCGGTGCTGCTCGGACCTTCCTGCGGCAGCTGGTAACCCGGGGGCGGAGGCAACGCACCCAGTTTGCCGCAGCTGTTGTGCGGTGAGGTATACGCGATTTCCGAGCACGGGTCGTGCGCGACCGCGATGGTCGTCATGCCGGTCTGCGCGCCCACGAAGATCATTCCCGTTTCGGGATCGACGGCCGCGCCGCCGTCGATGTTCACGCCACCGGCCGCACCCGGCGCATACCACGAGCAGGTGTACTGGGCCGGGCCGTTCTTGCCCTTGCCATCGGCCGGCGAACCAGGAATGAAGTAGGGTCCCATCCGGCACTTCTTCGCGAGCTTCAGCGCTGAATCCTTGATTGCCGGCGTGTAGTCGATGAGGTCGGACTCGAGCAATCCCATCTGCGCGTAGGGCGCCGGCCTGGTCGGAATCGGTTGTTTTGGCGACAGGACTTCACCGGGAACTTCGCTCTGCCCGACGTCGGTCTCGACCATCGGCCAGATGGGCACGCCCGTCTCACGATCGAGCACGTACGCCCAGCCGATCTTGGTCGTCGCGGCGATGATCTTCCGCGGGCGACCGTCGATCGTCACGTCGAGAAGGTTCGGCGCCATCGGGATGTCGTAGTCCCAGATGTCGTGGTGCACCATCTGAAAGTGCCATTTCCGCTTGCCGGTCTTCACGTCGATCGCGACGATGCTGGTCGCGAACAGGTTGTCGCCAGGCCGGTGACCGCCGTACTCGTCGACGATGCCCTCCCCGACGGGGATGTACACGAGGCCCAGTGCCGGATCCGCGCTGTACGTCGCCCACGGATCGACCTTCCCGGTGCCGGGATCGCCGAGCTTGGAACCGTTCTTCCAGGTCTCGGCTCCAAACTCACCCGGCAACGGAAGAAGGTTGAACTTCCACAGCTGCTTTCCGGTGTGAACATCGAATCCGCGAATGGTCCCGGAAATGTTGTGGTTGTGCAGCAGGTAATAACCGTGGATCGCCGAGTTGCCGAGGACGATCGTGTTGCCGACGATGATCGCCGGCGAGCTGTTGGCGAGCTGGCCTGCGTCGGGATCGATTCCCACTGTGCCGTCGGCGCCGATCTTCTTGACCGCGTCCCAGGTCTCGCCGGGCTTCGCCTTTCGCGCCGGTTTTGCCTCGCTGATCTCGAGGGCGTCGGAGTCGTCGACCGCGAGCTTCACGAGCGGGTAGCCGAGCCCTTCGTGGAGATCCACGACGCCATCCTTGCCGAACTTCGGATCGGCCTTGCCGGTCTTCGCGTCGAGCGAGACGAGATGGTATCCGGGCGTGATGACGATCGCGCGCTCGGCGCTGCCGTCGGTCCAGTAGGCGAGCCCGCGGCCGGCGAACTGGCGCGGCGCTTTCTGGTATCGAATCCCTTCTGACAGCTTGTACGTCCAGAGAGTGATTCCCGTGGCGGGATCGATGGCGTAGGCGTAGCGGTGCGTCGTGGCCACGGTGAGGATGCGGCCGTTCGCGTAGAGCGGCGTCGTTCGGTAGTACTCGTCGGGGCCGTCTTTCGCCGCGTCCCAGGTCCACGCCACCTGCAGGGAATTGAAATTCGAGGCGTTGATCTGGTCGAGCGGGGAGTAGCGCGTGCTCCACGCGTCGGCGCCCCAGACCCTCCATTCGCCAGCGACATTGCCGCGCACCACCGCCTTGCCCTGGCGCGCGCTCGACGATGTCGCCCGCACCAGGAAGACGGCGGCAACCAGTGCGCCCGTGAGGGCGGCCATTCGGAGGGTGCTTCGCGTGAAGTGCAACTGGCTTCGTGTCATTGTGGGGGCCTCGTGGAACGAGTGTCGATCAGGATCTTCTTCAGCACCAGCGTGTCCGGGACGAGTTCTACCGTTCCCGCCGGCATCGCGTTGATCTTGAGCAGGTACGCCATCACATCCGCGGCATCGTACGGGTCGAGACTGCCGGCATTGTCCTTGGGCATGCTCTGCAGGAGGTAAAGAAAGAGATCCGACAGCGGGTGCGCGTTCCAGCTCTGACTGAAGGGCGCGCCAGCCTGCTCGCTCGGCGTGTGACAGCTCCGGCAGATTCCGAGATATGTCTGCTCTCCCCGCTTTGCCTGTACCTCCGTGTACACGCCGAGTTGCGTCGAGCGAAGCGAGTCGGGCCGGGCCGCCGCCGCGGACGCCGCGCTGGTCGCGGCCGTCGAAGATTGCTGGGCCGCCGCGACAGCGGCGGACAAACCCATTATGCACAGCGTGAGGGCCACCGTCCATCCCGGTCGCATCATCGTTCGGCTCCGCGGGGCGCGTTCAACCGTCGATACAGTCCTAGCATCAACCACAGCGCGCCGGTGAGGACGAGCGCCAGCATGAGCGTGCGCATGGCGCCTTCAAGCAGCGCGAGGTCGAAGGCCGGCCACTGGAAGCGGTATTGCCTGAGCACGCCGGCCCGGTCCAGCATCCAGTGCCACGCCGTGTGCGCCACGATCGCGGACAGGAGAATGGTTCCCATACGTTCTGCTACGACGTGCCTGAACAGCGCGTTGAGCAGAGGTATCGCCAGTGCGAGCACGACCACCTGTCCCAGTTCGACGCCGATGTTGAAACCCAGGAGCGACGTCACGAGGTGCGATCCGGCGAACTGCAGCGACTCGCGCAGGGCGAACGAGAAGCCGAACCCGTGTACGAGGCCGAAACCGAACGCGATGAGCCAGCGGCGCTCGAGCTTCGGCCCCACGATGTTCTCGATCGCCATGTAGACGATCGAGAGCGCGATGAGTACCTCGATGAGCGGCGGGAACCAGAGCGCACTCGGTGCGAACCCGAGTGCCGACGCGACGAGCGTGATGGAGTGCGCGACGGTGAATGACGTCACGATCGCAACAAGCGGTCGGATCCGCCGGAACGGAATCACCAGGCAGAAGATGAAGAGCAGGTGATCGACGCCGTCCATGATGTGCGCGAATCCAAGCTCGACGAATCGCCGGAGCGCCTGGCTCCAGCGCGGGTCGAGTCGCACGAGCCCCGGGTCGCCGACCCACTCGAAGGCCCGTTCGGCGCCGCCAGCCGGAAGGAAGCGCAGGATGGTATTGGTGCGTACGCCAAGCCGGGCCAACGCCGGGTTGATCGAAAAGCGGGAGCTGTCGGAGTCGATCCGGTATTCGAAGAGCACGTCCATCATCGCCTGCTGCCAGGCGAGTTCGGTATCCGCCGTGAGTCCCGCGCCGGTGACGTGCGCCAGGGCGGCCTGATAGTTCTCGAATGAGCGGTCAGATGGGAGCGCGACGTGGGCGGAGACGATCCGGGCGTCGGCGAGCTTCGTCGCGCCTTCATAAACAGTGACCGAGTTGGCGATCCAGAGCCGCGCCGCGTCCGGCAGGAGCGAATCGACGGCCGCGATGTTCAGGTAGCCGGCGCCGTGGAGCGGGAACTGCATGTCCCGCATTGCCTCAAGTGGCACTCGCACGACCAGCCGCAGCACGTGTCCTTCCGGCTTCACGAACGCCAGGATCGTGACGCGAGCGGGGATCTCGTGCGCCAAAGGGACCGAGGGAAGCGCAAGGAGCAGCGCGAGCGCGAGCCCCACGGTCCTCGCCCGGCCTCTAACGGACGAGTGATTCACGGCGTAAAATGAGATCGTTGCATCGACCGAAAGTATACGCCGCCCCGGCGTCTGTCACGGCAGTTCACCGGGAGCGGCTCCCGGTGGCGAACCGAAAGGAGACTCGCGATGAAGTCGAGGGCCACGCTCCTGTTGCAGGCGGCTGCGTGCGCGGCGGTTGGCGCGCTCGCGGCGTATTCGGCGTTGGCGCAGGGCGGGACGAAGGCGCCCGCCCCAACGAAGGCTGCGGCTGCGTCAAAGCCCTCTGTGGCGCAGGCGCCGCGCTTTGAAGTGGCCATGCTCTGGCCGAAGCCGATGCCGAATCACTGGATCTTTGGTTCGTCGGTCGGCGTTGCGGTTGACGCACAGGACCATGTGTTCGTGCTGAACATCGGCGACTACTTCACTGCTCGGACGGAGATCGGCGCAGCCCCTCCCACCGGGTCCCCAACCGGCGAGTGCTGCGTTCCGGCGCCGAGCGTGCTGGAATTCGACCAACAAGGAGAGCTGGTGGGTCACTGGGGCGGCCCGGGGACCGGATACAGTTGGCCGCAAACGCCGAGCGGGATCGCGGTCGACAGGGATGGAAACGTGTGGATCGCCGGAAGCGGGGGGAACGACACGCAGGTCCTCAAGTTCTCGCATGATGGGAAGTTCCTGTTGGCGGCGGGAAAGTCGGTGCCGCCTCCTGCGGCGCCGGCCCCGCCTCCCGCAGCCGCTCCCGACACGGCGTATCAGGGAGTGAGCGGCGCGGCGCGTGGCGGCGCGGCAGGTGGACGTGGTTTTTCGGTTCAGACGGGACGTGGAGGCCGCGGCGGGCGTGGTGGCCGCGGTTCCGGCCCGCCACCCACACCGCCGAACAACGCCAGCATGGAGAGCTTCGGCGGCGCGACGCGGATCTCGTTCGACGCGAGCGCCGGCGAAGCGTACGTCGCCGACGGCTCCCGCAACCGACGCGTGGCTGTGATCGACATGAACACCGGCGCCATCAAGAGATTCTGGGGCGCATACGGTAAGGCGCCCGCGGATGCCGCGATGCCGGCGTACTCTCCGGACGCCGCAGCCTCGCAACAATTCGGGACGCCCGTGCTCTGCGCCGCGGTGAGCAACGACGGCCTCGTATACGTGTGCGACCGGACGAACGACCGCATCCAGATCTTCAGGAAGGACGGCTCGTTCGTGAAGGAAGCGAACGTGATGCCGAAAACGGTGCGTGAAGGCTCGGTGTGGGACATCGCGTTTTCGCGTGATGCAAAGCAGCGCTACCTCTACGTCGCGGACGGGATGAACAACCAGGTGCACGTCCTCGACCGCGAGTCGCTCGACGTGATCATGAGCTTCGGTGACGGCGGGCGCGTGCCGGGCGAGTTCGCCTTCCTGCACAGCATCGCGACCGACTCGAAGGGCAACATCTACACCGCCGAGACGAACGAGGGCAAGCGTGTGCAGAAATTCAATTACAAGGGGATTGGACCGGTGGGCGCGGCGAGTCGCGCCGTGCTCTGGCCGGCACCGGGAGGCAAGCCATGATCCGCCTTCGGCCGGTCGCCAACCGGAGTGGCACGATCGCACGCGTGTCCACCGCCGGCGGTCGCACGATCGTGCGCGCGACGCTGCTCGTCACGGCGATCCTCGCGCTTGGCGCCGGGGTGCGTGTGCTCGACGCCCACGCGCGCCGTGCCGCGGTCACCGCGCCGACCTTCGAAGTGGATCCCATGTGGCCCAAGCCGCTGCCGAATCACTGGGTGCTCGGCAACGTGATCGGCGTCGGCGTGGACGCGCGCGATCACGTGTTCATCGTGCATCGCACCGATACGGCCGATTCGCTCACGACCTGCTGCACGCCGGCGCCGCCGGTCATCGAGTTCGATCCCGAGGGCAACGTCGTGTCGGCGTGGGGCGGACCGCACGACGGCTACGTGTGGCCCGGCTCGAACCACGGCATCTCGATCGACAACAAGGGGAACGTCTGGATCGGCGGCAACGGCCCCACCGACTCGCACATCCTGAAGTTCACGCACGACGGCCACTTCCTGATGCAGATCGGGATCCCGAACCAGGCGGTGAACAGCAACGCCACGGACCACTTCGGCCGCGTCGCGAAGATCTCGTTCGACATACCGGCCAACGAGGCGTTCATCGCGGACGGCTACGGCAATCATCGCGTGGCCGTGCTCGACATGGACAACGGCAAGATCAAGCGCTTCTGGGGCGCGTACGGCCACGTGCCGTCGGACTCGAACCTCGGGCCGTACAATCCCGACGCGCCGCTCGCACAGCAGTTCCGGAATCCGGTGCATTGCGCGGAGCCGACGACGGACGGCTTGGTCTATGTGTGTGATCGTCCGAACGACCGGATCCAGGTGTTCAGGAAGGACGGCTCGTTTGTGAAGGAGAAGATCATCGCGCCGAAGACGCTCGGCGACGGATCGGTGTGGGACATCGCGTTCTCGAAGGACAAGGAGCAGAAGTACATCTTCCTCGCCGACGGCAAGAACGAACACATCTACGTGATCGACCGTCAATCGCTGGAGATCCTGACGATGTTCGGCGACGGCGGGCGGCAGCCGGGGCAGTGGTTCGCGGTGCACAGCATCGCGACGGACTCGAAGGGCAACATCTTCACGACGGAGACGTACGAGGGAAAACGGCTGCAGAAGTTCGTGTACAAGGGGCTGCACAGCGTGGCGGCGATGAATCAGGGGGTGGTTTGGCCGAATCGGTGAACGGCAGATGAGAGGTTCTTAAGCGGGTCATCGGTCGTTGGTCATTGGGCGTAGGTTCTTGGCCTGCTCCCGCCGAGCCAAGTACCAAGAACCAATGACCAACGACCGATGACCCGCCTTGAATCCCTACTTGTTCGCCGGCACGGAGCAGTTGTGCAGGGAGCTGGAAGCGTACGTCGCACGCCGCGGCGTGCTCGACTCCTCGGGCGTCTGGCCTCGCATGTCGGCGTCTCATATTTGGCGCGGCTCTAACGGTCAAACTTGAAGTCACAATTTGTGACTTCAAGTTTGCGGCGGCGGGTTCGGCAACGATCCGGTGATGACTGCGCGGATACGGTGCCACAGCTGGCGCGATTACCGCCAGAATGTGCGCATGCCAAAGAAGAGAATTGCGGTCGCTCCGGCCCCGTCGGTCCGATCGCACACTATCGAGGCGCGGATCCATATCATCCGCGGCTTCCGTGTATTGCTCGACAGCGACCTAGCCGAACTCTACGGAGTCGAAACGAAGGTCCTGAACCAAGCCGTCACGAGGAACGCGGCCCGTTTCCCGGCGGACTTTGCGTTCCAGATCACTGCTGAAGAGCTCACAAACTTGATATCACAATCTGAGATATCAAGTTTGCACGGCGGCCGGCGCAATTATCCCTTGCCGACCTGGCACGCCGCATTGATGAACTCGAGCAGAGGTACGATGGCACGTTCGCTGCGGTGTCGCGGCGATGAACCAGAGAGTCGTTTGGCCCAAGAAGTGAACGGCAGATGAGAGATTCTTAAACAAGTAATCGGTCGTTGGTCATTGGTCGTAGGTTCTTGGCCTGCTCCCGCCGAGCCAAGTACCAAGAACCAATGACCAACGACCGATTACTCGCTTTGACTTCCTACTTGTTCGCCGGCACCGTGAGCGAGATGCCCATGCCGGAGATCCACCGAAGCGGGGACGCGATCAGGTTCGGGTCGTCGAGCATCTCGCTCGGCACCCACCAGCCGAATACGTTGCGCGTGAAGATGTAGAACAGCGCGACGTGCGCGAAACCGCGCACCTGACGCCTCCCGCCGTGAGCGCCTCGCGCCAGCGCACGCTGCGCGTCCTCGAGTAGTTCCGGAGCGTGAGCGCCCGCCTCGCTATTCCATCCCCCGGCCGGCAGGTTTAGGGATCCGACTCCTGAAGGAGTCAACTTGGGTCGCCAGCTGTCCGGTCCATTCTCCTCCTGATCATCCTGTGGTCGCCATCACTTCGCGTTTGATCGAGGTTCGCGCCCTCAAGTCCTCGCGAGCGCTCGTCGGCGCTTGTCTTGCGGCTGCTGTGCTTTCGTGCAGCGGATCGAAGGAATCAAGCCCAGCACCGATCGGCCCCAGTGGAACGCCACGGACTCTGAGCGTCGTGCTCGGTTCCGGTGTCGGCAACTCGCTCGGAGTCGGAGACAAGAAGTACGCCGACGGAAGCTTCGTTGCGTACACGTTCCAAGCGCTGGCGGGTGGGTGGCATCTCCCGCTGCCGCCGAGGTGAGTTGCCTCCAGTGGGTTGCCGGCCGCATGACGGTTTTCAACTCACTTAACCAGGCGCAGCTCGTCCGAGATTGCGCCGGCGGAGCCACGGATGTCCTGGGTCAGCTGGTGAATTCCGTAAGCGGATGGCCGAGCTTGCCGGTGCCTGACGCAGCGGCCTTCGCCGCGACCATTCGGGCGCAACTCGCGCTGGACAGAAAAGTCATCGTGATCGCGCACTCGCACGGGAACATGCTGACGCAGCAGGCGCTTCAGCTCCTGTTCGGCCAGCCATCCGGGCAATCACTGCCCTTCTCAGCCGAGAGATGCATCGGCGTCGTATCGCTGGCGCCACCCGCGACGACGGGGTGGCTTGATGGATCGGGCCAGGTCGTGCCCGCGAGCATCCTCATCAAGGGGAACATCGCCCAGGATTTCCTTCTTCCTCTGATCTACGGCACGCTCAAGCTCACGCCCAATGCGGCCACCCCGGCGACGAGTTTCTCGGCGTCTCTCGACGCGCTCAACGCACTCGTCGGCCCCGCTCCCGCCGCTATCAGGAGTCCCATTCTCGCCGCGAGCGATGTGGGTCTTCATCTGCTGGGCCCCAGCTATCTCCAGACCGACGTCTCGCGTGCGTTCATCGAGCAGAACCTGGCATCACAGGACGCAGCGATTGCGGCGAGCTGCCAGGATTCCGTTGTCATTTCCCAGCGCACGACTACGCTCGGCGCGGGCGGCAGCGCCCAGTTGTCCGCGCTGGTCTTGGGAATCCTCCGCGGCTCGTTGCCGCCGCAGCCGGCGGTCACCTGGACATCCCTCTCTCCAGCCATCGCGGCGGTGGATCGGGCGACCGGCGTCGTCACCAGCGTGACTGCAGGCACGGCCCTTATCACGGCGACGGCCGCTACGCTTCCCAACGCTCGGCCGGACACCGTCATCGTCGCCGTCACCGTCACGGTCCCACCACACGGCTCGCAGACTTTCAACTTCACCGGCGGAGTGCAGACGTTCACGGTCCCGGCCGGGGTTAGCTCGATCACGATCGTCGCGGCTGGAGCCGGCGGCGGTGGCGGTGCTTGGAGGCCCGACAACGGCGGCAACGGAGTGGGCGTCCGAGGCGCATTCGCTGTGTCCGCCGCCAGCGCGCTCCAGGTCATGGTCGGTGGTGGCGGCGGAGTTGGAGGCGGCGTCGACTTTACCACGTCTTACTGGATCATCGGTGGTGGTGGCGGCGGCGGTGGTGGCGGCGGCGGATCGTTCGTGTTCGATGCATCGAACGCACTGCTGATCGCGGCCGGTGGTGGCGGTGGCGCCGGCACGTTTGGATCTGGGTTCGATGCGAGCACCGCACAAGGTGGTTCCCCCGGCGGCTTTGAAGCTGGGGCCAGTGGTACTTCGGGTAATGGCGGCGGCGGAGGCGGTTCCAACTCGGTGTTCGGCAGCGGTGACGGTGGCGGCGGCGGGTTCAGCGGCGGTGGTGGCGGCGGCGGGGGGACTTGGCAGTGGGACGGCGCTGGGGGCGGCGGCGGTTCGTTCGGTAGCGGAATCTCTGCGAATGGCTTGGGTGGCTACGGCGGCACAGTGGGCAGCGTCGGCAAGAATGGCTGGGTGACGATCACGTGGTAGGTGACTGGAGAGGGCCTATCCGTTTTTCTGTGTGTGAGGCCCGAGCACTGGGATTAGCGCTCGACGGTGAAGCGCTCGCCGAAGAGCACGGCGAGGTGGGGCATCGCGTTCTCGAAGGACAAGGAGCAGAAGTACATCTTCCTCGCCGACGGGAAGAACGAACACATCTATGTGATCGACCGGCAGTCGCTGGAGATCCTGACGATGTTGGGCGACGGCGGGCGGCAGCCGGGGCAGTGGTTTGCGGAACCGCTAACCGCGCACCGTTGGTTGACTGGTGGTCTGGTTTGATGCGTCAGAATGGGGTGCCCTGATCAGAGTGAATCATGGTGCCCCGCGGACGGCGGCGGCGCACCGCCATCAGCAGGGCGTTGAAAGCGAGTTCGCGATGAATTGCCCGGCCGGCGAACCAGCTTCCGTGAGACGACGGGAACGCTAACTTGAAGACATGAGTCGTCAACCACTGGCGGAAGATCGCGCATCGCTCGGACGCATGACTCCAAGGCGCGAACAGAGCGGGAACGGCTCTCTCGGGAGTTTGGTTCGCACCGCCATGTGTTCCCTGGCTCGCCGCTACGAGTTCCTGGCGGCTCGGCCCGTGGTCGCAGGTATTGTTGTGGCAGTCGTGGCGTTTGTTCTCGCCACCGCCGCGAGTGTCGCGCACCGGTTCCCTCCACCGTCTGTTCATGACGAATTCAGCTACTTATTGGGGGCCGAGACCTTCGTAAACGGACGACTATCGAACCCCACGCATCCGATGGGGCGGTACTTCGAAACATTTCACGAACTCCAACGTCCAACCTACGCTTCGAAGTTTCCTCCGGCCAACGCGCTCTTCATAGCATCTGGATGGGTCCTGACAGGCCAGCCGATTGTTGGCGTGTGGATTTCATTCGCCTTCATGAGTGCCGCCTTGTACTGGATGCTCCATGCATGGGTCGGCGCGAGGCCAGGGCTCGGCCTCGCACTCGCGTTTGCATCACGGGCCGCGACGAGCTACTGGAGCTACACTTTTTGGGGGGGGGCAGTTGCAGCGGGCGCTGGCGCGCTCGTGCTCGGGGCGAGTTATCGTATTGTCCAATCGCGAGGCGGCGTCGGCAACGCGATTGTACTCGGGTTGGGCTTGCTAGTGCTCGCGAACAGCAGACCATACGAGGGCCTCTTGTTGGCCCTGGCGATCGCCGTCGTGCTTGCGCGGTGGTTCTGGCGAGATCGACGGGAGCCATGGAGACGCAAGTCCGTTTGCGTCATGCTGCCACTAACCATCGTTGGAGCTGCGGGACTGCTCTGCATGGGCATCTACGACAAGGCGGTGACAGGAGATTGGCACGAGCTCCCATATCAGGCCTATCAGCATACACGTGACAGCGTACCGGCTTTTGTTTGGCAGCGGCTACCTCATATCGCGCCTCATGCAGACCGGACGATTCGGTCGTTCGATGCTTGGCAGGACTCAATCGCGCGGGTCGCCCGCACTCCGTCTGGTCGCCTGGAGTATCTGGTGGGAGTGAAGGACTTCTTCGAGTTCGTTCTTCCGCTCAAACTTCTGTTCCCGCTGCTCTTGCTACCGCTGGCGTGGAGGCGATATTGGTTTCGGTTCTCGGTGTTGACTGTCGGCTGGGTGGTCTGCGGTATGGGACTCACTTCATATTTCCAGTTCCACTATGCCGCGCCGCTGGTAGGTCTCATACTCGTGATTTACGGGGAATGCCTCCGATGGCTTTCCAGACTTCGAGTCGGCCACCACACAATCGGCAGGGCACTCGCGGCGGCTACCGTGGTCTTGTTTTTTCTTTCCGGAATTGGCAGCACCGCAGAGGAGTTGGTGAGGCCGCTGCCCTCGAAGCAGATGTCTCGGGCAGCGCAGCGGCAACTCATCGCGGACACACTTTCACATGGCGGTCGACGCAATCTTGTCGTGGTCAGATACGGTGAACAACACTCACCGCTCGACGAATGGGTGTTCAATTCCGCGGACATCAACGGGTCGCTCGTAGTCTGGGCGCGCGACATGGGCGACCCAGGTAACAACCCGCTCCTTGATTACTTCCGGGGTCGCGCGGCCTGGCTGGTCGAGGTCAATTCCGACAGCGGGCCGTACCGTGTCCGCCCTTACGTGCCGAGGACACCATAGCGCGGCATCGAGTCCTTGTTATGTCCTGCTAACCCGACCGCCGAAACGCGAATAGATGGTTGAATCCCATTTGGAATCGCCGATGACGGATCAGACTCAGGCCGCTGGACTCGAAAAGCTCGGGGAGTCGCGCCGGGTTGAATCCATAGTGTTGTTCTAGCGACATTCCGTCAATGAGCCGAAGAGCCCGAAGCACCGCCAAGGCGGCGTCCACGGCCGGTGCAGGTACGGTCACGACGACGACACCACCGGGATTCAACGCATGGTAACAGTTCTTGGTGAGCGTCTGCTGTTCAGCTTCGGGAATGTGCTCTAGAACGGCGAGCAGACAGATGACATCGAACGGTTGTATATCTGGCACCGCCACCGGAAACAGTCCTCGATAGATCCGTGCGTGCGGACCGACAGCGCCGTCTTCGGCATCCGGGTCGATACCCACTCCAACCGCGATCCGATCGCCCAGCATCCGGAATAGCACTCCGTCGGCGCACCCGATGTCGAGAACGCGAGCACCGGGCGGGATGAAACTCATGGCTTTGCGAATGCGCCAACGCTGCAGTACACGATCGACAGTTTTCACGTGGTAGCCTCGCGGTCAGATGCTATTTGCGGCGCAGCCCAAGTATCGACAGGAAGAAGCTCGAAAAGACTCCCTGCACGCCGAGAATCATAAGGAGCACTGCCGGGATGACGCGCCGAAGAGAGTGCACCGGATCGAGGTGCCCAAAGGAGGCCGCTTCCCACTCGCGAACACCAGCAATTGAAAGAGCGATTCCGCCGAGCAGCGCTGCGATGCTCACGACCAGGCCTGATTCCAGAGTGATGTATTCAAACAGGTGCTCGAAACGCTCGTCAGGCGGCTGAAGCCCCTCGCTCGTCGCAAACACCTTCGCAAAGAGCCAGAAGACGACTAACTGGATTCCCAAAATCATGGCGGCCGCAGCAAAGAGCAGGGTATTCACGTCGAAAGTCACACTGCCAACGCTGCGTGGGCCTGGCAACAGCCAAATACCCGTGACCGTTCCAGCCACGCCGAGCAGGAATCCGGGAAGCAAGAAAAGATAGCGCGGGCTGTACATGAGCAAGAATCGCAGATGGCGCCAGCCGTCGCGCCAGCTGCGGAGGTGCGGCGGTCGATTGCGGCCGTCCTTCGATAATGTCGTGGGGACTTCCGTGATCCTGAGGCGGTGGATCGTCGCCTTTACAATCATCTCGCTGGCGAATTCCATCCCGGTCGTGCGCAGGTCGAGCGCAAGGATTGAGTCGCGCCGAAAGCCCCGCATACCACAGTGGAAGTCGCCGCAGGGGCTCCGGAAGAAGATGCGTCCGATAGTCGTGAGGACAGGATTACCGAGATATCGGTGGAGCCGTGGCATGGCACCAGGTGCAATGCCGCCAAGAAAACGGTTCCCCATTACGAGATCATAGCCCTCACGCAGTTTCGTGACGTACGGCTCGATACGTGAAAAGTCGTAGCTATCATCCGCGTCGCCGATAATGACGTAGCGCCCGCGCGCCGCCGCGATGCCGCCTTGAAGCGCGGCCCCGTATCCTCTGGCCGCTACATCGATCACACGCGCGCCCAGTCTGCGGGCGATCTCCTGCGATCCGTCGGTGCTGCCGTTGTCTCCGATGATAACTTCACCCCGAAACCCATCCGCGCGAAGTGCGTGCGTTGCTTTCGTGATGCAACGTTCGATCGTCGCTGCCTCGTTGAGGCACGGCATCACTATGCTGACTTCCAAATCTTCTTCTTGCTGCGAGATGGTAGCGAGGCGACCATCGGTGGCCACAGCGAGCGGGGGGGTCATGTGCAATGTATGATTCGGCAGAGCTTTGTCTTACGACATGCCGGTCTCCGACTGGAGGGTTAAGTTCGGGAATAGTACTATGGCGTTCTCTCAGGCCGGCCGCCATGGATCAAACCAACGGTTAGTGGTTAACGGTCTCACTCGCCGTTGCGTTGTTCTACTTGTTCGCCGGCACCGCCAGCGTGATGTCGTACTTCTTGAGCGCCTCCGCCACCGCCGCGACCTTCGGCATCAACGCATTCACGTCCGCGATCGCCTTCGCTAGTGCCGCCTTCGCCTCGCTCGCCTGCTTCAGTGCGCCCGCGCTCGGCGTCTCCCATACGCCCATGATCGCGCTCTTGATCGCTCCGGTGCGCGCGAGGGCGTTCGACGGGTCCGCGCCACCGCGTCCACCGCCGCCACCGCCTCGCCCCGGCGCCGCGGGCGCGCCCACGCCGAACTTCACGCGCACGCTGTCGAACTGCCTGCTGACATCGGCAAACTGATTCTTCACCGCGTCCGGGACGTTGGCCGCGGTCTTCAATTTCGAGGCAGCGCCGGTCATCTCCGTGTTGAGCGCCGAGAGCTTCTTCTGCATCGCGTTGCCGCTGCGCTGCGCATCCTGCAGGTCGAGAATGACCTCGTTCCAGCGGCGGTGCGCCGCGTCGGTGAAGGTCGGGATGTCCGGATCCATGATGACCTTGATCGACTTGCTGTCCAGCGTCTTCCCTCCGGACACGAGCGCCACGGTGTACGTGCCCGGCACGACGTGCGGTGCGAGGTTTGCCGCCATCGCGTTGCCGCCGAACGGACCACTGCCCGCGCCCGGAGCCTCGCCGGTACACGGATTGACTGGGAGGTATCCCGCCGCGGTCGGTTGCATGGGAACACCCGGGACGGCCGGGGCGCCCCCGCGACCGCGTCCGCCACCGCCACCCGCCGCTCCGGCGCGTCCGCCGCCCGCTGCCGAGTCACCCGACAGCGGTTCCAGGCGCATATCCCAGCACATCGTCTGGATGCCGGGCTGCAACTGTCTTGCGGCCGCCGTCAGCTCGCGCACCATTCTGCCCGACGCGTCGGAGATCCTGAGCTTCGCGTCGCCCAGCGGCTTGTTCACCTGGTAGTTGATCAACGCGTCGTAGGAGGGGTTCTCGCCCAGGAAGTACTGATGGCCCCAGAACTCGTAGTTGAGACTCATCTTCGACTTCCACTGCAGCGCGGCGGGAATCGTATAGAGCTTCGCGTCGGCGGCGACCTTCGCGGCCGTGTACTCCTGGATCGGCTCGAGGTGATCGAGAATCCAGAGGGCGCGTCCGTGCGTCGCGACGAGCATCGCGTTGTCGCGCGGGTGGAGCGTGATCTCGTCCA
>OCZT010004092.1_pt1 | contig 14790 bp, 12 predicted proteins | sample 1539031 | NCBI WGS metagenome assembly OCZT01 (sample SAMEA3539308, study PRJEB22396) | soil metagenome | biome: tundra; feature: field; material: soil | place: USA | collected 2010-05 | depth 0.15 m
TGCTCTATTTCCCGCTGCTCTGGCTGCACCTGGCCAACATCAAGGGCGGCGGCGTCGGTTTCGGCGACCCCAAGTTATCGGCGCCGCAAGCGGGCCTGATGGCCGCCCTGGCGCAAGGCATCGTGGGCGGTAACATGCCGTGGCCGCTGGTGGTGGTGGGCATCTTCATGGGCTTCGCCCTGATCATGTTGCAGGTGCGCAGCCCCATGCTTTTCGCGGTGGGGATGTACTTGCCGCTGGAGACCACGTTCGCGATCTTCCTCGGGGGTGTGATCCGCTGGGTCACGGACAAACTCCGCGACCGCCGCGGGTTCAACGACGCTCAGAAGGCGCGCGTGGAAAACGCCGGTGTGCTGACGGCCTCGGGCCTGATCGCCGGTGAAGCGCTCACCGGCCTGCTGATTGCATTGTTCGTTCTGAGGGACATCAAGCTGCCGGCAATCTTCAAATCGCCGAACGTACTGCTGGGCTTCGGCGTGCTGGCGATACTGGCGCTCTACATGATCCAGGTGCCGTTGCGGAACGCCGGCAGTCCGGACGAGCCGGCGCCGCCGACGGCTATCATGTAGACATGTGCCCCGCCGACACATCGCCGGAAGCCTGGAAGGTGTTCCTCGACCTGCAGCGCAGAATGTCGCCGTCGGAGAAGCTGCAGCGGACGCTCGAATGGTCGGACCTGATCCGGCGTTTTGCGGAGGCTGGCATGCGTCAACGCTATCCCAACGCGGACGAGGCGGAGATTCGTCTGCGTTTCGCGCGCATGACACTCGGCCAGGAGTTGTTCCGAAAGGCATTCGGCCCGGCGCTAACCGAAGATGAACCTACTAGCCAACACAATTAGCCAGCTTGCCTCCGCGCTGGAGCGAGTGGGAATACCTTACGTGATCGGCGGCTCTGTGGCTTCGTCCGTTCGCGGCATGGTGCGCGCCACAATCGATGTGGACGTGGTGGCGCGCATCGGCGTTGGCCAAACGGACGGCTTAGCCGCCGCTCTCGGCCCGGATTGGTACGCGGACGCGGGCCAGATGCGCGACTCCATCGTGGCCAGACGCGCCTTCAATATCATTTACCTGCCGTTCACCCAGAAGGTCGATGTATTTCCCGCCACCGACGAGTTTCACTGGTCCCAGTTGGAGCGAGCAACCAAGGTAACCATTCCATTCCTCGGAGATTCGGCCGAGTACCCGGTTGCCAGCGCCGAGGATATTCTGCTGGCGAAGCTGCAGTGGTACCGCATGGGCGGCGAGGTTTCCGAGCGTCAGTGGAGCGACATCGCAGGGATCCTCGCCGTGAACTCCGAACTCGATGCGACTTACCTGCGCACATGGGCCGCGCGGCTGGGGGTCGAGGATCTGCTGGATAGAGCCGTGGCCGACTCGAAGCGCGATTAGCCCTTGTAAACCTTCCAAAACACTTCGCGGAACCTGCCCATCTCGGCGTCGGTGCCGATGGTCGCGCGCAGCATGTTGTCGGGCGGCGGGAAGGGGCGGCCGGGGGCCACACCCAGGCGCGGCATGTCGTTGATGAATTCGCGCGCGTTGCGGCCCACGTCGATCATGATGAAGTTGGCGTGGGGCTCGATGAAGCTCAGCTTGCGCTCGCGAAGCCAGTCGCACAGCTCGGGAGCACGAGTGCGGGACCAAGCCTACCCGCCAGTGAGTCAAGTTCGGCTCTATCTCGACGAGGACTCCATGCGAAGATCCTTCGTATTCACGGTACAGCGGCGATCTGGTTTTGGCTGGTTGAAACTCCGCCGATTATAAGGCTGAAGCTGAGCGTATTTCCGGGCGGCAGCGAATCCGGCAGACGGAAGTTAATCTGCATTACACCCACCACCAACCCAGGGGCGTCTCCGGCAAATACGACTTCGAAGGATCGTTGGTTGCCCGCCCAGACACTGGTGGATGCGTTGTAGATTCCGATGGGAACCAGGGCGCCGTCGTTGAAATTGCCGGCACCGCCGCCGGTCGCGAATACCGCCACAATCGCCCCGGCTTTCGCTGGGTTCGAAGGCGAGTTGACGCTGCCATCCTGATTCAGAGCGGCGGCGAAACCGGTCTGGCTGTTCTGGAAAATGCCGGGCTGAAAACTCACGGGCAAAGTCGGACCGTCAACGGTACCCGTGGGCGTCACGACCTTGATATGGGTGGATGTGTAAACAGCGCGAGGAACGACGGCGTTAATCTGTCCGGAATCGGCATAGAGCAACGGCGCAGCCACGCCATCGAACAGCACCTGGCATCCTCCCAGCGACGTCGTGAATATGCCATTCTGCACCTGGCCATTGATAGGGGCTTTCGGGCCAATCCCCACGCCGTAAAGCGTGATCAACTCGTAAGGCGCGACTGCGGTGGAGTATTGGCCGCTTGCGCTGTTGGTCACCGCCAGCAGGGAGGGACCAGGGGTCGCAGTCTCGATCCAGAGCGTGCCCAACCCTCCCAAGGCGGCGAATCCACCGGTCGCGGTGAGCACAAGATCCTGGCCGACTATGCCCAATAGCCCCTGATAGAAGTCGGTTAGCGTGGTCGCGTCGCTTGCCATGCGCGCAACGTACGTCTCCTCGAACGACGGTACATTGGGAAGCGCCGGCACGGACGGATTTGCCGTGGCGCCGGTGAACAGCACTTGTCCCTGCGCGTCCACACGCAGGGCCTTGACGTAACCTAAGGGGCTGTTTCCGAAATATGTGCCCCAGATCACTGCTGCGCCGGTGTTTTGGAGCTTCACGAGGAAACCGCCGTTGCCGACCCCTCCGACAGGAATGAATGCCGGCTGGATGGTGCCGGCGGTGGTCGGCAGGCCCGAAGGAGCGCTGCCACCCACGATTACGTTGCCGGCCGCATCGAGGGCCACGCTATTCACCGCAACGTTAGAGTATGGCAGGCCGCCGGTAGCGTTCAGGAAAGTGGACCATTGGAGCTGTTGCGACGCGCTCGGCTGGAATTTGGCGATGAATCCTGCGTAGTTATGGTTCGTGCAAAGGCAGGTTGGCGCCAATGCGCCGGCTGTTGTTGGTAAATCGGAAGCGTCGGTGGTCCCGGCGATGACCAATGCGCCGGACGAATCGACGGCAATGGTTGTACCGCTTGTGCGGCCGTACACGCCGACACAGGCGCTACCACCAAAGCAATTAGTGTAGTTGCCACCAAAATAGGTGGAATAGAGCAGTTGGTCGCCACCGGGCGAAATCTCGCTGAGGACTGCGTAAAACGCCGTGCCGAAGTTGTCGCCGACTGGCGGTTTGGTCTGGTATGCCCCTGCCGTCACGGGGAAAGCGGCCGAGTTGGTAGTGCCGGTAATGTAAATATTCCCGGACCCATCCACGGCCGCAGCGTTGACGTTGGCAGGGAGCGACTTCGAGAAAACCGTACCGTGGAGCTGCGGGTCCAGCTTGACAATGGTTCCCTGTTGCAACGAGGCATCCAGCCCGGCAACGATGAGGTTACCTTGCGCATCCGTTACGGCAGCCGTGGGCAACGCTATTTGGGGGATATCGAGGCTCGCCAGCCAGGATCCGTCGAGATCCAGTTCGACTGCCCGTGTAGCGTTGTGCCCCGATGCCACCGTAAAAGTCGAAATGACAAAAAGATGGCCAGCGCGGTCGGCGGCGAGGACTTGTGGCGTACCGTCGGCCGGATTCAGATTGCGAAGCAGAACCTGGTTCCCAGCCTCCGCCGTAAAGATGCAAACACCCACTAACAGGAGCAGCCGCGTCAAGATATTTGTCCTCCCTATGTCAAAGACCCGGCGCGGGCGGAATCAACTACACCCCTTGATCCTCCGCTCCCTGACGGTCGCGGGTCGGTACGAGGGCGCCAACCGAGCCGCGACTGTAAAGGAGCGGTTTGCAGCTTACTTGCCCACCACCAGCACATGGAAGGAATCCGGGAGGACCGGGGGGCGGCCTTGCTTTTGTCCTTCTTTGGCTGCCGGCGCGGGGCCGTACTCGGCGGCCAGTAGATAGACGCGGTGTAGCTTCGGGTCTACCGTCATAGTGCGGGCGCCGCGCACGGTGGGGACGGTATCCACGGCTTCGTACTTGCCGTTCACTAACTTGACGATGGTCATGGTGGCGTCGCCATTCGAGCTAAACGCCAGGCCGGTGCCTGGGTCGAAGCCCGCGGCATCGGGGCCGGTGCCGATAGCCGGGGTGGCGATCACCTTCATGGTGGCGATGTCGGTTACGGCCATCATCTTGTTATCGCCTACGGAGAAGAGCTTTTTGTTCTTGACGTCAATGGCGAGGCCCGAGGGGCCTTCGGCGGGGGCCAGCGAGGTGCGCCGGAGCACGGCCGGCTTGGCGGCATCGATCTCGATCACTTCGCTCTTGTCTTCGAGATTGGCGTAGATTTTTCCGGTCCCATCCACCACGCAGAATTCCGGCTTCCCTCCGAGCGGGAAGGTTGCCACGATTTCATTAGTCTTGGCATTGACGGCGGTGGAATCGTTGGAGCGGCCGTTGAAAGTGAAGACCCGCTGGGTCTTGGGCTCGTAACAAATGGCGTCGGGGTTCTGGCCGGTGGCCGGCTCGCCGAGTTTGGCGAGAGTTTTGAGATCGAAGACCGTGACGCTGTTGGATTGGCCGTTGCTGATGAATCCCTTGTTGAGCTCGGGCGCGATGGCGATGCCGTGAACGCCGTGCAGTTGCGGAATCTGTCCCACCACCTTGCCGGCATCGGGGTCGATTACCTCGACGGTGGTGCCGTGCGAGGCGTAAATCCGGCGGTTGGTGTTGTCCAGGGCTACGTAGTCCCATCCACCGGTGCCGCCGATTTTGATCTTGTTGATAACCTTGTAGCCTTCGGCGGCGAACGCCGCGGCTATTAGCAGACCTGCTGTCAGAAGCGTTTTCATTGAGTTACTCCTTTTCCGTTAGTCCCGGCCTCCGATGTAGTAACGAACGGCCGGGGTGACCACCAGTGAAAGGACCATCGAGGCGAGGATTCCACCAATCACCGCAATGGCCAAGGGTTGCAGCATTTGAGAGCCGGCGCCGAAAGCGAGCGCGAGGGGAAGCATGCCGGCCACGGTGGCCAGCGCGGTCATCAGAATGGGACGCAGCCGACGCTCGCCGGCGCGAATCATGGCTTCTTCGGCCGGAATGCCGTCCGCCCGGAACCTCTGGTCGGCGTCCAGCAGGAGAATACCATTCTTGGCAACAATGCCGATCACCATGATCAGGCCCATGAAGGACGCCAGGTTGAACGTGAGTCCGGTGACGAGCAGCGCGACAAAAACCCCGCACATGGAGAGCAGCGCGGAGCAGAGCACGGCGATGGGGGCGGCGAAATTTCCGAATTCGAGCAGCAAAACGGTGAACACCAGCACGATGGCAAGCACCAGCACGAAGGCCAAATCGCGGAAGGAGCGCTGCTGCTCCTGGTACGCGCCCCCGAATTCGATCCGGATGCTCGGCGGCATATTGAGGGTGGCCAAAACATCCCGGATCTTCCCGATGCCAGTGCCCAGGTCGAGACCCTCCAGGCGCCCGGTCACGGTGACGTCGCGCTGGAGATTCTCGCGCCGTATCTGGATCTGTCCGGGAAGTTCGGTCAGGCTGGCCAGAGAGCCGATGGTGGCGGTTTTGCCGGTCGAGCCGACCAGCAGCGTGTTGCGGATGGCGTCGAGCGAAGCGCGTGTCCGCTCCGGAAACCGCACCCGAATGGTATAGGCGCGGTCGTTGACCACCACCGGCGTTGGCGCCGGCTCACCTTGCAGGATGGCGCTGGCGTCCAACTCGACTTCCTGCGGCGTGAATCCCGCGCGCGCGCTGACCACGGGATCGACTTGAAACATCGTGGCCGGCCCACTGATGGTGTTCTCGATGCCGTCGAGCACGTCCACCACGCCTGGAACCTTCCTGATGGCGTCGCCCACCCGCGGGGCCCAGTCGCGCAGCACCGCGGGATCTTCGCAAAACAGCTTGATGGCAATAGGCTCGGGCTCGTTGGAGAGGTCCCCGATCATGTCCTCCAGCTTTTGCAGCACCTCGATATTCATGGTGGGGTGGGCCCGAGTAATTTTCTCGCGCACATCCGCCATGACCTCCTCGGTGTCGCGCTTGCGGTCGGACTTCAGTTTCACGGTCAAGTCGCCGCGGTTGGCTTCCGTAACCGCCGCCAGGCCCAGTTCCATGCCTGTGCGCCGCGACGTGGTCTCCACCTCGGGCGTCTCGTGCAGGATGCGGTCGATATCGGAGACCATGCGATCGGTTTCATCGAGCGATGCGCCGGCGGGCGTCCAGTAGTCCACGATGAAGCCGCCCTCGTCCAGCGTCGGAAGCAGGTCCGAGCCGATCGTCTGATAACACGCATAAGAGCCGCCGATCAGGACGAGGCAGGAGAGCGCCAGCAGGAACGGGTGCCCCAGCGCGGCCCGGAGCACCCGTTCATAGGCGCCCATCAGCCAGCGCGGCACGCTGTGCTCAGCAGCCCGGCCGGCGTGCTGTTTGCGGATCAAGTAGTGGCTGAGGGTGGGCGTCCAGGTCAGCGCCAGCACCAGAGAGGTGAGTAGCGCGGCTCCGACGGTGAAGGCCAGAGCACGGAAGAACACGCCTGTCACGCCGGTGATGGCAATCAACGGAAGGAGGACCACAATGGGAGTGACCGTGGACCCGACCAACGGCACGCGGATCTCGCGGATGGCGCTGCGGATGGCTTGAGCGCGCGTTTGGCCCGAATCGCGATGCACGACGATGTTCTCCACCACCACGATGGCGTCGTCGATCACCAGCCCCACGGCGGCGGCCAGGCCGCCCAGTGTCATCAGGTCGAAGCTTTCATTCAGCAGCCGGAGCGCAATAAAAGTGACGGCGATCGTGGCGGGGATCACCAGGCCCGCCACCAGCGAGGTTCCCCAGTCTCGCAGGAATAGCACCATGATCAGGCACGCCAGTATCAGGCCGATCAGGACGGCGTCGCGGACGCTGCGGATGGAATCGGTCACGATTTCCGACTGATCGTAGAACGGCCGCATCTCCACGCCATGAGGCAGCGTTTTGCGGATGAGTTCGATCTCCTGGTGCACAGCGTCGGCCACGACGAGTGTGTTGCTGTCCGGCTGCCGGGAAATATTCAGCAGCACCGCCGGCTTCCGGTTGGCGCTGACGATGGTGTACACAGGCATCACCGAAGGCCCCACCGACCCAATGTCGCCGATGCGGATGGGCGCGCCGACCGGCGTAGTCTTCACCACGATATTGGCGATCTGATCGGGTGTGCGCGCCTGCCCGCTGACCAGGCTCATGACGAGCTGGTGGTTGGCCTGCATCAGACCCGGAGAGTCGATCAGGTTGCTGCGGCCGATGGCGTCGAGAATGTTGGGAATGGTCGTAGCAGTTGCCACCAGCTTGGCCGGGTCGGGTTGCACCTGAAACTCCGGTATCTGATTCCCCTGCACCACCACCATGGAAACGCCCGTCATGCGGTTCAGCCGCGGCTTGATCTGGTAGGTCGCCATCTCCCAGAGGTCGGTTTGGGGCACAGTGTCCGAAGTCAAACTGTAGCCCAGGATGGGGAAGGCTGCGAACGTCAGCCGGTTGGCCCGGATCTGCGCAGTTGGCGGCAGGGTGGCCTGCACGTGTTCGAGCGCGGCGTTCGTCAGAAACAGGGTGCGGTACATATCCACGTCCCACGAGAAAAAGAGGTTGATCTCCGCCGAGCCGCGGCTGGTGATGGACCATACGCGCTCCAGGCCCTGCACCGTGTTGCAGGCCTCCTCGATGGGGCGCGTCACCGTGACCAGCATCTGGTCGATCGGCATTACACCGTTATCGACTCCAATCACGATCCGCGGAAAATCCGTGGAGGGAAACACCGCGACGGGAATGGTGAAGGCCACGTAAATGCCGATGGCAACCAAAGTCAGGATGACGAAAACGATCGCTTTTCCGTGGCGGGCGGTCCAGTGCGGCGCGTCCGCGGGCGCGGTGACCGGCGGAGGTGTGGAAAGGTCGCTCATTTCTTGGCGGGCTCCGGCGGCGCGGGAGTATCTTCCTCGTCGCTTTCTTCGACGGTGGTACTGATGACCTTTACCTTGGCCTTGTCGTCCACGCCGAGGCCGCCCACCACCACCACCTCTTCACCGGGCCGGACGCCGCTCAGGATCTGCACCTTATCGCCTTCGCGGACACCCAGCTCGACCTGCTTCTTGTGGGCGGTGGAATCGGCGCCGACCGTGAGGACGGCTGTGCCTTTTTCTTCTCCCGGAAGAATGGCGGCAACCGGCACCACGGTAGCGGCCTTGAACATCTCGGTGATAATCACGGCGTGCACGCTGGCTCCCGGCTTGAGCTTTTCGCCAGGATTCTCGGCCTCCACCCAGACTTGCACGGTGGTGCTGGCGGGGTCCGTGGCGGGGCTTACGACAATCACTTTGCCGGGCACTTCCTGGCCGCTATCGACCTGAGTAATGGTAGCCGGGTGGCCCACCTGTACCGTGGCGGCCTGGCTCTGCGGGACACTGACGCGGGCCACCACGCGCGATATATCCATCACGGTGAGGAGCGGCGTGCCGGGGGTGGCCATTTCACCGGCGTAGAGCGGCCGGTCGGCGACGACGCCGCCGATGGGGCTGAGAATCCGGGCATAACTGAGCTGGGCCTCGAGGGATTGATGGTGCGCCTTGGCGGAATCCACCTGCGCGGAGGCGGTCTTGATCTGTTCGTCTTTGGCGACGGCTTGGAGGACCTTCAGATGCTCCTGGGCGGCTTCGAACTGACCTTTTGCCTGGGTGTAGCTCACCAGGGCTTCATCCACCTGGCGCCGCGCCAGGGCGCCTTCCTTGAACAAACCATCGCGGCTGTCGAGCACCTTTTTGGCAGCATCCATGGCCTGCCGGTCTGCGTCCACATCGGTTTGCGCCTTGACCAACGCCTCGGGAACCGACGCGCCCGAGGTAGTGCGCAAATTGGATTCCGCCTGGTCCATGGCGCCCTGGCCTTCGGCGGCCTGGGCGGTGAGGTCGCGGCTCTCGAGCACGGCCAGAAGCTGGCCTTGCTTGACGTGGTCGCCGCGGTTGACGTAGAACTTCTGCACTGGCGAGGCGATTTTGGGCATGACGCTGGCCTGGTCCCGTGGGAAGAGCATTCCGTCGCCGGTGACAATGCGGCGGATGGTGTCCTGGGTGACGGCGGTGACCTGGACCGGCGCGGGCGCCTCGGCTTCGGCTCCCTCCTTCTTGGAGCAGCCAAACGTGGCTACCAGGCAGGAGGTCATCAAGAGGATTGTGTTTTTCCGCATTGGCTAAAACGCTCCTGTGAGAGTCTGAAGGTTCGCCACGGCGACACGGTAGCGCACCATGCCGTCGTCATACGCATTGCGCGCCCCGACCAGGGTGGTCTGGGCGTCGACCACTTCGAGCACCGAGACCTCGCCGGCCTCGTAGCGCAGCAGCGTCAGCTTGAGGCTCTCGGCGGAAAGGTCCAGGGAATGGCGGAGGGAAGCGATTTGGGAATTGGCGGCAACCGCCTCCAGGTAGAACGAGTTGAGGTTGGCGAGGAGTTGGCGGTAGGTGAGGCTGAGGTCGTTCTTGGCCTGCTGGAGGCGGAACTCCGACTGTTTCACCCGGCTGTGCCCCGCGCCCCAGTTCCAGATGGGAATGTTCAACTGGGCCTGGACCGCCGACCCGAGGTTGCGGTAACCCTCGGGATTGTGGAGGGCAAACTCGTTGGCATTGATGCCGAAAAAGTAATCGGCGGATAGCGTGGGCAGCATGGAGGCGCGGGACGATTTGACTTCCCACCTCTGCTGCTCGACGGTGGCCTGGGCCGCGCGGATATCGGGACTTTTCTCACCGGCCAGGGCCTGAATTTCGCGGAAGACGGGCAGCGGACGGGGGGTATCGAGGTCGTCGACCACCGTAAAATCCTGGCGGAAATCCGGGAACAGAAGGACCGCCAGGCCGATGCGGGCCTTGTCCAGCGCGAGTTGCGATTCCTCGGTGTCGCGCTGGCGCCCGACGAACTGGATCTCGGCTTTGACGGCGTCGGAGTGCGCCACCTCGCCGCCGCGTTCCTGCTTCCGGGTGATGTCGAGGAAGTGTTCGGCCTCAAGCTGGCTCTGCTGGGCATTGGCGAATTTGCGCGTAGCCGAGACCATGGCGTAATAGCTCTCCGTCACGGTGGCGACCAGGCCGCGCGCGGCGATTTCCGCTTTGGCGCGCGCCACGGCTTCGGCCACCTGCATCTTGCGGTAATCGGCGCGCTTGACGAGGTCGAAAATGTCGCCGTGCACGATGGCCTGGTTGTTGTAGACGTGGGTGCCGTCGTTGGACACGAAGGTGCCGGAAGGCGCGCCGTTGGGCTGGGTGTAGATGAACTGGTTGAACGAGCTGACGCCGGGCAGCCGGGCGGCCCTGGCCTGCACGGTATCCTCGCGGGCGATGAGCGCGGCGAGGTTGGCGGAGAGGATCTGCGGGCTGTTGGCGCGAGCGCGCTCCATGGCGTCCGCGAGAGTCAGGCGCAGGGGAGCGTTGGGGGAGGCGGCGGGCGGGTTTTGCGCCAACGCGCCCTGGCAGAAGGCCAGACCCAGCCCCACAATCAACGGAATGTGCGGCATCGGAAGACTCCAGTATAGAAACCGGGACATGAACAGACGATGAATCAGGGTGGTGCGCTTCCTACTTTAGCCGAATCCGCGGGGGCAGGCAGAACCTGCGGGAGCCGCGGACCGGCTTTCCCAGATGGGCCAAGCAGCCCAACCGGGTGACGCATCCCGTGCGAGTGTGGAATTATTGTCGACGACTTCTTAAGCTCCTCTTTTCAATTGGTTGCGGTGGTGGTTCGACATTGGGAGACGCGTCGGGAGGGTTTTTTTGGCAAGATGCGTCTCCCGGATGGTCAAGAAGCTCGATGCTACCGGAGGATTTGCGTAAGCGCCTGTATTTCAATTGGATACGGTGACCGGCGAGGGTCGGCATGGGTCTGGGCGGGCACCCGGCAGGCACGGGAGCGGACGGGGAGGATGTAGAAACCTTCGGGGCGAGGGGGCATTGAGGCGAAAGAAGGCCTGGCCGTGGGAGGCGGTGAAGGGAATGCGCTGCTGGGCGATGGCGATGAGGGGAGCGAAGGGATTATGCATTGGTTCCTCCTAATTCCGGTATAGCAGGCGAAAATCGGGCTGACGGGTCTTAAACTGCCAGGTGATTGAAATGGTTGAGAAAACTTTAAAGGGAAATTTGTCAACGACTTGTTTTTTGGGGGGCGGATTTGGGGTGTTTTTGGGGAGGGGCGGGGAGGCGGCTGCCGTGACGGGCGTGTGCCAGGGGAGGGATCTCGCCAGCCAGGACTCTGGTATATACCTCGGGATTGCCTTACAATGGAGGTCATGAGGACCCGAAAAGTGGCGGAGAAGAAACGGCGCACGCTGTATATCAAGAATCCCGCCGCCCATCGTTTAGCCGAGCAAGTCAGCAAACGTATGGGGGTGACTCTCAGCGATGCCGTAATTGCCGCTCTGCAAGAAACGCTCCAGAAAATAAGGCGGCCCCTCAATCGAACGAAAGTGGACGATCTCTGCGCCAGGATCGGCGCTCTTCCAGTGGTCGACGCCCGCACGCCGGAAGAGATTCTCGGATACGATGCTTTCGGGATTCCGAGTTAATGGTAATCGACACATCGGCGCTGATTGCGATTGCCCTCGGGGAGCCATCCCGGGAACGGCTGCTGGACGCACTGGAAACAGCGGCAGACCGAGTCCTCCCGTCGATGTCGCTGCTGGAGGCCGCCATGGTTCTTCGGGCGCGGCTGGGTGAGAGCGCGGTCGGCTTGTTGTACCAACTGGTGGACGATCTGGTGAGCGAAGTGGTGCCATTCGATGAAACCCAGGCGAGACTGGCCATAGCGGCGTTTGGGCGATTTGGAAAAGGAATGGGGCACCGGGCGCAGCTCAACTTCGGGGATTGTGCCGTATACGCGCTGGCGGTATCCCGCGGTGAGTCGGTGCTGGCAACTGGCAGTGATTTCGCAGCGACGGACCTGCCCTGCTATCGGCTGTAGCGGCGCACCTGTCGGCGTGAATGCCGATCCAGCAGCGGGCGAAGCGCGAGGCGCGGACAATGCGTCGCTCCGGGTGATCCCGACGATGCTCCCGTGAACGGCGTTTCACGGGAGTAATCGCCTCGGATCAGCAGGCTGCGATTCTGGAGCCTAATCGCAAGGGCGCCACGATGAACCGTGAAATGGGCTAGAATCCAGGATTCATGGCACAGAGACTCCTCAGCGACGTATTCAAGACCGTGGGACTGCCCCCGTATACGTATGTGAAACCGGCGTACTATGGCGAGGTCCGCGCGGACATTGAGCAGCCCGGCAAACATTTACTTATCGAAGGACCATCCGGCATCGGCAAGACATGCATTGTATATAAAGTGTTCGAGGAAATGGCCTGGAACAAGAACGAGCACTATGACTTTGTTAGCGCCAGGGATCCCGATGCGGAACCGCGCGTGACCAATTTCTTCAATGTTGCGAATGCGGGAGGCTGTCCAACGCCAGCGGTCTTGGTCGTCGATGACTTTCATCTCTTTCCTGCCCACCGCCGGACTGCGATCGGGTCGCAGTTGAAGCGTCTCAGTGACCGAGCCTTCGAGCAGCACACCCCACCTAAGGTCATCCTGATCGGGATACCAACGACTGGCAGTCCGCTCGTCGCCGATTCTTACGACCTCGGCCCGAGACTGGGTACATATAGGTTTTCGCGCGCCACTGACCTCGAAATCGATAGGCTCATTAGCGAGGGTGAGTCTGCGTTAAACGTATTGTTCGAGGACCGCGAGATCTTGCTCTCGGAGAGCGCAGGAAATTTCTGGCTGGCGCAGCACATCTGCAACAAGGTCTGTGCGACCCAAGAGGTCTATGTATCCTGTGAAGATACCAAGATTCTTACGTTTGACTTGTTAGGTATACGGCAGCGCCTTATGGTGGAGATGGCTCAACGCTATATGCCAATAGCGAAGACTTTCGCTAGAGGCAAAAAGTGGCGCCCTGGTGGTAACAAACCATACCTTGAAGTACTGCTGGCTCTGTCGAAACTTCCTGACCTGGTTGTGACCTATGACAAGATACTCAATGTCGTACCCGAGCGGCGGCGTCCAGGACTGAAGGCGATCCGGTCTCGCATATCAGAAGTGATCCACGATTCTTCCAGGGGTGTGGACCTACGCAAGCAGATTGCGTTTGATCCAGACTCGGGATTCTCTCTGGAAGACCCGCTTTTCCGATACTTTCTTTCGAACGTCAATCCCGCAGACCTCTACAAAGAACTGGGCATAGAACCGGAGAATCTGGACCGCGCCCGTGTGTATTCGTATGATGTCGGATTTTCCTTTGCAGGAGAGACGAGAAAGATTGTGGAGGCCATCAATGACCAGCTCAAGGCTGAGGATGTCATTACCTTTTATGATTTCGATCAGCAGGCCGTTCTGCTCGCCTTGGACCTTGAACAGACCCTGAAGAAAGTCTACGCGGAGTCGTGCCGCTACTACCTCGTTTTCCTTGACGAGCACTATCAGGAGAAGGTTTGGACGAAATACGAAAAGGATATTCTGACCAGCTGTGGCCGCAAAGAGCACATCATACCCGTTGTACTTGACGAAATTGGTGCACGGGGCGCTGTTGGAATCTCAAGTACCATCGGTAGGATCGATCTACGTGATCAGTGGGGAGAAATCTCTCGGTCAGGAGCATGTGGTGTGGATGTTGTGAATACTATCAGAAATCGATGTGTGTTGCCGTTAATCGAGAAGCTGGATAGCTAGTTTGCCATCGGCGTTTGGAAGGGAAGAAGGGGTCAGGCACGATATAGCATGGCACAAGTATCATTCGCAGACATCAAGGGAGAGTTCGATGAAACCCTCGCGTATATCCGGCAGGACATCAAGTGGCTACTCGATCACAATTCCGGCCTAAACTACACGATCGGATTGCTGGTAGGGTGCGGGTGCGAAATGCTCGCGGATTGCAGAGGATCCACGAAAGCCAGAGGCGAGATAGTTTTCGGGGAACTGCTGCCATCTGGGGAATTGCAGGTTCTCGCTAACCGGCTGTACGGCGCGCTTCGTGACGGGTTGGCGCATGGCTTCGATACGAAACACCTTTTTGTTGACGGCACCGAGCACCAGATCCACCTCGATTCACGCGGCCCTCAGGGAATTGCTATTGTGAACAACAGCCGTGGCATCGGACTAAGAATCTGTATTCGATCGCTGGCGGAAGCACTGTGCGCCAAAATCACCGACTTCGAGACCCTGTTGCAGCAGGATGAAGAGACGCGGAAGCGTTTTCAGAAGGCTCACCAGCGGACGGCAGATTTGAATAGAGAGGAAGCGGCAGCTTGGCGTGCGATGGTCAGGCTAGCTGGGTATTGACATCGCCGGAAATCCCTTGTGCCGCACGACGGCTGTCCTGATCGGACCCGCTACGTGCTCCTCGGCGGCTATGGATTCGCCGCGGCACCACGGAATCGCCCAAATCCCGCCACCGGCCCAGGCCCCGAAACGACGTTCTGGCCGATCACTCCCGTGATGTCCCGATCCAAGAAACTACGCTTCAATCGGAGAGCCTACGAAAATGCTTGTCGGGTTCCCGCGCCCTGAGCACGCGAGCGGGGAATCGGCGTCCCCCAGAATGGTTAGGCGCCGCTGCGCGATAATGGCATCGTGACACAACGTGCATTCGGATGGACCGGAGTGGATGTCCCTGTCATCGGACAAGGCACCTGGATGATCGAAGGGGCCCGCGACAGCGAGCGGCGCGCGGTGGAGGCCCTGCGCGTGGGCATGGATCTCGGCCTC
>OCZT010004093.1_pt1 | contig 14790 bp, 21 predicted proteins | sample 1539031 | NCBI WGS metagenome assembly OCZT01 (sample SAMEA3539308, study PRJEB22396) | soil metagenome | biome: tundra; feature: field; material: soil | place: USA | collected 2010-05 | depth 0.15 m
TCGACAATCCACTTTCCAAAAACTCTACTGTCCAACGACTTTGCCGTCGCCCTGGGTGTTTGCTAGTCATTAGAGCTTCAAGTCCTGCGCTCTCTAAAGTTCGCCCTTTTCCTTTTGTCACAATCTGGCCATAGGGATCCTCTAAGACGTGTACGTTAAATTCTTTATGGTCTACGTCTACACCGAAAATAACTTTCACATCCTTCGCTTTATCATCCGGACCGCCAAAGTCATCGCCCAGCTGAGTGAGCCTTTCTATGATTTTTTCAAGATTACTTTCTTGTGCCATAGTTGAATTATAGCGGAAGTACGAATCTCCAAAGCGTCGGTTTACTATTGTTTATAAGTTGAGTTTTAGAGATTTTGCCAATCTCGCCTTATCCTTTTGAATATAATTCGCAGCTTCGCGTTTTAAGCGAGGAGAAGCTTCCGGTATCGTAACTAGCGCCTTTTCTAAAGTTTCGATACCTTTATCAAACTGTTTGGCAAAACCAAACGCAGAAGCTGCGATCATAAACAGTTTCAAACGACCATTCGGAGAAAAACTATAGTCTCTCGTTTTCTTCGTTACTATCTCCAACGCTCCTTGTACATTTCCTCTCAGCGTAGTTATTTCACAAAGAAGTTCATAGTAATTTTCTTGAATATTTTTAAAGGTAACAGGGTCAAGCTCTTCTAGAGAATTTAGCATTTTATAAGAAATTTTAAAGATATTTTCCAGCTCTTCAACAGAACCTATTGTCCCGGCTGTTTTGTCAAGCAGTTCTTTCGATTCTGTTATCATTTGCTTTTGTACCTGAATAAGAGTTATTCTAGCTTTTAAAGTCAAATTTTTTGTTTCTTTTTTAAAGAGCAGAAGATCTTCAAGCGCTGCGTCGTTTTTCATATTCGACATTTGTTCAAAACCAACAAGCAATATTCTTATCCCTAAATCAATATCGTCCAATTCAGAAACAACCTTTGAGGCCTCTAAAAGTTTTGCTTCAGCCTGTTTAGGCATTTCGTTTTCTATATACAAGTTAGAAAGTTCAACAAGAAAACGAGCATAACTTCTTTGCAGAAAAGGCTGTTGAATATCTTCTAAAGCTCTTTCACTCCATTCTATACATTTAGGAATGTTATAAAAAATCGAATAAACCGCAACTAAACGAAGCATAGTAAATAAGGCTCCTATTTTGTCGTTTTTAGAAAGATAAGATTCTCGCATTCTTAGCAGTTCATTTTCGCCCTCTCCTTGATTGTTTTTATCTAGTCCAACCCTCCACATTTCAACATCTTCTTGTATATAAAAGTCATCAGGCACAAGCAATGCTTCTCGAATATCTGGTGGCGTCACAGAAAAACGTTCCCTGTAATGTTCGTTTAAGTATATCGATATATTATTAAACACATTTTTTGCCCGCTGAATATTTTCCGGACTAGAACTAAAGATCACTATTTCGGTATTGCTAATCTCTACATCAATTTCATCTAAAAGCTCGGGAATCGTTTTTTGTATCACCCGAAAGAAGTAAAGACAGGCCTGAAGAACTTCCTTGAACTCCATTAAACCTTCTACAAGTTGAACTTTAAAATCAATTACAAGTTTAATACTAAATCTTTTATCTCCAGCAGTGATTTCCACAATGTCGCTTACTTTACTTTCAAATACTTGTGTTCCGCTCTCTTTTTGGTCCGGGAAAAGATTTCGCCATCCCTTTGGTGTGTCTGCGTTAATTTTCATTGCTCTAGTCAAAAAGACAAAAGAACGTGCATGTTCTTCCATAAGGTCGTTTGCCTTAAAAAACTCAAGGGCTCGCGGAATGGTTTCGAGATTTTGTTCGAGATATTCCTGAAGTTCTATCGTAGCGGCAAAAAGTTGTACAATCATTGTAAAAATTTCATTGTCGAAGTCTGTCCTTTCGGAGGAAATTATTTTATTGCAGGCTACAAAAGCATTTTTATAGTCCAGTGCTTTAACCGATTGTTCAAGAAGATAGGTTAAATTGCTCATCACATAAGCCTGAAGTTCAGGCGTTTTAGAATATTTTTCATTTTCTAACAATAAAGAAACAGCATCTTTGGAGGTTTCGTTTTTTATATAAAGTTCAATTAGATCAAACCTAAATAAATATGCCTGAACAACTTCTCCGTTCGTCATACAATCTGCAACAATTGAAATAAGTTCTTCTTCAGCGTTTTTGTCTTGTTCGATAGCCAAATAAGATTTTACTCTCCACCCTCTTATAGTCTCGCGTTCCCTTTTTTGCGTTTCCGTAAATGAATCTAAAAGTTGAGTATATAGAGCAATTGCCTCTTGATGTTCTTCCCTAAGAGCCAAAGCCTTAGCCTGTTCATATATTGTTTGCTGGCTTTCTGTCAAATCCATTCGGAAAGCATATCATTTTAATTCTAATAATTGTACTGGTTCACCACATCCTTTACACTTCCGAAATTTGCTATAATATTCAAATGGCACTTTCTAATTGGGATACATTTGCGATGGACTTTAAAGGGAACCCTTCCTCGGGGGAATTTGTTTCGCCCTTAGGAGTTCGCGTAGAAGTTTATAAGAATTGGCTATACGTTAAGGACGAAAAGGCCTGGAGAAAGGGAGGACACTTTGTCGATGGCACTGTAATGCAAGTTACAGAGGGTATTATCGATTATCAAGACGTGCATATTGCAGCCGTTCGAGGACCGCAAGACGGAGTTTATACCGTAATTTGGAATGACGATTATAAGCATCCTGCTCAAGGAATAGTAGGATGCGGAGTTTACGGTTATAAAGAGAAAGAATGGGTTGGCGTAGAACAGGAAAGCGTAGAGTTTTTTCAACATCTTTTACAGGATTATGAGGTCGTTGAGGAGACCTTGCACGGAACTACCCATCATGGCAATGGCACAACTTCTAAAACCTCCACTAACATCAAATACAACGCTTATGTCATGGAAACAATTCCTGACGAAGCTCGAAGTTTAGATCTCTCTAAGGGAATTAGATTTAACCAAGGAGATATGTTCTTTAATGAAAACTTAGAAACTAATTTGGAAGCAAGTGCTCCAGGAGAAGCTTCTGAACCAATTCTAATGCAAGCTTTAAAACCATCGCCTGAGATCGAGTAGTTCGCTACTCGGATTTCCTCTTTTTGGAGTAATATCAGATATTGTTTCAAGGCGACTTGTACCTGGCATTTAAGCTATATTTTAAAAGAGGAGAATAATGTCAGAAGATATAACCAATTTACCCCGCATTAGATTTTCTACCCTCCAGGATAGCTATAGTCATTTATGGTTAAAGTATGTTACGGGAGTGGATTTATCGCAGCATTGTGCGCGAAGTCTGAAAGGAAAATATTCAGAGAAGCTTCAACACAAAAAGGGTAATTTTGACATCATTCTAGATGAGCATCGCGCGGAAACCTTTTATTTATGCGGAGTTACCACGCCGTACGACCGGGAACGCAATGTCCACCTAGCTATGAGACTATCTCCAGGAGCTTATACAAAATTAAAGATTCAAGGAATAAGCGCGGAACTTTTTAATGTTGAAGAGTATCCCTTCAATATTAAGGATATTAACCGTACAGATCCTAATTCTTTTCTGGAAGAATTTTCTACTTGCCGAAACTGGCAATTTGCAAATCGCCTGGCCATAGATCTCGCTTTGCACCGTCCCAAAAACTATAGTGAACTCGAACTCTGATAACAGAAATCCATAAGAGTTCACAAGAATTTACAGAGAAGAAGATATTCTTTACCGAAAGCTTAGGAACAGATCTGGGAACAAGTTCTCCGGGAGAAGCTTCTGAACCTATTCTAATGCAAGCTTTGAAATCGCAGCCTGAAGTCGAGTAGCGAACTATTCGACCTTCTTTTTTTAGAGTAGGCTTCAGCCATAAAAACAGCACCTTTATTTTAAAGGGCTATGTTATTGCCGGAACGTCGGCTGCGGTTGCTGCCTCGACCCGAAGTTCATCAAGAACGTTCTGCGCTGTCTTGATCACGTCTTTACTAGAATCCAGCTTTACAAGACTCTGGAGCAAAGCCTCTTGTGCCCGAATCTTAGCTTGAAACTCTTTGGGGGACGGCATATTTTTCTCGCGTTCTGCCTGAATTAAAGTGCCTTATTAGAGTAGGCTTCGGCAGCAATACTGGCAGCGACACCCGTTATATAACCCGCAACAATTACCAAAATAGTTACAGGAATAAATCCTACAATTCCTTTAGTAATCATGTACCAACCAACAAAGCCAATAGTCATAGGACCAGCTACTTTAGCGTCATTCAGAGAATGATAAATTAGATTTGCACTCGTCAGTTTCATAAGTACATTATAGCATTTTAGGCAGACAGAAAAAGCCCAAATCCTCTCCCTAAAGAGTTTTTTATTCTCTCAGAACCATCAACCCTTTTTCTGTATCACCGTGCAATAGAATTCCAGAAGCTATTCGTCCGATTCAAGTCCGACAAAAAGCAATACATTTTAACTGATGTTATATACAAATTTATCTGACAGGTTTGATTTTTATTGCCGTGAGCTACAAAATTACAATAGCAAAAACCGATACCCATTAATAAGCACAATAAGCCCTGAGGAAAAACTTATTCTACTCAAAACAATAGAAAACTATATTCGAGGCAACAATTGCCGCATCTTTTATACGGACATGGACTCTATTCGCAGTCAGATACATGACAGCCGTGAACTTTCTTTGGAAACTGAATGCGATGGTTTTTACGTTCAAAAAAATATTTCAATCAACGAGAAATTAGGATTGACAGATAAAATCTGCTCCCTTCTCCACGAAACAGTACATTTATACCAAGACATAAATCATAAATTAAAGCACTTTGATAATGTAAATAAAGCCAAGGAAGAAATATTCACCGAAGCTGTAGCAATGCTGATTTTAGGGAGCTTTGGAATAGAAGATTGGGAGGCACTTTCCACAAGTAACCTTTATCATTCAGATTATAATCTCCGCAAAAACTGCCTCACTAATATTAAAACTAACGTTATTAACTGTGCTCATCAAATAATCAATGACCTTGAAGCCAAATTAGAGATAGAACCCGTTTTTGGGGATTTAGCAGAGGGTATTATTCGGGGAGAAATATTTCCTGATGAACTTGAGTTTCTATTGCATCGTTGGTCATCAAAAGCTATCGGAGAACCAGCTACAATACGTCTAAAAAATAAAAAAGACAACGGTTTTGAACTATAAACAACCATTTGAATAATGATCTACTCCAGTACACCACCGAAAAATTATGCGACTTTATCTATATTTTTGTTCATCTAGTTTCTGTTGCAAAGCCCTCAATTCTTCGGGTGAAAGTTTAGATAAAGCCTGTTTCAGATCTGGAAGCAGAGGTTTTGAGTCTCCCTCAAAAGCGTTAATATCAATTCCAGAGGCTCTCATAGCTGAGCGCATATCATTACCAACAGCTTTCCAGTCGCTACGAATGGCGTCAGCATCACTTTGATAGGGATAAGAGGTGCGATAGCTATTGGTCAGATTTCCGTGGAAATCAAAAATCCTTGACATCCCTTCGCCAATACTTGCAACACCTTTTAGGAAAGCATTCATTGTTCTCGTCTCGCTTTGTTGGATTCTTTTATAATTCAAGCATATCACGAAAAAATAAGTTCAACAATTTATTAGCTAATAATTCCGTGCTCAGCATTCCATTTTTGCGCACTTTGGTATCCAGCTATGAGACCCCAAATCCAAACGATAGGAGTAATGAAAATTCCTATAATTACAAACCACAATATAAAAGAAAGAAAGTAGCAAATCATAATAATTGAACCTATAGCAACATCGCCGTTCATAAGAGAACCTAAACCGGGAATAATAGCACTAGCAAACAAAGACAATCCCGGGCTTTTAGCGGCTACTTGAAGTGGAGTTACGGGACCCACTGAACGCCGCTCCAATAAAATCTTCCATCTGGCGAATACTGTGGAGGCTGTAGCTTTGGGTCTAGTGCTGAATTTTCCATTTTTCTCCTAAGGACTGCTCTACAGTATATATTAGCTTCTTTCTAGTTAATCTGACTTTATTTATGAACAAACAAAGTCAGATTAAGGGTTATGTTTTTTTGCCCGAGGATTTTCGCAATTCCTCAAAAGTTGACTTTAATTACGGTACCTATCCAGCGGATGTCGGTATAACTTTATCCGTTGGTGACAGATATCATATGCCCAAACCAAGAGCAACTCTTTTAGAGCTTTTCAGAAAAGGGCGAAGTAACGACATCTTGCTCGAAGTTTCTTATAATCCTAAAGAACAAGCGATTAGTGAAAGATATACCTGTACCGTTCTCTGGCAGGCCAATGCAAAAGAACTAGTTCATAAATTAGGTCTCTGGCACGCAAAGGAAATTGTAAAAGATTATCAGGCGCAGGACTTTGCCATTCCCGTTGAAGTATCAACCGCCATAGAAGAGAAACAAACCTGGATCGAGAAGGGGGGAACTTCTAACAAAACACAGTCTCCTCCAAATCTAGCTGGCGAAATTGTTTCTCGTCTAGAGAATATTTATGCCGAGAAACCTCCAAAAGAAAGAGCAACCCCAGAATTAATATTCCAAATAAAATCTTTAGCGATGATCTATGAAGCCCTTGAGCTGCCTGGGTTTGGATTTATAGCTTTAGGAAAACGCGCGGATTCTTCTATCAGTGACGAAAAGTTAAGTGCAAAATTAGATGAACTGCTTAAAGAATTAAAAGGCAAAACTTTAGAGCACGAGATTTCGCTTTAATCTAAATCAAATTTTCTAAAACTCCAAAGACTGAATCGCATTATCGGCGTCCTTTTGATATCCTAGCAAAACATAAGGTCTAGCTTTTCTTATCAACATTTCGCTTTCTTCACTTGAATACCCAAAAGTTTGCAGAATCGCGTAAACCATTGAGGGAGCACGCTCAACCCCAGACTGACAATGTACATAAAGTTTAGTATTAGTTTTTCCCAAAACGTCATGAGCATAATCAATTCCTTTTTCAAACCACTGGGCAGCTTTAGCTTCGCCATCATCCAGAGTTCCATTATGAAAATAATCCAGATCACTATGGATAGCTTCTTCATACATACTTTCATTCCCGCCCTCTTTATATCCAAGGCGGCAATCAAGAACGGGTGTAATTCCAGACGAAAGCAGTTTCTCCGAATCTTGCTGAGTTCTCGGTGATGAGCCAAGCGCTATTCGCGGAGTTACAAATTGTAGGTCAATTCTTGATGTCATTTCGTTTCCTTTTTCTTGTCTATTACAAATTTTAGCAGAACTTTTTGTAGGTATCTTAGTTTTATCCATCAGTCCAATTTTTAAACGGCCAGAGGTGTACCAGAACAAAATGAGATACCTACTGTATATTTCTTAAGTGAAAGTTCTGGATAGTACTAAAATACGTCTTATTTGCACAGACTTAAACGATACTATTTTAGATCGAAGTTTTGTTTTATCCCATACACCATAGCCACATTACGACAAGTTCATTCGACATCCTCAATAACCGAGCGAGGACTCATCCACGCTTCGGGTTTAATCTTGCGGAACCAGTCCGCCATCGTTGGGATTCGGCCAAGATCCTCCTTGACATGTGCCTCGGCAATCCAGCGCACCGGCACCTTTCGACCAGTCGACAGAGTGAGCGTCTCGCCGAAGATTGTCTGGCACATATAGATACCTTCCGTGTGATGCCGAAGCGCTCGATGTCGAAAATCCGCAAGATGGCTCTTGGACTCATCGAACCATTCATGGATGGGCACATATTCGTCCGGCTCGCCACCCCACTTCCGCGCAGACGAAATGGCGTGATGGTAAGGATGTGCCATTAGTCCGTCGCTCCTACGGGGGGCAAGCCAATCCAATCAGCATGCCTCGGTGGCCGCAACAGATGTTCGCTCAGGCGTTTCACCCAAGCAATGAATTCATCCAGATCGCCCTTACCCTTAGCCAAATTGCATTTTTTGCAACAAGCCACGCAGTTGTCTTCTACGTACCCCTTTGCGTTGTCCCAGCGATCAATGCCAGAGTAGCGAAACTGGCCCATCGCGCCCGGCTTGGTGTAGAGATTGCTGAGGGCCACACCGCAGTAACAGCACGGCATGGCAGTGATACGCAAAAACTCCTCAAGCGACAATTCAAAGGCCTGCCCTTTTCTCAGCGCTCTCCGCTTGTAGCTACGATAGACCTCTCGTTGGGCTGGCTCACCATCAAAGAATTGTCGTTGCGCGCCAAGTGGTGTAAATGGGAATTTCTTGGTACACGCCCCACAAGTCTGGCTCTTACCGTCCCTCAAGTGACACAGCAACACTTCTTTTTCGCGTCCACAGTCACAGTGACACAAGAAGGCTCGGCGGCAATCACCGGAAGGATAGATCTTTGGGCGGGTTTCGTGAAGAAGCACCCATTTGCCAAAGCGATCACCTGGGTTGACATCGACGCGATTGTGGGCTGGCTGTCCTTTCGGGTGACTCATTTGGCCGCCACCTTGGCTTTGCCGCCGCGAAGTTCCATCACCCGGTCGGTTGGGCCCGAAAGTCCGCGTCCAACTTTTGGTTGTGGTACACATACGTCTGTACTTCTTGCTCGAACAGTACTCATCTCGTTGTCCTGCTGGTCCTTGATCATAATGTCAAAAATGATTCTAATTGGCATTTTTTCCTTACGAATTAGTAATATGCCTATCTTAATTGAAGTTCCTAATTCCACTTCATTATAACACAACCCAGTGTCACAATGCCTAAATCAAAGTTTCTTCTATTCATCAAACAAATTATGAATTGGAAGATAGTCTTCTACTACTCCTCCGTGCCTTCTTACGCTCGATTCAGAGTGTGCATAAGGATGTCCCATTTAACCAAGTACCCAGCCTTCAGTTTCTGTATCCATATATCTTGCATTATACGTAATTTCCCATCCTACCTCTTTTCTAAAAAGCATTTCCCCAAAAGAACCTTCCTCCACACTCCAGTCGGGAAAATTCTTATCCAGAATTTCTTTAGCAATATCGCATAAACTCGTCTGTTCATCCTTAGTAGACACCAAGAGATTGACTTCTAAATCATAAGCTTCATTAAAGTCAATCTGTTCATCATCCAAATACCCGTTAAATTCAATTGTAACTCGCGAATATTTCTCGGGAATATTTGCCCCTTTAACGTTTAGGGTCTCGGTTGTATTAGCTTCTACGTTCCAAATATGCTCGCCAACCCATCCTTCTTCGGGTGTCCATTCAAGAGTTCCGCTGGCACCTTCATTATTCTCCCATCCACCGTATTTTTCCTCCAAAACCTGCTCAGCAACAGATTGAAGAGCCTGAATGACCGGTCCTCCACTATCAATATCGATAGAATTGCCTTGAGCGTCATAAACCTCTTTGAGCTCTATCCAACCATTATCGCCGCTGCCATCATATTCAACAACTAGTCTAGAAAATCCATCTATGACATTTGTTTGCTCAACCATTTTTCCATTATACCCTCTTGTACGAACTATAATAGATATGTGAGTAAATCAAGCAACGAATCGACACCCAAATATCCAAACCCTATCAAGGTTTTACAATCCTATGAAACTGAGATAGGGGAATCCAGCTACTCACACACATACTCATATATGGCTTATTTAGACACCGACTCAAAATTGGGATTAGTAATTATCCGTCCCGAAAAATCAAGGGGTAAGCTAACAAAAACTAAAGAAGCTCCAACACCAGGATTATACCTAGCTTCAATTCCAGCATGGTTTAGTTCAGAAACAGGTATCTCCAGTATTTCCTTGCAAAAAGTCAAATTTGGCGGTCAAAGAAAACCATCTCTAGCCTTACATTTTGAAAGCCCCGAGCATAGCAACACACTCCCTATTATTACCCCACCAACGGCTTTTTATAAAGATTGCCTAGCTTTCGTCGCCAAATTGGTTAAAGTTTCAAATTTAAAAGAAAATCCTGAAATGAAAAGTTCTGCAGAGAAAATATATACTCGAAGCGAATATGGACTTTGGTCTCCTCTTATTGGGGCCAAATTTTACCCACACAGGCATCGTCCAAATGTCGGAAATGATTTAGATGAGATAAGAGAGCTCGCCACTCTTATTCCATACTCTCAAAAAGTACAAGAGGTTCTGGGATAGAACTATACTTTTGTGACCAGTACAAGTATAACAGTCTTTTCAAGACTGTTATACTTTATTTATGGACAAACAAAATCAGATTAAGGGTTATGTGTTTTTGCCCGAGGATTTTCGCAATTCCTCAAAAGTTGATTTTAATTATGGCACCTATCCGACGGGTGGTGGCATAACTTTATCCATTGGTGACAGATATCGTATGCCCAAACCACGAGCAACTCTTTTAGAGCTTTTCAGAAAAGGCCGAAGTAACGACATCTTACTTGAAGTTTCTTATAATCCTGAAGAACAAGCAATTAGTGGAAGATATACCTGTACCGTTCTCTGGCAGGCCAATGCTAAAGAGCTAGTTCACAAATTAGGTTTATGGCACGCAAAGGAAATTGTAAAAGATTATCAGGCACAGGGCTTTGCCATTCCTGTTGAAGTATCAACCGCCATAGAAGAGAAACAAACCTGGATCGAGAAGGGCGGAACTCCTAACAAAACACATCATCCTCCAACTCTAGCTGGGAGAATTATTCCTCGTCTAGAGAATATTTATGACGAAAAACCACCAGGAGAAAAGGCAACCCCAGAATTAATATTCAAAATAAAATCTTTAGCGATGATCTATGAAGCCCTTGAGCTGCCTGGGTTTGGATTTATAGCTTCAGGAAAACGATCTAATTCTTCTATCAGTGACGAAAAGTTAAGTGCAAAATTAGATGAGTTACTTAAAGAATTAAAAGACAAAACTTTAGAGCAAGAGATTTCACTCTGATCACTATCAATCAAACTTACTTTATCTTCAGAAGTAATCAATAAAAAAGAGATCGGACATTAATTCCGATCTCTTTAGAGTCTGTTCATTCTCGGTACTTATTTAGGCAACTGACCTAGCATTTTTCGGAGCAGTCATAAGCTTTACTAAGGCTCCAATCCCAAGTCCTAGAAGACCATAAATAACTATTGCAACAAGAGCTGAAACTTCTAAGGTTGCTCCGCTTTGCGAAGGTGCCGCAAAGATAGCCTGGAACGGAGATACCATCAGATCGGTTAGGCTATACATGAACGTAACGAAGCCCGACTGCAAAGAAGCTCCTAGAAGCTTTAGTACGAATCGAATCGCAACTAAAGTCGTAACTAAACCAGTAATAAACCAAACGATCTGTACCGCTCGGTAGTTATATGTAGCCGCCTCCACCCTGGAGGTAGCAATAACTGGGCTGGATTCAGTAGAAACCATAGGTTGAGTGGCGGGAATCTGTTGGATTTCCATTTGGATAAAACTCCTTTAATAAGTCCTGCTTTCTTCGCTACTTTAGAGCCAAACTTACAACTTTTATTACACCTATACTAACATTTTTAATTATAAAAAGATGTAAAGAATAAAAAATTGGCACACACAGAAAGTTTGGGAAAACTATCGAATTAACTCTCTTTTATTTTCTCAAACCATTCTTGCAAATCGGCTACGCGTGATTCGAGCTTACTTCGCGGGCCGCGAATATCTAAAGCATATATTGATTCAAAGAAACCGCCAAAATCTTCAATATAACACTCAAGGTTTTCATCTCTGCAATACAAGCGAATTTTAGCAATAACGCTTCGTCGTATCGTCGCACCAAGTGTCAAAGAGAATTGATAGCTCGCATATTGACTCAGTTCAAGCTGTTTCTCAACAGCCTTAAATAATTTTCTGTCTTTATCAAATCCTTTTAAAACTTTTAAGTGGATTTGATAATTTTGAACTATGATCGAGGAATCTCCAAGCAATTTTCTTTTGGGTCCTTCTATATTTAGCCTAAAAATATCAGAGTTCTTAGAATTGTTAGGAGCTCTAAAGTTTTCTGCAAATTCCTCAATCCATATATCATGATTTGGCCCAAGATTAATCTCTTCATCAAGCTTCCATTCATAAGGAAAGGTCTTTAGTTGCATCGGAGCCTTAAGTTCCCAGCTAGGACTAATTTTCGAATCATTCATAGTCGAAATTATAACATAGTCCAGCAGCTGACGATATTTCTTTCAATTCCCAAAATTAAGTTTACAGTCCGTCCTGTTCAGTATAGATCTGCCGCAAAAATATAGTCTTCCCAACATCCCCAACACTCCCATCCGAACGGAGTCGTATGTCCCTCGCTTACAGGTTTTATTCTCTCGCAACAACGACATGTTCTTGTTTTTTCTGCGGCGTTTTCAACCGGTGGGTCCTCAGGAGAGACTCTTTTAACCTCGGGGAATTTATAGCGCACAGGGCCTCGTTCTCCGATAGCGTCAGCGAAGGTGAACCGCCATTGACCTCGCTGTTTTCCAAAAGGCCACCAATCTCGCACTATAACAAACTCCCATTCTCCCTCCGGCTGAATTTCGGTCAGTTCGTCCTGCGGGATTTCAGTGTTAGCCACCAAGTTCGCCTGCCATCTTCGCAGCGACATATTCGCTATACGCCAACTGGTCGGTCTTCTCCCTGAATTGGATATCACCAGCCAAATGCCCCTTGTGCGCATTCACTGCAGCGTCGCGATTCGGTTGTTCTGTACGTCGCCATCCGCACTTGCAATGAACCTGCACCGTCCCAGCTGTCCAGTTGATCCAGAAAGCGCGTTGATGCTCGTTTTTTGGGGCGATAAGAGCAGGATTAGTCATTAGCATTCTCCATAAGAAATTGCTCGTAGGCAAATTCAAAGCAGCTATATCTCAACATCTCAATATGCTCTTCCATATCTGTTTGAAAACTATTCCATTTCTTATGGTCTTTCTTGGTCCATTTAGAAACGGGAGAAAGTCCCCGCACAAATAAACAGTTCCAATCAGAACTAACTCCGTCCTCAACGTTTAAATCATCTTCGTCTACATCATTGTTTCCCCAAACATTGCCAATTGCCTCAAATGCATGAAAACCAATCTCTTTACGAACATTAGTGATTCCATTCACATAGGTCAGATCTCGCCGCAGCCAGTTCAGGGTAAATCTTGGGTCCAGGGGCAGACCCATTTCGGAACTTTCGGAACAATACTCATCAAACTCCTTTTGAGTCAGATCGTTCCAGAATTTTTCTTTCAGGTTGATTGCCGGAAATGATTCTCTCTCTTGAACATAGGTCCGTACTTCGGTAGCGTTCATTTATTTCTCCTCTATTGTTCTTCCATTTTACCATTTTTAGTTGAGACCTGCATTGGGGAATCTGTCAGATAGATACTTTATATCTGAACTCTGTTTTTCTTGGATTAGCTATTATAAACGCAATTGCCGGAGCATATCTTAATGCTACAGTGCATTTGTTTTTATATAAAGAAAGACTTATTTTATAACAACTGTAGTTTTAGTTTGTAGGTGCACAAACCGTATGCTTTTTTTAGATGGTCATCCCAAAAGGCGTCAGTATCACGAATAATCAAATTGCACTCATTGAATTATCCACTTTTATCTTGTCTGGATAAAAATGGATAATTGGACTTATTGCAGTTCAATGTCGCTGTTTTGTGGTGGCCACTCTTTGTCTTTAAGTCTTTGTGAATACCATTGAATCATCATAATGTCATCCAAGGCATATTCCCCTCGTGCTGATTTCCAAATAAGTGATGGGTTTTGTGCTCTCATTGAATCTAGCGTGTTCTGAACTTGTTGTGACGAAACCTTGTTTTTCGTCTTCTCTTTGTAAAATAAAAGAGAATCGGCATCATAAGGATGAAAATAGCTCCCTTTTTCAAACAAACGCCACATAATAGCTTGCTCAAGAGGCTTTAGTGCCAAATAGCTAGATTTCATTTGTGTTTCTTCGCTTGCGCGGCGTTGTATAGCTGCGGCATAAACCAAATCTTCAAATCGACTATAGGGTTTGTTTTCGAGTTTTAATGTTTCTCCTAGTGTTGAAATAAAAATCTGTGGCCTATTTCCCGAAATTTTAAATGCCTCCCATAACACTTCGCCCTTAATTGGCTTTAAGTCAGGTCTCTGTTTTTCAATTTCCTTCACAGCATGATTGATAAACTCCATCTCCAAGACTGGCATGTGTTGAACATCAGAACCTAAAAATGGAGCAGCATTGGAGTTAACTAAGCGAAGAAGCTTATCTCTATCTGACCCAGACATAACAAGCATCAGCTCAGTCTTAAAAGGCGTGTTTATTTGGTCCCGAGCAGATTTCAGAGCATACATTGTGTTTTCCCCATTACTAGTCGTCAACGAATGCTGAGCCTCATCAACTATTAGTGCAACTGGTTTTTTCGAAAGTTCAATAAGGGTCTTCAGCGCCTGCGTCAAAGTGGCTCCGTCGTGCTGACCAATTTTTGTAGGATCAATTTTGATCCCAAAAATGCTAACCTCTTTTGCACCAGTAGTCTTAACAGCTTTTGCCACAACATTTGCATGCCTTAGCAACTCTTGCCCAATTGCCTCTGCAATAAGGCTGCCAGGCTCAATATTCTTATCAGCCCAAAGGTCCACATACACAACAACAACACCTTCTTTCTCAAGAGCTGGTTTTAGCTCAATCTGAAAAAAGGTAGATTTGCCCGTTCGGCGCGGCGATGCCAAAAACACCCCATTATGTGCATCGCTGAAGGGGACTTTTCCTTGAAAGCTATCAACCAGCGAAGTTGCCAAACCTGTTCGAGGAAAGTAAAAGGTAACAGTTCAGGTAGTCAAGTAGAGCCGGGTAACCAGGGGTTACCGCCGAACGC
>OCZT010004094.1_pt1 | contig 14790 bp, 12 predicted proteins | sample 1539031 | NCBI WGS metagenome assembly OCZT01 (sample SAMEA3539308, study PRJEB22396) | soil metagenome | biome: tundra; feature: field; material: soil | place: USA | collected 2010-05 | depth 0.15 m
AGCCGGGAAGGAGCTTGCCTTTGTGCTTCTCGGCGAATTCGGCGTAGGCGGAGCCCTGCGTGTAGGCGTAGATAGCCTGGCCGCGCGTGAGCTTGTTGGCCGGAAAATATTCTTTGGTTCCCGCTTCGTTTTTGCGCGTGACGGCAGCATAAAGGCCGCGGAAGGGCGTGATGGGTTCGACCGGATAGTCGGTGCCGAAGGCTAGCGGGACATTCGCGTCGAGGAAGGCTTTCCACGCGTAAGAGTATGCAGCGCGTTTGGCGCCGAGGCGGTCTTCAGCCCAGTTCATGTCGGTGAGCAGGTGGTTGGGCTGCATGGATGCGATGACGCCGAGTTTTGCGAAGCGGGGGATGTCTGCGGGATCGACGACCTGGGCATGCTCGATGCGGTTGCGCGGGCTGACCCCCGCCAAGGCTGGATAGCACGGCGAACCGTCCCGCAGCTTGCATAGATGAGAAGGCGGTTTTGGTGAATCACTTTGATTCGAACAGGGAAGCTTTTCATCCCACACTTCATACGGTTGGCCGGCAGGGCGGCAAGGACCGGGTTGAGGGAGCGCCATGGGGTGATGCGGCTGCTCGGCTGCTTCAAACGCGTCCAGGGCCATTGAGGCGGCTTTATCGCCGATGGCGTGGAAGCCGAGCTGGAATCCGATAGCGGCGCGTTCGGCGGCCATTTTATCTAATTCCGTTTGCGAATACTGTGGCAGGCCGGAGTTGCCGGGATCGTCTGCGAAAGGCGCTTTCATCGCGGCTGTGCGAGAGCCGAGCGATCCGTCCATGAAGCCTTTCAACATCCCGGTGTGCAGCAAGGTATCGTTGGGGTCGTGGTGATTGCGCATTCGGATTAGCTCGAGCAACGGAGCCTTGAAGGGAAGCCACTCGCTGATGCGGAGGTTGAGCTTGCCTTCCTTCTCCATCTCTTCAAAGATGAGGAAGTCTTGCCAGTCGCTGAAGTCCTGTACGGAGGTGACGCCGTGGGCGAGTGCGTCGTTGATGGCCAGCTCGTCGCCCTTGCGGCGGTCGTCGTGGCTGGGCGGCGGAACGACCTTGTAGACCAGGTCCTTCGCCGACTCGCGAAGAATGCCGGTGGGCTCGCTGTGCGCGTCGAGATCGATGACTCCCCCTGGCGGCGCCTGCGTTTTGCCGGTGATGCCGGCGGCTGAGAGGGCCGCGGAGTTGGCGATGGCGATGTGGCCGTCGATGCGCTCAAGAAACGCGGGATGGCCGCCGGTGACCTTGTCCAGGTCCTGGCGCGTGGGCAGCACTTTCCGCGCCCACAGGGTGTGGTCCCAGTTGCCGCCGGTGAGCCAGTGGCCGGCTGGTGCGTCTTTGGCGTCGAGGTCGATTCTGGCCAGCATTTCAGCCAACGAACTGACGCCGGTCAGGTCGACATTGAGCTTGGTTTGCCCGGCGCCGCCCAGGTGCGTGTGCGCATCGTTGAAGCCGGGAAAGAGGAAGGTGCTGGTGCTGGCGCTATCGAGGTGGCGGAGGCGGGTGTGGGGGCCGGCGAGACGCGTGATCTCACTGTTGCTGCCAACAGCCAGCACCTTGCCGCCGCCGATGGCGATGGCCTGCACGACCTGCGGTTTGTCCTCAGCAAGACCAGCGCCGGTGTAGATGACGCCGTCGAAGACGATCAGGTCGGGGACCGTTGCGGTGACCGGCGCAGGCTTGACGCGCTTGGGAGCCGCGTGGCGGATGGGAGCTGTCTGGGCGATGGAGAGGGACCCGGTGGCAAGGCCGGCGGCAAGCAAAACAAGGAAGGCGCGCATGGGCGCAGTTTAGCAGACCCCTATTGTTCGGTAGCCCATTCCAGCATGGAGAGCGTCAGCAGCAGGACGCGGCGCAGTCCCACTTCGCGGTCTTTGGCGGAGTACCACTCGACCTGCGTGTGGGCGCCGCCGCCCTCGCCGCCGGCTCCTATTGAGACTGCGGGAACGTTGAGGGAGAGCGGAATGTTGGCGTCGGTCGATCCGAGGCGCACGCCGGTTTGAAGGCCGAGATGGCGATCGACGGCGCGGAGGGCCTCGAGCAAGGGGGAGTCGTCAGGAAGCTGGGCAGCGGGCCGGTCGCCGATGGTGGAGATGGTGAAGGCCAACGAGCCGCGCACATGGGGGATCTGTGCCCTCGCGCGTGCATTCCACTGTTCCACGGCGTCTTCGACAGCTCGATGCAAGGCCACCTCGAGCCGCAGCAATTCCTGTGGACTGGTGGAACGGAAGTCGATGGCGGCGGTGGCGCTCTCGGGAATGGAATTGACGCTGGTGCCGCCGCGGATGGTGCCCAGGTTGAGCGTGGTGCGGGGCTCTTCAGGCAGCGGCGTGGCGGCGAGAGTGGCCAGCGCCGAGGCGATGGCGGCGATGGGGTTGGGCGTGCCCGCGTCAGTAAAGCTGTGGCCGCCCGGACCGGTGATGGTGACCTGGTAGCGACGGCTGCCGAGGGCCTGGGTGACGGCTGAGTCGGCTCCCGCGCCATCGAGAACGATGTGTGCCGCGACGCGCCCGGCCATGGCTCGCTGCGCGTAAAAATGACGCACGCCGCGAAGATCCCCCTCGCCCTCTTCGCCTACGTTGCCCAGGAAGAGCAGATGGGCGGGCAAGGGCGCCTCGGCGCGCACAAGGGCGTGGGCGATGGCCAGCATTCCCACCACTCCGGCACCGTTGTCGCAGGCTCCGGGAGCGTCAAGGCGATCGCTTCCATCGACGTGGGTGAGGACCGGGTTGAGGGGGGTGCCGGCGGGAAACACCGTATCGAGATGGGCGGAGAGCACGACGACGGGGCCGGTGCTTTCAGGCGAGAGTTGGGGAGTGGGGAGGAAGGCGAGGACGTTTCCTGCCGCGTCGGTGTGAACCTGCGCGAGCCCGGCTGCGGTAAAGCGAGCGGCCAGCCACTCCGACCGTGCCTGTTCGCCGAAGGGTGGCGCGGGAATGGCGCAGAGCTCCGCCTGCCAATCCATGATGGTCTTGGGATTGCCGTGCAGCCACGCGAAGGCGGCATGGACCGGTCGTTTGGCGGCCAGGGCCGTGACACGCGTGAAGGCGGAATTGCGGGTGAAGAAGGCCATGCCGATGGTTTCAGGGTAGCAGGCTCGAGATACGTGGATCGGTGAAAGCTGTCAGCTTGAGAGGAGCCGTCTCAGAAGCAAGGATTGGAGGTTGCGGCGTCCATCGGCGATCAGGTGAATCACCACCTGATTCCCCGAGACCTCGTAGATGACGCGGTAGGGTTTAAAGAAGACTTGCCTAAACTCTCCTTGTGTGCCCGGCGGCAGTTCATCTGGCCGGGAGCCGCGATGGGCCGAGGCGCTCAAACTCGCGGCTGTCTCGGAGAGGCGATCAAGAACGTATCCAGCCTTATCGGGAGAATCGTGTTCGGCGATCCATGTGCAGATTTCTTCAAGATCGCGCCATGCCGCGCTTGTGATGCGAACCTCGTAGTTCATTCGGCTGCGTGAGCCTCTTCACCCTTCTTCGCTGCGATCTTCTTCCCGATCTTTCGGATTACGTCCGCAATGGGATAAGTCTTGCCGGACTGCATCTGCTTCTTTCCGAGGGCGAGAATCTGGAGAAGCGCGAGAGTCTCTTGCGACTGTTCATAGGTGTGGACATCGATGAGCACGGCGCGGGCCTCGCCGTTCTGGGTGATGATGATGGGCTCCCGCTGTTCGTGAAGCTGGTCGAGCACCTCAGCGGCGTGAGCTTTTATGAAGCTGATGGGTTTGATCTGGGTGGAGTAGCGCATGGTCTACACTCCTCAAGGACTAAATATAGTCCGTTAATGGTCTTCGGGCAATTGCGGCGGCAAACCCGGCTTTTGGCCGTATTCCACCGAATGCAGAAACAGGCCGCGGGCGGGGGCGGTAGGACCCGCGGCTGCGCGAGAGCGAGCGGCGATGATGGTGGGGATTTCTGCGGCGTTGCGGGAGCCTCGGCCGACGTCGAGCATGGTTCCCACCAGGTTGCGGACCATGTGGTGGAGGAAGCCGCTGCCACGGACGCGGTAGACGAGGAGGGCGCCGTCTTCGATCTGGCGTTGCTCCCAGGCTGAGCTGAAGATGGTGCGCATCGCAGTGGGCGGCGGGAGGTTTTCGCCGGAAGCGGCGGCTGTCTCCGGATTGGAATCGGGATCCTGATCGAGGCTGCGTTGGGTGAGGTCAGGGTCGGTGGCGGCGAAGCTGAGGAAGTCGAACGAGCCGATGAAGGCTCTGGCTGCGCTATCCAGGGCCTCGAAAGCCATGGGCCACGGGCAGGCGTAGACGTAGCGGGCGAGGAAGGGGGGACACAGGGCGGCTTGCGAGGGAACGACCGAACCATGTTGGGGCCGTTCGAGGAAGACGCGGTATTCGTAGGTTTTGGCCACCGTCGAATGGCGGGCATGGAAGGCGTCGGGCACGATTTTTGCTTCCACGACCCGGATGGCGGCGGGGAGAGTGCGGTTGAGGGCGCGCTGGAGGTTTTCGGCCGGGATGGCTGCCTGCAGGGCAAAGCTGGCCACCTGCGCCAGGGCATGCACGCCCGCGTCGGTGCGGCCGGAGCCTTGGGGAAGCGGTGCTTCGCCCGTGACGCGGCCGAGGGCGGCCTGCAATTCTCCCTGGATGGTGGGCTGGCCGGGCTGAACCTGCCAGCCGCTGTAATCGGTGCCGTCGTAGGCGAGGGTGAGCTTCCAGGTGCGGAGATTGGATGGCGCTTGCGGCTCGGATTGGGGGGTGGCGTTCACGGGAATCGGTGGGTTTGCGGAACCGTTCTTAACAGGGTACCTGACGGGGCGCTGGTCACAGGCGGCGAGAGCTGACTGGGGTATACTCAGCTTTCTGCAATGCTTGCAAGTGGACCGGGACCGAACCCGGGAATCGCCGGAACGAATGGCGGGAACGAGACTTGGGAACGAATTTGGGCCCGAGCGCGTATTGACCGGTGTGCGATGGGCGCAGGTGGTTGAAAAAGCACAAATCGCCACGGGGAATCACAATTTTGCGTCCGGAGAGGGTCTCCGTTCGTCTTGATGAATGGCAACCCACATGCCTCAATTGATCGTGGAGAGGAAACATGCATTTGTACGGTACACGTGTGTTTGAGCGCCAGAACGATGCTGCGCGCACAGTACGCGGGCAGGCGGGCAATCGGCTGCGCGCAGTAGCGGCAGTCATGCTGACATTGGTCGCTGGAGTGCCTTCGGGATTTGCGCAACAGGCAGGAGCAGGGACTTCGGTTCCAGATAAGCAAGCGTCCCAACTGCCGGCGGCTCCAGCGCCTGTGTTGACCGAGCCCTTGAACCTTCGCACTTCGGCGCGCGATTTCTCGAGGCCTGCGGGAAGGCTGGTGGGCAACCCACTCAATTTGTACCGGCCCACGACCATCCCGAAGGCCAGTCTGGTCAACTCCGTGCGTCTTGGTGACCTAGTAAAGGACGGCAAGATCTACCTGAGCCTTTCCGATGCCATTGCGCTGGCCTTGGAGAACAACTACGACATCGCCATTGCCCGCTACGATCTGGACATCGCAGATACAGATATTCTGCGTTCCCGCACCGGGGTTGCGCCGCTGGGAGCACCGGCTGGCCTGGTCGAGGGTACTTTAAGCGGATCGAATGCCACTTTGTCTACAGGCGGAGGCCCTGGCGGGACATCCGCGGGGTCAGGCGGCGCAGGTTCGGGTGTGGGCGGCCTCACATTAACCACCGCAGGTGCGGGACCGGCGCCCGAGGCACTGGAGCCTTCGATCACGGGAAACCTGCAATTTGATCGCGCGACCTCACCTTCCAGCAGCTTCTTCACTGGCGGCGACAGCACATCCAACATCTACAACGTCACCTACAACCAGGGATTCGTGACCGGCACCGCGTTCCAGTTTGGCTGGGACAACAACAAGTCCACTTCGACAAACGCGGTAACCACGTATAGTCCGCAATACCAGGCGAGCTTCAAAGCCCAGGTCACACAACACCTTTTGCAAGGCGCGGGAATCTGGGTCAATAAGCGCTTCATCTACCAGGCTCTGAATAACAGGCGCATCACCGACTCATCGTTCCGCAACCAGATTCTCTTCACTGTCAACCAGGTGGAAAGCATTTATTGGGGCCTGGTGCAGGAATATGAAGATGTTCAATCCAAGGAGCGGGCGCTTGAACAGAGCACGAAACTGGAAAGCGACACCAGGAAGCAGTTGGACATTGGAACGGTGGCGCCGCTGGATGTGGTGAGCGCCGACTCGACGGTTGCGACGGACAAGCAAGCGCTGATCAGCGCGCAGAGCAGTCTCAATTATCAGCAGCAGATTATCAAGCAGGCTATTGCGCGCAATCTGAACGATCCGGCCTTGATCACGGCGGCCGTGATTCCGACTGACCGGGTGAGTATCGCGGAGATTCCCGAGGAGACTCAGACGGTAGAGGAACTCGTGCAGGAAGCATTCAAGCATCGCCCTGAACTGGAACAGGCCGTACTTACGCTGCGCAATGACGAGATCACGCTGAGGGGGGCGCGGAATGCGCTTCTACCTCAAGTGGATGTCTTTGGCTACCTGAGCGGATCGGGCGTGTCCGGTACGGTGAATCCGAAATTGAACTGCGCCTTCTTTGGCGGGACGTGCCCACCCAGCATCGGTGGCTACGGTACTGCGCTCCAGGACGCCTTCAACAACTCGTCTCCTGACAAAGGCGTCGGGTTCAACATCAACATTCCCATCGGCAACAAGTATGCGCAGGCGCAGCAGGCGCGGTCGTTGATGGAGTACCGGCAGGCTGAGTTACGGCTGGAGCAGCTGCATACCTATATCCGCATGCAGGTTGTGAACGCACAATTCGCGCTTACCAATGATCGGGCGCAGGTGCGGGCCACGCTCGCTGTCAGAGACTATAACAATCAAAGCCTGGAAGCGGAACAGAAGAAGCTGGGGCTGGGCGCTTCGACGACGTCCCTTGTGCTGCAGCAGCAGCGCAGCCTGGCGACGGCGGAATACAACCTGATTACGGCGCAGGCGCTGTATGCCAAGGATCGTGCGGCCTTCTACCAAATTCTGGCTTCGACGCTCCAGCACTATGGCATCAACCTGAGCGATGCGGCAACGGGCGAGGTAAAGGCAGCTCCGGTGATTCCGGGACTGCAACCGGCAACGGATACGCGGGTGGCTCCGACCGCGCCGCCATCGACGCGGTAGGTCATTCGCAATAGGAAAACAAGAAGGCCCGGCATTGCGCCGGGCCTTCTTGTTTGCGGACAAGCCGGGGAGCATTCCCTTGGGGGCTAAACAGGCTGCGGAAAAAGGGCCAGTTCAGTCGATATCTACGAAGAACCTCCCCCAGGGGCTAAAGCCCGGCTCTTTATTTTCAAGCGTTTGCGGCACGACTAAAGTCGTGCCCTGATACAAAGCCGAGTTTTTCCGCAGCCTGTAAAGCCGTGCCTTTTCAAAGCCGTGAGTTCCCGGCAAGGTTTTGAACCTCGGACAGGTGGGTTCTCGTTTGTACTATCGTTCGGCGACGAGATCCAGCAGGTCGAAGAATTCCGGAAAGCTGATGGCGGCTGAATCGGCGCCCTGAATCAGAGTGTCTCCCTCGGCGCGCAAGGCGGCGACGCTGAAAGCCATGGCGATGCGGTGGTCGCCGCCGGAGTCGATGGTGGCTCCATGCAACGTCTGGCCGCCGGGCACGTCGAGGCCGTCTTCGAACTCCTCCACCTCGGCGCCCATGGCGCGGAGGTTGCGGGCCACCAGCGCAATGCGGTCCGACTCTTTTACGCGCAGCTCCTTTGCGTCGCGGATGCGGATGCCGCCGCTGGTGTAGGGCGCGATGGCTGCCAGCACCGGCAACTCGTCGATGAGCTGCGCAGCCAGCGCACCGCTCACCGTGGTGGAGCGCAGCCCTTCAGGCGGAGATGAGACCTGCACGGTGCCGACCAACTCGGAGTTTTTGTCTTCGAGGTTGAGGACGCCGATGTGCGCTCCCAGGGCCGTGAGAACGTCAAGCAGCGTGGCGCGGGTGGGGTTGAGGCCGAGCGAATCGAGAATCAGGCTGGAGCCGGGAAACAGCGCCGCGGCACACAGGAAGAATGCGGCGGAAGAGATGTCTCCGGGCACCGCGGCATCGATGGCGTGTAGGGCCTGCGGGCCGGTGATGGAGACGGAGTTCACGGTGCGCGTGAGGCTGGCACCGAAGGCGCGCAAGGCGAGTTCGCTGTGATCGCGGGTGCGCACGGATTCGCGGACCGTGGTCTCGCCGGCGGTTTGCAGGCCGGCCAGCAGGACACAGGTTTTTACCTGGGCGCTGGGGACGGGGGTGGTGTAGTCGATGGGCTGGAGCGGACCGCCCGCAATATGGATGGGGGCGTGGCCGTCAGTGAGCGTGAGGCGCGCTCCCATGGCCTCCAGGGGCTTGCGGATGCGCTCCATAGGTCGCCGGGAGAGAGATGCGTCACCGACCAGCGTAAAGCTGCCCTGCTGCGGGGCCAGGAGGCCGGAGATCATGCGCATGGTGGAGCCGGAGTTGCCGCAATCGAGAGGCTCGCTTGACGGCGTTACGCTGCCCCCGACGCCGGTGACTTCAACCGTGCCATTGTCGAGCTTGCGGACGGTTGCGCCGAGGGCCTGCATGCAGGCAAGCGTCGATGCGCAGTCTGCCCCGGTGGAGAAATTTGTGAAGCGCGACGTGCCTTCGGCAAAGGCCGCGAGCATTCCGTAGCGATGGCTGATGGACTTGTCGCCGGGAAGGCGGAGGCTGCCAAAAATGTTGCGTGCCGGGCGGATGATGCGTTCTGCGGTGGAGGTATGCAAGGAAGCTCCAGGAATGGTGTCGATTCAAGTTTAACAAGGCAGGGAACAGGGAATAGGGACCAGGGAACAGGGGTCAGGGATCCTGGGTGACGTGAAGAGTCACAACAGCAGCAAGTTAGCGCCGCTGCGCGGCCGGGCGAGTCAGCAAGTCAGCGGCAGGTGGCGGAATAGAGTTGGCCATCCCACCCTTGCCGCAAAAGACGCGGCAAGGGTGGGGCACCTGGCGATTACTGAGCCTATTTGTTCCCTGTTCCCTGATCCCTGTTCCCTATTCCCTGCTTTTTCACTTCACTTTCAGCACGATGATGGTTTCATCGTCGAAGCGGTCGTGGCCGTCCTGGAAGCGGGTGACGTCGGACAGGATGGCCTCGGCGATGTGCGCGGCAGCCTGGCCGCGATGGGCGCAGAGCATCGTGGACAGGCGGTCGTCGCCGTACATCTCGCCTTTCGCGTTCTCCGCGTCCAGAATGCCGTCGGAGACGAAGACGATGGCGTCGCCGGGCTGCATTGGAACGTTGAACTCCTCATAGGTGACATCGGCGAACATACCCAGGGGAAAGCCCTCGGCGCGCACCACGGTCGCCTCGTTCCCCCGGCAAACCACAGGCTGCACGGCGCCGGAGTTGGCCACCTGCAGAGTCTGGGTCTCGTCATTCCACAGCGCAAACAGCATGACGACGTACTGGGACTCCAGCCGGCGCTCCTGCAAGGCGTCGTTCAGCGTGGCCAGCATCTTTGCGGGCTCAAGCCGCTGATGAGCGGCGGAGCGCATGATGCCGCTGACCAGGGCCGCAAACAGAGCCGCGGGCGCGGCCTTGCCGCTCACATCTCCGAGCACGATGGCGCTCTGGTTCGGCCCGTACTCGAGGAAATCGTAAAGGTCGCCGCCGATGGTGCGGGCAGGCAGGAAACGCACGGCCAGTTCGCCGTGGGCGTGTTGCGGCGGGGCGGTGGGCAGAAGGCGGAGTTGCACCTCGCGGGCCATGGTGATGTCGCGTTCGAGTTGCCGCTCCTGCCGGCTGACAGCCTGGTAGAGCCGTGCGTTCTCAATGGCGATGGCGATCTGGGCTGCCATGGTGGTGAGCATGCGCTCGTGCTCTTCATGGAAAAAGCCGGTGCGCGTGTGCTCCAGATCGAGTACGCCGATGATGTGGCCCTTGCGGAAGAGGGGGACGACCATTTCGGAGCGCGTTTCGGGATTCATTTCGAGGTAGCGCGCGTCCTTGCGCACGTCGGGGACGTTGATCACGCGCCACTCGCGGACCGCGGCGCCGACCAGGCCGCTGGTGATAGGGATGCGGCGCGTGGGTGCGTGGACGGAGCCGAAACGCCATGCGTAGCGCGTAATGAGCGTGTCCCCCTTTTCATCGAGCAGCATGATGCTGAACATCTGGTAGTCGATGAGGCGGCGCAGGAGTTGGCCTACGCGCTCCAGCAGCGGATCGAGGTCAAGGATCGACGTGAGCTCGGTGGCGATTTCGTTCAGCACTGTCAGAGTCTGCGCCTGGCGTGAGACACGCGCGTAGAGCCTTGCGTTTTCGATTGCCTGCGCGATGCGGGAGGCGGTGAGCGTGAGCAGATGAAGGTGTTCCGGACGGAAGTAGTCAGCCTGTTCGCTTTCAATATCCATTACCCCGATGAGGCGGTTTTTGGCGATGAGCGGAACGGCCAGTTCGGAACGCACGTCGGGATTGGCCGGAATATAGGCCGGCGTGTTGGACACATCGTTCAGCAGCATGGGCTGGCGCGTGAGAGCGACCTGGCCCACCACTCCTTTGCCCATTGGAATGCGCATCCGCTCCACTTCAGGGGTGTGGCCAATCTGGAAGCGCACGCGCAGTTCGTGGGTGCGGTCATTGAGCAGGATGATGGCGAAGATGCGGTAGTTGATGATGGCGCGGACCAGCTCAGAGGTGCGAACCAGGAGAGTCTGCAGATCGAGGGTGGTGTTGAGGGCGTCGGCTAGCTGTACAAGGTAAGTGAGGTCGGCCGGCTCGACGCGCGCATTGACGGGGTCGAGATGGGCGAAAGGGCTGCCGCCGGCGGGGCGATAGTCGCCTTCATGCTCCGGCTCTGCTGGCGGGGATGGGGGAATGGAGGACATGGGCGTCGAAGGGAATGATAGCTGATGGGACAGTTGTCAGTTCTCAGTTGTCAGTAACGGCTTTAATGGAACAGTTGTCAGTTCTCAGTTGTCAGTTGTCGGCGACCGGTCAACAAGTGGTCGTCAGCGGGTTGTTGACTAGCCACCGCGTCAATCAGGTTGGATCAGCTTCGGAAGTGGCGCGGCTTCAGGGCGAGCCCCAAAACACAGATCAATGTGGATGGAGACCGTTACCAACCTGATTAAAGCCGTGACTGACAACTGAGAACTGACAACTGAGAACTGTTTCTCACTCCGCTCCCAGCTCGCGGACGATGGCAACTCCGGCGGAGGCGCCGATGCGATTGGCGCCGGCTTCAAGCAGGTTGCGTACGTCTGCCAGGGTGCGGATGCCGCCGGAGGCCTTGACGCCGCACCGTCCGCCGGCAACGCCGCGCAGCAGGGCCACGTCGGCCGCGGTTGCGCCGCCCGTCGAAAACCCGGTGGAGGTCTTGAGGAAATCCGCGCCGGCCTGGATGGCGATCTCCGCGCCGCGGAGTTTCTCCTCGACGTTGAGCAGGCAGGTTTCAAGGATCACTTTCAGGATTGCGCCATGGTGGTGGGCGACTGTGGCGGCGGCGTGAATGGCGTGCTCCACCGCCTGGTGGTTGCCGCTCTTGAGCTGGCCGATGGGGATGACCATGTCCAACTCGCGCGCCCCAAGACGGGTGAGCGTGGCGGCTTCGTGCCGCAGCGAGGAGACCAGTGAGGCTCCCAGGGGGAAACCGATGACCACCCCGACGGGAATGCCTGTACCCGACAGCACAGAAACGGCCGCGGGCACCCAGATGGGGTTCACCATGGCGCAGGCGAAGCGGTAACGGACGGCTTCATCGCAGAGATTCTCTACCTGCTCGCGGGTGGCGTCGGGTTTGAGCAGCGTGTGGTCGATTACCGAGGCCAAGGCTTGCCAGTTTGCCAGGGTCTGTGCGGCAAAGGCAGCGGAATCAAAACTGCCGTGGTCAAACTCAACATCTTCCTGCATGGGCGAAATCGCGGCCATGGTCATGCTCCTTCTGTCGCCTAACGCGCCGCTCTCCGGTGGCGGCTTTGGGCGAACTACCGGGACCGAGTATAGAACCTTCTGGAGGGTCACACCAACTGCACAGATCACAGTGAATCAAATGGACCGATCCGGCGCTGGGGCGACTGCGGCCGCCCTCGAGTGCGGCCCGTTCTATTCGATGTCCATTCGTTCGATGAGGCCGTCCGAAATGCGGTACGCGTGGCGAACAATCGCGTCGGAAAGCAGAACGCCGGCGAGGTCGCGGACCACCTGGTGAACCTCCACCACGTAGCGGCCCGACTCATCCGATTCAATCCGAAGGGGTTCCACGCTCGGGTCGAGGATGCTCCACTGGCGCGTCCAGTAATCGCGCACGCCTTCATGCCCATAGACGTATCCGCCCTGCATACCATTCGGCCAGACGACGTCAATTTTCATGCGCGCCAAGACAGCATCGAGGCGGCGCGCATTGAAGTCCCGATAGGCTTCCGTGAGCAGTTCCCGTTCGTGGCTCATGGCGGGATTCTCCGCAGGCAGATCTACTCCGGATGGTCGGGCGTCATCAGGAAGATTGCCGTAAGCTATTTATTTTCAATGGCTTGACTGATAGCAAAGGGGTTAAATTGTACTGAAACCACTGAAAGTACTGATCCCCTGAAATGTTTCAGCAATTTTCAGCAGTTCGACCGTGACGGGTGGGCAGACACCTTACCGATGACGGTCGAACTGCTGGGGAAATCCGACAGCGTCTCGCCTAGATCATATCAAGGTGTGTTGGTGATTTGTCAGATTGGGCGTGCCACGAAGCGGGCGATTTAGGGGGAAGCGGAGGGGAACCAGGGGCTGATTGGTGACTGTCTACTTGTTCGCCAGGCGCTCAACGAACTCCAGCACGGCAGACTCGGGTATCCGCAAAGTGCTATAGCCCCGCTTGTGCATTTGCTCTGGGCGGTCGATTGTCAGGACCCCGCGCTTGCCGTCAAAATACTCCCGGACAAACCGCGCCGAGAGTCCTACGCGCCCCGCAACATCCTTGGGCGAGTAGTACTGCTCGATGACTCTGGCGAGGCGCGATGCGGCGTCCATATAAGGATGTACCACCGCCAAAGCCATCCTGTGACCTTTTATTTTCGGGGGGGGCAAAAACGACCCCACCAGCATGCCGTGGGTGGGGTCAGCGTCGACAGGGTACCCGATTGCGCTGAAGACGGCATTGATCAGCATGGCAGGCGGAAGATCGGATAAGAAGATGCTGGAATTACTGGACTGGGTCTACCATTACTGGCACTTCAGCGCGCCGGCACTCCTCTTGGCCACGCAAGCTCTCTCCCATGATCCTCCCAGGGACATTTTCAAGAACATTCGATCAAAGGATCGAAAGAAGGCGCTTGGGGGGTCGAAAACGCTGCGTGGGATCTCGTTTACATCACCGCGTGGTTCGAGAGAATCAAGACTCAGGCGGAAGCGAACGAACTCACTGTCTTGTGTTCGCGGGACAAAGTACTTCTGAAGGTCGCAGAGTTGTTGCGCGGGGCTGTCCTTGGAGAACCAGCATCACCCTTCGAAAGAGCAGGATTCGGGCAGCCTGTACTGGACCGCTACAACACTTATGTCTCCGATCTCTCGAATCCCAAGCGGGCGCTGCAACCATTCCCGGACGATTTTGAAAACTACAGGGCGAAGTTGGTCTCCGATCTTGAGGCCGAATTACTGAAGCCACTTTGACATCGAGTGAGCCGCCGGTCTCAGGTCACGCGACTCGGCTAGACCAACGCGCCCCAGTGCTATCGCTCGTTCTGATACAACAGCATTTCCATTTCATGGGCCTGACCGACTCCGAGGCTGATGAGTTGCGCGAGAATCTTGTCGATGCGCGATCGTATCCCGTCCGCCTCAAATGCCTCCGGCGATGCGTGGAAGATCGTGATCATAACGGCGCTGAGTCTTCTGCCAAAATCCCATTCAATCCAAAACTGATTGCCGTCGGGAAAGCGTTCCAGCCACTTCTCGGTGCAGCCCACGATGAACGGTAGTTGCTCTACATGCGGCGCAACTTCCATAAAGTTCAGATACATCACCGCCAAGAAAGGAGACCTGCATACTCCGAGGAACTCCTCAAGAAGTGGCAGGAACGGGTCCGTCCTTGGAATGAAGGATGGAGGCAGATAGCACTTGGAAGGAAACGGTCCGTTGTGATCGTTAAAGCAAATTGTGGCGAGCGCATTCGCCAGGTGCATCCTCCTGGGAAAGGGTTTCAGAGAAGTTCACGATTGAGGTGCCGAGCGAACAAGCCGCAGTTGGCTTATCGATTGAACAAGCCAGATGCACCCGCCCGGCGAAGCTGGGGGGCGCGCAACGAAATGGTGCTGGCGGTAGAAGAACCGGCCTTCACTTGCACGGGCTGCCATTCGATGGTGGGTGCGGGAACGGTAGGGATCTTGTAGGCGCGGACGAAGTCCACCAGCATGTCCGCAGGGTCATGAGTTCGTGCTCATCATCCACTGGAATGCCGGCTTTGACGATGAGTGACAGGGCAATGCAGTTTCTGGCGTCGACTTGCACATTCAGCAACTCAAATATTCGGCAATTCAGACTGGTACGCAGACTGCATGAGCCATCGGCTCAAGAGTGCTTCAACCAGATCGTTAAACTGGCGGTTATCGCCCTCTTTGAGCAGGGCTAGTTTAACTTCATGATGAGTGTTCCTGCGGATATAAGCTGTTACCTGCTCAAATGCAGGATCGTGCCGCTTCCCTGTGTGATGGCTACGAGACTGCGTGGCAGAGGATTCTTTGCTCACAGAGCCAAGATCCACCTCCACGGATGCTCCTTTCCTGGCTGCCAGAAAGGTACTGAACTTGTTTCGTTGGCTGAGCG
>OCZT010004095.1_pt1 | contig 14789 bp, 14 predicted proteins | sample 1539031 | NCBI WGS metagenome assembly OCZT01 (sample SAMEA3539308, study PRJEB22396) | soil metagenome | biome: tundra; feature: field; material: soil | place: USA | collected 2010-05 | depth 0.15 m
GCGCAGCTTCGATCAGAAGCCGCTCGTCCGCTTCTTTCTTCAGAGCCTTCAACGAATTCTCCGCGGTTTGGTCTTACATTTGAATAACGGACGGAAGGGGCAAAAGGTCACGCTGAAAAAAGCAGGCCTATTCGGAAACCGGACTTCCCGAGTAGTAAAGGTCTTCTACTGCTTTCTGCACTCGCGTCGAAAGCGTTTCCAAATCCCGCATCGTCAGCCCAGTCGTCGAGATCGGCTCTCCCACCCGCATCTCCAGCGGACGGCACTTGATGTGGTAGGTATTCATGGGGAGCAATTCGTAGGTGCCCACCAAGGCAACCGGAACAATATCCACCTGCGCCTTGATCGCCAGAAAGAACGCTCCCGGCAGGAAGGGCTTGATCTCTCCGTCCGGGGTGCGCCCGCCTTCTGGATAAATCACCAGCGGCAGGCCCGCCTTGAGTCCCTTCAACGCCGCGCGGATGCTGCTGATCGAGTGCGCCGGGTTCTGCTGGTCAATGCAGACCTGCCCCGAACGCTTGAGTTGCCATCCCACCACGGGATACGCTAGCAACTCCTTCTTGAAGGCAATGCGGAACTGGAACGGGAGATAGGTATAGAGAACGGGGATGTCGAGCGCCGACGCATGATTGACCGCATAAACATGCGCCTTCGAAGTGTCGATCTTGTCGAGCCCGGTCACCTTCACGGGCGAAAAGATCGTCTTCGTGATCAGCCAGGACCAGGCGTAGGAAAACCAGTGCAGACGTCGTCCGTCGCGGTCGAACAAACCACCGGGGATCGCGAGCAGTCCCATCACCAGCGTGTAGAGCCAGATCAGCGGATCGAGGATAAAGTACGAGCGCAGCCGGCTCAGCCAGCCGTATTCCAAGTCTGGAATGATATGGAGACTTCGCCGCCTCGAGGCTAACGGAGGGGCGACCGGCACGGCGTGGGTGACGCCGCTTTCCACCTGGCCGCTTTCCACCTGATCAAGCGATGACTTCACTTCCTGCACACTTCCATTCTAGGGGAAAACCCCCTGCCAAGGCGCCCGCCGCCGTTCGCTAAACGAAGTCGCGATTCGCATCAAAGTCGCAATTCGTATCAGGGCATGCCCTTCAGGCATACCGCAGAAGACCAAGTCGATCGCGCCTTCAGGCGCTGCCCAACTTAAATTCTCCGCAGCGCCTAAAGAGACTGCGGAAAAACTCACGATTCGTATCAGGCTATGCCTTCAGGCATAGCGTAAGTGCTGGCTAATCAATCACGCCTTCAGGCGCTGCAGCGCGGAATGTGAGTTTTTCGCAGCCTCTAAAGGCGCCAGACGTTTACTGTCGTCCGCGGCATCGCTAAGGCGATGCCCTGATGCGAACCGGCATCATGCTGCGGCAAGACGCTCAATCACGAAACTGCTCAAATCCTCACTTCGAGCAGACGCATGGCTTCCCCAACCAGGTAGATCGAACCCGTCACCACAATGACCGTCTTCGGTCCCGCGCCGTCGCGAGCTCGCTCCAGAGCCGCCGCAACCTCGGCAACCGGCTCAATTGCAGATCCCGTGCGGCTCCCGGCCTGCTGAATCTCTTCCGGCGACGCCGACCTGGGATTCTGGGGCCGCGTGGCGATCACCCGGTGGGCCAGCGGGAACAGGATCTCGGTCATCTCTGAGATTGCCTTGTCGCGCATCGCTCCGAAAACGAAAATCAGCGGACGGTTGTCATAGCGCTCCGAAAGGGCGGAGCGGAGGGCCCACGCTCCCGCCGGATTATGCGCCACATCGAGCACAATCTCCGGCCAACCAGCCCGGGCCGCGACTACCTGCAGCCGTCCCGGCCATTTCGTCTCGCGGATTCCGCGCTCAATCGTGGCCGCGGTGATCCCGGTGAATCCCTGCTTCCTCAACTCCTCTGCCGTAGCAATCGACAGCGCCACGTTGCGTAGCTGGTGCCGCCCCACTAGCGACGTCTCGACCAGAATCTGTGTCCCCATGACCTGCAGCGGATAGCGATAAATGCACTGGGGCTTGCAGTTCTTCGCGTCCTTCACGGCTTTCTCCGCGTCCTCCGCGGTCAAAGGCTTTTCCGAACCGGAGCCGCTGACGTTCTCGGTGCTAGGTACCAGGTACTCGCCACTCCCCGGCGAAACCGGCGGCACAAACTGCACGGCACTCACTCCGTGCGCTCCTAGATCGAGAATCGTATTACCGATTACGTCGTTCGCCTCAGGCTGTTGCGGCAGGGTCACGACCACACCGCCGGGCCGGATGATTCCAACCTTTTCGCGCGCGATCTCACCCACCGTATTGCCAAGGAACTTCTGATGGTCGAGCGAGATGTCGGTAATCACGCTCACCCGCGGCTCCACAACATTGGTCGCATCCAGCCGCCCGCCCATGCCGACTTCGAGCACTGCAATCTCCACTTGCTCGCGCGCGAAGTGGACAAACGCAATCGCGGTCATCATCTCGAAGAAGCTGGGATGCCAGGGCAACTCTGCCTTCCCCACCAGTCGTTCGGCAACGCGGTCCACTTCGCCATGCAGCCGGGCAAACTCGTCGTCGCTGATTTCCTCTCCGTTTACCCGAATGCGTTCGTTGATCCGCATCAGGTGCGGCGAGGTATAGAGGCCCGTTTTCAGGCTGGACGCACGCAGGATCGACGCCAGGGTCGCCGCAGTCGAGCCTTTCCCGTTCGTCCCCGCAATCAACACGCTGGGAGATGCCTGCTCGGGATGATTCAAGGCCACCAACAGCACGCGCATGTGCGCCAAGTCGAATTTGTTCGATGGCGTGTGGGCGAGCTCGTGCCCAAGCGCGAACATGCTCGCCACTGCGGTTTCGTAGGACATGGGGCAGCTCTTGGCTCTTGGCTTTTGGCTTCTAGCTTACCAAGTCCAGCTAGGATTCGAGTCTGCGGGTGCGAGGGAAAGCAACTGCCAGGCCAGCGCTGATTCAAGCCAACAGCCAATAGCCAACCGCCAATTACGCAACCATAAAATCCAGCGCGCGCGCGATGTAGGGCTTGAGCTCTTTGCGGGGAACGACTGCATCCAGCATGCCGTGTTGCAGCAGGAACTCGCTGCGCTGGAAGCCGGGTGGCAACTTCTGGCGGATCGTCTGCTCGATCACTCGCGGCCCGGCGAAACCAATCAGGGCGCCCGGTTCCGCGATGTTCAAATCGCCCAGCATGGCGAACGATGCGGTCACGCCCCCGGTAGTGGGATCCGTCAGCAGCGAAATGTAGGGAACCTTGGCCTGGTCCAACCGCGCCAGCGCCGCTGATATCTTCGCCAGCTGCATCAGGCTGATCACGCCTTCCATCATGCGGGCGCCGCCCGATGCGGACACAATAATCAGAGGTATGCGCGTAGCGGCCGCGCGTTCGACGGCCCGGGTAATGGCTTCGCCCACGACGGCGCCCATGCTGCCGCCGATGAACGAATACTCCATCACGCTGGCCACCACGGGCCGCCCCATCAGCTTGCCCTGAGCGTTAATGATGGCGTCTTTCAGGCCCGTATCCTGCTGCGCCTGCTTCAGTCGCGACGAGTAAGGCTTCAGGTCCACGAACTTCAGCGGGTCTGTCGATGCGAGATCTCCGTCGAAAGTCTCGTACTGGTTGTCGTCGAGCAACTGGGCCAGGCGGGTCCGGGCATCGATCCGGAAGTGCTTGCCGCACTTCGGACAGACGTTCATGTTCTCTTCCAGATCCTTCTTCCAGATGATCTGGCGGCAGTTCTCACACTTCACCCACAAGCCTTCGGTGCGGACCGTTTTCTCGCCCGAAGTATCCAACTCGCCGGATTCGCGTTTAAACCAAGCCATGGGAAGAAATTGCTGATTTCTGATTGATGATTGTTGATTGAAAACCTTTCCGCTTCGAGCTTTTCAATCAACAATCAAAAATCATCAATCGTTCAATACTCGATTCCTCTCTGCGCCATCACGCCCTTTTGATAGGCATGCTTGATCTCTTTCATTTCGGTCACCGTGTCGGCGACCTCGACAATTGTGGGGTGCGCGTTCCTGCCCGTCAAGATGACGTGGACCATCTCTGGTTTCCGATGGAGGCTCGTGACCACCTTGGCCGGATCGAGCATGCCGTAACTGATGGCATAGTTAATTTCATCGAGAACGACCAGGTCCCACTCCCCGGATTGAATGGCGCGATCGGCCTCGGTCCAGGCTTCTTCGACCATGCGCACATCTTCCGGATCGGGTTTCTCCGCTCCTACTTTCACGAAGCCCCGGCCCATCTGCTTCATGACAAACTTGTCGCCGAAGGCCTGGACGGCATCGAGCTCGCCGTAGTGCCACGAGCCCTTCAGGAACTGCAGCATCAGAACCCGCATCCCCTGGCCGACGGCTCGCAGCGCGGTTCCCATGGCGGCCGTGGTCTTGCCTTTACCCGGCCCGGTATTCACGATGATCAGACCACGACGAATGTCAGCCATGCCTGGATCAGAGGTTGATTCTACTAGATGCTGCCCCTCGCCTGTATGCCGACCATCACTGGGACGATCGAGGCGAGACGGAGACTAGCTTGGACGACTCCTGTCCGATACTGGACAGTCCAGTCCCGGAGTGGACAAAACAGGATCGGGTGCCGAGAGCGGTCGGCTCCATCTTGTCAAGGATTTGGGCGGTACTCTGCATGGAAGGCGAGTTGCAGTGACTTGTTTGTAGTGGGGCAGCCTCCTAAGGGGACACGTGTCCGCTCGGTATCTCCAAAAATGCAAATGATCCAGGCCGCGGCACAGTCTGCATTCTTAGGGAGAGAGGTTCCAGCATGACTGGTGAATACTCGCAGGCTCTAGATGTCGATATAAATATCGCGGTCGGGTACTTTTCCACGGAACTGCTGCATCCAAAGTTGCGTAGCTCGGTCAGGCGGATCTCTGTCCCCTCGCAAACCGCGGAGGTCTCATCGTGATCAACAGGTGTGCAGTGTTATTGTTGTCTCTGCTTGTGGCGCTGCCGGCCTTTTCGGGACAGCATGTGGCGGTTCATCCCCGGCCGTCCATCGATTCAGCCGACCAGACGACGACTCGAGAGATCGTGGTAATGGAACGGCAGGCTCGGGAGGCCAGCCTCCACCGCGATCCCGATTTCTCCCAGCGAACCCTCGCTGAGGACTACGTCGCGATAACTCCCCTGGGCCAGGTCACCACGAAGCAGGACACGGTCTCGGCTCGCAAGAGCGGCCAGCTTCGCTATGATGCCATCAACGTGAGTGACATGGTGGTGCGCGTCTACGGCGACACGGCCGTCGTCACGGCTCGGGCGGACGTGAAGGGCCACCAGCTTGGGGAAGATTTCAGCGGTCCCTACCGCTATACCCGGGTCTGGGTGCGCCGCACTGGCCACTGGCAGGCGGTGAGCTATCAGGCCACGGTCACGCAATAAGGCTGATCGTGGCGAGTTCCTCAGAGCCGGTGGTCAACGGGTGCTGTTTGATCACGGGATTCGTATCAGGGCATGCCTTCAGCTGTTCGGTCTCATGACATGCTTTACGGCTAAAGCGATGCCCAGATACGAATCGTTCTTCTCAAGCTGCACCACTGCCGGCGGGTCGCCTTCCTGTAAGCCGAACCTAGCCTACAATAGGAAACTTCCTCGGAAGATAACTCATGACCTCAAACACAAGCTTCCCATTGGGAGCGCGCGCGGCCTGAACTCTCTGGTGGTAGCCGTCCTGTTCTGCGGAGCTTTCGTCCAATGCTCCCAAGCCCAGGAACACCAACTCTCCCCGGAAAAGCGCACCCAGATCGAGGCTGCTGTCTCCAAGTTCATGGCTTCTACTCACGTGCCCCGAGTCTCGGTGGGGGTCGTCGAGAACGGAGAGTACGAGTGGGGCAGCGGCGCTGAAGAAATGAGGCCCGTGCAGGCTCCAGTCAAACCGCTCTATTTTGCAATCCCCCTCTGCGAACGTCACTGATCAAATCAGGCGATAGCCCAACCCAATCAATGACCTATGGCGATACTGCCGTCCAAATGGGTAGAGGTTATCCGCAAGGGATCACCTCTACACTGGACACGCATGAGGGTTCAGCGTAGGCTTGGGAGTGAGTGAGCAGGTCTTCTCCTCTTTCAGATCCCTGAACTAAGTCAGTTTCATCTGAAGTCTCCCCCTCTTAGTGCGCATTAGTGCGCAGCACTCAAGAGGTGTCCCTATGTTCGATCCCAAGGCTCGCAAGCCATCGAAGTCAAACACTGCTCCGAAAAGCTCTTCCGCCAAGCTGGCGTTGATGCCAGACACTGTCCCGCCCAAGGACCGGATAAGAGAGCGGGCCTATGCGCTGTATGAAAGCCGGGGCCGTGAGCCCGGCCAACACGAGCAAGACTGGTTCCTCGCCGAGCGAGAGATCCTCAAAGCGGAGCGATAAAGGCATACATCCGCCGCCACCCGTGGTTCTGGGAAAAGGCTGGAGGGATAGCTATGGCTTGCTTAATCTGCAAAGATCTGGAACGGGCTTTTGAACTTAGGCGCAGCACCTACATCGAGGCGCTGTCCGCTGCGTATTATCGGGTCAGCACGCAGCTTGCCGCCCACAAAAATGTCGATATGGAGCGCGCCAAGAACGACCTGGAAGAGCACCAGTTGGTATGCGTCGCCGCGGCCACGGGATCTGCCACTCCTACCGCAAACGGTACGAGAGGGCGTTACCGCAAGCAAGCGGTGAAGCTGGGGGTTGCCATGAAAACCGGTAAGCACGAGCCATCTCGTTCCTACGAGTACGCCAATAGAATTTTGGGGTACCGGTCGGCGTCATTCCTCCAATCTCTGACGACCGCGTTGGTCGTGGGCACGGCGGCGGCGCTCATTGGAGTGGCTGTGGGGGCCACTTTGTACCATAATCACGTCGCCCGGTACATAAGCGCAGCAGCCGGACCTGTGGTGGACACGCTAATCGTGATTTGCCTGGCGACGATTGCGCTCGAACAGGCCCGCAAGCGATCTATTCGGAGAACTCTGGAAGTCTCCTTTCTTAACCATCACGTTCACAATGCCATGACTCAGATGATTATGGCCTCCGACCTAACCGAGGCCGACAAGCAGGACCGCTACATGCGGGAGGCGGTCAGCCGTATTTCAGAAGCTCTATTCCGAGTCGCGAACCATGCGGATCCAACCGGGCTCTCTCTCGACGTAGATCTCGGTGGTACAGAACTGACCCGTGAACGAGAAGAGCGTGAAAGACAACGGGAAGCGAAAAGAGCGTAATCAATCTCACCCCACATTTGTAAATGCGGGACAAGTTCGGACTGGATTGTTGTCGCAATCAGATACGACCAACTTAGAATCGCGACGCCAGAATTCACCATGCAATCATCGGGCCGGCTCAATGCCCGGAATGATACGGGTGCCCTTTCAGAATCGTAAACGCCCGGTAAACCTGCTCCAGCAGAACCACTCGCGCCAATTCATGCGCTAGAGTCATCTTCCCGAGTGAGAGCGTGTGCTGCGCCGCGGCTCGCGCTGCCTCGCTGAAGCCGTCCGCGCCGCCCACGGCAAAGATCAGCGGCAAAGGATTGCGATCCTGATAATCTTCCAGAAACTTGGCGAACTGCGCGGAGGAGAATTCCTTGCCCCGCGAATCCATCAGCACCAGGGTCGACTTCGCCCCGCCCTTCGTCCCCGGCGACCGGCCGCACAGTTCGAGCAACGCCACTTCGTCGCGCAGCGTGAGTCCTTCGACCTGCACGTAGCGTGAAATCCGCTTGAGATACTCTGCCGTCAGCGATGCGATCGCTGGTTCTTTCGTCTTCCCGATCCATGCAATCTTGATTTTCACGGGCGAACACTGCCTCACTTTTTCCCCGAGGCCAGCACGACCGACGCTCCGAAGGCGATCTTCTCCCCGTCCGAGTACGGGCGCACGGCGGCGTGCACCTCGGCGTGAATTTGCGGCCATTGATCCTCAGGAACGCGCTCCAGCATGGGACGAAATGGAACCGCCACCGCCTGCGCCTGCTCCCACACTTCTTCGACGGGGCCAGGCCACGTCCAGGGCAGCGTTTTGGTCTCTTCTTCAACCGCGTTGTATCCCGCACTGCGCAAAATTTCCGACAGGCTGCCGGGCGCGGCAAAGCGGAAAGGATCTGGCCCACCGGGCTGCAGCAAAGGGCCGCCCACGTGTCTGTGCACCACGCCCATCATGCTTTGCCAATAAGGCTGGTCGAACGGTCCCCACGCCAGAAAGCACGCCCGCGCCGCCGGCCGCAAAACGCGCCGGAGTTCGCGGAAGGCAAGGCCGGGATCGCGGAAGAACATTACGCCGAAGCGCGAGGTTGCAAGATCGAAGCTGTCGTCCGGAAAAGGCAGGCTGTGCGCGTCCGCTTGCTGGGTGGTGAAGTTGTTGAGCTCGCGAGCGCGTGCGCGCTTGGCAGCGATTTCGAGAAGATCCGCGCTCAGATCGAGCGCGGTGACATGACCATGCCTCCCCACACGAGATGCCAGACTAATTGCAGGCTCACCGGACCCGCTTGCCAAATCCAGCACTTGCATTCCCGGCGCCGGCTGCGCGTATTCCACCAGCGCATCGGTCACCGACTGGCCCATGGCTGCCGACTTGGTCTTCCACTTCTCAGCGGCAACCAGGCGATACTGAGTTCCCCAATCCGGCTTGGAGTCTGGGTGCGATGTCATGGGGAACCTTCAGAATCCAGAGAAGAACTACGAGGCTTTCCTTATTTTTATCTTTTTCTTTTTCGGCGCGGCCGGCTTAGCCTCAGCCTTTCGCTTCCTGGGAGCGGTCTTCAAGTCGGACGGTTCCAGGCGCTTCGCCGACTTCCACAGCCGCTCCAGATCGTAGAACTTGCGCGCCTTCTCGGAGAAAACGTGCACCACGAAGTCCACATAGTCCAGCAACACCCATTCTGCCTGTTTGTAGCCTTCGACATGCGCGGGGCGCAAATCCGCGGCCTTCAAACGCAGCTCCACTTCGTCGGCAATGGCCTGGACCTGCCGCGGATTGGTTCCGCTGCACAGTACGAAGTAGTCGGTGAATGCTCCCGACCCTTTTTCCATTTCCAGGATGCTGAGTTCTTCGGCCTTTTTCTCGAGGCAGGCTTGGATGGCGGCGGCAATTTGCTGTTTGAGTTCGCTCTTCTTCATTCAGGATTCAGTCGTTGATCGTTGGTCGTTAGCTCGAACCTCATTGTAACTGAGAGTTGCGCTGCGCATGTTGCCATGGGATCGGGGCGAGGCGGCAGGTCCGGCTCATCGCCAGACTTGTCATCCCGAGCCAAGCGAGGGATCTGGGTGTTTGCTTGAGGCAGCGAAAACGCTATACAGGCAAGAACCTAGGTCCCTCGCTTCGCTCGGGATGACAAACGTGGTTGGCCACCCCAATCGCCTTTCTGCCAGCGAGCCCCGGCTTGGCCAACGACTAACGACCAAAGACGATTTGTATAGCCAACGACTAACGACCAACGACCAACGACGATTTGTATAGCCCCATCTTCCTGATGTACTCCGCCACAGCCGCATCCACAAAGCGGCCCAGCGGTTTGCCCGCCGACGCAGCTTGGCGGATCGCTGTCGCCGAGGCCGGTTGATGCAGGTCTCCAAGCAGGTGGATGGTCGCTCCCGGCAGGACCAGATCACCAGTGGCCGCCTGCTTGTGAAACGGCCGAGTCACTTCCGGCCGCGGACGCAAGCTCTCGGGCAGCGCGTTGGCCACATCGGCCAATGAATACCCCGGACGGCTGGCCACAACGAACTCGCACTCGCGGAACAGAGCTTCGGACTGGTGCCATTGGGCGATGTCCGCAAAAGCATCCATCCCGATCAGCAGGAACAGCTTGTCGCTGGCCTTGAACGACTGCTTCAGGCGGCGGATCGTGTCAATCGTGTAGTTCGGCTTTTCCTGGCGGTCTTTTCGAACTGGCGCCCCACCCTCATCCGTAGCCTCCAGCAAAGAGGGCACAAAGGCCTTCTCCTGCGCAGTGGCCAGAACCAGCATGGAAAAGCGGTGTATGAAAGGCGAAAGCGGCTGCCGCTGTTTGTGGGGGGGAATGTTCGCCGGGACAAAGTGAATCCGGTGCAGTTTGCACCGCTCCAGCGCCGCCCGCGCCAGCGCCAGATGTCCGCGGTGAACCGGATCGAAGGTCCCGCCAAAGAGTCCAATGTTCATGGAATGTGGTCAGCCCCGCCTAGTGTCCAGATTCCCGGCCCGAGATGCAAGCCGAAACATGCCGGCACCGTCCAACTGGCCACCGTCCCCTTGGCCAAAGGACACCCCGAGGCGCCGTGTTCGCAGAACAGAAATGTACTCCTGTAACGTTCCTGCTTTCCCATTTTGGAACTAGGATAGGTGACATGCGAGTAACCCTCCCCCTACTCCGCATTCCTCCGGCGCGTGCCCCCATTCTGCGGTATGGGGTGGCAGTGCTCAGCACAGCGCTGGCGCTGATTCCCACGGTTCTGCTGGCAGACGTGTCGGAAAGCCGGCTCGCGCTGTTCGGCGTGGCCGTCATGGTGAGCGCCTGGTACGGGGGATGGAAGCCCGGAGTGGTGGCCACCGCGTTCGCCCTCACCGTGAGCGCTTATTTCTCGCTTGCCGGAGAGCATAGCCCGGCGCAGTTGCGCACGGCCATCCTCCGCCTCTCGCTGTTCTTCTTCGTCGCCATGCTGATCTGCTGGCTCAACGCGGCCTTGCGTGCCGCGCAGGAGAACCTGCGGCGCTCAGAGCTGAACTTCCGGTCGCTGGTGACGAACGCACCGTATGGCGTTTGCCGCTGCGATTCCACGGGCAAGATTCTCGACGCGAATCCCGCGTTCCTGGAGTTGCTCGGCCACAGTTCCACCGCAGAACTGATTGGACGGCACATTTTTGGCCTCTATGCCGATAACGACAAGTGGTTCGATCTCGCCGACTATCTTCGCTCTACCGAGCCTTTCAAAGGACTGACCGCGGAATGGAAACGCAAGAACAACACGACGACCGTGGTTCGCGTTTCCGGGCGCTCGGTGGCAAACGGGGGGGAAGGCATCGTGTTTGAACTGTTTGCCGAAGACGTCACCGAACGCCGCGCCCTCGAGCAACAACTGCGCCAGTCTCAGAAAATGGAAGCCGTCGGACGTCTCGCGGGTGGCATCGCCCATGACTTCAACAACCTCCTGATGGTGATTTTGGGTTACTCGGAATTCCTCCTCGAACGTCTCGGCGCAGAGCCGCACTTGCGCGGTCCGGCCCAGGAAATCTCGAGCGCTGCCGAACGCGCCTCGTCGTTGACCCGCCAGCTCCTGGCCTTCAGCCGCAAGCAGATGCTTGCTCCCAGGATCGTCAATCTGAACGACGTTGCGACAGAAAACATCAAAATGCTGACTCGCATGATCGGCGAGGACATTGACCTGGTGATGGTTCCCAGCCCCAATCTCTGGCCGATCCGCGCCGATGCCGGGCAGATCGACCAAGTCATCATGAACCTCGCCGTCAACGCCCGGGACGCCATGCCATCGGGAGGGAAGCTGACGATCGAGACCTCGAACATCACGCTCGATGAAGACTACGCCCACTTTCATGCGCCTTTGCGGGCCGGCGACTACGTCATGATCGCGCTCAGCGATACCGGCGCCGGCATGGATAGCGAGACTCAGTCGCACATCTTCGAACCCTTCTTCACCACCAAGGGAACGAAGGGAACCGGCCTCGGACTGTCCACGGTCTACGGCATCATCAAGCAAAGCGGGGGATACATCTGGGTCTACAGCGAGGTGGGCAGAGGAACGACGTTCAAGATTTATTTGCCGCGCGTAGCCTCAACTGGCGAAGCCGCTGCTCAAGTCGCAGCGCCCGTCGAATACCGCAAGGTCGAACCCGGCACGGAAACCATCCTGCTGGTCGAAGATGAGGCTAACCTGCGCTACTTGGCCCGCCAGTACCTCGAAAAGCAGGGCTACAAGGTGATCGAGGCGGCCGATGGCGCCGTCGCCATGCAGATTGCAGTGGCGCATGAGGCGGTGATCCACCTGCTGCTCACCGACGTCATTATGCCCGGCATGAACGGGCGGGAGTTAGCTCAGCGTATCTCCGAGATTCGCCCCAACGTGAAAGTGCTCTACATGTCCGGCTACACCGAAAACGTGATCGGACACAACGGTATGCTGGACGCCGGTGTACGCCTGCTCCAGAAGCCCTTTAACCTTCGCGACCTGAAAAGCAAAGTGCGCGAAGTGCTCGATGCAACCCCAACTCCCCCGGAGGTCGCCATGTCCATGCAGTCCACTGAACCGCTCCGCGCCGCGCGGGCAAGAGAAATTCCGCCTACGCGCGCGCAAAGATTCCAACTTCACTTGCCTCTGCGTTATCGCCGTCTGGGCGAGAACGATTGGCACATCGGCACAACTGAGAATATCAGCCGCTCGGGAATGCTCTTCCAGGCCGACGAACTCCTGCAGCCCAGCGCTCAACTGGAAATCAATCTCGTGCTGCCGCAAGAAATTGCCGGACTCTCGGCAACGGAAGTGGTGTGCCGCGGAGAAGTCGTTCGTACGGTTGAGCACACCGGAGAAACCCTGAGTCCCGCGCTCGCCGCTCGGATTCTGCAGTATCACTTCCAGCACGGCCCGCTTCCAAGGGCGTAAACTAAGATCAGGGTTTGTGGGTATTCGTTTGGGGAAAGGCGGCCTGCACAGGCCGCCTTTTGTTCAGTAGCGCCGGCGTCCCGCCGGCTGTCGCGAAGGCAACTTGCCCTCGCGCTCGCGGACGGCTGTACTCTTGGCACTATTCTGACCTGGTTTCGCACTCGTTCCACTTCGCTGTGAGCAGACCCAAGAGATCGGCGACTGACCCACCCTTGATCCCTTGTGTGCACCTCTCCCACTAGGGTGCCCCTCTCCAGCCTCGCTTTTGCGGCGAGAGATACTCCTCCAGTTTTTTTCTTCGTTGTTCTGTAAAATACTCATTTTATTGATGTTACGGCGGTTCAACCGGCGGCATTCCGGGCAAAATCTTGAGCCGGAAGGACTTGCGCGTAAAATATTCTTAAATAAGGAGTTAGCGGTGTATTTTGGTCCGCTGCTCGGCGCTAATTTCGGTAAGGGATTTGCTTTCTTATGGTTATGCTCGGACGGCCGGGCGCTTCGAAGGCAAAATATTGCGGAATAAGGACTTAGGGCGAAGGTATTCCGAAAAAACGTTGCAGCTTGCTTGCCCACGGAATTGAGGAATTTCTCGCGCACGGAACCATTGTTCGCGTTTGTATTTTCTCAGTAAAGGTTGTTCGTCACAGGAATGGCGATTCTTGGCTGTGGAGATCTGTGGAAAAGCGCAGCGAGGGTTTCCCCTTCGTCTTTTGCAAGTGGAGCGATGCTGCCGGGAACATCGGTTTCAAGACGAAGGATATTCAGAGCGTAGGATTGGACATGCCGGATCGGGGGTTCAGCGGCATCCCCTCAGCGGCTGAAGCCGAGGACATTGCTGCTGCTTGGCGGCACGACTGAAGTCGTGCCCTTCCCGGTTCGTGCCCTTCCCGTTCGTTGCGATGTCGGCGAACTTCCCCGCTTCTCGCAAAGGACGCGAGAAACGGGGCACCCTTCTGACTAAGGGATCCCCTTCTGCTTCTCCTCAACCGCTTCGGCGGGTGGCCCGGATGAGGGTGCATTCCCACATTCGAGGGCACCCTCTTCAGTGGCAGTGCGCGGATGGGGCACCCGCCACCTTTCACCCCTCGTCGAGCTTCGCTCGACGGGACAGCCGAAGGCGGCTGTCCCCACATATTCAGAGCGGGCCACAGGTTCACAGGAGACTCCGCCCCATTTTTCTGCGTCGGTGATCCCCTACGGATTTTCTCCAACCGCTTCGCTGAGCTCCCGCTCCCGGAACTTCTGCACTTCCTCCGCCATCGCGTACTTCAGCTCCTCGATCCCTTTGCCGGTCACCGCGGAGATCTCGTACAGCTTCAGCTTATGTTTCTTGCAATAGCGCTTGAGCGCGGCCAGCTTGTCTTTGTTGACGGCATCGATCTTCGACGCCGCCATGATCATGGGCTTCTCATCGAGATGAGCCCCAAAGCTGCCGAGTTCGCCCAGAATCACCTCGACGTCCTTGGCCACATCCCGCCGGCCGCTGGCGTCGGAAACATCGACCAGATGCACCAGCAGACGGGTGCGTTCGATGTGCCGCAGGAACTGTGTGCCCAGTCCAGCGCCCGTATGCGCGCCCTCGATCAGTCCCGGGATATCCGCGACGACAAAACTGACCTCACTTTTCGCGTCGCCCACGGCGACCACTCCCAGGTTGGGTTCGAGCGTGGTGAACGGGTAATCGGCAATCTTGGGCCGGGCCGCGGAAATGCGTGAGATCAGCGTGGACTTGCCCACGTTCGGATAGCCCACCAGCCCCACATCGGCCAGCAGCTTCAGTTCCAGGCGGTAGGTATGTTCCTCGCCCTCGCGTCCCGCCTCGTGCTCGCGCGGAGCCTGGTGGACCGAGGTGGCAAAGCGCGCGTTGCCGCGCCCGCCGCGCCCGCCGCGGGCAATCACGAAGCTCTGGTCAGCCTGGGTAAACTCGAAAACTTTTTCCCCGGTCTCGTCGTCGTACACAATCGTCCCGACCGGAACTTTTAGAACTACGTCACCGCCGTCGCGTCCGGTCTTGTTCGAACCTTCGCCGTGGCGTCCGCGCTCCGCGGTGTGCTCGGGATTGAAACGAAAATGCACCAGCGTATTGTGGCGCTCGCTGGACTCCATGACGATGTCACCGCCCTTACCCCCATCGCCGCCGGACGGCCCACCGCGCGGAACGAACTTCTCCCGCCGAAAGGCCATGCAGCCGTTGCCGCAATCGCCGGCCTTAACCCG
>OCZT010004096.1_pt1 | contig 14788 bp, 19 predicted proteins | sample 1539031 | NCBI WGS metagenome assembly OCZT01 (sample SAMEA3539308, study PRJEB22396) | soil metagenome | biome: tundra; feature: field; material: soil | place: USA | collected 2010-05 | depth 0.15 m
AAGACGGAGAATTTCATAGCCCAAGTGCGGCCGCTTCGGTGATTGGTAGATCGGCAAGAAACGGTCTTACTTCATGGAAATTGGAAACAGGACAAACATATGGAGATTATTGGAATCAAGTTTGGAAAGGATAAAACCATATAAGTCCATTGTGACAAGTTGTGAGTTGACACGATTCCGAATAACGAGTAACAATGCGAACAGAGAGTGATGGCACTCACATGGAAAAGGAACTGGTAAATGTCTCGTCTCAATATTTTTTCCGATTTGGCAACTGAACATGGTTCAGGGTCAATACGTGATCATATTGCAAATTATTTTGGCAAAACGGGCATACCGCCAACTCGCCAAAAAGTTACCAGCTTGCGAACACAAGTTACGACCGAACTGAAACCGGACGGAAAGTTGTATGATCTTGTTGTCAATAGAATAATTCTGCCATCTGATAACAACAGACCAGCAACTTGGTCAAAAGATTTGGTGCCTGTCGCAGACGCACAGCCATTGAACTTGGTTCCAAGCGATGCGGCGGAACAATCCAAACGCCTGATGGCATCAAATGCTGACGTATTGCCAGCAACACGAGAGGCTGTAAAAACTGGAATGGATGCCGCAAGGCACCTTTCAACCCGTGGCGAGGAACAAGTCTTAGAGGGTTATGATCGTTTGGGTTTGGAATTGCGTATGACACAAGAAAAATGCAGCTTGCTCGTCCAATTGAATGCCAGTAAAGACGAAAATGCCAAATTAACACGGGAATTGTTGACACAAAGACTGAAGTGATATTGATTGATTGGGGAGGTCAAATTACCTCCTCAATCAATTTTCAGGAGCGGTATAATGTTTGATGATAAAACATTTGTAAATATATTTGGTATGCTATACAATGAGAACGAACATGAGCGAAACAATGCCGCCTCTCGGTTATATCAACACATGAAAATCAATAACATTCATCCAGGTGACGTAACTTTATCAATTGACAAAAATACTTCAACTAGACTAGATATTTTAGTTGAAATGAAAACACGTCTTGAACAAGCCGAAAATGAACTGGCATATTTTAAACGTCAAGCTGATAAAAATACTGTGCTATGTGCAAAAATCGCAAGAAATTTTCCATATAGGTGGAATGATGTGGCGGAATCAACCAAAAAATATGACTTTGATACGAACCGCAAACTATATAAACATATATCAAAAATATGTGTTGTGCCAATATCAATTGTAAAAAAATGGCACAGCGGAATACAAGAAATTCCAGTTTCACAATTGGCTAAGATTAAGGAATATGTTATCACACCAAGCCTGTCAAAGCCTCTTTTAGTAAAGAAACGACGTGTTATTATAGGACAGACTATGGAATCACGTGCGATGGATATTATACGTGAAAATTTTCCGCCTCCAAATATATTTAAGCAATCTGATATCAGACGCCTTTGTTCGGATTTAACAACAACGGATGGATTACGAGCCTTGGTAAGCAGCTTGAATAGGAAGGGTGATATCAAAACCTTGGAGCGTGACAAATATGCTTTGAACAATTCAAAGCACGATTAAAAGGAAAACCCCATGAAACACACTGAACGAGAGTTGCTTGAGTACGTCGCAAAATTCTTGGAGACAAGAGTAACCCACCAAGCTGAATTTTGGGAAATACGCAACCACATTGAGAGGAGTTTTCCTCTCAATGAAGATGATTTGCGCCCAACGCCATCTGGTTCTCCAGCATGGCATCGGACTCTTCTTAATCTAAAATGTCATAAGACAATCTTGAAGGAGTATCCAATGATTAGAGCTATACCTAACGGGTTTGTGCTAACCGCATGGAAAGTTTAGCTTGCTTTGACAGATTCTTAGTGATACACACATCACAGCATGAAAGAAAATATGATGACAAAAAACATTTTTTTATCTGCAAAAAATGTTGTGGATTGCCTCAAGATAGAGGCAGCCAAAAATATTCACCATAAGGTGAAGATCACACCAGAACTTGCTGAATTTATTCTGGAATTGTGTTCCAATATAGCCAATCGAGAGATTAAACCTGTCAGCCTTCGGAAATATATTTCCGACATGAAAAACGGATTATGGGCAGATACTGATCCGATTTGTATTGGTTCTGATAACTTCATTCAAAACGGACACCATCGCCTTAGAAGCGTTGCGATGTCTGGTGTTTCTGTTGATTTTCGTTTTTCTTTTGACCATCCACCATCGTCGTTTGCGTTTTTTGACCGTGGGGTTGGCATTCGTACACAAACTGATGTGCAAACCATACACCAGTTTCAACAACACGGCACGATTAACCCAAATCTGAAAACACATACCCCAACAATCGTCACTTTAAGACGACTGTGTGGATATTCGTCGCTTTCCACAACAGAAGAAAGCAACGAAATCAATCGACTGTTGGGCGGTCTTGGGCCGTTTATGGATGATTTGATTCTTCGCACCGGTAAACAGAAATTAATGGCTCACGCTGTTCGTGGAGCGCTGGTTTGTCGTCTCCATCAAGTGAAAGACGACAAACAAAGATATGATTTACTCCTTGACCAAGCGGAAGCGTTTGTTGCTAACTTTGGAGCCGATAAAAGCACCGGATTACTGAAAACATATTTGGAAAACATGACCGAGAAACAAGGCCGATCTGGTGAACAAGTCAGAGCAACAGTGGGATGGATTTGTTGGAATGCAAAAGATAGAAATCGTCAAACTCGCCCAAAAATTACGGATGGTATTATGCAAAAAGCAATCAGCGAGATTCGATTGGTGATGGATCAAATTTAAAAGTTTATATTTCTCCCCTTGATATTTCATCATAAGTTATAACCAACATTTCTTTAATGGCACCACGATTGTTGCCTTTTGAATTCAACATTCGTGTAGCATCAACGGGAATTTTCTTATAATCAGCATATAATTTTTCGGTTATATCACTATATGAATTGGATATCATCACATAAACTCCTTTATTGTGTAATGTATCGATGGTTTTTTTTAGTTTTTCGTGATCTTCCATTGAAAAATCATTTTGGCTGTATTTTGTAAATGATAGTTTTTCTGGTAATGGAACATATGGAGGGTCAAAATAAACAAAATCGTTTTCTTGTGCTTTGTCTACGATTGTTTCGAATCCAGCATGACAAATTTCCGTTTTGCTGAGAAGTCTATAGCATTCTATTAGAGTCATATCATCTAATATGTTTGGATTCGGGTTATCTCCAAACGGAACATTGTTATGGCCCTTGCTATTTTCTCGTTGAATACCATTAAAACATGTTTTGTTCAGATATATAAATCTGGCCGCTCTATCAACTTCTGATAAGTTTTGAAAGTCTGAATTTTTGTCTAAATCACGAATTTGATAATAATATTCTGAACAGTTTGCTTTTTTATGAACTTTTAGTTTATCTATGAGTTCAAATATCAATTTTCCGTTTGATACCACTTGATATGTGTTGATGAGTTCTTTATTAATATCAGATATATAAGAACCGGTTCGTCCTAAATTAAAAAACAAAGCACCACCACCAATAAACGGTTCGAAATATCTATTAAATTTTTTCGGAACATATTGTTTAATTGTAGGTAATAGCTGGCGTTTCCCGCCAGCCCACTTGACGAACGGCTTCATCAAAAATCAAATTCTTCAATAATAAATCCTAATTCTTTCATAACTTTTATTGACACGGGTCGCCCCCAAGTATCGTTATTTTGAACATATTTACCTTGTGGTTTTTCTTTATACGTCAAATAATTTTCTTTGAACCATTCTTTCAATTTTATGAAATCAAAAAGATAAACCTTTCCTGTGTCTAAAAAGCCATACCATAAGAATTGTGCTTTCATGTTTTTGAACATCCATCCTGGAAAATTTTTAGATTTGTTGGAATATGTTTCAAAGTAAAAATTACCATATCTATCTTCTTCTTCAAATTTCCATTCATGATATTCGTTTAACGGGATGCACAAACAGTCTCCGCAATTCATGTTTTCTTCTTTGTCAACACATTCTCTCCATTCTGATGAAATTATATTCATCTTCTTCCACCATCTTTCTTTTCCTAATTTTTCAATTTTAGATGCTGCTGTAAAACTATTCATAAAATGAAAATCCAATAAAATATTATATTCTCAGTATATAGGTTTTCGTTACAAAAATCACTAAAAAACGCTTATTTTTTCATATTGCTTCCCCCAATATCATTATGATATATTCATTCTCAATAAAGAGAGAAATATATGACCTACACTGATGCATTTCATGATCGCAAGGGCGATTCATTCCATATCGCAGAGCGAATAAACGGCAAAAGAACCATCAAAAAAATACCAGCCGAATATTCGTTCTATTTCGAACATAGTGCCGGAACCAGAAGATCGATATTCGGTCATCCAGTCAAAAAAATAACAACCAATTCATCACAGAAGTTCCGTTCAGAACTTCGTAACCATGCTTCTGACCGAACATTTGAGACCGACACTAACCCATTATTCCAATATCTTTATGATAACTATCATAACGTAGACGCTCCTGCTTTGAACGTCGGTTTCTTCGACATTGAGGCTGATTGGGATGCCGTGAAAGGTTGGGCACCACCTGATGACCCATTCAATAAAATAACAGCCATAAGCCTCTACAGGAGCCACGATAAGGCTCTTTTGAGTTTCGTCCTAATACCACCAACGGTTGGTTCCGCTGAAGCTGAAGTTATCAGGTCAGAAGTAGATGCTATAGAGAACAAACATTCGTGGTATGAAGATACCAGAAAAACTTTATTGTTTGATGATGAAAAAAAACTACTCTTGGCTTTTTTGGATGCCATAGAAGATGTTGATTTACTTACAAGTTGGAATGGCTCAGCCTATGATATTCCATATACTGTTAATCGAGTAGCACGAGTTATAAGCAAAGAAGCAACAAAAAAGTTCTGCTTATTTGATCAGTTCCCATTTGAAAGAGAATACAAAAATAAATTTGGTAGAACCGTTAAGAGTTATGATTTTACTGGTAGAGTTCATTTGGATTACTTAGAACTGTATGCTAAACATAATCCACAACAAAGATTAAGTTATGCATTAAATTCTATAGGTGAGAGAGAAGTACATGAATCAAAAGTTCAATACGAAGGTTCATTAGATGATTTATATAAGAAAGAATTTAAGAAGTTCATAGAGTACAACCAACAAGACGTAATATTGATGGTAAAAATAGACCAGAAATTAAAATACATTGAACTTCATAATCAAATAGTTCATGCAAATTCTGTAATATTTAAGACTACGATGGGATCGGTTTCTCTAACCGAACAAGCGATTATTAACGAAGTTCATGCAATGGGCATGGTAGTTCCTAACAGAAAGGCAGAACTAGAAACTGATGATAATATAGACGATGAGGACGAAGGACGTTCGCCAGTTGTTGGAGCGTATGTAGCAGAACCGAAAGTTGGTATCCACGACAACATAGGTTGTGCGGATATAAATTCTCTGTATCCATCGGCTATTCGTGCGTTGAATATGTCGCCAGAAACATTGGTAGGTCAAATCCAATTATTAGAAACCACCAAGTATATTGAAGAACGTGCTGCCCATCTTCCAAAAGTTAAGAAAGCAGAAGCATGGGAAGGCGTGTTCGCTATTCTTGAACTAAAACATATGCATGATAAAGATGACGAACTTATCACAATAGATTTCTTTGATTTATTAAACGATACCACCACGACAAAGAATATGACTGGCAAACAACTATACGAATATATTTTTGATATAAAAAACAATGTTTGTATAACTGCGAACGGAACTATATTTCGAACTGATGTCGAAGGTATTATTCCAAAACTGTTGACCAAATGGTATGCAGAAAGAAAAGCTATGCAAGCGAAACAAAAAGAATGGGGAGAACTTATCAACGGCGTAGAAATTGTAGCCGACAAAAATATTGTTGGAATAAAAATATATTGTAAAGAGAACAATCTTCAAATAATAGATAACAAAATAGTGGCAATAAACATAGAAGAGGCAAAACAAAAAGCAGATTTCTGGAATCAAAGACAAAATTCTCGCAAAATAGTTTTGAACGCCTGCTATGGTGTACTTTTGAATTTGGCATTTAGAATGTATGATGAACGCTTGGGTCAATCTACAACATTGAGCGGCAGAACAATCGTAAAGCATATGAATGCCAAAATTAACGAAATCATTACTGGCAAATTCGACCATGATGGTGAAGCAATTCTAGCAGTAGATACTGATAGCTCGTATTTCACCATTGAGACAACTTGGCGCAATAATCCAGATTATGCTGATTTTGATTGGTCAAAAGAAAACATTATCGCTTTATATGATATGATTTCTGATGAGACCAACGAAACGTTTCCTCAATTTATGAAAGATACATTCGGCACATCTTTGGAAAAAGGCAGTATCATTCGTGCTGGTAGAGAATTGGTGGCATCTCGTGGTATTTTCATTAAGAAAAAGAAATACGCATTGCTTATGTTTGATAAAGATGGAAAACGATTGGATAAAGATGGTAAAAAAGGCGAAATGAAAATAATGGGGCTTGATTTGCGACGTGCTGATACCCCTGATTTTATGAAATCGTTTTTAGAAACTTTATTGATGAATTTATTATCTGGTAAAGACAAAGAAGAAATTTATGAAGATATAAAAAAATTTAGAAATGAATTCAAATCTCGCCCAGGATGGGAAAAAGGTTCTCCAAGAAAAATTTCTGATTTGACCAAATATGTCAATCAACAGAAATCAATTGACGCAAAAACATCAACAATTGGTGGCAGGCAAACGATCAAAGCAGACGAAAAAACCAAAGTAAACATGAGCGGTCATGCAAAAGCCAGTTTCAACTGGAATAAATTATGTGATGTAAATCATGACAAGTTTGCTTTGCCGATTACCGATGGCACCAGAATTATTGTTTGTAAGTTGATAAACAATTCAACTGGTATGACTTCTGTTGCTTATCCAATAGATGAACCTCATTTGCCACAATGGTTTAAAGCGTTGCCGTTTGATCACAGTGGGATGGAAGATGTTATTGTTGACAATAAGATAATGAATATCGTTGGAGTATTGGAATGGGATTTGACAGACACGAAGGAAAAAGCTGGAGAAGAATTCTTCTCATAACAAAATATTTAGTTCTCTCATGTTCTGAATATGTTGACCCAGAAACAACATCCAAGTATATTATATAGACTACTTTATTCTATTTTTTAGGAAGATAAATGAAAGAATTATTAATAGACGTAATGAAACAAACTTCTTCATTATTCGAAAATGTTATCGTTACAGGAACCGAAGAATCAACGGTGATTGATGGATGCGATAAGGAAAAAATGTTCTATTTGGTTTGTAATGTAAAGACTCCTATCCCAGAATTTGTAGGAGAATTTGGTCTTGGTTCTTTACAACCGTTGAACGGTTTGTTGAATTTTGCTTCATATAAGACAGATGAAGCAAAGTTTATCATTCATCGTAAAGAACATGAGGGTGCGGAAGAAGTTTCAGAACTTGAATTTCGTGACCGTGATGGTGGTAAAACAAAATTCAAGACCATTAGTCCACGGTTTGTTGGCGATGGTAAGAAAACTTCCATCGGTAAGATACCGTGGGACACAACTATTTCTATGACGAAAGCAAAAGCTTCTGAAATTCAACAGTTAGCTGGTTTATTGACAGATGTTGACAAGTATTTTGGTTTGGTTGTTGAAGACGACAAGCTTTTCCTTACGATTGGTGGAAAGAGCGAAGTAACGCACGCAACCACCATTTTCTTGGCTGATGATGTAACCAGCACTTTGTTGAATGCCAATAAGTTTTATTACAACATGGCAAACTTTCTTGCCGTTATCAAACGGGCAGAAAATTCAGCTTGTAAGATAAGTTTTTGTTCTCGTGGAGTTGTTGGTATCACAGTTGAAACCGATCATGCCGTGTATAACTACTATCTAAGAGGAAACAGCAACTGATTTTTAGAATAATGAGGGCGTAAAAACCCTCATTATCTCTATATATTACTAAATACCGCTGTATATTACAGGAACTATTGAAATGAAGATAAGTTTTCGACTTCTTCCAGCAAGCTGGGGCTTGCGCGGCGACGCATATTTAGAAGCAGAAGCACATTATATTTTATCTGGTGAAGCATTAGATAAACGTTTGATGGAGATTCGTTATAAACTAGAACCCGATGTTCTTGTAAAGAAACTTCTTGATGTAGACTTGAAACATAAAAAAATCAACCAATACGAATACGATACAAAACTTGTTGATTTGAATCACACCGATGAAGATTTAATATACATCAAAAAAATAGATGTTGATCTAAAACATAAAAAAATAACTGCTTACGATGCAGATATAAAACGTATTGAGTTAAATCTTGGTGAAGATGCTCAAAAGTTGGCAGTTTTAGAAATAGATTATAAGCATAAAAAAATCATCAAATCGACTTATGATAAAGAAAAATCAACGATAAAAAACGAACCTTGGGTATCATTCGTTGATTCTGAATTTGATCCAGAGAAAGGATTGGATGGTTTCTATTTTGAATTGGATTGGAACACTCAGTTTATTGAGTTTCTAACAATCAATGGTTTTGTTGGTCATACTGATGAACAAATCGTTGAAGATTGGTTTGGAGAATTGTGTAAGAGCCATGGTAAAGAAAACTGGATGCCACTAAATCGTGGCTCATATCCATATCCAATGGGTTTTGACGAAAACGATCCTATGGGGTTTAATGGAAGTGCGTGATTATTATTAATAAAATTTTTCAATTTCTTGCTCCTTTGGCTCTACTACCAGTCGAAGGAGCATCCAGAATAAAAATGTCAGCAGCTATTGTTAGAAAAAATAAAATCATAACGTTTGGAAAAAACAGTTATAAAAGTCACCCATTTCAGAAAAAATTTGGCAAAAATTCTGATTCTATTTTCTTGCATGCCGAAATTTCTGCCATTGTCCAAGCTTTGAAAATTTTAGATGTAAAAGAACTTGCTACATGCGATCTATATATTTGTCGGATTAAAAAGAATAAATTTAGTCTGGCAAAACCTTGTTTGGGTTGCGCAAGAGCTATAGCCGAATTCAAAATAAAGAACGTGTTTTATACTACTGATGATATAGATATTGGTATCTTATAACTACTCTAATATTTCTCAACTTTGACTATTTTTTGCTGATGGTGTGAGATATTCCCATACATTTTCATCAATATTTCGTTCGTCATTCCAATTATGGTAGAACCCTTTCGGATAAACTGGTTCGGTAGGATCAATCGCCTTAGTAAGTTTATTGTACCAACCTATAAAGTGGATGCTGTCTGGATTGAATACAGCGATCTCTCTATCATAATATGGTGCTTCGGCGCCGCCAGCTACGGCGTCTGCATCACCTTGGCCATTCTTTTGATATTCTCTCAATGATATTAATTTTGTATCTGGAAGAAACTCGAATGCTATCACAGCGCCTTTATCATAAAAACGTGTGCCTATCAGTTTATCAGAGAACGATGTAGACTTACCAAATGTATTTTTAGTAGTGCCTCGTGATCGTACACCATTAGCAATGATGCTACGGGCCTTTGAAACTGTGGTTCCGTGATAAAGCAGCGGCTTTGACTCTGATTCACACAGCGCAATCCAATATTTAAGATGACTAGAACTACCTTCTACAATGTCTATAAACTTTCTCATCGTATATTTATTGAAACATTTCATATCTTAGTATAAGATACTTACATGACAAACTTTGCAGTAGTTGATCTTTCAAGTCTCTTCTTTCGGTCGAGACACGGGTCCGCCATGGACGATATTGAAACCCGAGTCGGACTTGGACTTCATATCATTTTTAGAAGTCTTCGAAAACTCTATCGTGAGTTGAATGTAGATCATATCGTATTCGCAGTGGATTATGGTAGCTGGCGCAGAAAAGTGTATCCAGCATACAAGTCCAAAAGACGCTTGGACAGAACCAAAGCGACAGCGAAAGACCAAGAAGAAAATCAATTGTATTTCGATGCTCTCAATGATTTAGTAAAATATCTTGACGAACACACAAGATGTACAGTTTTGCGTGCGAACGGTATAGAAGGCGATGATTTTGTTGCCGCATGGATAGCGAAACATCCGCAAGACGAACATATCATTGTCTCTGGCGACTCTGATTTCATTCAGCTTATCGCCCCAAATGTAAGAATATATGATGCTATCAATCAACGAATGATTGCTTATGATAAAATCACAGATGCCAACAACAATCGATTAGAGTTTTCTGTCAACAAGAAAGACGGAAAAATAAAAATTGGTAAACCAGATGATGTTTTTGTTCCAGAACAAGATTGGTGGAAGAAAGCATTGTTTATAAAGTTGATACGGGGTGATATTTCAGATTCTGTATTCTCTGCGTTTCCGGGTGTTAGATATGATGGAAAGAAGCACAGTATTTCTGGTGCTTGGGAAGATAAATATCTTCAAGGGTATAGTTGGAACAATTTCATGTTCCAAACATGGAATAAATTGATGGAAGACGGATCAACAAAAGCGGTAAGAGTTATAGATGAATTTCGCATAAATGAATCCATAATAGATTTAACAAAACAACCAGAAGATATAATTATGAAGATGGATACGACAATAGACGAAGCTATTACCAGAATGCCTCCTGCTGGTGTTGGGACATATTTTCTAAAATTTTGCCGAGCACACGATTTGCCTTCGTTGGAAAAAGAAACAGAGCATGTAATATATCTCAATAGTCCATACAAAACGAAAACATTATGAAACTTTTAACAAAAGAAGAATTTGTTTCCAGAGCGAAAAAAAAGCATTGTGATAATTACGATTATTCTTTGGTTGAATACAAACATTCACAAACAAAAGTAAAAATAATTTGTAAAACGCACGGAGTTTTTGAACAAATACCCGACACTCATTTGCAAGGAAATGGTTGCTATAAATGCGGACTAATACAAAATAGCAATCTAAGAAAATCAAATAAAGAAACATTTATATCTAAATCGATAGCAATACATAAAGAAAAATATGAATATTTTTTGTTTGAATATATTAATAGCAAAACCAAAGGGAAAATTATCTGTAAAGAACATGGTGTATTTGAACAAACACCAAATAGTCATTTGCGAGGACATGGTTGTATAAAATGCGGCAATCAATTCGCACCGAAGCCGTCGAAATTAAACAAAGAAATATTTATAACAAAATCAACGGCAATACACGGAGATACTTATGATTATTCTTTGCTTGATTATGTTAATACAAACACAAAAATAAAAATTATCTGTAAAGACCACGGTGTGTTTGAACAATCACCAAATAGTCATTTACAAGGAATCGGCTGTTATAAATGTGGATTAATAAAAATTAGCAATTTTAGAAAATCAAATAAAGAAGAATTCATATCAAAAGCCAAATTAGTCCATGGTAATACGTATGATTATTCTTTATTTGAATACATTGGTGTTCATACTAAAGGGGAAATAGTTTGTAAAAAACACGGAGTTTTTGAACAGCAACCAAACAATCATTTATCTGGAAACGGTTGTCAAAAATGCACTCACAGAATATCTAAACCAGAAATTGCTTGGCTTGATTCATTGAACATTTTAATACGAAATTATTCAATAAAAACAATAAATAGAAGAAAAATTAACGTAGATGGTTATGATCCATTAACAAATACTGTTTATCAATTTCATGGAGATTATTGGCATGGAAATCCAAATGTATTCAATTTAGATGACATCAATCCGACAAGCAAAGTGAACTATAGAGAATTATACGAAAAAACATTAGAAAATAACAAATCTATAATAGATTCTGGTTATAAATTAATAACCATCTGGGAAAACGATTTTTATAATTTAGGAAACAATCAATCATGAGCATAACATTAGAGACTCAAGCAGCTATTGAAAAATTTAATATGACAGTAAAACGAGCAATTCAATCAAGATCAAAAGACGTTAGGTTAGATTTAACAGATGCTACCATACTAATGGGAGAACTATCTAATGTCATGTCCCGTTTGGCTGTATTAGAAAATGCTTCAGCGACACAAACTGTTGCGGATGGTCATCATTTGGATGGCGGAAAGTTCTAAATTATTTATTTGATGGATTTTTAAAATGATAGAAGAAAATGATAAGTTTGGAGTTGTTCTTATATTGCCGGAAGTTTCCTTCTCGGCAGAACTGAGTCGCATAAGTATCTCAGAAATAATGAAAGATATTGACGATAAATTAACTGAGCAAGGTGCGCCAGAGGAGTCGGAAACAAGATGCGCCATGGTAATGGATAATGCTCTGATGATATCTAGTATGATAGCTCATCAAGAAGTAGAACATGGTTCTGGGGTTGCCGACGTTGCTTACAGTTTTGTATACGCTTTTGCCAAAAGTGCAGGATTTGAAAAAATAGATGATATTCGTGGATTGACTGGAAGTTTCGTTAGAGACAAACCAATATTGAATCCATGTCTAGGCGAAATAGATTTTCAAACTCAAGCAACATTTTTGACAAGAAAAATGGTGGAACATGAGGAACGTGAAGATGAAATTTGGGACTATGATATCAGTGAGTCACCCGTTCTTCATTGAAAATACCTAAATAGATGTAATGAAAAAATTTATAAAATTAAAATGGACAAAATGGATAATCGCAATACTTTCAATCTTTATGGTTTGGTTTGCTGTTAAATATACCGTAATTTATTACAAAGAAAAACTCGTTCCATTAACAGAAGTTGCTGCGCCGTTTATTCATAATGGCGATGGAAAACCGTTGGTAACGGTACATATTGGTGGTCAATATTATGTTAGATTAGATCAGATGTTAGAAAAGCCTGTTCTATGTGAAGTAACTGTAATCTATTATTTTTATCAATCGTCAATTATAGATGGTGTTGTCCATCGTATCATATGGTATCCATATCCTAGCTATTTAACAAGATCGTTTGATATTGGTCATATAATTGATGATAGATTTATTGTTATTCCTTTTTATCTTAAAGCCGGTGAATATAAATTAGAAAGACAAGCTGACTATACTTGTGACGGCATAATGATTCGTAAAGATGCTTCTTTTTCTGTAACGATAATAAAATGAAAATATTTACTCTCTTTCTTGTTTTAATAATGGTTGTTGGTTGTGCTACTGTTCCACCAAACGCAACATTGCCAATGGAAAAAACAAAAAAAACACTTCACCATAAAACATGGTCGGATAAGGATACTACCAAATCTCCTAAATCTTCATCATCAGATGAAGAAAACTTCAAACATAACTATGTTCATACCGGCTATATGTGATATTATATATATAAATAAGATTATAAATTATTAGGAAATATAACATGATAATAGATCAAATTAAAAACTTGTTGGGAACAACCAATACTCTGACCGATCAACAAATTGATGGTGCGATATTTTTCGCATCTGATCGTTATATGAGATTTCGTCCATATACTCCTGCGGATTGGGGAACCAATCAACGTGCAAAATCGTGGATCAATGAATATGCATTAGCATATTGTCGTTTTATGATTGAATCGTTTTCTACAAACGCAGTTCTTTTGCCATATGTATATTCTCAATTGGCAGCATTGGAAGACGAATTAGCAAAATATGTTTGAAAAAAGGGCCGAAAGGCCCTTTTTTATTTTGAGACGTATCTCTTTTTTGAGAAACATATTACCAAATTTTAATGTAAAATCCTGTTGCCAGATTTTGGAATACGGTTATGGTGTGGTTCCAGACGGTTGGTGTTCTGACTTCCTCGGAACAAGACCTGTCTCAGGAGAACACAAATGGAACGGTTTGATCCGGCGTACGAGTTTATCTTTCAGGAAGAAGCTGGCGGCGAAAAAACCGTGCCAGTTTTGGCAAACGGTATTGATGGTGCGGATATGCTGCAAAATGCGGATACCGCATTTCTGTTGCAACAGCATCTCGCCATCAATCTTTCTGATGTAAAATCATTTTGGAAAGATGGTTATCTTTTGATCAAAATGTGGATTACCGGCGATTATCGTAATATGATCCCCACCACAGCAACTGTTGCCGGTGGTGAAGTTCGCACAACCGATTATCCATGGACTCGTGATGGTTTTTCTCAATTTCTTCATGATCACGGGTCGGTTATCAGTCCAGATGAAGTTGGTCGCCGCTGTAAGGTATTTCGTGCCTATAACAAATATACCACCACAACCATTCGTTTGGTTGAAAAGGCTGGTGTGAATAAAGCATTTTTGGCGGTTCCGTATATCAAGGATAGCGTCGTCAATGATGTTCTTGAAGTTTGTGTTGCAACGCCATATCACAATCTTCGTAAAACTTTGGATACAAACTATTCCAGAGACGGAAAGAAAACTCGCAATACCAAGACGGCAGACGAATTGGCACGAGACAACGAAACCCGTGCAGTGAAAACCATTTCGGAAAACCATCGGGGGATGATTGGGCGTGGTGATTCCGCAATCTTTATTCCTCGCAAATACCGCCAAACGGCGAAGGAAGAGCGTTACGCCATGGAAGTATTTGACATGGTTATGCATAAGACTGGCGTCAATGATCGAGATGCTTTCTTCATGAACGTTGTGGTGTCTCTGCTTGCAAAGACGTATCTTAATGATGCTGATTTGCGATCTATCGATCAGCGCCTTGCTGCTCAACAGGCGGGCGATGATGCACAACGTTTTCGTGAAGCGGCTTGAATAGGAGAGGCAGGGGCGAAAGCCC
>OCZT010004097.1_pt1 | contig 14786 bp, 6 predicted proteins | sample 1539031 | NCBI WGS metagenome assembly OCZT01 (sample SAMEA3539308, study PRJEB22396) | soil metagenome | biome: tundra; feature: field; material: soil | place: USA | collected 2010-05 | depth 0.15 m
TCACCGAGGCCCGGCTCGGCGGAGCGCCCATGACCCGCAAGATTGCCCGCAAGGTGGTGCAGTATTTTAATGAATTGGGCGTGGTTTCACCGGAGGTGGGCAGACTCTCCAAGCGCGAACAGGAAACCCTCGCCTTGCTGGCCGAAGGATTCCGCTACAAGGAGATTGCCGGGAAACTGGACATTAGCTACAATACCGTCCGCGAATATGTCCACAGCATTTACCAGAAGCTCCACGTCACCTCCCGTGCCGAAGCGTTGCTCAAATACCAGCGCCACCCGGACGCAGCGAGCCCTGCTTCAACGTCCCCGTAACGCTGCCGCTCGTGCCTCTGCTTTTTCTCGCCTGGGCCATTGGGATCCTCGACATTCAACCCCCGACTGCACGTGCGACTGAAATCGGTTCCGCCCATCCCTACGAATGTGGGGATTGCCGACCCTTTCGATTCTATGTCATATTACCACCCGTAAGGCTTTATTAGCTAATACAACAGATTAACGCCGACCAAACATCCAACAAAACCCCACCCGGTAATCACACCCATCAAACTAAACCATTAATACTCGTGTTATGAAGAAACTCACTCCAAATCCATTCCGATTCATCCCAGCCGTCTTGTGCCTCTTGTACACGCTCCTGGCCAACAATGCCACCGCCGCGTCAACACCCTATTATTTCCACATCGATGGCACAGCCACGGCCTACGGCATAAATGCGAATGACAATGTCTCTTGGGATGGCGTCTCCTGGACCACCGTTGCAACCGGCGCTCCAACAACCGACTATGCCGGGGCGGCGACTGCCAGTGGAGCCGACGGGGTTTTCGCGAGGTTCAACAGCACCACCACACCCTATACAGTCACCTGCAACAACTCCGAGGCCATGGCTGGATTGTTCGGCGGTGCTGGGCATGTTTTCATCGCTGCCTCGGGCGGCGGCAATTTGAGCATAATTCCCAGTGCCAGTCTCACTGCCGGATTGCCCACCCAAGGGTTTTTCTCTGGAGGTGGAACTGTCACCATAAATGCCCCTATTATCGGCACTGGTGGAGTGCAAATACCAACTGGCGGCGGCACTATTGAGCTCTTTGGCAATAACACGTATAGCGGCGGCACGTCAATCAGCTCCAGCGCCACGTTGACTGATTTCAACAACGACAACTCCTTCGGCACCGGGCCCATATGCCTGAACAGCTCGATTGGGAGTTTTGCCAATGTCCTAAGTATGGGAGGCTCATCGGGAAGCCCGCTCACGATCACTCTGGCCAACAGTTGGACCAATATCTTAGGCGGTTTCGTCAATTTCGCTTCCGCCGCCTTCACCCCTGTGGTCTGTACTGGGCCCATGGATATGAAGACCTTTGCCATGAACATCCGCAACAATGGTGACACCACCGCCCCACTCACCCTCAACGGGATAATCAAGGGCAGCGGAAATTTGAGCTTCAGCGCCAATAACAACGGCAAGATCACTCTGGGTGGCGCGAACACCTACAGCGGCAGAACACTGATCGTCGGGGGAAGCAATATAGCTGGCGTCGGCATGACGGTGAGCGTGAGCTCCATCAACAGGGTCTCCGGGGGCAGCTCTAGCAGCAGCTTGGGCGCGCCCGCGGCCGGTAACGGCACCATCGGCATCAGCAGCACCAGCTTTACTTCCACCTTGATCTACACTGGCGTCGGCGAAACCACCGACCGCGCCATTGATCTTGCCGGCACGACGGGCGGGGCAAAGATACAAGCCGACGGCTCAGGGCCCGTAACTTTTAGCAGCAACTTTACCGCCACCGGCGCCGGTTCCAAGACCCTGACCCTGCAAGGCTCCAATACCGGACTCAACACCGTTGGCGGGACCATCGTGGACAACAGCGGCGTCAATAAAACCTCTCTCGTTAAGGCCCAGGCGGGCACGTGGGTCCTCGCCGGTGCGAATACCTACTCAGGCGGCACAACCATCAGCGGCGGCACGCTTGCGATCGGCTCAGGCTCGATCGTCGGCAACGTCACCAACAATGCGGGCGTGCTCGAGCTCGACAGTCTCACGGCTCTGGGCAGCGGTGCTATTGTTGCCCTGGCCAGCTCGCCTGCCAATGGTGCGGTGTATCTGAATTTCACCGGCACACAGCCGATTAACTTCCTTTATTTTGGCACGACTGCCCAAGCTGCGGGCACATACGGTTCAACCACCTCCGGCGCCGATCACCAGAGTGCAATTTTCACCGGCAACGGCAAGTTGAGTGTGAATGGCGCGCCTTTCATTATCACCCAACCGAAGTCGCAGGCGGTCTGGCCGGATGCGTCAGTTACCTTTAGTGTGGTGGCCCTCGGCTCTCCCACCTATCAGTGGAAGCACAATGGCGGCAACGTCGGGGCGAACTCGTCGAGCTACACGATCAACCCGGTGGAAGCTGGCGATGCGGGCACTTACACTTGTTTCCTCCAGAATGGCTCCGGCAACGCCACCACCGCCGATGCCGTGTTGACCGTGCTGTCAACCAATGCCTACACCCAACTCGTTCGTGGGGACAGCCCGATTTCCTACTGGCGCCTCGACGAGACCAGCGGAACGGTTGCTTACGATGCCGTGGGCGGCAACAACGGCACCTACAACAATGTCTTCCTCAACCAGACCCCCGGCTATTCGACGATTGACTCCGACCCTTGCATCGGCCTGTGGGCGTCCCCCAGCGGCAGCTACGTCTCGGTGGCCAACTACCAGGCGTTTAACTTCTTTACGAGCCTCACACCCACGTTCACCCTCGAAAGCTGGGCCTACTTCACCAACGTCACGGGTGTGCAGCGCATGTTCTCGACCGACCAAAACGTGCAGCCGCTCGGCTACATGTTCGGCATCAACAACGCGAACCAGTTAGTCTTCACGACCTCTGGTTATCAAGACTACTTCATGCCTCCGACCGGTTCTCTCGCCAGCCCGCTGCAGGTCAACGTGTGGTATCACCTCGTCGTCGGCTGCGACGGCTCGACGCTTCACTTCTATGTCAACGGCCAACCCGTCGGCTCGAGGAGCTTGGACGCATCCCCCAGAGGCGGCACTAACGGAGTGCCAATGTGCCTGGGAGCTAACGGCAATTTCGCCGGCAATTACGAGCCGCTTAAGGGCCGCCTGGATGAATGCGCCATCTACAGCAGCTTCCTTGGCGATGCGGAGATTCTGGCCCACTACAATGCCACCTTGCCAAACGCGCCCGTCGCGCAGACGCCCGTCGCCGACCAACCCACCAATTACGTGAGCCTCACGACCATATTCACAGAGAATGCCATCGGCACGGATCTCCACTATCAGTGGACCAAGGTCGGGTCGGGAACGGTTGGCGGCGACAGCAGCACGCTCACCCTGTCGGGCTTGGCGTTGAGCGACGCCGGCAGCTACCAAGTCGTCGTCAGTAACGGCGGCGGAAGCACCAACCCGCCAGCAGCGACCCTCACGGTGTTGTCCATTCCGACCACCCCCCAGCAGGTCGGCCTGACCAACTCCCTGGTCCTGCATCTGCCGTTTGACAGCGACTACAAGGACATCTCGGGCCACAAGAACGACGGCACCAATGTCAATGCGACCACGCTGCCCGCGGATAGCCCCGTCATCGGGAGCGGCAACTTGCACTTCTCCTCGGACACGACCCCCAGCTACAACTATGTGACGCTGGGCAAGCCGTCGGACCTGCAGTTCGGCAGCAGTGTGGACTTCACAGTGGCCTTTTGGGTCCGCCAAGCCTTCTCGGATATCGGCACCAACTTGCCGTTCTTCGCCAGCACGGTTGGCTCGATCGGCCCCACCCTTGGGTTCTGCTTTGCCCCAGGATCGACCAGTCTCGGCAGCCCAAATGGCGGCTGGGCTTGGGAAATCTACGATGGGGCCCATCAGGACTTCGCCACGGGCGACCCGGGTTCCATCAGCGACGGCAATTGGCACCACTTGGCCTTTGTCTTTGACCGGACCGCCAATGCCACAACCTATCTGGATGGGCAGCAGGTGGACTCGCGATCCGATGCTTACCTCGCCGCCAGCATTGATAGCGGCACCAATATCAACATCGGCCAGGACGCGACCGGCACCTTCGTGGTTCCGGCCGCCACGCAAGCGGACCTGGACGACCTGGGCGTCTGGCGGCGAGCGCTAACGCAATTGGAAGTCAGCGGCATGTATCTGGCCGGCAAAGACAACACCCCTGGCGTGAGCTTCGCCCCGGTGATAACGGCAGTTACGCCAACGCCGACGACGATCAGCAACATTCTCGGCACCACCCTGACCTATGGTGGCGGCGCCGGCTCGCAGTTCGTCCTGCTCAGCAACAACATCGTCAGTGCCCCGCTGAGCACCTGGACACGCGTGGCCACGAACTTGAGCACCCCGGGATCATTCACCATTCCAGCGGTGGGCTCGTCGTCCACGACGTTCTATCGCGTCCAAAGCCAATAACGCGCGCTGGAGCCGGGTTCTTTGAAGAACCCATCCTCTGACCGGAGGCATCCGCGAAAGCGCGGATGCCTCCGCTAGTTCCGGTGAAACAATATCTACGAAGCCTCTAAATACGACCCTGTTTGGGGTACAATTGCAGTGAAAATGCGCGGCGTGCAGCAGTATCTTATGAATCCATCTATCTCGACCAGACTTGAACACCGCTCCACCCCGCGCCCAATAGTCCGCGCGTTCACGCTCATCGAGCTGCTGGTCGTCATCGCGATCATCGCCATTCTGGCGGCGCTGCTGCTGCCCGCCTTGGCTAAAGCCAGGGCCAAAGCCGAAGGTATCTACTGCCTTAACAATCTCAAGCAGTTGGCGCTGGCGTTCAATATGTATAACGCGGACAATCAAAAGCTGCCCTATAACCCCGGTCATTATACATACGACTGGGGTAACTGGTGTGACGGCGTGCTGGACTGGCAATCGGGGATTGGAGCAGGGAGTCTGGGCGAAACGGTGCCGCCCAACATCAACACCAACTACCTTAAGAACTCGGCGCTGGGAGCTTACAATGCGAAGAACACGGGCGTTTATAAATGTCCGGCGGACAGGATTGCGAGCAACATCGGGCCGCGCGTGCGCAGCATCTCCATGAACGGTTTTGTCGGCGGACTGGCGGAGGGCCCGAATCCTCCACCCGATGGAGTCTATGGCTACACCGGATACAGGATGTTCCTCAAGGAGAGCGAGTTCATACGGCCCGGGCCAGCCATGACCTGGGTGTTTATGGATGAACATCCGGACAGCATTAATGACTGGCTGTTTGGTCTGCACATGCCGCCCGCCACCCTCTGGCCGAGCGCCGCGAGCTGGGATGATATGCCGGCATCGTATCATAATGGCGCCTGTGGCTTCTCTTTCGCCGATGGCCACGGCGAAATCCATAAATGGCTGGATCAGAATACCAAACCGCCGATCCTGCGACAGCAAGGTTCTGCCAGCGCGGGACTGACTTCCGTTCACGACAGCCCGTGGATTGTCTCGCGCACGACCGCCCCGAACTGATTAGAGCGGGTGCTGGCTCAGTTTCTTCTCCTGTTCACTCGCGCGGGGGGTTCACCCCCTCGTCCCATCATCTCGTCTGTGGGAGAATGGCGCGCGGGGGTTTTCCATTTCATGTTCTTGCAGCCCAGGCTCAAGCCGCGCTTGTTCAATCAGGGCGCAAATCAGGTTTTGCGTAACCGTTCTTCTCAGCGCTCTTGCCCAGCATTCGGCCTTGGCGGTGTCCGGTGTGGGTTGAGCCCTCGGCTCCCAAGATGGCTCCCCAAAGCCGAATCTCTCCCCGCTCAGCCATCGCCATCCTCCCGGGCCCTCCCAACGATATGGGTCAATGCCCATTATTCTTCGCCCGTGGAGTTCTAATTGGCGCGGTTCGCCGGTGGGCTAGGGCGAACCTCTCACCCTCTGGGCCGTCCTAGCACTTTGCGCCGCCTTCGCGCCACTTGCACCGGCATTGCACCGGCATTGCACCGGCATTGCACCGGTATTGCACCGGTATTACTACCCCCTCCCCCCACCCCCACCCCTGTTGTCGGTTTACCTTACACTTTCAAGGCAGCATTAGCCGATCAACGCCCTCAACAACGGCACTGGCCTCGCCATCGCCAAGCCGGCTTCCGCCGGTCCTTCCCTCGCCTTCTTCCTCCCTCGCCGGTTCCGTGAGGCACCCGTCGCTCAGGCTTCGCTGGGTGTGTGGCAAGTTGGCGCTTCCGTTGTCGGCAGCGGATGGATTCACGGCCCCCCCGGCTGTTTCAGGCTCGCCAGTTCGCAAGTTTTGGACCCCTACCTTCTACCTCTCTGCCCGATGGAGATTGGTCACGAAAGGCTTGGCGAGCTTTATCTTAGTCCGATTAGGGCACCTTTGGTTGCAGAGTGAGTGGGCTGATGTCAGTGAGGATAGAACAACTTCCGCCCTCAGGAAGCAACGGCTGCGGCTCCCTGGCGTCCGGATTGCGCCAAATCGTTGTTGGAGCGCCAAATCCGTATCCCCGGTTTAGCCAGCCTTGGCGGGTAGTGAAGAATGGAGTTTCTGGCCCAATTTCAAAGCCAATCATGCACCTCAGCCGCATCGTACCTCCCTCTTTCAAAAGCTGACATGCGCCTTACCGCTGCCGCCCTTAATCTCTATCCCAACGGCCAGAGTTTCAGCGGCAATTATGCGCTGCGCTTCGACATGTGCCTGATCGAGAATAGCACGAGCGGCCAGACCGAGTATGCCTTCTTCGGCATCAATCACTCCGGCACCAAGACCAACTGGTTCCGCAGCAGCGCTACGGGCTTTACCGGGGTGGACCCAGTCGGCTGGAGCTTCGACGGCCTCTTCTACGATGTGGAATCGGATGGGGCCGACCTCGGCGAATACGTCGGCTACAGCTCGCCCATCACGGCAGGCCATAATCCGACCCCGATCACGGCGGGAGTAACGGCGGAGACGTTGGCGCCGGTATTTAAGGCGCCGCCCTGGACCCGGGCCGGCACAGCCGCCAACCTGTACGGCTCGACGACCGCGACTTGGGCCGACGTGGAACTCAGGCAGGTCAATGGCGTGATCTACTGGTCCATCAACCACTCGTTGGTCTTCGCCTACACCAACACCACCAGCTACACGAGCGGCAACATCATGCTGGGTTATGAGGATGGTTTTGACTCCATTGGCAGCAGCGGCGGCGCCGTCATCTACGCCAACGCCCGCGTGATCAACCTGGCGAGCCCGGTCATCTCCGGCGTCTCCGGCAACAGCATCAATTACTCGGGCGGGGTAGGCTCGCAGTTTGTTCTCCTGAAGACCACGGACCTGACCCAACCCAAGAGCACCTGGACCCGCGTGCACACCAACAACACCCCCAGCGGGTCGTTCACCATCCCGATGGGTTCGGAGGCGCGCGCGCGTTCTATACCATCAAGAGCGAATAGCCCCCCGCTTCGACAGGAGAATCTGATTCACAGGGCCGGGTCGAAAGGCCCGGTCTGATTCTGACTACGCCGCCCGTGAATCACCGACCCCCCGGAACGCTCTTTATTCCCAGTGCGCGAGTGAGGTTGTTGCGGGCTTGGGCGTAATCCGGTTTCAGGCGGAGGGCTTCCTGGAATTGGCCGATCGCCTCGTCGATTTGGCCGTTCTCGGCGAGGGCCATGCCGAGGTAGTTATGGGAGAAGGCGGCATCGGGTTTCAGGCGGACGGCTTCCTGGAATTGGAGAATGGCCTCGCTGAGTTGCCGTCTCTTGGCGAACGCGTTGCCGAGGTTGTTGTGCGCGTCAACGTAATCGGGTTTCAGGCGGATGGTTTCCTGGAACTGCCGGATCGCCTCGTCAATCTGGCCTTGCTTGGCGAGTTCGATGCCGAGGTTGTTGTGGGCTTTGGCGTAATCGGGTTTCAGGCGGATGGCTTCCTGGAATTGGCGGATCGCCTCGCCGGCTTGGCCTTTTCTGACCAGGGCGAGGCCGAGGTTGTAGCGAGCCTCGGCCTGATCCGGCTTCAGGCGGAGGGCTTCCTGGAATTGGCGGATGGCCTCGTCAATTTGGCCTTTCTGATCGAGCGCGTTGCCGAGGTTGTTGCGGGCGAGGCAATTGTTTTCCGTGACCTCGAGCGCATGCCGGAACAGGGTTTCACTGTCCTTCCAATACTCGAGTTGTCGCCACGTCAACGCCATGCATAGGACGATTGCCGCTGCCCCCCCCACCAATAACCCAATCACAGCGGGCCGCCAGCGTCTGGCCACTTCATACGCGCCCCAGGCTGCGAGGATCAGCACCCCCAGCGAGGGAATGTAAGCATATCGATCCGCCATCGCGAATCCGCCGACTTGAACGAGTCCGATGGCGGGCACCAGCGTCCCGCAATACCACAGCCAACCCATCAGCGAGAATGGGAACCGCCGCCGCTGCGCAAAAAGCAGCCCCGAAATGCCCAGGATCAACCCGCCCGCCAGCAACACCTTCGCCAGCGGCCAGTGCACGGGGTGCGGATAGAAAACCGCCAGATTCGTTGGCCAGAACAGCTTCCCCAGATAGCGGCAGTACGAAATCAGGGCGTTGCCGCTGCGCGCGACGAGTGGCAGCGTTTCGCCGGCCGATAAGGCGCCTCCGTGCTTCGACATCACGAAGGTCACGACGCTCGCCGCCGCCGCGAGGGCGACGAACGGGATCTTCTCCCTCACCAATCGCCACGCGCAGCCGGGTTTGAACCGCTCCAGGGGCCAGTAATCCAGCAGCAACATAACGAACGGCCATGTGACCAGCATCGGCTTGCTCAGCAGGCCCAGCAGATAAAAGACAAATGCGAGCCAGTAACTGCCGGAGGTGAGAGCCGAACGTGGGGAACGGAAACCTCCCCGGTCCTGCTCCCTCTCTTTTTCAATCCGTCCCCGCGCCCAACGGGCGTAAAACAGCAGCGCAAGAAACCCAAAACAGGTGCTCAACACGTCCTTCCGCTCCGCCACCCATGCGACCGATTCCACATGCAACGGGTGGCACCCAAATAGCGCCGCCACCAACAGGCTGCGCCTAGTCGTACCGGTCAGGCTGCGCAGCAACAGAAAGACCAGAACGGTGTTGACTGCGTGCAGCAGCACGCTGGTCAGATGATGTCCCCAGGGCTGCAAACCAAAAAGTTGGCAGTCCACCATGTGGGACAGCAGCGTTAACGGATGCCAATAACCAAAACCGACCTCAGGCTTGAAGAAAGCCCACTGTAGGCTTTCCAAGGTCAAACCGCTGGTTACCTGAGCGTTCTCCAACACATACACATTATCATCGAAGTTGATGAAGTCATGGCCCGTCGCCGGCCAGTACAGGGCAATCGTCACCAGCGCTAGCAATACGGCCATTATCCACACCGGAAAACGCGGCCGAGCCATCCCCGGGGCTGATGCCCTGGCCGGTGCGGGTTTGGATTGGGTCACGGGTTTGCGCATAGGACCCCCCAATTCCTGTCGTAAAATGGGTGCCCGGCATCGTAGTCGGTGGCGGACCTCGCCCGTCCCGTCACTTTGCTCAGGGGATCCACGCGTCGTTCGCCCTTGCCGCCGATCCTGGTTTCCATTCTGTATCTGTAACGCAATTTGCCCGTAAGCTGCGAGCAGATTTTCCAGCCCGGGCCGCTTTCTCATGTAACTGATGGAACCCATTTAACTCATTTAACCTTTGCTTGAGGCTGCGGCCTTGCCGCACTGCGCCCATCCGTGGTTCCCTTTTGCCTGATTTCCCTTGCCGTCCCTGCCTCCCAAAGCCCGCAAAAGTTTCTTCATTTTCCTCTTGCAGCCTCACATGAATATGCGATACTCGCTTTACAACTCGACGAAAGTTACATGGACACAGTTCGCGATTATCCTTTCCCTAGTTATCGTAAGTAACAACAAAACTCCTATGAAAATAATGAACACACCCCTCATTCGACCAACCCTTCTCGGTTTGGTATTGGCCCTGGCAGTCACCGCACTGTCCAGTTTCGTCGCCCAAGCGCACCCTTATGCCTCCGGCATCACCAACACCGGCGGAACCATCTCTTTCATCTTGAATGAAACCGCTGATACAGTCGGCGTTTACTTCCCTGACAACAATTCCACCAACTTCCTGGGGGCTAATCTAACCAAGGGCGTACATAGCTTCACGCTGGGGCCAGGCACGAACCATTACGTTATCACGGCGGCTAAGGTTGGTTCCGGCTCCGTATCGCAGATCAGCGTTGACACCAATCGTTTTCTCAACTTCTGGGGGCCGCGCGGTGTGGCCGTCAACCGGAGCCCCAAGACGGGCAATTTTGGCCGCATTTATGTGGTCAATGCCAGCCCCGGGACCCAGCCCCTCGGCGGCCTCTACGCCACCAACGGCACTCGCGTTGTTACGCGTGGCATTTACGCGGCAAATGCCGACGGAACTGACGCGGTGGGCCAGGGCGACACCGCCAAGACCTGTGGCATGAGCTTCGCTACCAGCACTACTTATTCGCCATTCCGGTGCAGCGTGGGGCCTGATGATATGCTTTATGTCGGGGACGCCTGTGGCTATTACGTCGGCGGCACCATCTCGCGCACGAACGGTGTGTATATGGTCCAGCCAAACCTTTCCTCCGGCGTTAATCTCTTTCCCATCGATGGCAGCGTCCCCGAGGTGTGCGGCGGCGTGGAGGGACAGGCGGTGGTCGGTTCCTACGCGGCTGGGACCTTGGGTGTGTATGTCTGCTCGTGGGACCTTAACGACACAGGCTCGCCGACCTCGTATGGGTATCAGACAATCTGGCTTTACACCAACTTCACCACGCTGCCCTTCACCGGCACCCCGTCAGTAGTCGGGTATGCCGGGAACGGTTCGATCATGGGGGTTTCGGCGAATATGACGATTGGCCCGGACGGAAAAGTCTTCGGCTGCGAGCCTCGTGGGACGCCCGCCGCCGGCAACGCGCCGATCCATGTATTCGGCACCGATGGCACCCTCCTGTGGAACTCATGGGACAACTGGGTTCCGGCTGGCGGGGATCCTTACACCTCCTGTCGCGGCATTACGATCTCCAGCGACGGGACGATGATGGTTTGTTCGGTGGGCAACACCGGCAATTTCTCCATCACGCAGCTGACCAACGGCATCCCCGACCCGGGAACCTATACTTTGGTGAGCACCGGGTTTGGGGGAACTTCTTACGGTGTTGAGATGGATGCTGCCAACAACGTTTATATCACGAGCAGTGGCCTGGCGTTGTGCCGGATCTATTCGCTGGGTTTCACCACCGCCGCCATCACGAGCAACGACGCCACCACGACCAATGGCACCTTCCAGTTGATCACCCCGGGCACCACCGTCAGCGTGACCGCCACCGTGCCGGTGACCTCTGAAGACACCACCCAGCCTCCGGGCCAATTCAATATCTCCCGCGGGGGAAGCACCTCCACCGCATTGCGGGTGCCTTTCACCTTGACCGGCACGGCCACGAACGGCGTTCAATACACCAACCTGACGCTTTCAGCCATCATCCCGGCTGGTCAGTCCAGTGTCAATGTCTTCGTCAAGGCCATTCCCAGCCCCATCGCCGGCCCCACCAGAACCGTGATTATGAGCCTGCTGGGCGGGTCCAGCTACTCGGTCGTCGCGCCCTCCAGCGCCACGGTGTACATCGTGGATACGAACCATCCCGCCGTTCACGTTGCGGTCCATGACGCCCAGTTCTACGAGCGGACCAATGACTATGCCAGGTTCACCCTCACCCGCTGGGGCGACACGAATGCTGCGCTGTCGCAGGTCAATGTCACGTATGGCGGCACGGCCTCACAGACCAGTCCACCGCAGTTCTACGGTTGGGCCAGCACCAATTTCAATCCGGGCGACATCACTCAGAATGTGTATGTCTTCCCCATCCACGACGGCCTGGTGACCGGTCCCTTGACTGTGACCGCGACCGTCGGCGCCGCCAACGACGGCAGCTATGACGTCGGCGCACCCGCCACCAGCGGGGCGGTGACCCGGGTGGACGCGGATGATCCTCCGGAAACAGTGCTCTGGTCGGATAACCTCCAGACCGACACCTCGGCCAATTGGACACAACTCTATGCGGCGGCCCCCGACCCTACCGTTGATGACACAGTGACGTGGGCGTACGATTACACCGCCGTTCTGGCCCCGCCCGCGCCGCATTCGGGGGCTGACACGCATGGGCTCTACATGACGGTGAACAAAGGCGACGCCATCGCGGCATCCGCCGCCCTCAACTTCTATCCCAACGGCCAAAGCTTCAGCGGCAACTACGCGCTGCGCTTTGACATGTTCCTCATCGAGAATGACACGGTCAGCACGACCGAATATAACCTGTTCGGCATCAATCATTCCGGCACCATGACCAATTGGTACCGCAACAGCACCACCACGTTTAACGGGGTGGGCGCGACCGGCTGGAACTTCGACGGCCTCTTCTACTCCGTCGAGTCGGATGGCGCTGGCTTGGGCGATTACGTCGGCTACAGCTCGCCCACGACGGCGGGCAATAACCCGACCCCGATCACTGCGGGAGTGAACGCCTCCACCCTCACCGGCATATTCAAGGCGCCGCCCTGGACGCCGGGCGCCAGCGGCGGCGGCGCAGCCGCCAATGTGTACGGCTCAGTGACTCCGATCTGGGCCGACGTAGAGCTTAAACAGGTCAACGGTGTGATCTACTGGTCGATCAACCACACGCTGATCTTCGCCTACACCAACACCACCGCCTACAAGAGCGGCAACATCATGCTGGGCTATGAGGATGGATACGACTCGATTGGCAGCAGCGGCGGCGCGGTGATCTACGCCAACGCCCGCGTGATCAGCCTGGCGAGGCCCCATATCACGAGCATCGTGGATCCTGTCGCCGGTATGACGATCGTCTTTCAGGCGAACGCGGGCGACGTGCCGGCGCAGTTCACGCTCCAGAAGTCGTCCCCGCTGGCTGCGGGCCCGTATGCCGATGTCGCCTCCACCATCACCTCGCTGGGCGGGGGCGCCTTCCAGGCCGTGAAGGCCAAGGACGCCAGCCCGGCGTTCTACCGGATCCGGAGAATCGAATGAGACCGCACCCGGTCGATGATTGACCTCATCGAGGCATCCGCCCAAAGCGGATGCCTCGTTTGGTTGAGGATAAAACATGAACGGGGAACTTGACCGCCACCCCGCTGAACACAGATATTACCCTTAGTTCGTATTATGTGTTATAATGTATCATGAACCGCTCTGTATCGGACGAACTTGATCCGCGCTCCACTCTGCGCGGCTTCACGCTCATCGAGTTATTGGTCGTCATCGCAATCATCGCGATTCTGGCCGCCCTGCTGCTGCCCGCCTTGGCGAAAGCCAAAGCCAAAGCGGAGGGTATCTATTGTCTCAACAATCTTAAGCAGCAGTCGCTCGCGTTCAACCTCTATAATAGTGACAACGCGAAACTGCCGCCGAATCCGGGTGGGTTGAGCCCCACCACCAACAGTTGGTGCACCGGTTGGTTGACTTGGGGCACGGCGGATGCGAATACCAACACGAGCTATCTCCTCAACGCCGCATTAGGACCTTACAACTCGAAGAGCCTTGGGGTTTACAAATGTCCGGCTGACCGGATTCCCGCCGCTAATGGCCCACGGGTTCGCAGCATCTCCATGAACGGATTCGTCGGTGGAACCACCGAGAAGGACGTCTATGGCTATACCACCTATCGGATGTTTCTCAAAGAGACTGAGTTCGTCAGACCCGGCCCCGCCATGACCTGGGTCTTCGTCGATGAACACCCGGATAGTATCAATGACGAACTGTTCGGCATGCACATGCCGCCTTCCACCCTCTGGCCAAGCGCCGCCTCTTGGGACGATACCCCGGCCTCATATCACAACGGCGCTTGCGGCTTCAGCTTCGCCGACGGCCATGGCGAAATCCACAAATGGCTCGATGTGAATACGAAGGCGCCGATTCGACAAACAAGCCCTTCGTCCGCGACGGGCTTGACCTCGCCTAAAGACAACGCTTGGATGGTCGCCCGGACCACTGCACCGTGATCTCGCAGGTGTTGCCTGAGGCTGGGACTGCGGACTTGGTCTCCCACCGCGTAGTGCTCACGAGGCTTGAGACTTTGCCAAATTGTGATCACTTTCGCACCAGCACCAGAGCGTTGGCCATATTACGTTCCACTCCCTTCTCGGAAGGATGGTTGGCCACATTCCCGTTCAGCCAGAGCGTGGTAGAGCCGCCGCCGTCCAGGTTGAGCGCCTCTTTGCAGCCCAGTTCCAGCATGATGTCCGCCAACTCCGCAAAGCCGACTCCAATCGACAACTCCTTCTTCCGCCCATCCACCACTACAAGATAGAAGTCACGGTCGTTCCAACCAATGGCCGTGCGCGGATTGCGCGGCCCGCCGGGTGGCCGTTGCACCGACTTTCCCCGGGTTACCAGGACCGGACCGCCACCGATAGCCGTCTGGACTCCCTCGAGGTTGGGATTAAGCCCCGTCACAATTCGCAGGCGGGTGCCGGTTTCAACCGGAGAAATCTGCGAGACCAGTTTCGGCCCAACGGCCAAGATCATTAAGCCGGGCTTAAGGGACGCGTTGCCATTGGGATGCATTTCCCGCACACGGGCCGAGTAAGTTTGGTTTGCTTGCAAGGGCAGCCAAGGTCTCGGGCCATCGGGTTCCAGTATCAGGTCCAATCCATTGGTCGTTCGTGTGGAAGGGCCAAGAATCGGGGTCAGCAGAGCGGCGCCATCGGGCGGGCGGAGTTCGTTCAGCCTGACCGGCGTTTCCTTTCCATTTGGCCAGAGCACCCGGCACTCCGAGCGGACGATGCCCATTCGCGGCAGTCCGGCAG
>OCZT010004098.1_pt1 | contig 14780 bp, 12 predicted proteins | sample 1539031 | NCBI WGS metagenome assembly OCZT01 (sample SAMEA3539308, study PRJEB22396) | soil metagenome | biome: tundra; feature: field; material: soil | place: USA | collected 2010-05 | depth 0.15 m
CGGTTTCGGTGTTCAGATGTCGACAGGAGCCATAATCTGACATGGCCTCTATAGATTTTTTATAGCATCTGTGTCACCATAATTCAAGAGGTTGCTGCAGATTTTGATGGAAGGTGATCCCCGATGCCCGTGACCAAAGTTGAGCCCGACCCAAGCCGTGGTGTGTACGCCATTTCCGTGGCCGCAGAACTGGTGGGTATGGGGTCCCAGACGCTGCGCCTTTATGAGCGTCGGGGCCTGCTTGAGCCGGCTCGCTCCGACGGGGGCACCCGTCGCTACAGCAGCGAAGACCTGGAGCGGCTGCGTCGCATCGCTCATCTGGTTGCAACGGGCGTGAACCTGGCCGGCGTTGCCATGGTCCTCGACCTGCAGGACACGAACGACCAGCTACAGGCAGATCTGGACAAACGGGAGACGAGGAACAGGTGAGTCGGCCATCGACCACGGCGGGGCTGGCCAACGGCAGACCGCCCTGGCCACCCTTGGGTGACGGCATACGACGTCGCCGGTGCAGTTGGCCTGAGCAGAGGGCGGCCATCTGATGCGGAAGCCCACCTGGGTCTGCCCCCAGCCGGACCCCCGGCCCTGACGAGAGCACCACCAAACCCTTCTCACCCCTGAGGAACCACCCGCTGCCCTGTCTCCACCGCCACATTGTTCGTCGAACCAGGCGCCGACTTCAAGGCCCTCCGGCCGCTACGCGCTCGGGCTCCGCCCATGCCTTGACCCCGACGCCCATCTCGACATGTGCGCCGCTATCGAAAACCGCCCCAAACCCGAGGTCACCAAGGCCTTGACACCGCCCCGTTCCTTGCGGGATGACCGGCGGTGCTGGTCGCCGGATACAGTGGTGGACACCGTTCCGAGTGCTTGCACCCGTTGTTCTTCGACCATGCACGGGAGGTTGGTGGCGTCGTCGTGTGCAGCACGCTCTAGGATCCGTGACGAACGGACCAAAGGGTGACGATCTGTGAAAACCACGCTTAAGGATGACGATGACTCAGAAGAATGCCGACCCGGCCCAGGTACTTGCCGCAGCGATGATTGATGCCACCGAAGCTCATGGTGGGTTGCATGACGCACTCACGGACAACCCACAAGAGGTCGCAGGGGCCCTGATCGCCGCTATTCGTGCCAACACCCAGTCCGGTGCTGAGCTGCGCACTGCGCTGGGGGTTGAACTAACCGGACCTACCCGTATGGGCAAGAACCTCAAAGCCGCGATGGACGCTTACACCCGGTCGTAGCTCTGAGCTGGTAGCCCGGCTACTAGGCACGACGACGATCGAGCCCCGATGGCCTTTGGGCGTTCGGGTCAGGCAGTGGTGGGGGACAAGGCCGCCAGCAGCTCGCACTCGCGCGACGTGGAAAGGCCGGCCGGCCGTGTCCAGGCCCTGTTCGCGTTCCCAGGCGATCAGGTCGGTAAGCATGCCTTCACGTGGACGGTGATGCAGACCGACCTCTGCGGCTCCCGGCCGGCTGGACTATCCCTGCCAGCCCGACTCGATCAGCCACATTGGCAAAGAGTCCGGCCCCAGGTCCTCGGCCACGCACCGCCCTAGCAGCCACCCGCTGGAAGCCGCGACGACCGGGCCCTGATGTCTGCCCACCATGGGTGACAACCCGATCCAGCGGGCAAAGTTGACATCCTGGCGGCGATGAATGGCCGGGATTCCCACCGTGCCACTGCCGCGGCTCCTCCGCGGGTTCTGGCCTCACGGGCAGCCGCTGGGACAAGTCCCGCTCTGATGCCGCCTCCACGACACGCTATAGACTTGGCTACATTTTTCGGTCGCTCAACACCCATACGTGCAGGTCAACATGGAAAACCCCACTCAGAGCAATGCCTGCTCGCAGGCGACTTTGGCTTCGCCGTACTGCTCGCTGTCGACTTGGTCACGATCGGTCGACGGAAGCACCCGGGCGCTTTCGTCGTCACCTTCGTGACGTGTGAGGCGTAGGCGCTGCCGGATGACACACAGGTCCAATGCCTGGCCAGCTGGCGCAGGGCGGCGAGTGCGCCGGATGAGAAAGGTCAGCCCAGAGATAAGGGATCGTCACGACCCCGCTTGAACCAGACTGCCTGTGCAGGTGCTCACAGCAGATCGAGACGGGCAGGAGCATCGCCGCCTGAGTTGGAGCCAGATCTACAGCACCTGGCTCTTCACGGGGTCGGCTTGGTCTGCCCCGTCCCCGTCTGGGTCGGCTTTGGGGGGCTCATCTGTCAGGCCTGGCCCAGACCCACGAAGTGATATCGCGTGGGTGACGATCTATCCCTCGATCGTTCGGAGATGACCTGAGGTACACGGGACTATCGGCCCTGTCGTCTCGGGCCCGGCAGGGAAAACGTGGAAGACGGCGATAGATCAACCACGGCTGGGGGCAGGAATGACGGGCAACGATATAACGCGCGACGACAGGCACCTCGAGGTCGACGCGATGGTCAGCGCAGCAGCCGGTGCGGCACGGGCGTTCCGCGAGTTCGACCAGAAGCAGGTCGACCGCATCGTTGACGCGATGGTCAAGGCCGGTGTGCGAGCGGCCGTCGAGCTGGCGAAGCTGGCCATCGAAGAAACCGGCTTCGGCGTCTTCGAGGACAAGGTAGCCAAGAACTACATCGCGACGGAGTTCCTCGCTGACTACCTGCGGGACAAGACGTCCGTGGGGGTGGTCGACGAGGACGCCGAGCGCAACATCGTGCATGTCGCCGAGCCGATCGGCGTGGTGCTGGCGATCACGCCGGTCACCAACCCCACGTCCACCGTGCTTTACAAGGCGATCGTGGCTGCGAAGACCCGCAATGCCATGATATTCCGACCCTCGCCGTACGCGGTGCGCTGCTGCGAGCGCAGCGTAGAGATCCTCCGCGAGGCTGCAGAGGAGGCGGGTATGCCCCCCGGGGCCCTGCAGGTCATCCCAGACACGGCCCACGAGGTGACCCACTACCTTTTCAAGCACCCTGACGTCGACTTCATCTGGGTCACCGGTGGGCAGAAGATCGTCGCCCTGGCCAACGCGTCCGGCAAACCTGGTCTGAGCGTCGGACCGGGCAACGCCCCGATCTACATCCACAAGACGGCCGACGTGCAGGGGGCGGTGGTCGATATCCTGATCTCCAAGACCTTCGACGCCTCCGTGATCTGCCCGGCCGAGCAGACCTGCATTGTCGACGACGAGGTCTATGACCAGATGCTGGCAGAGTTCGAACGGATGGGCGCACACGTGCTGACGGGCGAGCAGACGGATGCCCTGGCCAATTTTGCCTTCGGACACGGCGACAAGGTCAACATGGCGGCCCTGGGGCAGCCGGCCGCTGAGCTCGCGGCACGGGCCGGGTTCTCGGTTCCCCCGACGACGAAGATTCTGCTGGCCCCGCTGCCGGCCGACCTGGACCAGCTCGGTCAGCACCCGCTGGTCCAGGAGAAGCTGATGCCGGTGCTCGGCCTGGTCCGCGCACGCAATTCACAGCACGGCATCGACGCCGCCGTCCTGGTAACTGAGCACGGCGGACTAGGCCACACCGCTGCGATCTACGCGAACGACGAAGTCGTGGTCGCCGCGTATGGACGAGCCGTACGCACCGGCAGGATCTTAGTCAACGCGCCAACGGCCGTCGGAGCTCTCGGCGGGTTCTACAACAATCTGACGCCGACGTTCTCCCTCGGTTGCGGCACCTGGGGCGGCTCGTCGACCACCGAGAACGTCAACTATAAGGAGCTGCTCAACATCAAGACGATCTCGCACCGGCGGACCCCTCCCCAGTGGTTCCGGGTCCCGGCCAACATCTTCTTCAACGCGGGGGCGCTGGAGAACCTGCGTGACATCGAGTGCCGGTCAGTCGTGGTGGTCACCGACGGCCCGAACGAGGAGCGTGGAGTCGTCGACCAGGTGCGAAGCAAGCTGCGCACCAGCCGCGTCCAGGTTTTCAGTGAGGTGCACCCAGAGCCCGATGAAGCGACGATCCGCCGGGGGGTCGCGGTGCTCGAGCGCGCCCAACCGGATCTGGTCGTTGCCCTCGGCGGAGGCTCGGTCATCGACGCGGCCAAGGCGATGCGGCTGTTCTACGAGCACCCGGAAAAGAACTTGGAGGACCTCACCCTGCCGTTCCTGGACCCCCGAAAGCGGGTAGCCGAATACCCGCGCGACCCCCACACGGTCCAGCTGGTGGCAGTGCCCACGACATCGGGGACCGGCTCGGAGGTCTCACCCGCCGCGGTGATAACGGTCGGAGATCGCAAGGAGACGCTGGTCGACTACTGCCTGGTCCCAGACGTTGCGATCGTCGACCCGCTGCTGACCTTGTCGATGCCGCCGTCCGTCACCGTCGACAGCGGCATCGACGCATTGACTCATGCCCTTGAGGCGGCCGTCTCGGTCTTTGCCTCCCCATACACCGACGCCTTCTGTGTGCAGTCCGCCCATCTCATCTTCGACGCACTACCGAAGGTGTACGACGACCCGGGGAATCTCCCAGCCCGGACCGACATGGCCAACGCGGCGACGCTGGCCGGGCAAGCGTTCGCAAACGCGTTCGTCGGCACGAACCACGCGCTCGCTCATGCGGTCGGCGCCAAATTCGGGATCGCCCATGGAAGGGCCAATGGGGTGTTCTTACCGCACGTGCTGCGCTACAACGCCGCGCTGCCCAGCAAGTTCATGCCGGCGCCCGGCTACTCGGCATATATCGCCCCGGACAAGTACGCACAGCTGGGCCGGATTGTCTTCGGCGGACGCGAGCCACAAGAGAGCCGGCGGCGACTGTTCCAGGGTGTGGCCGAACTGCTTGACCGGCTACACATGCCGCGGTCGCTGAAGGCGGCCGGCGTCGCCGAGGACGAGTTTCTCCAAGCCCTGCCAGATCTGGCGATGAACGCTTTCCAGGACCTGAGCAACCGCACGAACCCGCGGATGCCGCTGGTCAGCGAGATCACTGAACTGCTGAAACTGGGCTACTACGGAAGTGATGACCAGCCCGGCTGACGCCTTCCAGAGTTCGATGACTGACCTCTTGCGTGTGCTCAGGGGTGGGGAAGCGGGGCCCGACCAGGTCTGAAGGCGGGCCCAACGTCCCTGTTGGGGCGAATGTGCTCTGCGGATCCTGACGAAGGTCCGCCCGTCTCAACCAACCGGTCCAAGGCACACGGGAGGCCGCCACCTGAGTGCCAACCACGTCCTTGCACTGCACCTAGGTCGCCAGACAAGTGGTCGTGAAAGGCAAGTACGGCCTCTGGGTCACCGCAACCGGGCCGGACGCCGTGACCTGCACGCTTGCAGTCTGCTCGTCCATGTCCTTGCCAGGGCCGGGGTGCCCAGCACATCAACGTAGTCCGCGTTCGCCCCGGCACAGCCCGCTCTTCCCACGGGGGGGTTCCTTCCAGCGAGTGAATCCCTACCACGCCACCTGCGCTGCGGCTCACGCCGCTGGTGCTGCGCCAATCCATCGCGGTGCTGCCGGCTACTCGACCAAGCCCGACCGTGATGAAGACGGCATCGCCTGCGAAGCAGGCTTACCCGACCTGTCAGCTTTGAGAAAGGGCGCTTCTGTGGTTCTGCTGATGCTGGTCGAGCTGGTCCAGTGAGAGGCTGGGGTTCTCAGTTCTTGGCTACCGGTTAGGGAGGTGGCTCGGGTGTCATCACGCAGATCCGACGTCGTCCGTCAGATGCGCGCGGCGTGGTTCCGGCGCGGACGCAGGCCGGGACTACGTACGGCGAAGACGACACTTGCCGCTGTCTTGTCCTTCGCTGTGGCCCAGCAGCTGTTGACCAGCCCGCAGCCGGTACTGGCTCCCCTGACAGCACTGCTCGTCGTGCAGCTGACGATGTACGAGACACTGGCGAGCGGTTTGCAGAGGGTCGCCAGTGTCGTGACCGGGGTGCTGATTGCGGTCGGTTTCGCCACCTGGGTCGGGCTGACCTGGTGGAGTCTTGGTCTCGTCGTCGCTGCGTCGCTGGTCATCGGCCGCCTGTTGCACCTTGGCGACCATCTGCTCGAGGTCCCGATCTCGGCCATGCTCGTGCTAGCTGTGGGCGGCGCGGAGGGCCCGGCTCTGGACCGGGTCTACGAGACGCTGATCGGAGCTGCCGTCGGTGTCGCCGTCAACCTGGTGATCGCGGCTCCGCTGTACGTGCAACCGGCAAGTGACGCGATCACGGAGCTGGCCGAAAGGATGGCGGCCTTCCTCAGGCAACTCGCCGAACAGCTTGGTGCGGGGTGGTCACGCGAGTCGGCCGACCGAATGTTGAACGAGGCCCGGCGCCTCGGCGACGAGGTCGACCACGCCGAACGGACCCTGGCCCGCGCCCAAGACAGCGCAAGGTTTAACCCGCGCGTTGCCCAGGCCCGCGAGGCGTTACCGCGGCTGCGCACGGGGCTGACCGGGCTTGAGGTCACCTACGTCACCATCCGCAACCTGTGCCGTTCCCTGCTCGACAGGACCTACTTCGTGCCCAGCGAAGAAGCGGAGACTGTTTACGACGCACAGGTTCGCAGTGTGCTTGCCCAGGTGCTCCAGGCTGCGGCAGATGCCGTTGGGCACGTGTCGGTGGTGACATCGGGCGCCGAAGCCCAGGACGCCGCACGAAGGGAAGTTGACCAACGGCTCTTGGAGTTGCACAGTCACCGCGACCGGCTTGCCGAGCTCCTGCACGAGGAGTCGAGGGCGGACCGGGCGGTCTGGCAACAGCACGGAGCCCTGCTCGCCGACTTTGACCGGATGCGGATCGAGATAGAGGCGGCAGTGCGCCCACCCGAGCAGGTTTGGCGACCACCACCGGTGATCGAGAGTCAACGCCGAGCGTTGCGGCAGATCATTGCATCCGCCCGCCAGAGCGCCGAGCGCCGGCGGCGTCGCTCCTGACCCAGCTGACAACTCGGCCCCGCTAGATACTGCGACTCGGGCTGGAGCTGTGCACCAGTGTTGTCGGCCGTGTCGAGTTGTCGGTGGGCGCATTCTCAGATGACGGCCCCAAAAGATGTTCTCCATAGTGCTCTCTCTAACGTCCGGTATCTGAGCCGCAAGCTCCTGCTCTAGTCACGTCTGCAGAGTGCCGCAATTAGGCAAGCCCGCCGATCCCTTCCGTCGCGAGGCCACCGATGGTCAACCCCTGGTCCCTGCCCGTGTCCACATCGGACCTCCCCGACGGATCCCTGCTGCCCCGTCTTCCGACTGATCGCCATTGGTCTTGCCCGCAACAGGCAGGGGCGAAAGTGCCACACGTTTCCGCTGGTCTTGGTCCTCACCCACTGGTTGCGAAATCATGACGCGGGAGTCCGCCCGGCCGTTACCCCAGTCTCTGACGCTTTCTCTAGCCTTGCAGCAGGCCAATACGGTATATCCGTCTTATGACGCCCTTTTCCGTGGCGGCTGCAGCCACCTTGGACACGCAGACCAATAGCACCGTCGATAAGCTTCCGGGCATTACCGGTCCCGTGGTGCTGTGGTGCTGTGGTGCATCCTGGGCCTGATTGCTGCGGGTGGAATCATCATCCTCTTCGGCAGGGCGGGACTCGTCCGCGGTTACTGGTTCAAGAATCCGGATGGGGCACCTGGCGGGAGTGGGCAGAACAGCTCAAGCAATGACGACGAGAACACATCGGTCGTCCGGAGCCGGGTCGCAATCGTGCTCGTGGGCGGGCTGCTCATTCTCGCTGCAGCATCTTTCGGCCTGGCCGATGAAACCCTTCGCAGCACGATCATCGGCGGTGTCGTTTCGGCATCTAGCGCAGCCGTTGCCTTCTACTTCGCCGGCAAGGCAGCCAACGAGGCACGCCGTGATCTCATCAAGGCACAAACCGGCAGTCGGGTAGAGGTACCACAACTGCGGGGCAAGACCATTGAGGAGGCAAGGAACGAGGCCAGTGCACGGGGTCTCTTCCTTGCATTTGAGGCTGGTGTCTCCTTCGCCGACGCGGATACGGTTGCCTCGACAAGCCCGGAGGCCGGTGCCAGGGTCCAGAGCGGGGCGTACGTTCTCGTCCGCAAGTAGCCTCCCAATCCTGATTCGCATTCCTGAGGATCTGACGTGGTGGCGGCCGCACACGTGCACCTGAGACCAAGGAGGAGCAGCTGGACCTGACATCGTCGACATCCCGGCACCCGACCCAGCGGGTGCCGGCCGGCACCCGCCGCCAGCTGCACGGCATCGGCGAGTGTCTGATGGCTGGACCCCAACGACGCGCTGGCGGCCGGCTCACGCTGAGGGTGACCCCTGGCGGCTTTGCCACGACCGGCGGGCCGGCTCTGCGGCTGGACGGCACCGATCTCGTGGTCCAGGAGAGCAGGAGGGTGGCTCTTCACGGGACGTTTGCGCAGATTGCCGATGCGCTGGGGGTCGACTTCGGGGCACCGCGGATGAGTATCCCGACGGCAGTGAGGCGAGCTCGGACGACGATGTCGCCCTTGACGTTGCGCCGGCTCGGCTCATCCAGGACTGGTACCTCCTGACGGATGCGTCCCTTCGCGTGATAGCACCTCGGGAGACGCCCATCCTTTGGCCGGAGCACTTTGAGGTGGCCATCCTTCTGGACAACACCTCATACGGTGCCTCGCCAGGTGATGGCTTCCATGCCATGCCGTATGCCTACGTAAGCACTCGTGAACACGGCGACTCAGACTTCTGGAACGCGCCGTTCGGGGCGTTCCAGAAGTCTGAGCAGATGAAGAACGTCGACGATCTCGTGAGCTTCTGGCGGGCTGCCCAAGGCTTGCTCAAAGCTCACGGCTAGCTGCCCATCCCTTCCTATCCACTTCCACCCCAAGTTCCTGGCCAAGTCCACGATGGCCCGCAAGAGTGCCGACGCCGCGATGGGCGCAGCGAAGGCTGAGCCGACGAACGTGGCACCGCGCAAGGCCGAACGGGGGTGCTGGTGCCGCCCGCTTACACATGAATGACGTGTTCCCGGTGCCGTGCTCCCGCAGACGACGCTCGCGACTTCGCCGCAGCCGTCCTGTTCGACGACGGGCACAGTGAGGCGCCCGTCCCGACCGCGGGCGAGGCCGTGACCAACGCCGACACCGCCGCCGCTTTGCCACCGAACTCAGCCACGACGTGCCTTACGTCGACTGTCAGCGGAGGTCTCTCGGGACAAGCTTCTGGGGTTCAGCCTTCCCGTCGGCCAGGTCGAGGACCTGCTCGCACCGGGTGCGGTCTTCCGTACCGGTTACGCCTCAACGGTTACGCCCACCGTCCAGGACGTACTCCCCCGCCCGCCCGCTGGATGGCGATGTTCGTCCACGACCACAGGTTTCTCTTCACCGATCCGGCGTGGCCTTCTGACGCGGAACGCTTTGGGGTCGCAAACACGAGACGGCGGGGAGCAGTAAAGCTGCTCCCCGCCGCAGGTCGTGTTCTGTCAGTTCCTGCTGGGCTGTCCGGTGCTGGGGTCCAGGAAGAGCTTGTCGCCGGCGCCGCTCTCACCTGTCGCTGAGCCGGAGAAGGCGAACAGGTTGTTCAGGCTCCCGGCTTTCTGGTCGAAGGAAGAGTTGCCGATCCGGCCGGTCTTCCAGTTGTCCTCGATGAAGCGCAGGATCGAGGACTGGTCTGTCGTGGTGTGGTCGACGAAGTTGGCCTTCGCGTACGGGGAGACCACGACCAGGGGCAGGCGCGGACCGTATCCGCACCGGTCCTGGTAGCCGCCCGCGATACGGCTGGCGTTGGTGCCGCAGGTGCTCGTGCTGGTCAGGGCGTCGTGCGCGGGGTCATTGGACTGGTTGACGATCGGAGCCATCTGGTGGTCGTACCAGCCATCGCTGTCGTCATAGGAGATCACCACTGCGGTGTCCTTCCAGTCCGGGGTCTTCTGCAGCCGGTTGATCGTCTCGACAAGGAAACGCTGCTCGTCCAGCGGGCTGGAGTACCCGGCGTGCCCGTCCTGATTGGCAGGGGCTTTGAGGAAGCTGACCGCAGGCATCGACTTTGCGTCCACCGCCGACCAGAAGTCAGTCAGGTCGTACTGGTGGTTGGCCGGCCCTGCGTGACCGATCTCAGATACCGATGCGGGCGGCGTGTGCTGCAGGTTCGCGGTGCTCGCGTAGTACTGGAACGGCTCGTGGTGAGGGATGTAGTCCTTGCTGCTTACCCCGCCGACGTTGGCGTGCGTGGCCGCGCAGTTGGCGAAGCCGCCCTGGAACCAGCCCCACGTCGTGCCCTTGGCGTTGAGCAGGTCACCGACGTTCTTGTTGCTCGCGTCGGTGGATGTGGTGGTGTCGCGGGTGTCGCATGTGTCACCGGTGGGCTGCGGGTCCCCGATAACGGTCGCGTTCGCCGTCACTGCCGGGCTGGTCGGGGCGAAGCCGTGGGTCTGGCCGGCCACAAGGTTGAGCGCTCCCGGGGTGGAGGGCCCGAAGGTCGTGTTATAAGAGTTGTCGCTCATGGCGAAGTGCTGGGCGTAGTTCCACAGGCCGGTGACGGTGTTGCCGTCGTAGTAGCCCATGACCAGGCCCGGGCCCTTGCCGTAGTCCGTACACGTGCCCGCGCCGCGGCCGACAGTCTCGACGAACTTGTCCATCAGACCCGAGTCGGCGGCCTTCTGCTCATCTGTATAAGTGTGGTCCTGGTCGCACGTCACTGCCTGGTCGGGCCCAAGCCGGAAGGGTTGCACGGAGTTCGGGTTGTTCGGTGCCAGTAGTGCCGTGTTCAGCCCGTTGACTGAGGGCGTGCCAGCGGCCGCGGTGAAGCGCGGCTCGCCGGGGGCGTTCGTCGCGCTTGGGTAAGTCGCGAAGTAGTGGTCGAACGAGACGTTCTCCTGAAAGATCACGACCAGGTGCTTGATCGGGGTCGACGTGCTTGCCTCGGAATGGCCACTGCTTGCCAACGCGGGAACCGCTGCGCCCGCGACCGCCAGCAAGGCACCCACCGTTGCTATTGCTCCAAAGCGGCTTTTGAACCTGTGCGTGTTGTGTCTGTACACGTGGACACTCCTCACTTCCGTCTGGGACGGCAGGCGCCGTCGCCTACCCGGTGACAGTCTTGAGATTCATTAGGACCCAAGGGGCTGTCCCGGCGGGCTAGCAGCCGAATTCTTGGTGAACTGCTGGGGTGTGTGCGTTACCAGCAGTCGTGCACGTGCTGACGGATCTGCGTGTCGTAGATATTGCGCAGAGCCTCCAGCACCTCGGCCGACAGCGGCTCCAGCTCAGCGGCGGCGGCGTTGCCCCTGACCTGAGACGCGTTACGAGCACCGGGGATGACGGTGCTGACGCCGGGCTGGTCGAGGATCCAGTGAAGCGCCAACTGAGCAGTAGTCGTCTCCTCGGCGCAGGCGGACACGCTGCGCGCCGCGCGAACCCCGACCTCGAACGGCACACCGCTGAACGTCTCCCCGACGTCGAAGGCTTCGCCGTGACGGTTGTAGGTGCGGTGGTCCCCCGGCGAGAAAGTAGTGGACTCGTCGTACTTACCCGACAGAAGCCCGCTGGCCAGGGGCACACGAGATGCCGACACCGGCTTCGACCGCGGCCGGCAGGACCCGCTCCAGGGGTTTGCGCCGGAACACGTTCAGGATGAGCTGGACCGTGGCCACGTGGGGGCGGGCGATGGCAGTCAGCGCCTCTTCACAGGTCTCCACCGAAACGCCGTAGGCAGCGATGCGCTGCTCGGCCACCAGGGTGTCAAGGGCATCGAACACGCGGTCATCAGAGAACACTGAGGTCGGCGGACAGTGAAGCTGAACGAGGTCGAGCACCTCGACGCCAAGGTTCGCCCTGCTGCGGTCTGTCCAGTCCCGGAAGGCCTGGACAGTGAATGCTTCAGGAACCTGCGGGTTGGCCCGCCGACCCATCTTCGTGGCCACCGTGAGAGCGGCGTCGGGCCGCTGGGCCAGGAGCCGCCCGATGAGCACCTCGCTGCGGCCGTCACCGTAGACGTCCGCGGTATCCAGGAACGTCACCCCGGCGTCGACAGCCGCGTGCAGCACGCCCATCGCGTCCGCGTCGTCGACCTGCCCCCAGTCACCACCGAGCTGCCAGGCCAGCTCCCCAGACCGACGATGGATACCTGACGACCCGTCCTGCCCAGCTCACGTGTGCGCACACATGCGAGGGTACTGACCTGGGGCCCACCACGGCGGACCCCGGCATGCACGGTCGCCCGTAAGTGACTGAACGGCTGGGCGTTAGCATCGCGGACATGCCCAAGATCGCCACCGCTGACACCGTCGCCCGCGAAGAGCTCCTCGAGTTCCTGCGTCCCCGGCACAAAGGGATCTACGTGACCACGCGCAGCGACGGGAGACCCCAGCTTTCCCCGGTGAGCTGTGGTGTGGACCCGCAGGGCCGCATAGTGGTGTCGACATACCCGCAACGGGCGAAGACGAGCAATACCCGACGCGACCCCGAGGTGAGCATCTGCGTGCTCTCCGACGACTTCGGCGGGCCCTGGGTGCAGGTGTACGGCACGGCCGAGGTGCTCGACATGCCCGATGCCGGCGAGCCGTTCGTCGACTACTTCCGTTCCATCGCCGGCGAACATCCGGACTGGGACGAGTTCAAACAGGCCATGGCCGACCAGGGCAAGTCGCTGATCCGGATCACGCCCACGAGCTGGGGCCCGGTGGCTACCGGTGGCTTCCCGCCCGAGGTTGCCGAGCGCATGAGCTGAAGACTGCCGTTCACCGTCCCAGCTGGAGTCAGCCGGTCCGAAGCCACCTTCAGGCTCCTGCGAGTACGGCTATTCAGTCTGCTTTGTGGACCCATTAAGGCCGGGCAGTGCCCACTACTGCCCGGCCTTGGTTTTGGAGGGAGCGTGGGCGAATGACATGTGGCTCAGTGGCGATTGGCGATGATGTTGCGCTCGCCTGGCTCGTCAACTGTCTGTGATCTATTCACGGAGACGGTCAGTTTGCCAGCAAACCCGCCCGTCACCGATGGCCCGTCGTCTAGCCAGTCCCCCGGCGCGGGGGCGCGTTGCCCTATCCGCTTCTGCTCTTGAAGCACCTGTCGGGCCTGGGTGGCCGAAGGGGAAAATAAGTCTTCCATTACGGCGAACGCCGTAGAGCCCGACCCTTTGCCCTGGCGAATCCATCCCCGCTCCTCAGCCGCAGTCAGAGCAAGGCCGACACTTACGGCAAACGGTAGAACCGCAATAAGCAGGACAACTCCGACGATGGTCATCATCGCGATCTCGAACCCCGTTGCCCACCCAGCATTGGCCGATCGTCTCACGGCTCGTTAGGTGGCGCAGCCAGGGCGCCATCGGATGGACCCATTACGTCAGGCGCAAATGACACAACCGGCCGGGAAGTTCAGCACGGCGACGCGCCGGGCCGTCGGGTAGTTGGGTAGAGCCACCGACGCCACGGTCAGCAGATCAGGTTCAGCGGCGCAGCGTGGGACCGACACTCCCTTGTCGGGACGAACGCGTCCCTCAGATGACTACTCCCCATCGCCGCCGGCCGGCCTGACCCGCGGGTAGCATTCGATCACCAGCCACCCCCGGTCGACGGCCACCAAGTGTGCACGCTCAGGACTGGCAGTCAGCTCAGGTCCAGGACGTAGGACTCCCCTTCGCGGCGCAAACCCAGCCGGTCGTAGTACGGCGCGACCATCCCCGGCGGCGTGACCACTTTATGGAAGCCGCAATCGCGGAACAGCCCGCTGCGCCGGAAGACGAACTCCCCCGGCGAGAAGTCGCGGAACCGCGGTGTCACGTAGTCCAGCTCGACCTGCGCCACCCCGTCGCCGACATCACGGACCAGCACGACACCAACGGTCTCATCACCGCGTTGTACGAGATATGCCGCTTGGCCGGGCGTCAGGGGGCTCCAGACGAACCCCGGCTGGAACTTCTCGATGTCAGCAGCATGGACCCGCAGCGTGTGCCGCAGGTACTCATCGAACGGCCCGACCTGCAGGACCTCGAACGCAGCGTCGGAGTGTCGCTCGGAGACAAGCTTTTGGAGGAACCACAAGTTGATGCCGGCCAGGGCGACGTTCAGCGCGACCATGGGCCAGATACCAAGTGCCCCATTGAAGATCACCAGGACGATGCATGCAACGAGGTTCAGCAGCCGGAAACGCAGGACTCGGGTCTGCACCAACGAAAAGACGAGCAGCGCCGACCCGGCCCAGCCAAGAACGTCCAGCCAGCCCATGCCCGGAGCCTAGTGCGAGCACGTCCTTGATCGGGCATCGGTCATCCGCCGGTGCCAGCGAAACTTCGACCACCAGCTCCGACTGAATACCTCATTGGTGAGGCCAATGCGGAATACCACCCATCGACGATCTTGTTGGCCAGCCATATGAACGGACCTCCTTCCTCAACGCCCGATGAGGCGTGGGCCTCGAAACGTCTGGAGGCCGAGCGCGTGCTCATCCTGAATCACCTGGCGGGGCTACGCCGTGGATTCCAGGAGATCGTCGAGGCTTCGGCAGATTCCAACGCCGACGATGAGCACGACCCCGAAGGGTCAACGATCGCCTTCGAGCGTTCGCAGCTGAAATCCTTGATCCGCCAGGCAGAACGTCACCTCCACGACCTGCAGAACGCGCGAATGAAGGTGGCGGGCGGAACGTACGGGCTATGCGAGACGTGCGGCCAGCCGATCTCTGCCGCGCGACTCGATGCCCGTGCGGTGGCGCGTCGCTGCATCGCGTGCGAGGCACTATCCCGCTGACCCGAGTCCTGACTCGCGATCGCGACCCAGCCGACAGCGACACCCCGTTCGGTCGGCAGGTCGAAGCACGCCGGCCGGCAGCTCTGAGCTGCCGGCCGGCCCTGCACAGCGTCGACCCCACCCACTCCGGCACGGCTCGAGATGGCGGGGTGAAAGAATTGCTGCAGAC
>OCZT010004099.1_pt1 | contig 14780 bp, 12 predicted proteins | sample 1539031 | NCBI WGS metagenome assembly OCZT01 (sample SAMEA3539308, study PRJEB22396) | soil metagenome | biome: tundra; feature: field; material: soil | place: USA | collected 2010-05 | depth 0.15 m
CGAGATCCTACGCCGGAAGCAATGTTGTTGGTCAGTTGGCCCACCCCGCCGAAGATCACTGACAAGTGTCCGATCCAAAAGTCGGACGCGCCCAAACTCAGCCAGCCGACCGCGAAGATGACGGCGCTCGCGAGCAACTCCGGACGCCCCAAACGTGACGTCGCCAAGCAGGCCAATAGGGCCAATATCAAGGCGTAGGGCGTCAGCTGGTGGCTCATGACAATTGCCAGGATGATCAATGTGAGGATTGCCATCAGGGAAAATATGAGCTCAGTCTGATATTGCACCACCGTCTGATCGCCGGTGATGCGTTTGAGTTTGACGGCATTTCGGACTTGGGCGAACTTCGTCGCAATCAGTCCCTGGCCCGTCACGTAGCTTCGCCGACTCGGTGACCACAGTGCCATCACACTGGCGATCACCACGAGATAGAAGAAGAAATCAAGTGCTTGGGGTGAAAAGTAGTCCTGATAAATCCAGTCGGCCGCGTAGAAAAACGCGACACCCAGCCACTTGGTTCGTCTCGACACACCAGCGTGTGAGCCAATCACCATCACGGGTGCCAAGTAGAGCGCCTCAATGACGAGCGGAAACCAGCGAATGAAGACCAGCGAATTGGCGTGGCCCACGAACGCCGTGAGCATCGCCGCGAGAACGAACCCACCGGGCCAGGAAAATCTGGCGTCGTATCCGTGAAGGACGTGGCCGTGATCGAGAACGTACGAGATGAATCCGGTATGAATCCACGATTCGGTGATTGACGCCACCGGCTCAACTGCCGAAGCGGTTCCAAAGAGAATGAGCACCAACACCAGCATCAAAACTGTCAAGCGGACATCACTCGACCGGCCGCGGAAGATCTCGGCGACCAAAGCAACGCACAGCACCACCAGACTGGCAAAGTAGGGCCACCGAAGAATCGTCACCAGACCATTAGCACCCATTTGGAAGAAGTGAGCCTCCGCGACGGCGAGGGCCCACAGAATGAAACCAGCCACGGCCGCGACCACCGTCCAGTTCTTGATGACGTGGTGGCGAAGGGCAGGAGAAATGGTTGCCATCATCACGCCAAATAGAGGAAACGTAGGTAGACGAGGATAAAGAAAATGACAATTACGCCGATAATCGCGGTGTCCAACACGAGCAGCGAGGACTTGGACGTCTTGATCTTCAGTTGGTGAACATACGACCTAATGGCGAGCAATCCCAAACTCAGGAAAAGAGATGTCAGGACCAACGTCGAAGGTCCAAAAACATTCTGGGCAGCGATGATGTCCTTCATCGGCGAGAGGCATCCATCGCTCGTCGATCCCGTCGCAGTTGCCACACCAACATTGCGGCACACGCTCCCGCGAGCAGCATCTCGAAGATCTGGAGATGCCACCACCACGCGAGCAGAATTTCGCCCAGGACCATTTCCAACGCCAGGCTGGTAGCGACACACAGTGACACGATCCACGCCACGTCGCGAATCTTGAGGAAACCGACGACACTCCAACCCGGCACCGTCAGAGAAAAAATCATCGTGACCACAAACCGAAAGGGGCCGTGAACTTGAAATACGACCAGGCCAAGCGACGTGACGTCAACCAGCAAGAGGGCCTCGGTCATTACTTTGCGGGCTCGACGATCAAGTCGTGACATCACCTTGCCCATTCCGCGACTTTCAGGCGCCTCAACATTTGCAGCAACTGTGCCCACCACCACGCATCTCGTAACCATTTTAATGTAGGCCAAGTCCTTGAGTCGCAGCGCATTCAGAATTGCTACATCTTCGCGAAGCGATACCTACTTCTAAAATAGGCGATAGGGCCGTACATCATCCCCAGGAGTTCGACGAGCCTGGTCGTGGAGGGATACGACGGTGTCGCGCTCGGCATCCTCAGTGACCGCGACAACTTAAGTTGACGCAACCCCGTGCGAGCGAGCGCCACCATCGGGATGATTTGACGTGGCTGACGTACGATGAGGTCGGAGTACATCGCGGTCAATCCGGCCCCGTACCCAAAGACCTGACGTCGAAACTCCTTCTCATGGGTTCGGTGATGATGACGAACAACTGCACTCGGCTCGAAGCCGATGGTCGAACCGTGCGCCGCCAGCTCCAAGAAGACGGCGAGGTCCTCTCCACCCAGGGCCAACGTTCCGGTCCCCAGCACAGGATTGAACCCTCCCGCGTCCACTAGCGCCTCGCGGCGAAACGCCATATTGGCTCCCGCCGCATAGCGGCCAGGGGCAAAGGGGAACATTTCGTCATCGTCATGATCCCGCGCGCTGGCGGTCTTGGGATGAAAGGACTGGCTGAAGCCACCGAAATACTCTTCAAACCAGAGTTGGGCCCGAGAATCTAGGACCGCCGGCAAGATAAGTCCACCGAGGGCGTTGAGTTCGGGTTGCGTGGCGAATCGGGTGCCCAACGCTCTCAGCCACCCCGGCTCCACCAATACATCGTCGTCGATGAACACGACAATCGGTGCGGTAGATTCAGCGACACCTCGATTTCGAGCTGACGAGACTCCCGCGACTTTTTCCACCACCACTCGCACCCGGTCTCCCCCGGCAAATGGGGGAAGATCGCCGGCGTCGGGCCCCGTGCGATTGTCGACGACCACGACTTCGTAGTGGGGGTACTCCTGCTCCGAGAGTCGCTCGAGCGCCTTGATCAGTTCGTCGGGGCGGCGACAAACCGTCGGGAGAACGACCGAAATTCTTGGCAGATCTTCGTCCGAGACAATTGGTGGGCTCGCCAGATCGACTCCTCGAAATCTGCGAACGAGGCCATCGAGTTCGTGAGCCGGTAGTACCGACAGTGGAGTGTCGATCACTTGGCGACCCAGTACATTGCCATTTCGCGTTACCTCCACCCACACGGCGCGGGCCCCATCCGCCAATGACACGTCCTGGTATTGAGAGTCGAGGTCAAACTGCAGGAGTTCCAGTGGCCGCCACTGCACGCGATGGCCGTCAGCCACCGGGGGAATGTGGCCCACCGTCGATGCGGCGTCCGTCGTCAGAGGCATGGCCAGAGCTGGTCTCAGGGGATGACGGCGAAACTCAAACGTCCCTCGAATCAGCCCCGCCAATGCCAACATCGCGCCGGCAACCGTGTGAAATGCTCTGCTCAGCGCGGCCCCGCGATAGCGGCCCATGAGAGCCACCGCACCGATGAACTCGCGCGGAAGCGCCTTGGCGACGTGCGCGCGTTCGGCCGACAATCCGTCGCCCGGACCCACGAGTGACGACACCGCGGCCTTGGAGATGCCCTCAGCCCAGCAACGTGACGAGAAATACTTCCACGTGCAACGCGACTCGGGAACACGGTGGTGGACGATGGCGTCGCGAACGAGGACAATCCGCTGTTCGGGGTGGCGTTGACCATAGCGAATGCACAGTTCCGTCTCCTCACAACCAAGGGGAACCCGGCCGACGCGACCGATCCCGTCAGTGAAACCCCCGACCTCGCTAAATACCGAGCGGCGCATCGCCATCGAAGCGCCGATGGGATTTCGGATGGTCGACCCCGACTCCGGCAATCCGTCATAACTACATCCGAGCACCCAGTAGAACGTCCGAGGGAACCACAGCGGTTCGCGACCTTCCCACAGAGGGACAATCCAACCCCCCGCGCCGGCCACCTCGTCGTCCTTGAAGGGACTGGTGAGATTCTCGAGCCACGAATCCTCGGCGTAGGCGTCATCATCGAGAAAGACCACGATGTCACCCTTGCTCACCAGGACACCCGAATTGCGTGCACCCGAAAGGCCCTTAGTCAAGTGATTGGCCACCACGCACACATCGAGGAATTCGCCACGGGCGCGATCTTCGAGTTCCGCGTTGTAGTCCACCACCAAGATGATCTCGATCGGTGAGAGGGTCTGGTGTCGACAAGAATCAACGGCGGCCACCAACGCGTCCCAACGGTCCATCGTGTAGGCACAAATAATGACGGAGGTACGCATTAGGCGTTGAGTGACGTTGAGTCCTCACTCCAGTCGGTGTCATCCTGGAACTCGTTGTTCAGACGGTTGGCCAACTCAAACCACGCAACGGGGCTCGGGAAGCGCAATTCTGAGAGACGCAGCGCGTGATCGTGGGCGACGTGAACCGAGGTCGGCCGGTTGATGTCGGCCAGTAGGCCACCCACGTAGCCGCGGCCCACGTCGGTCACCATGTCATTGGCGAGCACGACTGTGGCAACACCCGCGTCGACTGCGGTGGCGTAGGCGCGTGAGTCGAATGCCGGGTCGCCCACGCTCATGGCCGAGGAGTCCGACGCGATCTGGTGCATGTCGAGCGAGGAGAAGTCCTCACCGGTCAACTGGACGTGGTCGGAGTGGTAACTCGCCGCCACGTGATCGGGGACCGCGCGACCCGAGTAGCGCATGATCACGCGAAGGTCGTAGTTCTCAATCCAGTCCGAGGGAATGGCGTCGAAAGCGGCCAGCACGCTGACCAGCGACTGCTCGTCGTCTTTGGGCAAGAAGGTAGTGAGACGCTTATGTGCCTGACTCACGCTGCGCCCAGTAAGTGATAGCGCACGATGCACCTCAATCACTGGTCGCGTGGTGCCGAGCGTGGCACTCAAGATGGTGGCGTCAATGATGTCGCCCACCAGCACGAGGTCCGACTGAGCTACTTCGCGAGCAATGGATGACGCCGCGTTCTGACCGGCCGTCGGGTGTGTGACCATCAAGACGACCGTGGTGGCGCCGGCCAGCTTCGCAACGTGGACGAATTCACCGATCCACGAGTTGTCAAGGCCGGGCCACGCGAGAGCCACGGCCATGTCCACACGGTCGTTGAAGTACTGGCGAAACTCCTGACGGCGCTGACGCGCCAGCATCGGCGCGCGCAGGGTGCGGACCACGCCCTTGTTGGGCTGAAAGGTGGACGAGAGGGCGGTGGCGCGGTGCAGGCCCGCGTTGAAGTCCTTGCCGAGGTCGACTGCAACGCGAGTGACCTGGGCGTGCATCGTCAAGGCGCCTATTACCTCGGACGTCATGAGCCCGGGGATCGTAATCGCCGAACTCGGTCCGGCGACGACGACGTTACTCATCAGACGCGGACGCGGGGTTCTTCGGGAACTGGATTTTTCAGGCGGTGACTGCACGGTAGCCTCGCACTTTCTCTCGCACGATGATCAAAGCGATCTTGATTCCGTCTTTGATGGCACTCAAATTGCTCTCGCCGTGAATCCTGTTCGCTTCGAAGCAGGGTACCTCGGCAATACGCAGACCTGAGCGATATGCACGAATAACAATCAGAATCTCACTCTCAAAACCATTGGTATCGATATTCAAATGGTCACGGCAGTCCGCACGTACCGCGAAATAGCCGTACGTCGCGTCGCTGTAACGCGCGCCAAAGAAGATGCGCAACAAGAGGCGGATACCGGCGTCGCCCAAGGCACGGACACGGGTGATGTCGGCTGAACCGCCTCCGTCGGCGAAGCGGCTGCCCTTGACGAACTGCGCACCGTTGTCCATGGCGTCGCGGAACTCGGCGAGGCGCAAGCCGTCCATCGATCCGTCGGCGTCCATGACAATGAGGTAGTCGCCCGAGGCCGCATAGAGCCCCGTTTTAAGAGCGGCGCCCTTGCCCGGGGTTAGTTCGTGCACGACCTTGACGCCCGGGTGCAACAGTCGGGCGATGCGCTCGGTGTCGTCAGTTGAACGGCCGTCGACCACAACAACCTCTTGAACCCACGAGGGAATCGTGTTGAGAACGTACGGAATGTTTCCCGCTTCATTGAGCGTCGGAATTACGACCGAAACAGTGGCGGTCGAGACGGCACTTCTCGAGGCGCGTGGGTTCAGTGACCCGGTGGAGACAACCTCTTCAGTTGCCGTCTTCATAACTTTCCTTTTCATTGGTGTAAGGCACCAAAATGCTGGCACAGAGGGACATCGAAGTCAACGCTCAGATGGGGGATATCGACGGCGAAACCAAGTGTTTTCTCAGGAATCACGCGGGTACTGGCGCGGTCGTGGCGCAAGCTCAACAAGTGGGACATATCCTCGTACCTTTCTGTGTCGTGTCGTCGTGGCAATTACAAATGATGTGAGAAATTTGTCAGAACGTCAGTTCTGCGAGTACTCCGCGACCCAGTCGATCTGCATGGACTGCGGAGTGGTCGGGCAAGCGAAGCCTGAACTGCACCAGGTCTGCTGGGTGAGGTCCAGGGTCATGCCGATCTGAGGAACTTCCGACGCCTTGGTGACCGTGCCCCAGACCTTGCCGTCCACCGTGTAAGTGATCGAGGTCGACGTCCAAATGACGCCAAAAGTGTGCCACTGGGTCATGTCGAGCGAGTAAGTGCGCTGATCCTGGCCGTTGGATGAAGTGAAGTGCACGGTGGCCGAGGTGCCGTTGGTCTGACCGCCGGTCTCGTTGAAGTCAATCTCAGGTGGCCACACGCTGGCGGAGGGCCACAGGAGTTCAACATTGGTGGGGCCCGCACCTGTCACGCGCGACCGGACGAAATAGGCACCGTAGGTCTGGGCCACGCCGCACTGACACAAGCCGCCGGTGACCCACTCGTTGTTCAGGCTCGGTTCCTGGTAAGTGTTCAGCGAGAGCAGGCCGCTTGAGACGGAGACGTGCGCCGCACCCCACTGCGCGCCAGGGTCGCCGCCGGGTTGGCCGGTGAAGATATTCCAGCCAGAGGGCACGGAACTGCCGCCAAAGTCGGTGACGTAGGTCTGGGAGTAGTTGGACAGGGCGTTAGCGCTCGGTGGCGCGTATCCCGAGGGCTCCGAGGAGTCCGCATTGCCGATCGGGTAGGCCGAGGCCGGAACAGTCGTTGTGGTCGGGGGTGCCACAGTGGTCGTGGTCGTCGGAGCAACAGTGGTGGTTGTGGTGGGCCGGGGCCTCGGGGTGGTCGCGGTGGGCCGGGGCCTCAGGGTGGTCGTAGGGGCCGGAGCCGCCGTGGTGGTTGTCGTGGGGGCGACGGTCGTCGTCGTTGAGGGGGCGAACGTCGTCGAGGTGGTCGACGACGCAACGACCGTCGTAGAAGTGGTGGGGGCGACCGTTGAACTGGTGGTGGGGGCGACCGTTGAGGTAGTCGTAGTGCTACGACGATGACTCGTAAGGTTTCGCAACGCGGCCGAATAGTGCGTCGAGGTGAAGATGGCGCCGTTGGCGCCCACCTTGGAGACCAGCGTCGTCACTGGGACGTTGAGACTGTTGCCCACGTGGCTCGCACGGGGGCCGGCAAGACCTTGAACGCCCTGCGAGAGCATCGCTGTGGGGTGGACCGTGGCGGCGGTAGCGGCGTAGGAGAAAATAGGAAGAACCAGGGTGCTCGTACCCACCAGAGCAAGAAACTTGGGAAGCCGTCCGATCCGATTCAACTGGTTCTTGATGGACCTGGTGCTCTTTGTCATACATCCAAAGTCGCATTGTCACATCACACCTCACCCTACGGTTTCTCAACAACTTCCCAATTCGCACTTTGGGACTACAGCCCTTTGATTGCAGGGAAATCAGACCCTGTCGCGAGGTCATCTCATCGACAAAAATGATCCGAAATAATCGGTTTCTCTCCCTCGACGGGGCTCAGAGAGTCTGGTAAGAAGACCACGCGTCGGCCACGATGTCATCCAGAAGTGATTTTTGGGGCCGCCAACCCAGTAATTCACGGGCCCGTTGGTTGGATGCCACGGCCTCAGCCGGATCACCCAGTCGGCGCTCGCCCAGCCGCGTGGGCACCTCGAGACCAGTGACGCGCTGAACGCTGTCAATGACCTGAAGGATCGAGGATCCGGTGCCGGTGCCCAGATTAAGCGTCAGTTGAGAATGCTGGTCGAGGGCATGAACGGCGCGCACGTGGGCGTCGGCGAGGTCGCTGACGTGGACGTAATCGCGCACGCAAGTCCCATCACTGGTCGGATAATCCGTGCCAAACACCGACAGCACCTCACGTCGGCCCACCGCAGCGTCGAGAGCGAGTGGGATCAGGTGAGTCTCGGGATCGTGACGTTCGGGGTGGGCCAAGGTCCCGCCGGCGGCGTTGAAGTAGCGCAACGATGCTGCGCGCAGGCGCCCGCACTCGGCCATCCAGCGCAACCCCTGCTCCACCATCATCTTCGACTCCCCGTAGGGGCTGTGCGGACTGGTGGCGCGCTCTTCATCAATGGGCATCTCGACCTGATTGCCGTAGACGGCGCACGACGACGAGAAGACCACCTTGGCGGTACCCGCCTCGATCAGCGCTTCGATCATCGTGAAGCTCTGGGCCACGTTGTTGGCGAAGAAAATGTCGGGTTTCGCCATTGAGTCGGCCGGCTCGATTCGCGCCGCGAAGTGTACGCACGCGTCAAAGGCTCCCAGCGAGCGAATGAGGTCGCTGTCGCCACAGTCACCCTCTACGAAGGTCGCGCGGGCGGGCACATTGGCACGACGTCCGCGCTCGAGGTTGTCCAACGCCACGACGTCGTGGCCGAGCGTGAGTAACTGCTCGGCGGTGGTGGAACCGATGAAGCCGGCCGCTCCCGTGACGAGAACTCTCATGGCACTTCCTCCCTGGCGGGCGTCAACTGACGCGCACTAGAACGCTAGCAACGTCGACGAGAGGGTAACTGGTATCGTCGCCTTCGTGAGAGAAGTACGTCGCCACGTCAACTCTCGCGTGGCCACGAGGAAGGTGGTGAATCGGTGACTAGCGATTCGTCTCACGACTCCGAGCTCGCACTTGACGTGCGAGTCGCCCTCGACGCCGATGAGTTCTACCTCGTCTATCAACCCGAGATCGACTTGCACACCAACGGCTTCGCCGGCGTTGAGGCGTTGATTCGTTGGCGCCACCCCTCGCGAGGGGTGGTGAGTCCCGCGGACTTCATTCCACTTCTCGAAGCCAGCGGCGACATTATCGCGGTTGGTCGCTGGGCCCTCGAAACTGCTTGTTACCAGGGCGCCGAGTGGCACACGAAGGGTTACCGGTTTCCGGTGGCCGTCAACACCTCCATTCAGCAATTGCGCCACGACGGCTTTCTCGAGGACGTCGCGCGCTTTCTTCGCGCCAGCCGCTTCGACCCCGCACACCTGACTCTCGAATTCTCCTACACCGCCCTCGCCGACTCCGAGGCGCTCACCCACTTGGGCAAGCTCCACGGTCGTGGCGTGCACCTGGCGATTGACGACTTCGCGCCCGGGCGCCCGGGCTTTGACGAACTCGCAACGTTGCCCGTCGATATCGTGAAGTTGAGCCGCTCCTTCGTGGCGTTGAACGCGGACTCGGCCGACGGTGCGGCCGTCATCCACCAGTTGGTACGTGACGCGCGCTCATTGAACCTGCGCGTCATCGCCTCGGGGGTGGAGGACGCGTCCCAGCGCGACCATTTGCGCGACGAGCAGGTCGACATCGGACAGGGCTTTCACTTCGCCCATCCCTACGAGGCCCACGAGATCGACCGCTTCCTCCAAGACTTCGCTCTCTTCTCGGGTCGACCACTGTGACGTCACTGGCGCAGTCGCGGGCGGCGCCCCGGTGAGCGATGCCACACTCGCGCGCAGTCGCTCCTTCGTGTCGCGATACTACGAACGTCGTCGCGACATCCTGAGCGACACTCCGCGTGACGCGGACCCGACACGTCTCTACCAACAGCTCGCGTTCGCGGCCCTGCCGGACTTCGCGAACTGGGTCGCCGTCGTCGATCCGGCCGCTGATGGCTCCTTCTCGCAGTGCACCGCCGCGCATGAACACTCCTACGCCACGTGTCGCGAACTATGGGCCCGTGGTCTCGATATGGACACTGCTATCGACGAGGTCATCTCCTCGCAAGAAAGCGTGGCGTGGAATGACGATGGTCAGGGACCACGTGGCGTGATCTCGCGACTCATCGTCACCGACCAAAATGCCGGCGTCGTCATCATCGCGCGCGCCACGGATGCGATACCCCTGAGTGACGACGACCTCGGCGCGGCACACGACGTGGTGACTGCCCTCGGTGTCGACCTGGAGCGTCTCACGCTTCGCTATCAGTCGCGCCTCGCGTTGCGCGCGAGTCAACGCGTCGCCAGTCAGTTGCACCAGTTGATCAGCGCCTCGTTGACGGTGGGAACTCTCAACCATGAGGCGGACATCGCCCAGAGCCTCGCGCGAAGTACGCGAAGCGTGTTCGATGCCGACCGGGCCATGGTGAGCCTGGGCACCGGCCAAGATCTGCTGGTGGGTTCGGTGCTACGCGGGAGTATTCCTCGCCTGCTCGACGCCGCGGGCGCGGCCGACGCGAGGCTTCCTCGCGCGCGCGAGGAAGCCGGTGAGCCGTGGGAGGAGAACGAGTGGCTCTGCGCTCCCGTCCTCGATAGCCTTCGACGCCCGCGTGGCCTGGTCGCGGCGTATCGCCCTTCCTCGGTGCCGTTCAGCGACGAAGACCACGAACTCGCGATGCTGCTGGGGCAATTGGCCGCAACGTCGCTCGAAGCCCTCGACCTCAACCGCACGATTCAAGACAACGAGACGCGCTTGCGCATCCTGGTCGATGCGGCACCCGTGGGCATCGTCGAGTCTGACGGGTCCGGAGGGGTGCGCTGGTGGAACCAATCGGCGAGCCGTCTCCTACGCTGGCCGGACTTCGCCGCCGACGCGAGAGGTGCCGTGTCCTGGCCCGAATCCGTAGAAGCCCCGCTCGCCGAACTCTGGCGCGAACTGCTGGCGGGCGGACTGCGCGACACGAGGGAGTTCACCGCCACCTTCGCCGGTCGCGAACGTCTCCTCGCAGTGTCCGCGGCGGTGCTGCCCAGCGGCGGGAGTGAACCCAGCGTCTTGACGCTGCTCGATGACGTCACCGACCAACGCGAACTTCGCGAGGAAGTGCGCCACGCGCACCGCATGGAGTTGCGCGGCCAGGTGGCCAGCAGTGTCGCGCACGACTTCAACAACCTGATCACCCTGATCCTGGGTTACGCCGAATTACTCTCGCGCAACGTGACGGGCGATACCAAATCCGAAGAACTCGTCCGCGACATCCAGTCGACGTCGTCGCGAGCCTCGACGCTGACCGCGCAGCTCCAGAGCATCGGACGCACCTCCGAGCCCGCTCCCGTACGCCTCGATGTGGGGGGCGCCTTGAGCGCCAACGCCGAGGTGCTCGAACGGATCATGGGATCAAAGAACTCCGTCGAGTGGGTGCTCGCCGAGGTCACGCCGCCCGTCACCGTTGACGCCGACCTCTTCGAGCAGATGATTCTGAATCTATCGATCAACGCGCGCGACGCCATGCCCGACGGAGGCACGCTGAAATTCACCACCATGGTGCAGGACTTCGACGGAGACGACACCCCCGCACCTGGTGCGAAACCGGGAAGCTACCTCGCCCTGAGCATCTCAGACACCGGCACCGGCATGGACGAGGCCACGATGGCGCGCTGCTTTGAGCCCCTCTTCACCACCAAGGGACCTTTCAATGGGACAGGACTCGGCCTGGCGTCAGCGCGACGTCTGGTTGAAGACAGCGGCGGATTCATCACCTGCGAATCGCGGCTCGGAGCGGGCACAACCTTCACTATCTGGCTTCCCGCTCGGGTCTCCAGCGGCATTGACGCCACCCTCGAGCCCGTGTCCGCATCTAGTCGCGCACCGGCGCGCGCGAGGATGTCGGCCACCATTCTGTTGTGCGAGGACGACCCCGGGTTGCGTCGACTCGCCCGGCAAGTCCTGCAGCGAAATGGTTTCGAGGTGCTCGAAGCGGTTTCCGCCGAGGACGCCCTGGAGATTCGCGCGCGCTACCCGGACTCTATTGATTTGCTACTGAGCGACGTCATCTTGCCCGCAATGGCGGGAACCGAACTCGCCGCACACCTCCAGCGCCAGCAACCGGAGTTGCTCGTCGTTTTGATGTCGGGGACCGCATCGCCCGAGGTCATCGATGGTCTCGTCGCGGGCAGTGCGACGTTCGTCGCCAAGCCCTTCAAGCCCAGCGCTCTCGTGGACGAGGTGATCGCGCTGCTGAGCCGACGTAGGCGCCCGGCGAACTAAGCGCTGACGGGCTCGAAGCGGTAGCCGAATCCGCGCACGGTGGTAATCCAGCGCGGGTGATCGGGGTCAGTCTCAATCTTGAGTCGCAAGCGGCGAATGTGCTCGGTGACAGTGGCTTCGTTCTGCCACTCCGGCGATGATGCCCACACGTGCTCGAGAAGTTGTTCACGAGAGAACACCTGGCGCGGCGACGCGGCGAGGAATGCGAGCAGCGAGAACTCCTTGGCGGTGAGCTCGAGCAGCGAGCCGTCGAGGCGGACTTCGTGGGTCTGCTCATTGATCTCGAGCGGACCGAACTTCATGTTCGGCGCGTCAATGGAGTGCTGGGGCGAATTGGCCCCGGCGCGACGCAACACGGACTCAATTCGTGCGGAGAGTTCACCCAGGGAGAAGGGCTTGACGATGTAGTCGTCGGCGCCCATTTTGAGCCCGGCAATACGGTCGGACTCGAGGCCGCGACCGGTAAGGAAGATCGCTGGCACGTCGCTGATCTCACGAATCTCCTTGAAGATGTCGCGCCCGTCTTCGTTGCCCAGAACGACGTCGAGGAGAATCAGGTCGGGCTCGAGTTCCGACACCGCGCGCAGAGTGCTCGTCATGTCCGACGCCACCCGCAGTTCGTACCCTTCTTCGGGCAGGAATCGACCCAGCAGGCTGACCATCTCAGCATCGTCTTCCACCAGCAGGATTGACGTCATCGAATTCCCCGTGTTCGCGCGTGGAGCATGACGGCCCTCATCATGGTGCGCACTCCGTCATTCTAGGAGTCTTCGCTGGCGAGCAAGAGTACGCACGGGGCCGCTCTCAGGAATATTTGGGGTTGTCCGTATACTGATTCGCGAGGCCCGTCCAGCTTCGTTCGCGCAGGGACGGCGGGGTTCAGTGTCGGTCTCACTCACGTTCCCGGGAGAATCATGAAAGTCCCACGTTTCGCCATTGCACTACTCGCGTTGGGCGCGTCACTGTACCCCCTGGCGGGCGCGAACGCCCTGAGCGTGCCCCAGGCGACTCAGTTAACGTTACCGAAGCCAAACCTTGGCCTTAATCAGGGGTATCTTCCCTTCCAGTCGTGCTCCTCCATCGGTAATTGCGCCGTCGCCGGTATCTACCTCACTTCGCACGGCTTCGCCGCGGGTTCGCTTGACTACGAGGTCAAGGGTGTGTGGCAAGCGCCTCTCGCCGTGACCCCGCCCGCTGGCTACTCCAGGACCAAGGGCGTCACCATGGAGGGGCTCGCGTGTCCGTCCAACGGGACGTGCGTGGCGTTGGGCCAGTACGCCACTTCCTCGAATCAGCTTCCCTTCATTGAGAGCGAAGTCAATGGCACCTGGCACAAGGGCGTAGCCTTGGCCCTGCCCAAGAACGCCATGGCCACCAGTGAGTCCGCCACCCCGCGCTCGATCACGTGCGTAAGTGTCGGCAATTGCACCGTCGTCGGCACCTACACCACCGACTCAATCACTTTCGCCACCGAGGGCTTCATCCTCTCTGAGATGAATGGCGTATGGCGTAATGCCCTCGAGCTCTCTCTGCCCGTGGGGATCAACACCAACCCCCTCGTCACGCTCTCGCAGGTCACGTGCTGGTCGCCCGCCAATTGCGTGGCGGTCGGCTCCTACGTCGACGCCAACAACATCTCGCACGCCGTGGCGGTGCCCGAGATCGCGGGAGTGTGGAAGAGGGCTCTTCCCCTAGGCCTTCCCGGCAACACGAGTGCCTTCGCCGGCGCACAATTCAACGAGATCGCCTGCACTACCTCGGGTTCGTGTCTCGCGGCGGGAACCTACAACACCAGTACCGGCGCCGTACAGCCGCTGGTGGCACTCTCGATCGCGGGCGCATGGAACCGTGCACTCGAAGTGAGCTTGCCCAACGGAGCGGGGAATCCCGAAGCGTTGATCTACGGCTTCAAGGGCGTGGCCTGCTCCTCGGCGGGCAACTGCGTCCTGGGTGGGCAATACCTTGACAAGAACGGTCGCTACCAGGGTTTTCTCGACAACGTGGTGAACGGTAACCTCCAACGCGCCCACGTCCTCGCCCTGCCCGCTGGCGCGGTACAGGCCGGACACAACGGTGGTGTCGTGAGCGTCAGTTGCCCCGGGGTGGGCACCTGCGTCGCCGGTGCGGCGTACCTCAGTGCCGCCAAGAAGTACGAGGCGTTGGTCGTTAGCGAGACCAACAACGTGTGGTCCCCCGGCACGAAGATCTCCCTACCGGGCAGCGCCGCTTCGGTAGGTGTCGCCGGCGGCATCTACTCCGTGCAATGCTTCACCACCTCGACGTGCCAGGTGACGGGCAGCTACCAGTCCGGCAGTTCGCGTTACGACGGCTTTTCGCTGGTCACCGCGCCCTGAGGCCGCGGTGTTCGCGCCCTCCAGGTTTCATCTGAAGACCACCCTCCAGTAGCCACAACTTCACCGTGAGATAACCCTGGCTCCTTAGGGTTAGCCCATGGCACGCCCCGCGTTGACTCTCCCCCTAAGTCCATCGAGGGGCCGTGCCTGCCCTCGAAAGGATGCGCGGTGAGCGTGATGGTCGACGCCGAAGGACGCCAGTCAGTCCTCGTCGTGGAGGATGAGGAGAGTTACCAGGATGCTCTCGCCGTCGGTCTGGCCGCCGAAGGCTTCGTCGTGGTTGGAGCCAAGACACTCGCGGGCGCACGCGAGATTCTGGTCCGCTCCAAGCCCGACATCATCCTGCTCGACCTGATGCTCCCCGACGGCTCCGGGGTGGACTTCTGCCGTGAGGTCAGATCGGAAGAGCACACGTCTGAACTCCAGTCACGCCAATATCTCGTATGCCG
>OCZT010004101.1_pt1 | contig 14779 bp, 12 predicted proteins | sample 1539031 | NCBI WGS metagenome assembly OCZT01 (sample SAMEA3539308, study PRJEB22396) | soil metagenome | biome: tundra; feature: field; material: soil | place: USA | collected 2010-05 | depth 0.15 m
TTGCCGTGGCAAATAACTTCTGACCATATTTACTTCTGGGGTGCTGAGTAGTTACTTTTTAAAGTATTATTTGTATGTTTGCATATTAATGGAATATATTTAAATATCTATGTCTAAATGAAATACTTCTGTAACACTAATGTAATACAAATGTAATATTGTTGACTTTAAAATTAAATAAAAATGAAAAAGAAGAACAAAAAAAACAGCATTGAAGTAGCAATTGAAGTAGTTAATACTTTAAAAGAAACTGTAGATAATACTTTAAAAGAAACTGTAGATAATTTACAGGAGAAAGGAGAAGGAACATCAGTTATCAAGACTCTTGAAACATCTGTTCGAAAAATTGAAAAGATGAAAAAAGAGGTAATTGCACTAAAAGAAAAATTAAGAAACAAGAAGTTTGACCTTAATCAGGAACAAGAAACCATGTGGGAATTAGTTCGTACTGAAAAGAAACTGCTGAAAAATAAACCACAGAAACCTGAAAAGCATGAAAAAAAAGAGAAGATAGGAAAGAAAGAAAAAAAACAGAAACCTGAAGAAAAAGCCGAAGAATCAAAATGATAGTATTTGGTATTTACAATATCAAAGGCGGCGTAGGAAAAACTGCTGCATCAGTCAATCTGTCTTATCTATCAAGCCTTGATGGATATAAAACCCTCTTGTGGGATCTCGATCCGCAGGGATCATCTTCATTTTACTATGATAAAGAAATTGGAAATGATGCCAGTCTGAAAAAGATTATTACCGGAAAAGTAGAACTACGGGATATTATTACAGATACTGAATACCATAAGCTAGATATTATTCCTTCAGATTTTTCATATCGCCACATGGATACGATTCTTGATCAGGTCAAGAAATCAAAAAAAAGAATCAAGGAAGCATTGAAGGATTTGAAAAATGACTATGATTTTGTTTTTCTGGATTGCCCTCCGGGAATTTCAATTTTAGCAGAGAATATTTTTCATGCCTGCGATTATATTCTTGTGCCTACTGTGCCAACTCCTCTTTGTCAGCGCACATACGAGCAGATTATATCTTTTTTTGAAGAAGATAATTTGGATGCATCCTCAGTGATACCTTTTTTTTCTATGGTAGAGGTCCGGAAATCAATTCACCTGAATATGATGAAGGAACTTTCCCGGGAAATGCCTAATTTGTGCCATTCATTTATTCCTTTTCTTGCCGATATTGAAAAGATGGGCATTTACAGAAAACCTCTGGCCGATTTCATCCCAAATTCAAAAGCTTCCGCATCGTTCAAAGCACTTTGGAACGAGATAGAAAAAAAATCTGCTAAACACAAATAAATAGACTTTCCTGCAACCGGGAATTAAGTTCAACCACCTTTTTATGCAGGGTAGCAGATCCCGATCTTATCGGGAGTTCTGTTGACCACACGAAGTCCTATGTATTGTCGGGAGCTTTTTTATGTCTTTTTACAAGTATGTAATTTCAAAATCGAGTTCAAATCACGTGTAACTTTGAATTTAGATCCTATAGTTTGACGCATTTTCCCAAAGACCTTACATTTTTACGCAGTAAAATTGCAGGATGTGTTGAGAGGACTTGATTTTATTGATTATTACTGAAAAAAGAATATTTTGGATAGTATGTTTTCAAACAGATTTGTTGTAAGTTGATTTCATTAAAAAAAGAATGTCTGACATTTTTGATTATCAAACATCCTTCCCTAATAAAACCTAATAAACCTAAAGCCTAAATACATGATATAGTGAACTCTAATCTTTCAGTTTTGTATTCCCGACAAATAAATCGGTTATAATTGATCGTAATGCAGCCCCAAACTAGAAATAGCGGGCTACCGAGAAATCGTAGGAAGTTACATGATGGATAATCGCCTTTTTATTGCATATAAGAAAACCGCTTACTGATGCAGTTTTTGTTTTTTCAGATACATTAATAATTCTGAAGGTCTGTCGGTTTGAATAATTGTAGCACCATGAGCAATTAACCAGCCCCAAGTTTCATCGGGTTTGTTTTGCTCAACAGCTCTATCGTCATGATGCCCACCACAGAGCGAAGCCCAAAGACTGTTGAACCATATTCCGTATCCTTTATTGCTGAATTGGACTAAATTTTCATCAGTTATGTATTTGTCGTCTTTCCACACAGGCTGAAAAATCGTGTTTTTGTGCCTTAAGTAACTTGCGGCAACTGCTTCAGCTCTCACTTTGTCGTTATATACTACAATAGGCATAAGGATAATATCGTCCGGTACTTTCCCATAACGTGCTTCTACTTCATCAAATGTAGTGTTGTCATCTATATTGATAATTGCCTGACTGAGTGTTCCTGTTTCTTTGAGTAACTTTATTACTTGGGGAAAATAAACATAACCTTTATCTACATCTATCAAAATTTTTCCTTTTGCGGTTTCCAAATAATTTTTGAAAGTAGGTATTGTGTTATCGGTAGCTCGTCCCAACCCATTTTTTAATTTGAACTTTTGAATTTCTGCCAAAGTGTATTCTTGAAGTTTGCCTTTGCCGGTAGTAGTACGGTCAATAGTTTGATCGTGCATAATTATTAGCACACTGTCCTTCGTCATTTTCAGATCCAATTCAGCAATATCCACACCCATTTTTATGGAGCTGTTTAGAGCAGCAATCGAGTTCTCGGGGGCATTACGCCAATCACAGCGATGCGAAGATAGAAGTACTTGTTTTTTTTGAGGGTTATGCAAAATACTGATCAGTGTATCAACATGAGTCTGTGCTTGCGTACATAGAAGAGATATAATGACAAAGCAAATGGTTATGGAATATTTCATTTTATAGTAGTTTTAAAAAAGAAAAGTTAGCTCCTCTCTCGTGAGAGGAGCTAAAAGGTTAGAAAATATCAAATCAATTATTTAATATCCATCATTCTTCCATCCTGTTTTATCATTGACGTTGTCAATTTCACCTTGGGGCACAGGATATAACATACGGTATGCAGGAACACCCGGGAATATAGAGGGAAATTGTCCGGTACGAAGAATATCGAACCATCTATCGCATTCGAGAGCTAATTCCAAACGGCGTTCTTTATAAACTGCTGTACGGAAACTTGCTTGATCAGATGGGTTAATATTTACTATTCCTGCATTTGTTCTTACTGCATTTAATGCAGCCAGAGCCTGAGAACTGCCATAAGTGATTTCATTTTTAGCCTCTGCATACATTAACATCACTTCTGCGCAACGAAGAACAGGAAAGTCGCCACTTGTTTCATTGGATGGACTTACAGGAGTTACCCTGAATTTAAGAGGACGATCACCTGTTTTATCTACAACAAGAGCAGCTCGGTTATCTCCTGGTTCAAACAAAGTTTGAGACAAAGTGATATTATATGAATTATCTTGATCACGGTAACGATTACCTTGATCAGCAGATTCTCCAACTCCTCCATTCAGATAATAAACGGCAAATATAATATCTTTACTTGTTTTCAATCCATTAGGGAAAGTTGTGGTTTGGGGCACCAGAGCTAAATTTCCGTTTGTTTTATTGATTTCATCTACCAGCGGTTGAAGTTCCGATACAACATTACTCCATTTATTTTGATATAAGTATGCTTTAGCTAATAACGCCGATGCAGCGTATGATGTAGCTCTGCCTTTATCTGATGAATTTGCCCACGCTTTTGGCAACTGTGATTTGGCTATAGTTAAATCGTTAACTATTTGTTGATAAACAGAAGCTATGTCTGAACGTGAATTATTACGTGCTTCGGAAGCAGTTTGAGACTTAGTAATCAGCGGTACTTTGCCCCACAACCGTACTAGGTTGAAATAAGAAAGGGCACGAATAAAATAAGCCTGACCTGTAAGTTGATTAGCGGTTAGAGTATCTTTTACTACTTTTGGTGCACTTTCAATAATCAAATTACATCTTAAAATTCCGTTATACAAGCCGTACCAGCCATCCGACAAATATGCGCTGGAAGATGTTTCAGTGAAAACTTCAACTTGGTATTGAACACCACCAGCTGCACCGGGATTATTGCTGAAAATATTGTCGCTCCGTACTTCCATCAGTGTCATAAAAGTAGACCCATATTGAGTAGATTGTTGTATGGCATCGTAGCTCCCATTTACAGCTCCTTTTAAACCAGCTAAATCTGTATAATAATTTTCTATCGTTGGATTTGAAATGGGCTGCAAGTTGATAAAGTCGGAACACGAAACAATCGTAATAGTTACTATTCCTATTATTGTTGATTTTATAATATTTTTCATTTCTATAATTTAAAAGAATTAAAATGTCAAATTTAGTCCAATTGAGTTTGTTTTAGCAGTGGGATAAACGCCATAATCTTCGCCATTGGTTGTTACCGTTGAACGGTTTGATACTTCGGGATTGTAGCCTGAATATTTTGTTATCGTAAATGGATCCTGACAGGAAACATATACTTTCACACTGCTGATTCTAGCTGATTTTAGCCAGTTAGATGGGAAAGTATATCCTAAGCTAATATTTTTAAAACGCAGATAGGATCCATCCTCAATATGCCATGTTGAAGTAATCCCGTTATTACCTTTTGAAACACGATTTGCTCTTACATCCATCCCTGATCCGATATTATCAGAACTTTCCCAACGATTCACCGCCGCGGCATAATTATTCATGTTACCTTCGTGATTAAAAAAATACCGACGTGCAAGATTTAATATTTTATTGCCATACACACCCTGAAGAGCAACTCCTAAATCAAAACCATTCCAAGATAGGCTTGTACTTAATCCATAGGTGAACTTGGGCATATAATTTCCAACTATCTGCCTGTCTTTCGTAGGATCAAATTTGCTATCTCCATCAACGTCTGCAAACTTAAAATCACCCGGATGCGAACTATTTAATCCATAGTTAGATGGCGTAGGATCCACGTATGCATTTTGAGGGTGAGCATCAATATCTGCCTGATCTTTAAAAACACCAATTACTACCGGTAAGTAATATGATCCGATAGGCTGTCCTACCCGAGTTAGAAAGTAAGCGTTCCCCACACTTCCTGTCTGAATAATATCGGCATTACCTGGCCCAAGTGCAACAACTTTATTCAGGTTCTTTGAGAAGTTAGCATCAACAGTCCATGTGAATTTCCCAAATGATTGTGTACTCCCTACAGAAAGTTCTATTCCTTTGTTATTCACTTCCCCAACATTTTGCAATTGCGATTTATATCCGCTGGTTGTAGGCACCGGCACATTTAACAATAAATCCCTGGTATTACTATTGTAAACATCTACCGTACCATGGAAACGGCTATCGAAGCATTTAAAATCTAAGCCTAAATTAACTTGATCGGTTTTTTCCCAACCTAAATCCGGGTTCGGAATATCTGTTGGTGCTGCTCCATTTACAACAACTCCGTTAAGTACATATCCGTTATACCCTACAGCTCCCAATGCTCCATAATTTGGGATATTAAAATTTCCGGTTATCCCATAACTTGCTCGCAACTTCAAATCAGTCAGAAAAGATATTTTTTTCATAAAAGGTTCTTCCGTCATTCTCCATGCAGCAGAAGCAGAAGGGAATGTGCCCCATTTATGATTAGCACCAAAACGAGATGAACCATCGGAACGTATAGCTGCAGAAATCAAATATTTATCCTGATAATTATATTGAATGCGGGCTAAAGCTGAGAGTAAAGACCATTGAGAGCCGCTAGAACTACCATTAGTTACAACTCCGGCATTAAGGGTTGTAATGCTATTTGACAAAAATCCGTTAGCTGACAATGAATTGTTGACACCGGTCACTTCTTGGGCAGTCCATCCGGCAATAGCATCGAAAGAATGACCTTTTATTTTTTTATTGAAATGCAATGTTTGCTCAATACTCCACATGTAGGACGAAGATGTCGCAGAAGAACCGGTTGCGGTACTCGGCGGATTATTAATAGTGTTCGACTGTGGTATAGTTGATGGATAAAAAGTATCCTCAGTAGTAGAATAAATGTCAGCTCCTGCTTGAATTCGATATTTCAATTCCGCCATAAAAGCTAATTCAGCATACATACTGCCTAACATACGAGTAGAAGTATATTTATCTGTCAATAAATTGGCTATGGCCACAGGATTCCAAACTTGAGTTTGACTCGTTCCAGCTACTGATGTTGCTCCCCCGGGAGCTCCTGTTGGAAGCAGTGTTACTGTATTGGCACTCCATATATTTTGACCGAAATTATAACTGCCATCGGAATTATAGACAGAAAATATGGGTGATGAATGTAAAGCTGACGCAACTAATCCCGGAGGATTAGCATTATATAAACCATCAGAGGACACTCTGTTTTCTGTGGTATAGGAAGGAGTAACGTTAATGCCTGCCTTGAGTATTCCATAGTTGCAATCTAAATTAAATCGTCCACTGTATCGTTTAAAATTACTGTTGATAATAATTCCGTCTTGTGAAAGATATTCTACTCCTGTGTAATATCTTACATTCTTTGATCCTCCTTGCAATGAAAGATTATGGTCTGTTATCATTGCGCTTCGGTAAATCTCATTTTGCCAATCTGTGTTTGTCAAACCTTGTTGGTTATTCAAATAAGGAACGATCTCTTGAGGAATAATCACATTGTTGTTATAGACATTGGCAAATCCGTATGAGTTAATTAAGCGTGTGGCATTATCATCGTTCATACTGTAATTGATCGGTGACTGACCATTAGTTGCTCTTTTAGCATTTGTGGCTAACATTAGATCAGAATAAGTATTATTCCTTCCATCCTTCGCCATTTGTGAATATTGGTATGCGTCCATCATATCAATTTTTTTAGCAATACTTTGGACGCCGAAAGAGCCACTATAGGATACAATGGTTTTTCCTTCCACACCTTTTTTTGTTGTAATAAGGACTACACCATTTGAACCTCTTGATCCATAAATTGCAGCCGATGAAGCATCTTTTAAAACTTCAACACTTTCAATATCATTCATATTGATGGTTTGCAGTTGATTGCTGCTAAGAGCCATACCATCAATTACATACAAAGGATCATTACCGGCTGTGATAGTACCCGTTCCGCGAACTTTTACTGTCAAACCACTACCGGGTTTACCTGTTGTCTGGCTTATTTGAACACCAGGCACTTTGCCTTCCATTGCTTGCATGACGTTACTAACAGGTTGTCCGGCAATATCTTTTGCCTGTATACTGGCAATCGCCGTAGTAACATCCCTTTTCCGTTGCGTTCCATATCCGACAACTATAACTTCATCTAAAGCTTTAGAATCATCCTTAAGTACAACAATCAGATTATTTTTAGATGCTACTTTTATTTCTTCGGTTAAATAACCAATAGAAGAAACTGTTAAAATGGCTTGATCAGTAGCATCAATACTAAATCTACCATTTACATTGGTGATAGTTCCTATTTTTGAATCAATAACTTTAATAGAAGCTCCGATAATAGCTTCACCTTTTTGATCGGTAACAGTACCGGTTATTGTTCTGTTTTTTTGGGAAATAGATTTCACTTCCTTTTTAATTAAAACAATTTGCTTTTCGTTTACGCTGTAAGACACGTCAGTTCCCTCGAAAACATCATTTAAGACATGAGATAGCTCTTGGTTATTACTGCTGATCGTTACCTTTCGGGTTACATCTACCAACTCTTTGTTGTACAAAAATCGATACGTTGTTTTTGATTCAATAGCATTAAGCACTTGCTCCACCGAAACATTTTTCAGATTCAGCGAAATAGTTGTGGATTGTGAAAAAACTTTCGTACTTGGCAGTTGCACTAAAAGGCAAACAAGTAAAATCATAAAAGATCTTCGACTTTTTATCCAGTCGAAAACATTCGGTTTCAGATTCATTTCATTTTTAGTAGATGAATTCATAAGCTTTAAAAAGTTAGTTGATGATTAATGACTTATTTTAATACCGGATTATACAGCATTGATTGCCGTATTTGTTTGAAAAAAGTAATGATTGTTTTCATTCTGCAACATTCTTTTTCTATTTACAAAGACGGTTCAAAAAAGAAACCCCACATAAGAAATCAAATTTATTTGTATTTCTAACGTGGGGTTCATATAAGTCAATAGTTTTATTATTTTGTGCTGTACACTTCTATCCGCTCTTTTTTAAAATCATTATTCGATTGCTTTTCCCGGTCAATCCGTTTGTATTGAATGGGTGATGACAACTTTAGCAATCGCAATATTTCTTCTAAAGATTCTCCTTCAAAGGTAGCTCTGTATAATTGTCGTGCAATCACAGGGTCTTTCACTTTGATGTCCACGTTATACGTTCTGCCTATGCGTTTAAACACATCTTCTAACGGTTCATCCCTGAATGCCAGAATGCCATCTTTCCATACTCCCCAATGTTGTGCGTTAGTTTCAGACAGGTTGTAGGTTTTTGAATTTGAATTCAGCACTATTCGTTGATTGGGTTTAAGTTGTTCGTTTTTATCACCATACAGATTTACATCAACCTTTCCTTCAACAAGGGTTACGGCAGTAATCGTATCCGTCAAATAAGCTTCTACATTGAACTGGGTGCCAGTTGCTCTTACCTTTACGTTGGCGGTTGCTACTACGAAAGGATGGGTTTTGTCGGAATGAACTTTAAAAAATGCTTCGCCGGATAAATATACATTGCGTTCGCCGGAAGCAAATGCAACGGGATATTTTAATTTGCTGCCGGAGTTAAGCCATACCGTTGAGCCATCAGGCAAATCAACTTTTGAACTCATACCGAAAGGCGAAGTTATTTCCTGAAATGCAGTAACGGCTTTAGTTTGATTCAACAACAAATACCCCATCAATATAATAACCGGTAAAATCAATATTGCGGCAACTCGTTGCCACCATATAATAATAGGGGCTTGAATCCATTTTCTACCCTGGATTTTCGCCATTACTCTTTCTTGTGCAGCCATTACATCTATTTCATCCGGATTGAAAGCAGGATGAGCTACCTGCCAGATATTCTCCAGTTGGGCAAAATAAGTTCTGTTTTCTGGTATTTCATTTAGCCAGTCAGTCAATATAACTTTTTCTTCGGGAGTAATACTCTCCGAAAGCAGCTTGACAATTAATCCTTTTGTATCGTGTTCTTCTTGCATTTGTTTTATGTATTACAAATATATGACGTTTTAAAAACAATTTCCCACATTGAAAATTGATTTATTGCGAAAATAATAAAAGAATCATGATAATAAAGAAGTTTTTTAGGTGTTGGCGAAGCAATCCGATGGCCTTTCCAATGCGAACTTCGACTGTCCGTTCAGAAACTTCAAGGCGTTGGGCAATTTCTTTATATTTAAGTCCTTCGAACCGGTTCATCTCGAAAGCATCCTTGCAGACATTAGGTAATTTGCCTAAAGCATCATTTAATTGAGCATGTAAATCAGAATAAAGAATATAATGTTCAGTATCCAAATTGTAGATACTGCCAAAGATCTCCGAATAGGATTCATGCTCACGTATCACTTGTTTGTGCCGTAGCTCATCCAGACATGCATTTCTGACCGATTTAAGCAAAAATGATTTTAACGAGGTTTCAATCTCCATTTTTTCTCTGTCTTCCCATAGTTTCAGAAAAACAGTTTGTACAATATCCTCGCAATGTGTCTTATCACGAAGGAGATTACCTCCGAATAACACCAAGTTCTTGTAATACTTCTGGAATAATAATGAGAAAGCCTCTCTATTTCCTCCTTTAAGTTGTACAAGTAAATATCGTTCTTCGTCCATATTTGTTTAGTGTGAATCTGATAGAGTCATCTTGGTATAAAATGATGGTTTACAAATACATTGTTAGCATTTGTCGCCAGTATTTGGCTTTATGGGCCAAACCGTCCCATTCGTAGAAGTTGTGGTTGATGCTTTTGTTGCGGAGAGATTGACTAAAGTCCCGATTGTTTTGAAGAAATACATCTTCTTTGCCACAAACAATGGTTATTTCAAGGTTGCGGATATGATTCAGCTGTTCACTTTCGGGCATGTTGGGTATAAAATGGCTTGGTGAATGGTGATATACATAGTCGGAATAATAACCATCCATTAAATCGTAAAATACATCCAGATTCAGCGTTAAATCATACCTGCCGCTTAAAGCCACCACTTTCCCGAATAAATGAGGATGACGAAAAGCAATATTGACTGCATGGAATGCACCCATACTGCACCCTACCGACATTAAAAAAGGATTTGAGTTTATAGTTTTGGTAAACGGGATTACTTCATCCAGTATATATTGCTCGTATTCAATATGGCGGAGAATTCTCCCATGCGGGTGTGCCCAAAAGCAATAGAAACTTTCCTGGTCAATACTGTCGACTGTAAATATCTGAAGCCACCCCTGTTCGATTTGATGCTGAAGTGATTCTATGACCTTCCAGTTTTCATAGTCGTAAAAACGGGCAGTGCGGGTGGGAAATAATAAAACCTTAGCTCCGGCATGACCATATACCAACAGCTCCATGTTTCGTCTTAAATTCGGACTAAACCACTTGTGATATTCACGATTCATCAGCTCTGATATCTATTTTTGGGTAGGTGTTTATTGTTTGGTGTTAAATTGATCCAAAAACTGTAGCTTTAATTCTTTTCTACACACCTTATATCCTTTAATATTCAGATGTAAACCATCAGGTTCAAACATGGTTTTTTCCACTGACCCTTTTGTTTTCATCGATTCAATAATATCCACGTAGGTGCATAGCGGATATTTAAGCTCAATTTCTTCCTGAATAATTTTGTTGGTAAACTGAATGGAATCATATAGGTTTAATCTTGAAATGGATTGTTTAACCGATATAAATGCAACTGGAATATGACCGCAATGCTCTTCGATAAGCCTCATTATGTAGTTGAAATTTAAAAATACTTCTTCTGGATGGCGACCGTCACCCAAATCATTATCCCCTGCATACAAAACAAATAAGTCAGGTTCCAAACGTGGTATTACCCGCTTGAAAAACCAACAACAAGCTGCAAGAGTGGAGCCTCCAAATCCTTGATTTATCACTTCAAATTGAGGAAAATCGGTTTCGAGGGTGCTCCACAACTTGATGGTTGAGCTGCCATAGAATACCACGCGCATTTTATCTCCCTTAGGAGGAATAATTTTGCTTTCAAGTTGTTTTATTTCGTCTTCGTACCAGTACATACGTATAATTTTACATGCAAAGATGAGAATAATCTCAGTTTTTAAAATTAAAATGCAATTAAATTTCAATGAATATCGTATTTCAATTCAGTTTTGTTATTTAATCTCTTTTGGGTGAATTCCTCGCCGCTTGCGGCAAATCTCATTTTTACATGGAGAAAGGGAACAATTATTGAGCAACGTGGATTGGTGACATTTTTAAAAGTTCATAAAAACATCAAAGCTTATTTTCATGGTAATACCAATAGTAATGAATTTTACACTTATGTAGGACCCGATAAAGACATTAGTTTACCTATTTATAGGGTTGATTCACCTATGACAGGGTCTATATCAGGTCTGGAAGCCACTGATGGTAAAGGCGACGAAACGAAATTATCATTTCAGGTAATAGCCATCGATCCTAACGCCAAAACACTTACCGTGCGCGAATGCTTGTGGAATACAGCAGGTGCCGCGTCAAAAGTTAGCTGGGGTGCCAACTCTACCATTTCGTTGAAGTAAGAACAAAACTATTTTTTTGTAGGGTGCAAAGGGGGTAAACAGCAGTTTATTCCCTTTCTCTTTTGGATATATACACCTGCAACACCTCACAATCTATATATCCGCCCAACTCACGCCAGTCTATTGCAAACAACAAACACTGACAAGCATCGGAAGCATACTCACTGATAACTTGAACTTACACTATCTTCAATTTTTCGGCCATGATACAGACCAACGAAAAGTAGGAGCATTCAATTTTAGCCACATATCATGCGTTTCATTTAATCGAATTTCTACAAAATATCGTCACATAGCAATTGCGTACTTTTGTATATTTACAGAAAGGTAAAAACAGACTGGCGCTACACTTTGTAATTGTACAAAAGGTCAAAACTAAAGCGGCGCACAGTTTTGTAAAAGTACAAAAACTCCAAAACAAACTGGCGCATACTTTTGTAACTGTACAAAAACCCCAAAACAGATTGGCGCTCGTTTTTGTAAAAGTACAAAACTCTCAAAACAGACTGGCGCAGACTTTTGTAAAAGTACAAAAGTGCCAAAACAACCTTTCCAGACATTTTGTAATTATACAAAATTCTCAATATATACTCCTGCTCTCCGATAGGTTCATGAACTACTTCCGATCCTTCGCGCATATGGACTGACAGGATCACCACCTTTGTAATTTAATTTTTTCAGAGAGAATAATAAACCGATAGATAGATGTTTAGACCGAAGAACCGCCTCAACTACAAAAGTAGAGGCGGTTTTTTTATGATCCAAAACTCACAATTATAAAGAATGTTTTGATTTGTTTAAAAATAATCAGAATTATTGTTGGTGACGTTAAAAAGAGTTTGTAATTTTGGAGTGTAAAAAATGAATAAGAAGATAATAATCGGCTATAAATGCGATATATGTGCAGTAGAGGTGAACATATATACTTGTTATGGCCTATAGTAGAAAAACAAAGACGACTCAACTATTGGAGATAAAATCTTTGACGAACTGTCCGCTTTTACGACATAATCAGGCGAATCTGTAACGACTGAATTTGCTGACTTTCGGACTTTTGCTTGGCGGACAATTCCTCGCATAATTTGAGAAAGAAAGACTGAATTTAGATTTGTTGTTTTAATAAAAACGAATTGTTATTAATAACTGTGGAAAAGCGATTTTATCGGAAGTTAATCAGTAATATGTGTAAAAATGATAGAATGTCATGGTTCATAGAACTGCTATAGCAAAGGAATACAAAACTACCTTGCATATTCAAAAAAAGGAGAGATATTCTTTCAAAATATTTACTTTCAGACATATAACATGCAAATAAACAGTAAGCAAATAAAACCAGAATACCAACAGATGGTACTCAAAGTACAGCATTATATCAATCAGCATCTGGCGGAAGATTTGTCGCTTGAAAGGCTAGCGAGTGTAGCGAATTATTCACCGTTTCATTTTCAAAAGATATTTTCGGAAGCCGTATCGGAATCACCCAAGCAATATGTCATTCGGCTTCGGTTGGAAAAAGCGGCACATTTTATCAAGATATTCCCGCAACTGCCTATCAATGAAATAGCAACGAACTGCGGATTTTCATCCAATTCTATTTTCAGCAGAGCGTTTAAGAACTATTTTGGTGTTTCGGCTGATTCTTACAGAGGACTTACTACAGACGAATTTAATAAAATAAGCAAAAGTAAAAATCAACTTTCGCAGTGGACTGATGCCTCGTGGATAACACCGATTACCGATATTCAGCAGAAAGTTGAAACCGTGAGATTGACATCTACGCCTGCTATAAATACCATCTATACGTTTCATCTGGCTTGCATTCAAACCACATTGAGCCACCCCGAAAATATTACTTTTGCTTTTCAGAACCTGCTGCAATGGGCTGGTCCACGCGGATTGATAACACCTACCACAAAATACTTCGGTGTGTGGCTCGACTTTCCGTTTATTACTCCGACCGACAAATGCCGATATCTATGCGGGATGGAGATAAAAACCGATATGATACCAACTAAAGGTATAAATATTCAAACGGTTTCGAAAGCGCAATACCTGCATTATGAAATGAAGGGCAACATAAATGAAACGCTTGATGCCATGATTGCTCTGAATCATAATTATGTGGATGCTATGGGTTACATTGTATCGGAAATGATTTGTTATGAGCAGTTTGACGAAAGTCCTACAGACAAACCCTACGAAGAAATCACCCGTCGTCTTTTATTTCCTGTTAAGATGAAATAAAGCAGATTCGCAAGATTTGCAAACAACACAACAAGAAATGCAAACTCGTTGGTGTTGAAACTCCCCACCTTTGCAGTCATAAATTATACACTAATAAAATATGACTACGAACATGAATCAACCCATTCTATCACTTCAAGGCGTGAGCAAAGAGTTTCAATCGAAAGAGAGAACATTCACCGCACTGAAGAACGTTAGCCTTTCCGTAGAAAAAGGTGAATATCTAGCTATTACAGGCAAATCGGGCAGTGGAAAATCCACCTTGCTGAATATGATTACCGGCATTGACCATCCAACCAACGGAAAAGTATTGGTCAATGGATTGACTATTGGTGAGTTAAGCGAAAGCAAGCTTGCCAAGTGGCGTGGTCAGAATATCGGCATTGTGTTTCAATTCTTTCAACTTATCCCCACGCTTACCATCAAAGAAAACATGCTTCTTGCCATGGAATTTGTAGATATAATTCCGGCTGCCGATCGTGCGAAGCGAGTGACTGAGCTTCTGACTCAAGTAGGCATTGCCGATCAAGCCAACAAAATGCCTTCGGCTCTGTCCGGCGGCGAACAGCAACGGGCAGCCATAGCTCGGGCGTTGGCTAATAATCCTGAAATCATTGTGGCCGATGAACCAACCGGCAATCTCGACACCAAAACTGCCGACTCCATTAATGCCATTTTCAGTTCGCTGGCTCAATCGGGCAAAACCGTTATTGTGGTAACTCACGAGAAGAATACAGCCCTGAAATACCAACGCATTGTGAACCTGAAAGATGGTGAAATTGAATTACAAAACACGTAAAACCTACAGCCATGAATATGAAACTAAAAAAGACTTTCAGCGACTTGCTGATAAGTCCGAAACGTACCTTGCTGGTTGTTTTTGCACT
>OCZT010004102.1_pt1 | contig 14777 bp, 12 predicted proteins | sample 1539031 | NCBI WGS metagenome assembly OCZT01 (sample SAMEA3539308, study PRJEB22396) | soil metagenome | biome: tundra; feature: field; material: soil | place: USA | collected 2010-05 | depth 0.15 m
AGCAGAGTTACCTCGAGATGCCCGACGAGTTCGGCCCCATGCGCTCGAGCGACACCGTGGGAGCGGTGGCCCTCGATCGGGAGGGCAACATCGCGGCTGCCACCTCGACCGGAGGCACGCTGAACAAAGCGCCGGGCAGAGTGGGCGATTCGTCGCTCATCGGATGCGGCTGTTATGCCGACAACCGTAGCGCGGCAGTTTCCACGACCGGGTGGGGCGAACCCATGATGAAGTTGGTCCTCAGCAAGTGGGCCGCCGACCGCGTGGAAGATGGGCTTGTTCCCCAAGAGGCCGCGCAACGCGCACTGTACTACCTGAAGGCGCGACTGAACGGCCATGGAGGAATCATCATCGTGGATGCCAGAGGAAGAATCGGCCTGGCCCACAATACGCCTCGTATGGCGTGGTCTTTGACCACCAAAGACGGCATTTCCTCGGGCATCGAAGTCGGCACTACGAGTTCTTAACCCGCACTCGCCGGGACTACACAAATTCTTAGAGCATGTAACAAGAGCCTCCGCAGACTCGCAAGCGAGTTCCGAAGGCCGGCACGCCACGGGTAACTTCCGGATTGCCGACCAACCGGGAGTTGACCCGTCAACGATCACAAGCGCGTTTCTTGGTACCTATCTGGTAAAACTTCCCAGAAGAAGACTTCTGGACAACTTCCGGAACCAGCTCCCGGTGCAGGTCGCTGTTCAACGGCCGAGGAGTCGCACGCTGAACCGCATGCGCCGATAACTGGCCGTTTGTTCGTGGCTCGGAAGGGAGCTGGCTCCTGAGAGTTCTCGCAGGTATCGCCATTTCTCCACTCATGCGAAGCCGATTTTCCAACAACTGAGCTCGGCGAACGCGGTCAACTTCCGGATTACCGACGACTCGGGACTTGTCACACGGTAATAGGCGCTGCCAGCTTTGAGGCTGGCAGGGCGGCTTGTCTGTCTCCGCCATGTTTAGCTCAGCCCGCCTCCTCGTGCGCTTATGGTGATCGCCTCAGCGTGCTACTGAGATCGACAAAAAAGTCGTGCGTAGGGCTGAACTCCTCAAAGGTCACTACCATGGTTTCAGGTTTCAGGCGTGCTCTTGATTGAGGCCGCTGACAGGGTTGGACCATGGGCCCTCGCACTTATCGCACGGATAAGCAGACATCTGAAAGTATTCCACTTTCGTACTGGTCCCTCTCAGCCGCAAGTTATCGGTTGCTGTTCCCAATAAGGGACTGGAGAATCTCGAAAGGCCTGTTGCGTGGAAGTGTCCCCTTTTGCACAGACCCGAAGGAGCACGAGATGAGAGAGTAATCAGGTGGAGTTGTCCCCTTTCGGCATCTCCGTCAGGAGGAATATGTCGAACAAAGTATCTTCTCTTATCGTTCTGGCAGCCGCATCCATCGCACTGACGTTTGGAGTTGTGGGATGCAATAAAACCAACACCCCCGACAACAGCGCCCAGAGTCAACCGGCGCAGACCGATCAGTCGCAGAATCCCGCCGATACTGCCAACCTGGCCCCCACGGACGGGACTCAGGCGACCGGTACCAACGATCAGCAGCAGCCAGCAACCCAGGCGACGCGGCAGAACTATCAGCAGCAGCAGCCGCGGCGGCGCAGGTCGGTGAACCTGAGGAACTCCGGCGCCTGTGAGCCCTGCGACAACGGCTACCAGGATACGAGCTACGGCCAGCCTGTGCTTCAGGCACAAGAACCCCCACCACCGCTGCCTGAATATTCGCAGCCTCCATGCCCCGGGGATGGCTATCTGTGGACGCCCGGATATTGGAGCTACGCTCCTCAGGGCTACTACTGGGTGCCCGGCGCCTGGGCGTGGCCGCCTCAGGTGGGCTTCCTGTGGACACCTGGATATTGGGGATTTTTTGGCGGCATGTATCAATACAACTACGGCTTCTGGGGCCAATATGTCGGTTACTACGGCGGTATTAACTACGGATTCGGCTACGTCGGCACCGGCTATCAGGGCGGGTATTGGAGCGGAAATCGTTTCAACTATAACCGTTCCGTCAACAATGTGAACATCACCAATGTCAACGTGTATAACCGCACCATCAACAACACCACCATGAACCGCGCCAGCTACAACGGGCCGGGAGGCATCACTCGCCAGGCTGTGCCGGCGGAAACCGCCGCATTGCGTGGGCAGCGCATTCCTCCGATGACCACGCAGTTGCAGCACCAGCGAGCGGCAGCACAGAACCGCCAGCAGTTTGCCTCCGTCAATCATGGGCGTCCGGCCGAATTTGCAGCGACGAAGCCGATCCCGGCAGGCAAACCGATCGCTCCGGTGATTCCTGCTCGGCAGCAGCAGCAGCGTGCTCAGTCGCAGCCGCATGCCCAGCAACAGCAGCGTGCCCAGTCGCAGCCACAGCAGCACGCCCAGCAACAGCAGCGTGCCCAGTCGCAGCCGCAACAGCATGCCCAGCAACAGCAGCGTGCCCAGTCGCAGCCACAACAGCATGCCCAGCAACAGCAGCGTGCCCAGTCGCAGCCACAGCAGCACGCCCAGCAACAGCAGCGTGCCCAGTCGCAGCCGCAACAGCATGCCCAGCAACAGCAGCGTGCCCAGTCGCAGCCACAACAGCATGCCCAGCAACAGCAGCGTGCCCAGTCGCAGCCACAGCAGCACGCCCAGCAACAGCAGCGTGCCCAGTCGCAGCCGCAACAGCATGCCCAGCAACAGCAGCGTGCCCAGTCGCAGCCACAACAGCATGCCCAGCAACAGCAGCGTGCCCAGTCGCAGCCGCAACAGCATGCTCAGCAACAGCAGCACGCCCAGCCACAACAGCATGCCCAGCAACAGCAGCGTGCCCAGTCGCAGCCGCAACAGCATGCTCAGCAACAGCAGCATGCTCAGCAACAGCAGCACGCCCAGCCACAGCAGCACGCCCAGGCGCAGCCGCCTGCGACCGGAGAAAAGAAGAAGGAGTAGCGGCGATCCACAGGTTTCAGTCGCAGTTCAACGGATGGGCGGGGCTTCGGCTCCGCCTCTTCTTTTTGCCCGGGTTGGGTAATGCGAGTTAATCACGAATACATCCCGGATCGTCGGCCAACAGGAAGTTGGCCAGAAACCGGCTTCGAGGAAGTTGGGCGCATTGGTACCGGGAAGTCGGCATAGCGGAAGCTGTCTCTCGCAAACTCGCCAATTGTTCCGGATCGTCCCCGAGTGACGGTCGACTCGGGAGTTATGACGGATTCCGGCGCGAAGGGGCACGCTTCACTAGCCACCGTAGTCGATGCTGCGGTCGTCTCCAGCAGACCAGGACGCCAGACGAGCGACAGAAACGTCGAAAGCAGACTGGCATCTGCTGAGGTTGCGTCTCAATTACAATCGAATTTCCCGTGCTGGAGAAATGCTCTCGAAAGGATTGCGGATGAAAAGGAAAGCCAGCGCCGACGCCACCCGCTGTGTGCATTCTGGCGAAGATCGTCACGGCCAAGCGGCGCCCTTGACCACTCCTATCGCGCAAACCGCCGTGTTCGTGGTTCCCAGCGTCAAAGCGCTGCGCCGCTATGCCGAGGGCGATCGCGATTTGTATCTCTATTCGCGTTACGGCAACCCGACGGTCGCGGCAGCCGAAGAGAAGATTGCCGCGCTGGAAGGAGCGGAGGCCGCAGTCGCCACCTCCAGCGGGATGGCGGCGGAACTGGTTGCGGCCCTGATAACCTGCCAGGCCGGTGACGAGATCGTTTCCATGCTCGACGTCTATGGCGGGACCCTGAAGCTGTTCGAGCAGGTGCTGCCGCGCTGCGGCATCAAGACGCGCTTCATCCCGCATCACGACATCGGGAATGCTCACCGCTATTTCAGTCGCAAGACGCGAATGCTCTTCCTGGAGACGCCAACCAATCCGACGGTGCGCTGCGTCGATCTGGCCGCACTGGCCGAAGTGGGCCGCAAGCATAAAGCCTGCGTGGTGGCCGACAACACCTTCGCCACCCCGGTGCTGCAAAAGCCGTTGGAGTTGGGGGCCGACATCGTCATCCACTCGGCGACCAAATACCTGGGCGGTCACAGCGATCTCACCGCCGGCGTGCTGGCCGGTTCGAAGAAGTGGATGGAGGCCGCGCGCCAGACGATGATCCTCACCGGCGGATGCCTCGATCCGGGCTGCGCCTACCTGCTGCTGCGGGGCTTGAAGACGCTGCACGTGCGAGTGGAACGCGCCTGCCGCAATGCCGCGCAAATTGCCGACGCGCTCGAAGCCCATCCCAAAGTGGCGCGCGTGTACTATCCCGGCCTGGAGAGTCACGAGGCGCATCAGTTGGCGCGCCGCCAGATGAAGGACTTCGGGATGATGGTGTCGTTCGATATTCGGGGCGGCGAACGCGCGGCCGAGCGCTTCATTGACCACCTGCAGCTCTGGTATCTGGCAACCAGCCTGGGAGGCGTGGAGTCGACAGTATCGTACCCAGTGCTGTCGTCGCACGTTGGACTAGGCACCAAGCGACTAGACTTGCTTGGCGTGTCGCCGTCAACCATTCGGCTTTCCGTGGGAATCGAAGATGCCGGTGACTTGATGGCTGATCTGAATCAGGCACTGACCCGCGCCTGAGCCAAGCCTGTTGGCGCCTCAGCCGTCAAACCATTGTGCAAGCGGCAGTTACTGACAGGCTTCGGCGTCCGTTGACCCTGAATTTCGACGCATAGTAACATCACATTCACCGCCGACGGTGGAGTGAGAGAGGGCTGTTTCGAAGTGATGAAAATCTTTCGCGGCATGGTTTCGGTGGCCCTCCTTGCAGGCCTGGTGTTCAGCACCGGATGCGAGACTAGTCAGCCTAAACCTGCCGCCGCTTCCCTTCCATCTCAAGCCAAGGCACCCGAGATCGCCCCTCCTGCTGCTCAACCCGCCGATCCAAAGCCCAAAACCCAGCCAGTCGTGGCCACGAAGCCCGATCCTGCCGAGGCGCTGATTGCGCAGGCGGAAAAGCAATACGCAGCCGGACAGGCCAACTATCAGGCAGACCATCTGGAAGCCGCCAAGCAGAACTTCGACCAGGCGTTCAACACCCTGCTGTCCAGCAATCTCGACATCCGCAACGACGAACGGCTGGAGCGCGAATTCGACAAGATCGTGGAGGCCGTCCACGAGTTGGAAATGGCGGCGCTGAAGCAGGGCGACGGCTTCACCGAGCCGCGTTCCGAACCGGCGCCTATCGACGAAGCCAACGACGTCACGTTTCCGGTCGATCCCAACATCAAGGCCAAGGCGGAAGCCGAGATCAAGACCACCAAGTCTGACTTGCCGCTGGTGCTTAACGATCAGGTGGCAATGTTTATCAACTACTACTCCAGCCCGCGAGGACGGGCCACGCTGGAGCGCGCATGGGCCAGATCAGGCCGTTACCGGGACATGGTATCGCGGATTTTCAAGGAGGAGGGCGTTCCTCAGGACCTGATCTACCTGGCGCAGGCGGAGTCGGGATTTCAACCCCTGGCGCTTTCGCGGGCGGGCGCGCGCGGCATGTGGCAGTTCATGGCCGCGTCGGGCGAGTTGTACGGCCTGCAACGGAACTGGTGGGTGGATGATCGCCAGGATCCCGAAAAGGCCACCCGTGCCGCCGCCCGCCACCTGAGAGACCTCTACAAGCAGTTCGGCGATTGGTACCTGGCAATGGCGGCCTACAACTCGGGGGCCAGCACCGTGCAGCACGCGGTGGAACGTACGGGCTACGCCGATTTCTGGGAGCTGTACCGGCGCGGTGTGCTGCCCCAGGAGACCCGTAACTATGTGCCCATCATCCTGGCCGAGACCATTATGGCCAAGAATCCGGAGCAGTATGGGCTGCAGCGCGTGGCCCCTGACCCCGCGCCGCAGATGGATCAAGTGACCATCAACTACCCTGTGGACTTGCGTCTGGTAGCCGAGTGCGTCGATACGTCGGTGAACTACCTCCAGGAACTGAACCCCAGCCTCTTGCGAATGACCACCCCCAAGGACCAGAGTTTCGCCCTCAATCTTCCCGCCGGATCGCGCGAGAAATACGAGAACGCCATGACCGCGATACCGCCCGACATGCGGACTTGGTGGCGCTATCACCACGTCGAATATGGGGATACCCTGGCCTCCATCGCCCACAAATATCACACGTCTTCCGCGTCGATTGCGGATGCCAATGGCTTGACTGGCGCGGAAGTCAAAGTCGGCTCAAAGCTCATCATTCCGGTGGCGCCGGGTCGCTCGAACACGGAAACGGCCTCCTATTCGCACCACGCTACGCATTACAAAGTGCGCAAGGGCGACACCCTGTATTCCATCGCCGACGATTTCGAGGTTCCGGTGGATAAGTTGCGGAAGTGGAACCACCTACGGGGAACGGCGGTGGCTTTAGGACGGACCCTGGTTATCTACAAGCTGGTCGCTGCGACCGGTTCAGAAGAGGCGTCTTCCGATGGCGGCAGCGCTCCGGTCAAGACCGCCAAGGGGGGCAAATCGGCGTCCAAGTCATCGCGGAGCCCTGCTGCCGCGAAGTATCACAAGGTTAAGAAGGGCGAGACCCTAAGCAGCATTGCCGAATCGAATCACACCTCCGTGGCCGCTCTGAAGCGCGACAACCCCAAGCTGGCCGCAGATCTGCGCGCTGGCGAGGTGCTGCTGATTCGCAAGTAACGGCAGTTGTGTCGCTCCTGTGCGATTCCTCCATCATTTTCTATTTGCTCTCTTCCCTTAGCGCGGATGTTCTGTTACAACAAGCGCGTTACGATTTTTTGCGGCGGCGCGACTGCGGCGGATCAACCATCCTGCTGTGCTATAATCGCGCGCTTATCGCAGCAGTATTTTTTTTGGTATAAATCTGAATTCAGCCTTACGAGCTGCCTCCGTTCAGTTCTGCGGAGCCGGGCAAAATCAGGAGGACACATGACGTTTTTCGATGAGACGCTCTACGGTCGAGATGACGAAATGGACGATTACGGAGACGGTTCCTACGGCGATTCCCTCGAAGACGAGGAATACGAAGAGGAAGAGGAAGAAGAAGAGGAGCCGGAGTCCGTTTCGGTGGTAGTAGAAGAAGTTGAAGTGGAGGAAGCGGAACCGGAAGTCACCACGGAATCGCGGGCGCCAGCCGCGGCTAAACCGCGCAAGAGCGCTCCCAAGAAAGCCGCCAAGAAAGCGGCCAAGAAGGCCCCGAAAAAGGCGGTGAAGAAAGCCGCGAAGAAGCCGGCGAAGTCAGCGAAGAAGGCGGCGAAAAAAACGACCAAGAAGGCCGCTAAGAAACCGGCAAAGAAATCAGTCAAGAAAGCGGTGAAGAAATCTTCGGGCGGTGCGAAGAAGAAGGCCGCCAAGAAGGGCCGCGGACGCCGCTAAACGAAACTTGCCAGCACTTGGGCCGCGGTTTGCCCCGCGGCTTTCGCTGCTCAAGCACGGTAGGCAGGGTGTACTGCCATAACTGATGTGTGCTGCGCCTGATCGCGCGGCAAAACCTCCCTTATCGCGTAATCGCAATCTCACATCGCTTCGCGACGCAGAACACACTCGCTTGGTAAATAGCGCACGTTGAAGCGTGACTTGGGTCCCTGCAATTTGCGCGCGCTGGAACTACGATAAAGCCCGTTGTACTTCACTTGGTTGTCGCGCCGTCTTGGTTGCCGGGCGAGTCAGACCCCCTGTTCCGCCCGGCCCATCGCGGCGCGACGTTTTTGTCCGGATCGCAGGTTTTTCCGTATCGGCGCCAAGCCAACCTCCGGCCTCAACTGCCTATATTTGGCGCGGGAAAAATCCGAAGCCGTGCGTTTCCCCGAACCGGTGGTCTCGCGACAGTAGCAAGCGACCGGTGCTACTTCACAGCTATGTGTGATGACGGTCACCGCGCCACGAGCCCGCATTCTGGCATAAGAACACAATGAAGCATGTGGGTTCTGGTTCTAACATCCTCAATGCGTCGCCGGAATTGAAGAGTTCTCTCGAAGCGCTCGGGCAAGCGGAACAACTTCCAGCCGGAGATGTCCTGTTCAAGACCAGCGATGAAAACCTCGGCGTATATCTGGTGCGTAAGGGCAAAGTATGTCTTCGGGTCGAGGGTTTGCCTCGATTGGATCGAGTATTTCCGACGGGGTCGCTGCTGGGCTTGCCGGCAACCTTCACCGGAAGCCCATACAGCCTTACGGCCATCGCGGTTACCAACTCTGTAGTTCTACGCATAACCCGCAAGGAGTTCCTTCGTCTGATGCGGGAACAACCCGTACTCTGCCAGCAAGCCACGGACATGCTCAGCCGGGAAGTCTCCTTCATTCAGACGGCGGTAACCCAGCGGATGCACGCGCTGGTCTCGTTCAAATCAGAATGCCAACCGCCGGCCATGCGAAAGCTGCAACCTTCTCGAGCGCGCTAAGCACCACCGGTCGCGACTGAGGCTGGCTTTGCACTATGCCTCGAAATTGCGCAGAGTAGCCGCGCCTTGCAAACCCGTGCTACGGGATGAGATACGTCACCCCGGTCGTATACAGAAAGCCCGTGTTTGGATCCTGCGCGATGTGAACAACCACGTGTCCGCTTCCGCCCTGAGGGGGTGCGGTGAAGTCGCAAGAGTGATGGGTACCAGGGTTTTGCCCACACAGAGCGGCGGAATAGTTAAAGGGACCCGTGTAAACGCCTGGTCCACTCAGCGGGATATCAGGCCCGTCGAAAAAGAGGTAAGTCGGACCGCCACCATCTTGGGAGCCCCAATTTATGGACGGGAACAGCACTGGCGGCAGCCATGTGCGTGCCGTTCCGCCAATAAAGTCCAGTCCGCTTCCGCCTGCAAAAATGTGTAGTGGGTTACCGCACGGGTTACAAAAGATACCCTGATATCCATCCGTGACATAGATCCCTCCCGTCACGATAAAGCCGTGCAAGGCAGTATTGGCTCCAGTCAGGGTGAACACTCCTCCACTGCTGCTGTAGAGTTGGAAGCTGCCGCTGGTGATGGTCTGGGCGGATGCCGGCAGCGCTGACAACATCGCGATTGCCAGAATAAGTGCCACGACGGCTACCCCAAGGACCTTTGCAAATGATCCAAGATTCGTTGGCTGTTGGTTACGTTGTGTTTTCATAGTGACCTCCTTGTGGTCATGGGTTGTGGCGGTGGTGGTTGACGGTGGGGAGCAAACTCACCGCGTAGCTGCTCCTCGCCGGGACGGGATGTCCCATCGAGTGGCGCTGGCGTCATCCAAAAAAGCGTTTACGTAGCAGTCCGCCGATGCCCAGGACTCCAGAGCCAAACAGTGCCAGACTGCCGGGTTCAGGCGTTGCGAAGGTGTAGGTCGCCTGTTGCAGATACAACAGGTCCCCAACGGCGTAGATGTCTACCATCACTACGCCCGTTCCGCTCAGGCCGGGCAGGTCGACGGGTCCAGTTGGACTCTCCCCAAAAAGTGCACCGGTAAAGGAAAAGGTGGTCGTGTACGTTCCTGGACCGGAGTGCAGCACAATCGGAGGGCCCGTACCGACGATTGTGAAGACGGATCCAAAAAAAACTCCAAGCGACCCCCAATCGACATTCGAGTATTGGATGGAGCCTATGGTCGCAGTGCCGCCCCCAAAGAAGTCATTGCCTGACACGAAGCCATCGACGCCTAAAGTGTCGCCCGGAAGACAAGGGCATCCCAGCAGCACTTGCCAAGGAGTTACAATGGTGTCGAAAGACCCAGCGGCAGTAAAACCGTTCCCGGACAGCGTAAACGCTCCAGTACCCGATCCGCCGAAGATATCGATCTCGCCGCTGGTAACAGTCGTTCCGAATGACTGCAAGGAGCAAAGACAGACACTAACGAAGCAGAACACCAAGAGGATCATTCGAGGCCGGCACATACTTGACGTCCTTTCTACTCCCACTTCCTTTGACTGTTGGTTACGTTGCGTTTTCATGGTGACCTCCTTTGGTCATGGGTTGTGGCGTCGGTCGAGGCCGAGCGGGCGCCGGGTTGTCGTTTGTGCGAACTCGCGTTCGCTTAGTTTCGGGGACAGATGCTGTCCAAAGAATTCTCCGCGATCAGCACCTTCCCGAGTCATCCAGCACTCGATCTGCTGTCAACCTCCAGCATTCGGCCGGTCAGGGCCGGATTGCCCTGCTCCTGCAGCTCCCTGACCAGCCGCGACATGCAGCCGTGCAAAATGCACCCCGCCAGCGCCTCGGCATTCATGGGCTTCGGTGGCGCCAGCGCTCCTCCGCGCATTCTGGGCTGCAAATAGTGAAACGCGCGGAACAGGGTCTCCGTGGCCCGGTAGAGCTTTCGTTTGTCGGTCATCATTGGAATCATCCTTTCGTCTAGTCGTGACTTTCCTTCGATTCATCGCCGGTTGTAAGTTTGGGACTTGTCTCGCCACCCGGAGGCGGGATGGTTCGCCTGCCCCCGGGTGCGTACTCCCTAAGAGCGGAGTGGCCAGTTGTGCTCTTTTTCCCGCTCTCGTGAACGCACAATGCGCTAGTTCGTCCGCACGATCAATGCACCAGCGGTGATTTGTGGGTGATCTAAGGGTGATCTGGATAATCGGCTGATTCCAAGCCTCTTGCAGTGCGCGCGCAGGTTTATGATCGAATAATTTAGGCGGTTAACGTCGGCAAACCTTGGGAACGATGGCAGTTGTAAGGCCGGCGGTGCTGCTGGCAAGCGGCGTCCTTCATAAAAAATGGGCCGCCCGAAGAGCGGCCCAAGGAAATCAGTGGTTGCGTCCGGCTATCCCATCAACCTTCGGCGCAACACGCCCGCGAGGCCGAGTACTCCGGACCCGAACAGTGCAATGCTGCCCGGTTCGGGAGCGGTACCGTCGATGTAAAACGCTTCGGAATGAATCCGGCCCACAGGGGTTCGGTCAGAGTGAACGACTTGGATACAGCATGGCCCGGATCATGCGGGGAGCCGCCGAGGTGTCGAAAGCACGGACAATGTTCGGGAACCTGCAACGCCTGATACAGGTCTGGCCGAGAGTACAACGCTCACCGTCTTGCGCTTGTCCTCTTGCTATTCCACAAACGCCCTTCTGAGGAAGACAAGTCCAAGAACTGACGACTGCCCCGCACTAGCCAAAAGAAGGCTAGAACGGGGCACCCCAGATTTAGGGTTTCGTGTGTATCTACTCCGCTCGGCCGGGGCACCCGGCGTTTAGCCTAAAACTGGGATGTTACAACGTGACGGGAAACTGAGGCCGGTGTTTGATGAGAAGGGCACTGATATCGACGAGGCTCGCCCGGGTACGCTGGATTGCTGTTTGACCGCATCTTGCATTCTCGTAGAAAAATGGGCCGGAGTTCCTGCCTCCGGCCCCTAGCTAAACCGTAGCTGGAATCTCGCTACATTTTCCCGGCTAAGCTGCTCGCTGGACAGGTGACCCACATGGAAGCCCCGTCGAAAGCGAGACCGACGGGAAATGCTCCGGTAGCGCAGCCACTAACGACTGCGCTGACTGTGCCCATACTGCTGCCAAAAGCTGCAAGCTTCTTGACCGTCCCACCTGAGCCGAGCGTTACCCAAATGTTGCCGCCATCGAAAGCGATCTGCTGAGGTGAACCGCCCACATCGTAGTACGACACGCCACCCGCGGGCGTAATTCGCGCCACCTTGCCATTTGCTGCATTCGCGGTCCACATGTTCGTTCCGTCGAAAACAATGCCTACCGGCCCCCCTGCAACGGCAATTGGAGTCCCAATCACCTGGCACGCCCCGTTGTACTTCGTTACCGAACCAGTGGAGTTGCTAACATAGGCAACACCTTGCTTTCCGTCCCAGGCTACGCCAGTGTTGCCGTTCCCGGTCGATAAGTAACAGTAGTATCCGCCGCCGCTCCAGCTCAATATTCTTCCGACTGAGCCGTCGGTAACTTCCCACATGGCCCAACTATCAAAAGCCAGGCTCTTGGGATTGATTCCGATAGTGTTTATGGGGCTCATGGCTGGGCTCCCATCGCTTGCAAAGATCACGTTTACCGTAGTGCCACCTTGTTGGTTCGCCCAGATTCGTTGTCCGTCGAAGGCCAGAGATCCAGGACTCGGCACCGCGTAGCTGGCCTGGAACTGGCCATCGCTTGCCCTTACCTTCCACACCCTATTGGCGCTGGTTTCCGAAATCCAGATGTTCTCTCCGTCAAAGGCCATATCGCTTGGTGAAGAAAGGGTGTGAAAGGTACCCGCGGAGTCGCGAAACGAGCTAATTTTTATGGTATTGTTGGCCGGATACCACGCCTTGAGCGCGACCTGAAGCGGGTTGCAGTAAGTCGAACCCGGCACGCAGACCTGCGCTGCTGCCGGGAATGCCATGGTGAGGACCATCGCGAAAAGGATGGCCAGTTTCAGTGTGGGGGAGCTGTGCTTCTTCATACGATCCTCCTTATGGAACGTGGTTTGGGGTTGAACTGCGACTACGTTGGTGTGCTGTTTGGTGATTTGGGTTTTCATGGTGACCTCCTTGTGGTCATTAGGTTGTGGCGACGGTCTGAGCCGAGGTCGTCGCCGGTTGCGCTGCGGTCCAATCGCTCACCGCCGGGGAACCGAATCACAAAGTCCGGTTCAAATTCGTGCCGAGTGTGCGTTAATTGGCTTGCGATGACAATGCACCAGCGGTGATTTGTGGGTGATCTGTGGGTGATCTAGCGGTGATCTGGATAAATAACCGGCTGATTCCAAGTCTCTTGCAGTGCGCGCGCGCAGGTTTATGATCGAATAATTTAGGCGGTTAACGTCGGCAAACCTTGGGGACGATGGCAATTATAAGGCCGGCGGCGCTGCTGGCAAGCGGCGTACGTCATTAAAAAGAGCCGCTCCGAAGAGCGGCTCAAGTAGTTCAGGTGTTACGCCAGACTATCCCATTAACCTTCGGCGGAGCACGCCGGCGAGGCCCACGATTCCCGATCCGAGCAGCAGGATGCTGCTGGGCTCAGGAGTGGTTCCTCCACCTTGGCCGGTCAGCGTGAAAGCTTCCGAAGGAATAGTGCCGATGGTGTTCTCATAGGCCGTCGACGGACAGTTGGCGCCTCCGCCAGGAGGATGGGTTCCTCCACAGCCTACGCCACTGTTCTCATCCCAGAAGATCTCGTTAGTAGAACAGCCCGACGTGCTACAGGCATTCGACAGGGTCACGAAGCCCGCGCCCGAATACGGGATAGCGGCGAACTCATAGTCTGCCCGGTATAGGTTGTAACCATCTCTGTTGGTGCCCAGGAATGTGTTAAGAGGGTTACCTAACGTCTCGCTAGAGCCGCCGAACGACAGAGACCCGATCTGCATATCCACGGTTGTAATAAGATCCGTGCTCGAGGCGTCCCAGTAGACGAAATGCAGATCTGTGATCTCGGAGTTGGCTGGCGTCACGAACGAGTCACTTACGGCGTAGCCGAAGTTGATGGTCCAGGCATTGACGGTGCCGTTGGGGGGACCATTATCATAGAGGGTGCCTGCCATGGCTGAAGTTGCGGCTAGCATCAGGCACAGAATGGTGAGCATTGACAGTGAAGCTATACGAATTTGCGGTTTCATGATGACCTCCTTGTGGTCATTGGGTTGTGGCGACGGTCGAAGTTCGAGCGGCGCCGGGTTGCACTATGCGAAGAGTTATGCTCGCGTAGGCTCGGGAACGATTCCCACTTCTGAGTTTTCTTTGGGGAGCAGAACCCTGCCAGTTCTACTCCCGGTTCATCGAAGACCAGCGAGTGGAGAGCGGCATGCGCTCCCGTCCCACTGTTGCGTGCTACCCCATTAACTTGCGACGAACTACAGCGGCCAGTCCGAGCAACCCGCTACCCATCAGCAGTAGCGAAGATGGCTCGGGAGTCGGGTTGGCCGTGCCGCTGATAGCGACAAGTAGGCCCGTAACGTCCGACTGGTTGTAGACCATGAAGTCGAGTGTGTTTATCCCCTGCTTAAACCCACCCGTGATCGCAAAGGGTGTAAGGGTTTGGAAGCCGTAGCAACACGCTATGCTGGTGCCGGAGCCAATGGCTGCTACACCGTTCAACAGAATGTAACCGCCGTTATCTACGGCCCAAGATCCGTGCAACTCTGCCGTGCTGGGATCAAAGTCCGTCAGATCGAAGGTTGTTTGGTAGTCGTAGTAACCGCCGGGCTCCGCCCTGCGATCGCCGTAGGCATTTATCCACTGCGTGCCGGACGGAGGCGAGACCCAGCCGCCGGGTGGGAGGGTAATGCCTTGACCGCCCACAGGAACGGGAAAGGGTGCCGCGACAATTTCGTAGTAGGGGTCCGTAAACCCCCCACTGCCAAGGCCCTCCCCGGTACTGTGTATGGTGGTTATTGTGCCAGCGAAGGACGGTGTGACTGCCAAGGTCAGCAGGACCAGGGCGAGCATTGACATTGAAGCGATACGAAGATGCGTTTTCATGGTGACCTCCTTGTGGTCATTAGGTTGTAGCGACGGTCCTGAGCCGAGGTCGTCGCCGGTTGTGCTGCGGTCCAATCGCCCACCGCCGGGAACCGAATCGGAAGTCCGGTTCAAATTCGTGCCGAGTGTGCGTTAATTGGCTTGTGCAGACAATGCACCAGCGGTGATTTGTGGGTGATCTAACGGTGATCTGTGGGTGATCTGGGTAACCGGCTCATTCCAAAGCGGATTGGATCGCCGCTCGGCTTAGATTTCCGTGGCTGACGCGGTTGAATTTCGTGGGGAGACTGCAAACTTAGCTTGGAACTAGGGGTGTGGCGGTGTAAACTTCGCGCACAACTGTTACAGTTTCATGAAGAACACACTGCCACTTCGCCTTCGATTCGGTGTATTCGAACTTGATCTGAAGTCTGGAGAACTGCACAAGTCCGGCCAACGGGTTGTGCTGCAGGAAC
>OCZT010004103.1_pt1 | contig 14775 bp, 16 predicted proteins | sample 1539031 | NCBI WGS metagenome assembly OCZT01 (sample SAMEA3539308, study PRJEB22396) | soil metagenome | biome: tundra; feature: field; material: soil | place: USA | collected 2010-05 | depth 0.15 m
GCCAAAGAGTGGTAAGGCAAGAATCCAATAAGTAATAAAAAGATAACGAGAACAACAAATGCGAGAATAAGTTTTTTCATATAAATATATATTACCATGCTGCTGCAACAATTAAACAAATCGAGGCGAGGCCTCGAGGTAATTTCATGGCTAACTATCGACGATATTATTATTTCTCTAAATCCAAAACTTCATCAATACGTATTTTTGCTACAAATTCTGGCACGTGACTGACAAGAACCATGGCCCCTTCATACTTATTTAGTGCTTCAGCAATAATGGGAAGATGACGAAAATTTATATGATTAGTCGGCTCATCAAGAATAAGAAGTCCTGGTTTCTGTAGCACTAGGCGGGCAAAAGCGACGAGCCCCTTCTGACCTTCAGAAAGACTACCTATTTTACTTTTGATCAAATCTGTTGTGATAAGAAATCCGGCCGCAGTGGAGCGCATTGTTTCTTCGATATGCTCTTTCATTACCGACATGAGTGAGTCATATACGGTGTCTTCAAAATTTAAAGTGGAAAAATCTTGACGATAGTAACCCACAGAGGTTCCGGAAAGAATTTTTGAACCCGGAGCGGTTCCCTTTGCAATAGATTCAAGTAACGTGGATTTGCCGATACCATTCGGACCCTTGAGAAGTAGGTGCTGTTTTTTGCGTAAAACTATTTTTGACTTTCGTTTGACCGGTTTGTGAGTTTTGAGATTCAACGTCGTAAAGTCCGTAATGGTAAGGATGTCTCCGCCGTGTCCGGTTTGAAAAGGAATGGTGAATGCCCGAATGGTTTTGTCTTCCCTTCTGGTGTCCACTTTGCTCTCCTCAAGCTCTAGGGCTTTGTCGCGCATACGCCTGGCCACGAGGCGCATTTGGCCTCCTTTGTTGGCAAAAAAGTTGGCCTTGTCTTTATTTTCCTGGATTTCACGCGCCAGTTGAGCGTTCTTGCGATTCTCTTTTTCCACCCGAACTGCGATTTGTTCCACAACATCAAAATAATTACCGACGTATTGCTCCACTTTTTTAGTATAGATATCCAAATACAACACTCCGTCAGTGAATGCGTTTAGAAAATCCGAATCGTGAGAAATAACGATTACAGTCTTCTTGTAATTCTTGAGAAACTCCGTCAGATGTTCGATGCCAGCCTTGTCCAGATTGTTGGTCGGCTCATCAAGAAGTAATAAGTCTGGGTCTTGTATGAGAGCGGAAGCTAATAGGAGTCTGGCTTGTTGTCCACCAGAAAATGAGCTGATAATGCGCTCGTGCATTTTTGCATGTCCTCTTAGGTTGACGACTTCGAGCGCCGTATCAATTTTCGGATCAATATCACGAATTTTTCCCGTATCTTTGCGGAGTTTGGCGTCTACCGAATCCTGAAACGCTTTTTCAAAAAATTCCCTGACTGTGAGCGAAAGTTCATCTCTCGGAATAACCTGCCTTGCGATGGAAATGGTAAGACCAATAGAAGTATAGACATTCCCTGATTCTGGCTTCAAATTTCCCGTTATAAGGCCAAAAATGGTGCTTTTGCCGCCTCCATTTTGCCCCATGACAGTAATCTTGGTATTTCTGCGTACAGAAAAAACCACATCTTCAAGAATGGGTTTGTTTGGTTCATATTCGAAGCTAACGTCTTCGAACCGGAGAATTACTTCGTCTTTGGACATAAGATATGTAGATTAGCATACATTTGCTCGGTCGTAGATTTTAACTTTCTGTACGACAAAACCCCAGCCCCTCCGCAAGAAGGGCTGGGGTTTTGATTTCAAATACGTTCGCGCTCCTGCGCTCAGTACTTCCTACATTCAGCCTGGTGGCTTCAGTATTTCGTCATCGGAACTCCTCAATCGCTAAGAACGTTTGCGCCAAGCTTGAATCTTGGCATTCTTCACTGCCAGACGCTTTTTGGTTTTCTTTGAACGAGAAGTTTTGTTCTTGGTATTTACTGCGAATCTTTTGGCCATAGACCTAACTATACATTATTTTTCTGCTTCCACAAAAGAAAAATGTTCAGTGCTAAAAGAATTACCAAAGCGGAAAGTGAAAACACCTCTACCTTGCCGACAGTTCGCGACCCTTCGTCAATGCCGTTGTAGATAATCCAGAGGATGAAAAGTGCGTTCCCAGCAAGCGCAATATATATCAAGTTTTTACGCATCACAATAGTTTAGCGTACAGAATCATACCCTCCAAGTAGCCCCCCTTTCGACAAAACAATCTGCCAGAGCTGGTTGTCGCGCGCGTGAAATGCTCCCGCATAACACAAGAGAAAATACTTCCACATCCGATAAAAACGCTTGGAATACTTCCTCTGTAATGTTCCCCAATGAGCTTCGAAATTTGTATACCACGCCAAGAGTGTCTTCTCGTAATCGACACTGAAGTTGTGCCAGTCTTCCATGACAAAAATATCTTCAATCGCTTTACCTATATGCTCAATTCTCGGAAGAATACCATTTGGGAAAATATATTTATCACTCCACGGGTCGACATCAATACCCGAAGAATTGGCCCCAAGCGTGTGAAGTAAAAAGAGTCCGTCGTCTTTGAGGTGACTAGCGACCACCTCCATGAACGTCCGGTAATTCTTGTGACCCACATGCTCAAACATCCCGAGGGATACGATATGGTCAAACATTCCATCAACATTGCGATAGTCAAGAAACTTGATTTCGATTGGCAATCCTTTGCAGAGCTCTCGGCCCAGTGCCACCTGTTCTTTGGAAATAGTGATGCCGGTCACGCGCACTCCATATTTTTCTGCTGCGTACTTGGCAAAACTTCCCCATCCACACCCGATGTCAAGAATGTGCTGACCAGGCTTCAGCCTAAGCTTTCTGCATACGAGATCGAGCTTATGCTCCTGTGCTTCGTCAAGATTTTTGGCATTACGCCAATAGGCGCACGTGTACGTCATACGTTTATCAAGAATAGCTTTGTAGAGGTCATTGCCGATATCATAATGTCTCTCGCCCACTTCGAGTGAACGCTCCACGGTCTGCCTATTGAAAAGATTGGTCAGCCAATGAAAAAGTTCCTGTCCTGGAGCTTTATTTTTCATATGCAATCGCGCCCGCAAAATCCTGAAGAAAAATCCGGGGATGTCTTCGCAATCCCACCAACCATCCATGTACGCTTCGCCAAGGCCGATGGATCCCCGAAGAATAACTCGGGAGTACAAACGCTCGTCGTGGACGACAATGTCCCACGGCCGTGTACCGTCGGTGATGACATCCACCTTTGCCAATTCACTCTTTATTTTTCCTTTGAATAAAAGCATGTAAATCTCTGTCGTTAATTACAATTATAGCCCAAATACTTACAAAAGTTTAAAGGTAATTATTTTGAGAGATGTGTTGCGAAGCTAAGCCTCGGCAGGGATTGTTTCTATTTCTTAAACCTCTCCGCTTGCAGATTGTACAAATCGGCATAGACACCCTTTTGTTTCATCAATTCTGCGTGACTTCCCTCTTCTATAAGTTTTCCTTTTTGCAAAACAAAAATGTGGTTGCATTGCAATATTGTAGAAAAATCATGTGAAATAAGAAGCGCAGTAGTTTCCTTGGACAAATTTTCCAACGAATCAAAGATTTTGGCTTCGGATTCTGCATCCACCGAAGCTGTGGGCTCATCAAGTATCATAAACAAAGCGTCACGATAAATAATCTTGGCAATAGAAAGCTTTTGTTTCTGGCCTTTGGATGGCTCCTTGCCACCAAATTCCACACCAAGTTGCTGATTGTATCCATCATCCCACTCTTCGATAAAAGTGTGTGCTTGGCCAATTTCCGCAGCTTCTCTTACTTTGTCCAGTCGCAATGCTGTGTCCGGTCGTCCTATACCGATAGCTTCTTTCACGAGGAAGTCATAGCTGGCATAATCCTGAAACATAATCCCAAGATACGACCACCATTCCTTTGTAGAAATTTCCCGCAAATCAACGCCATTGACCAAAATTCTTCCTTCGGTCGGGTCGTAGATGCGACAAATGAGTTTAACGAGTGTGGTCTTGCCTGCGCCATTGTTCCCCACCAGACCGATTTTGTTGCCGGGTGTGAAAGTCATATTTAATTTTCGCAAAGTCCAGTTGTCGGCAGCCGGATATTTGAAACTGACATTTTCAAAAACAATTTCAGGCGCAGCGGTTAGGTTTAATTTGGTTGGATTTTTGGACTCAATTATTACCGGTTTGGTATTTATAAAATCAATCATGTCCCGCACTATCAAATGGTTTTCATATTGGCCTGAAATGTTGCCAAGGAGCGACCCGATTGCTCCACGTACGCTTGAGAGAGTCCCCATCATATAGACTAGACTGCCCACAAGGATTTCCCCGGCAATGACACTATTGACCACAAGAAACAAACCTGCGGCAAAACCCAAGAATGCCAGCAGATCGGCAGAAGATGTCTGCCATACTCTTTTCTTCTCCATACCACGTTGAATGTCAGCAAAATTGGCAAAAATCTTTCTTATCCAAGTAAATATTTTTTTGCCCGACTGTAGAAGTTTGGTTTCTAACAGATATGTCCTGCTCTGAATGAGGTAACGCAAACCAGAAAGTCTTCGTTGCTCTGGAGAATCTTTGGCCCAAATACTCCATGAACGACCAGCGTATTTGATATCGGTAAAAAATCCCGGCATGGCTGTGGCAATGACAATCAAATAGACAAGAAAATTGAAATGAATTGCGAGCACAGTACCGACAATAAGACTGGTGATAGAAATGACAATATCAATTTGGGTGCTACTAAGCTGAAGAACTGGGCTGGGACCGTTTCTAAATGTGCGTTGCAACAAGTCCTGAAATTTCGGGTCTTCGTACCTTGCAATGTCTATCTGCTCTCTATGTTTTAATAGGTCAAGGTCAACTTCCATTTGCAACGAAAGCATTCTTAGGCGGTTTACATACAACTGCAGATTACCAATAATTGTCGGTAAAGCACTGACTAGCGCATAAAAAATAAGGATGTACCAAATATCTGTATATGCCCCGGTCTTGGCACCCAAGACAATTGTATTGACCAATTTTCCCAGAAGGAAAGCTGTAATGTACGGCAAAATACCAGCAATCATGGCAAGCAGAACCATAAAAAAAGTTTCTTTCGGTACAAAACGAAAAGAATATCCCAAAGCAAACTTAACACTTCTAAGATAATCTTTGATTGTTTGCATTATGTTTGCTTAAAACTTTCAATGTAATCTAGCAAATCATTCAGCTTGCACGTTGCTAGGCCAATCACCGTATCCGCTCCTCCATAGTAAACATATAACGTATCACCTACGACCACAGCACCTTCTGGAAATGTAACGTTTGGTACAAGTCCATTTGTTTCGTAATCAGTTGCTGGCTGCAAAATATTGCCTGAAGTCCTTGTAATCAACTTACTTGGATCATTCAAGTCCAATAATGCTGCGCCAATTGACCATGAATCAGACATTGATTCATTAGAAAAAATGAGTAGCCACCCGCGCTCTGTTTTTACTGGAGTAGCTCCAAGTTCTGGCCCTCTATCTAACCACCATTGTGTTTTGAGTACAGCAGAGTTTTGGGAAGTCTCTAAAAATTGAGCCCATGATTCATCTGTTTGATTTAGAACTTCATCTATCGAGTCATAATAACGAATAGCCACATGAGAATTGGTCGAATCAGAATTGACTGTCATTAACAACGCTATCTTTCCTCCATTTACTTTTTCTGGAAAAAAAGCAGCAGCCTTTGACTTTTGGGGTGGTCCAATGATTCCATGTTTTTCTATTGTCACGAAGTCTTTTGTTGTAGCTAGGGCAATACGAACTTTTATATTTGGATCTTTCTTTTCAAGAAGCGTATCAATAGCTGTATATGTTATGTAAAACGTATCACCAATTTTTGTTATTCGTGGATCTTCACAACCCCATTTGTCATAGTCTTCGTCAGAAGAAACAAATGGTGTGTTTCTTCTCTCAAAATTAATGCCATCTTTACTTTCAGCGTAGCCAATATATGAAATCTGATTTTTAAAGCGAAAACCAGGCCTTCTCAGTTTCAAAGTTGTTTCTTCCAAAATATTCGGGTAAGTACGATATAGCATTCTAAAAATGCCCTTGTCGTAAATGACTGATGGATTAAATACTGCTTTTGCTTCCCACGTAATGTCCTTTCTTGGTATAAGAATCGGTTTGGGGTTTTCATTGTTTGGGTACCTTTCGAGTTGAAAATTCATACATATAAGAATACCACGACCGCCTTTATGCTGATAGAATAGCTAGGTGAGGAATTTTTTCAAAATATTTGGCATAGGATTTTTTGTTTTCGCTCTGCTTTTTGGTGTGAACTTAGGGAGTGCGTCTATCGCCAATGCGCAGACTGCCACTTCAACACCCGGTAACCTTCAGAACCAAATCAATGCCCAAAATCAGCAGATTGGCATAATCAATCAGCAAATTGCGCAGTATCAAATTGAACTCAATAAGATTGGCTCCGACAAAAAAACCCTCCAAGACGCCATCAATGCCCTCAATATACAGCGTAGCAAAGTCCAAGCCCAGATTTCTTTGACCCAGCATCAAATAGACAACACCAAGCTACAAATAGTACAATTGGGGGTTGGCATTGCGACCACACAAGACACAATTTCCAAGAATCAGATTGCTCTTGGTGCCAGCCTCAAAGGACTTGAAATAATCGATGAACAACCATTCATCCTACAAGTGCTAGGGTCTAATGTGATGGATGTGTGGACTGATGTAGATGCAACTTCTCAAATAATGAATGCTATCAGGAACAATATGCATACTCTGCAGGCGCAGAAAGCTAGTCTGGCCAACTCCCAAGTTGCTTCAAAACAAAAACAAAATTCATTGACGTCACAAAAAACTTTGCTTACCACCCAACAGCAAGACCTCAATCAAACCAAGCAATTAAAAAATCAACTTCTGGCCCAAACCAAAGCCCAAGAATCCATTTATCAAAATTTGATAGCCCAAGCGAAAGCCGAACTCAACAGTTTCTCCACTTTCACCCAAAGCGCGGGTGGTTCCAAGCTTCTTTACAACCAAACCAGTTGCGATGCGTGGGGCTGTTATTATAATCAGCGTGATTCCGTTTGGGGCAACTTGGCTCTCAACGGAACTCAATACAGGCTGGCAAGCGATGGCTGTCTTGTTGCCGCCATGGCAATGGTAATGACTCACTACGGCTACAAGGATGTCACACCTATTACCATAAATTCAAATCCAAACAATTTTGCCACATACTACCCTGCTTATTTGTTGCAAACTATTTACGTTGATGGATTGACTGTGACTCGCGTAACAACGAAAATTGATGCGACACTCAAAACTGGTCATCCGGTGGTTGTCGGCCTGCATGCATACGGTGGTACACACTTTGTGGTACTGACAGGCGGAAGCCGTGGCGTCTACACCATGCGCGATCCTTATGTGGAAAACGGCAAGGATATCAGTTTCACCTCCCATTATACGGTCCGCAACATCTACGCTATTACCAAGGTCGTCATAAGCTAGACATAGTGCTGTATCCGAGGCTTAGCCTTAAGTATCAGATTTCCAAGGCTAAGCCTCGGATTCGTTTATTGTTATTTAAACCCAAACTTCAGCCGTAAACTTTTAAAAAAATGATTTGATTCAAATGAGGCCAGTTTGAAAGCGTTGGCTGTGCGAGTGATTCGTATTTCATCTTTTTGCTTCAGGACAAAAGAAGCCCTGCCATCAGCTATGAGAAGGACATCAAGAGGTTCGTCTGTAGAGCCAAGCTTCAATAGTTTGTGCTCACGGAAATTCTCTATCGTCAATTTAATTATCTCTGTTGAAGGAAGAACCAAACTTGGTGAAGGAATGTCGTGGTCAAACAATTCCGTCACCACGAGACAGTTAATGTCAGGAGAAACTATCGGCCCATGCGCTGAAAGATTGTAAGCTGTGGAGCCGAGCGGAGTAGCTACGAGGACACCAGTGCCACGAATTGACTCAACCACCTCTTCCCTAACAACAACATTTATCTCCACAATGCCGAGTGGACTCTGTACCACAATATCGTTGAAAGCATCAGTGACAAAAACTTCTTTGCCGTCTCTCATCACTTTGGCTTCTATAATCATTCCGGGAATTGCTGTGTAATCACCTTTAAAAAGGCTATCGAGTATCGTGGGGAAATCTTTCGGTTTATTTACCGATGACAAAAAACCTAGCTGTCCCAAATTTATAACCATGATTACAGTATCCTCATTTGCAAATTTCCTTGATGCCTCCATGGTTGTACCATCACCACCGAGAACTATCACAGCATCTGGATTTTTCTCGACAATGGAAACATCTGGGTAATTTTCCTTGAGCCAGGTTTCAATTTTGGGTTGCCAAATTTTTACTTTTTCATTACTTGGCCTTGAGTAAAAACTTATTTTTTCAATTTTCTTCATAAGTAAAGAATAACATATACTGACCGTGTATTACGAAAAACTTGAAATTTATAAAAAGAAAAAGAGCGGGTCCTGAGACCCGCTCCTCCACTTCTTCTTACAGACTACTCCTTCACTTCTTCGAGCATCCAGTCTTCAACGGCCCGTTGATCGACCGTGACCTTCAGACCGAATGCTTCTGTGCCTCTCGGGTCGGTCAGTAACAGATTACCGAGAGCTTCAGCTGGCGTGTTGCCGTAGCCGATTGGGTTTTCACCCAATTCACGAGCTACGTATGGATGCTCCCGATAACCAGCAACGGGACCACGCCATATTGTTATGTAGCCTGTTCTTGTTCTTGGCATGTGAAGTCCGTGTGGAAGGTGGTCGTGTTTACGGCTCTGCTACTATGATATCACCTTTTATATTAAATGTCAAGTATTTCGACGATCAACTGGTATGCCCAATAGGCCTTACCAATGGGCGTTTTTAAAGTACATCAAAATCCAACCTTGGTATTTAGTCCCTAAAATTCGCTTATTTCCACTTCGTGCTCTTGGGCTTCTTTCCAAAGTTTTCTAAGTGTAGTTTCAAAATTATCGCCCGAAGCAACGCTCTCAAGATATATTTTCTTAAAATATTCTGTCATACTCACGTCTCCTATTTTTATATCTTTAAAAGAAGTATAACCCCATTGCTTCGGTTTTATTAATTCTTTTATTTTAGGGTGACATTGCAAAATAATGGGGTCTATGATTTCACTCAACCTCCAAGCTAGTCTCGGACTTTCGTAATCCTTACGTTCTATTTCTGGGAAAACCTCTTTCCATTTTTTAAACCAAAGAAAATGCACTATCTCGTGAGCTGAAGTTTCAATTGATCTGGCGATGTCTTTATAGCCAACACAAAATTCATATTTATCTAAAAAACGCGGAAAAACTGGCATATTGGTAACGAGCCCTACTATTTCTGGCTTATCTCCTGGCCATTTGGTTTCAAAATGTTCTGACAACGCTTCCAAAAACTCCGCACTAATCTTGCCCCATTCCGTTTCTATTTCTCCCACAGCAACAGCCATTTCTTCTTTTTTAGCTTCATGTAAATTTTCTAGAAATTCCTTGAATCTCTTCATGCATTCATCTTTATCCTTACATTCTGTTTGTATTGCCCTCAACTCCGGATATGCTTTATCAAAAACAGAAGAAAACCTGCCTCTTTCCATAAAAGAGAAAAAAAGTTCAGTTTCTTTATCAATATCTATAAGCTCAAATCGGCTTCTGGGCAATTTTTCCAAATCAGATTCTATATCGTTTTTTATCGTTTCTACCATACTAGTATATCAACTAGTATATCAAGGTCGAACCTTGATATAAATTAGCCAATTATAAGTCTCCTTGAACAACCGTTCTTCATCTATTAACTTGTTGAAGTTGTGGTCTGCGTTTTTTATATTTACAAGCTTTTTGGGGTTATTGGCTTTTTTGTAATATTTTTTCGCTCCATTTATATTGCCCTTACCTGTCCCAATAAATAAAACTGGTTTATGTATATTTTTTATCAGTTTGCCACAATCAGGAAACTTTTTAAGTTCTTCTATAAATTTCTTGCCTACAATAATCCTTATTCCCCAATCAAGTATGTAAGAATTTAGGTTTTTACTATATTTCATATTCTCTGTGACATCTTTGTGATTTATATAGGAAGCGTCCCAAAATATAAAACCATCAACAGTTGACTGGTCGACAAACAGTAAGGATGTTCCACCGTAGCTATGCCCAACAACGTAGATACTTTTGTACTTTTTGCGGAAATATTTAACAACAGTATTTATGTCCTTCCCATGCAAACTGATTTTAGTTTCCTCAAAATGTCTAGAGTTCTTGCCCTCCCCTGCATAAAGATTGAACCTAAACGTATCAAAACCTCGGTCAGAAAAAAATTTGGCTCCATTGAAAAATATATGTTCGTTTTGATTACCCGTGAAGCCGTGTATAAACACGATTAATTTATTCGACTTTTTCTTTGACCCAACAAAGGTTCCATAAATAACTTTTTTATCGAATTTTTTTATTTTTATTTCTTTTTCCATAATTCAAGTTTCTTTTCTCTCTTCCAACTCTTGATTTCTGCTTCCCTTTTTAGTGCTGTTGACCTATCTGGATGTTCTTCAGTATATACAATTTTCACAACCCCCTGTGACCGTGTGTAATGCCCACCAGTACCCTTTTTGTGTTCAATAAAACGACGTTCTACATTCGTGGTAATACCAGTGTACAGCGAACCGTTTTTGCATTTAAGAATATAGAGGAAATACATAAATTTGTCACATTCGGCGCTCGATTGCCAGCCGTCTGGGAGAATATCCGAACATCTTTTATCTTAATATAACTTATCTTAAAACATCTTATCCGAACCTGCTATACTCTACGCATGTGTTTTTCAGCTCCAGCTAGTTTTATTGCCAGCGGAGGACTCGCTCTACTTGGCGGAACATCTTTGGCCATCGCAAAAAAGGAAGATAGGCTCTTGGCAGCTATTCCTTTTCTCTTTGCCATTCAACAAGCTTTCGAAGGAGTCCAGTGGCTGTATTTAAATGCTGGTTCATCATCACTTTTTGCTGGTTATGTTTTTCTATTTTTTGCTTTCGTTGTCTGGCCCGTATATATGCCCACACTCGTTTATTTTTTGGACACAAAAAAACAAAAAATATTAAAATGGTTTCTGATTTTGGGAGTTCTTGTGGCTTTTTACTATATAGGGTTACTACTTACTCAATCACTAGTGATTGATAAACTGAAATCTTGCGTCAGTTATACTTTTAATTATCCTATTATTGGCATGAATTTTGTAATGGTAGCCTATCTCGTGGCGGTCTTTGGTCCAATGATTGTTTCAAGCAGAAAAATTTTGAAATGGTTTGGTATTGTTTCAGCGTTATTGGCTTTTATTTCTTGGATTTTTTACTCTGTAAATTTTACTTCAGTCTGGTGCTTTTTTGCAGCCATTGTGAGTTCAATGTTTTTCATATATATAAAATGGAAAAATAAAAGCATCAAAGCAGCAAACACAATAGCTGATGAACTCCTCCGAAAACCAAAAACTAAAGGCTAGCAATGTAATAACGGTGTGAGTAATGCTATCTCACATAAAAATACTATTTTGGCACATTCGGCCTGCTGGCCTCAGTACTCCCTCGCTCGACGCTCGGTTGCTGGCTGACTCGTGATAGAACCGTGATCGGTCAAGCCCTGTAAGGCGAATTGAGTATATTTTAGCATGCCCCAAACGACGCGACTTGAGTACCTGACTTCTCAATCGTAATACACTTACACAGGCTTAGCCTGTGTAGTGGTTACGTCTTTTTTCATGCGGAAATCTGGAAACAACTAAGGCTTGACGACAGTGAATCCACCTACGCCCTGACCAGTAGTATCAGATGGTACAGAGTCACCACTCCAAAAATAGAGAGGCATACCACCGTATGTTATCTGTTTTGAACCATCAACGCGGGTAATAACTGAGATTGTTCCTTTGACACTCGAACCTCCTTCAAGTGAGATTGCGGTGGTGGTATATGGAGGCCATGCAGTAGCACATGCGCCGGTACAGTTGCTTACACCTCCGAGGTCTCTGCCATATTCATACAGAGTCATACCGTTTGTGGCGACGAGATATGTGCCAAGCTTGATGCTCGTAACTGTGTTCAAAACGATCGCTTGTGTTGGTGTTGGGGTAGGACTAGTAGCTTGAACTCCGGAAGGAGCGACAGCGGATTGGTCAGACTGACTAGCTGAAGTATTCTGTGAACTACTACTCGGGGTAGTAGCTGTAGGTGTAGAACCCTGACTCATATCACGATTCCAGACGACGAGCGCAATGATGATTACAATAACTATGACTACAATTGCCCACGTGGTGTTATTTTTATTCATAAAAAAGTGTGGTTATTGGTAAGCTAGTAAAACCATCTTTCTATTTTACTATAAAAGGCCGTGATCGTAAAATTGTTAAGCATTGCGGAATAATATTTGAAATCTAAATCATAATAATATTTTAATCAAAACTATTTTATTATGCCATCACCCTACAAGTTGAACGCGTGAAGAGGATTTCCTGCAACGATATCATCTGCTTCTTTGTATCCCAGACTATAGTCAAAATCCCAACGTGGCGGAAGTGCAAAAACGTAAGTATTGTTGCGGGCTAATTCGCTCGCTTGAATCGGTGCTGCCGAAACAGAGAAATTTTCTGCAAGATATGCATTCCATTGTGCAATGGTAAAGACTAGGATGGGTATGTCCTCATAAGGTGCAGCCGCTACCCAATTCGGATTCCGTATGAGAAGTTTTGGTCCGTTTGGTGCAGTAGCGCCTGTCAATGGACTTCCTTGCCAGGTACTTTTAACAATTGAGTATCCTTGCCAATCAGCAGGTAAAGAAAAGGTAAACCCATAATCAGTATTATTGTATGTTATTGAAGTATCATTCGTACTTGTTGCCACTACTCCCCCATTATTGTCCACTACCGCATTATTGCGAGAGGAATAAATATATAGCCCCGCCCCGACGATTATAATGACAATTACCAGCCAAATTATTAATGTTTTATTATTCATATTTATTATGCCGTTTTAAACAGTGTTATATTGCAGTGATAGTTATTTCATTTCTGTCACTTTGAATACCGTGTTCAGTTTTTAGTACATCTTTAATAGTTATATCTCCTCTTTCGTTTGAAAAAAAATTTTGGCCATTTTTTCTTTGCCTTTACCATTTTCATATGTGCGAACTACGCACGAGTTAGCTGGCTGTGTGGTACGAAGTTGGAACTATTTTACAACCCAAAAACAGCACCAACTCTCTGTTCGGCACCCAGATCTTTAATTCTTTGTGATAGATAAAAGCGATCAATCTCATAGATTTCCATAAAATTATTAATGTCTTCAATGTCTTCCTTCCCTTCTTCTGGTCCCCGCTGCAACAATCCTTTAATTAGCAAAACATCCTCTGGCGGAAGAAGAAATAACTGTTCACCTTCAGAATCAAAAGGTATTTTATTTTGTATAACTGACGGAGTAATAGCGAACTCATAGTGCTTACCAAAGTTAAATTCCAAATGACTTGTTAGCTGTATCGAGTGGTTATTCTCTGGGTTTGAGTTCCTAACTGGACCAGCAGGTGATATGTGGGAATAAGAATCTATCTCAAACAATTCGTCTGCTATATCATGCTGGTCATTTGGTAGAAATATATCGATATCCTCTGGTAGCCGCTTATTACCAAGCAAGAATAGGCATCCGCTACCGCCAATCATCCACTCAACACCTGCCTCATTCAATTTTTTAGCAGTAGATAATAAAAGAGGAAACCTAGTTATGAAATTTTTAACTTTTTCTTGAGGAACCATTTTGATTTTATTGACTGGCCGACTCGAGCTAGAACCGTGGTCGGTCAAGCCCAGATTGGCGAATTGAGTATATTTTAGCATGCCAAACGACGCGACTTGAGCACTTTACTTTTCAACAAACCACATTTGCATTCTGCTCGGAAAAGTAAATTTTCCGTCAACTAGACACTCACCCAAGCTTTCTGCGTTGAATTTTTTGTAATCTTCCTTCTGATTGTCATTTAACAAATTAAAGGTTGAGTTTGATTGTATATACCCGAGTATTTCATCCGCAGAATAAGTATCATCAAAATCAAACTCTTGTTCATCTACTTTAGTAAATCCAGCTTTAAGAAAAATTTCCTTAGAAACAGGTTCTTTGTTTGCATGAGGGATATCAGAAACAAAACGTCTCAAATTGTTCACAGCAAATTTCGGTAGGTATCCACTGAATTCTCCTGGGGCATATTTCCAAAAAACACACAGCTTACCTTTTGGTTTTAGCACTCTCGATATCTCCTTGCCTGCCTTGTCATAATCAAACCAATGATAAGCAGCTCCAGCGGTCACTAAATCAAAAGAGTTATCGTCAAATGGAAGTTTTTCTGCTGGGGCAAGGACAAAAGATACATTTATTGGGGCCGACTCTCTTGCGACACTGAGCATTTCTTGTGATATGTCGACCCCCGTAACGTATTGATAACGACTGGCCAAATGATTTGTGACAAACCCCGTACCGCAACCAACGTCTAAAACAGTTGAGTCTGGATCTGGACAAAATGAGTAAATACAATCGTAGACTTTTACAATATAGTCACGACGATACTTAGCATATGCACGTACAACTTTTGAAAAATTGTTCCTACTCTCAGTATTTTGTGTTTCCATATTTACTATTTTTACTTCCAAACAAAGCGACTTATGCTAACTCAAACTGGCACATTCGGCCTGCTGGCCTCAGTACGCCCTCGCTCGACGCTCGGTTGCTG
>OCZT010004104.1_pt1 | contig 14772 bp, 10 predicted proteins | sample 1539031 | NCBI WGS metagenome assembly OCZT01 (sample SAMEA3539308, study PRJEB22396) | soil metagenome | biome: tundra; feature: field; material: soil | place: USA | collected 2010-05 | depth 0.15 m
GTTCCAGCCGTAGAACGAAATGCAGAAGGTGTCGGGCTTCAGGACGCGGTAGAGGTCGTCGAAGGCGCCGAGGACGCTCTCCGGCCGGCTGTCGTTGGCGATCGTTCGACCGGTGCGGTCCCTGTAGCGGACGAAATACGGCGGGTCGGTCAGGACGAAGTCTACGCTCTCGTCTGCGATGGTCTTGAGGACCTCGGTGCAATCGCCGTTGATGATGCAGTTTTTCATGTTGTCTCTCCTTTTTCGAAGTTGGGGTTGCTCTCTCGCCAAAACCGGAGAGCAAACTCAACCCGGAGGGAAAAAGGAGGACAGCGCGGTGGGCCGGTGGGCGTGCCGGAGGGACCAGACTGCACGGGCGTTTCGTGACAGCTACGCTGGCGCGGCCCGTGCGGGACCGAAGGCTTAAGACGCCTGCCGGCCAGCCGCGCGAAAATCTGCGAGCGGCGATAGTTCAGAGGTAAAGAAAAATGTCGTGGCAGTGAGTAGTCAGTCAGGCGCGCACTATCGGCCGCTTCGGCGTGCGCTGCCGGATCTGTCAGCCATAGGTGCCGCGGCGTCGAGCTCGACGCCTGAACGGCAGGCCGCAGATCTGGAGTCACTTTTTCGTTGGAGGTTTCGCGGGTTTGGGTTTGGCTTCGGCTGCGTCAGCGTTCACGCTGTCGGCACGCAATGCCCCTCGATGTCGCATCGCGTCACCTGAACCATCCGCGATAGGCTCCCAGCCCGGTATGCCCTGCAGAATGCGCTCGGCATTCTTTACCGGGTTTACGTGTCCGTAGTGATCCTCGATCATCTTGACTGAAGTACCCATTTGCTTCGCTAGGAAATACACATCGACACCCTCCGTTAGACGAAAGGTGGCGTAGGTATGGCGGAAACAATAGGTGCTCCGGCGGCTGCCAGATGAGCTGTGCAGTAATTTCGATTCAATAAGCAGCTTCTCGATAAGCGAGTGATATAAGGTTCTTGCCGGCTTGCCTTGATGGTTCGTGAATACGAACTCGTCCGGCTTCGTGGCCTTGCTGATTTCGCGGATACGCTCGAAGTATGTGGCTACGTTGCTGGCCGCGACAAGGTTACGATGCTTGTCCTTGCCGCGCACTGACAAGCGAACGAACTGCCTGTCCTGCTTATCCGTCTGAATGCTGACATCCCGCCAGCGCAGGTTTTTCGCTTCGGAGGGGCGCATGCCTGTATTGGTCATGACAAGAATGAAGTTATAGGTGATAGTTCTGCACCAAATGTGCAGGTCGTGACGCCCTTCCTTGATCCAGCTTCGCGCACAGGTGTGAAGGTTGCGGTATTCCTGCGGCGTGAATTCCTCACGACTGACTTTGCTCAGTGGGAGTTTTCCTTTGAACACCTGACCTTCGCGGATGTATTGCTTGCGGGCGGCATAAACCATGATGGCCTTTAGCGTCGCCATTTCGCTGCGGATCGTTGCGTCACTCACTCGACCGCCGGAGCGTCCTTGGCCGTTCTTCTGCCGCCAGATTGGATATTCCTGCCAGCGGTCCTGAGCGATAAGCGATATCTGTGATTTACCGATAAATCGGTTCAATTGTGTGCGGATGTGCGAGTCCAGCACGCGCCAACGGTGGTGCGTGATCTGCCCTACATCCGCACGGTCTTTCTCTTTATCAACGTATTCTTGCGCAACTTGAGCAAAAGTGCGGTTGAACACGGGCATTTCGTGCTTGACCTTGAAACGCAGTTCCGCGTCATGATCATAAGCCTTGTCCTTTGCTTCGGTCGCGTCCGATGTTCTCAGCGATATGGTTTTGTAGCGGTCTTCCTTCGGCACCTTCATCCGGCAATACCAGCGGCGATGCTGCAGGTCACCGCGCCGGAAAATAATCAATCCGGGCTTGAGTTCCTGCTGGTCTATGATGAATGTCATCGCCTTACTCCGAAAGAATTCCGTGCAGAGTCCGTGCAGATATTTTTTGTAAGTCCTTGATTCTCCGTGTCCGTGTAGGACCTGTGTAGGATCTATTTTAGAAAAAAAGTGTTAGTTTACAGTTAATTAGCAAAATGCTTTCATCACATATGCGTATTGACCTGCCGTCATGTCTTTGAAATCCTTTACGTTTTTGCCTGTCATTTTCGTCGTGTAGGAATCGTGTAGGTCGTCAGCGTAGGTGCCAGCCAAAAATGTATAGGTAAGGTCCTTGATAATATCAACGGAAATGACGCAGGCGTTTTCCAGAGTGCACAAAAAACGGTCGACTCTGCGGAATGCTTGAAGAGAGGGTCGTATCTCTCTAGTTCTGGCTTGCGAGTATTACAAGCTATATGGAATTCGTAAGGGAAAGCGGATTGGCAAACTCGGCTGTTTTCAGGATGGACAATTGAATTCGTCCTATGACGGTACCTTGTCTGATTTTTGCGTCGGTACGATGCCCCCGCTGTCGCCAGTAGCAGTTGGAACCTCCGTTCTAGCCAATCTGGCGGTTCGGATGGCGGCAAGCTTGGCTGGAATCAGAAATAGGTGCTCGTTCAGGCCGTGGATTGTCCGTTCTATGTCGTCCAGCATTTGGTTTGTAAAATCTGGATAGCGATATTTCAGAAGACCATTAATAAGCATCAGCATGTTGCTCAGACCGAACACCCTATTCTCTCCTGCAGGCAGGTCGCGACGCGCTTTTTCGAGGGCGTCAGGAAGGGCCCCTACGCGCATGAGCACGGCGGCGATGAAATACAAAACTGCCAAATATCCCTTCTGCGGGTGCAGCCGGTCGAGGAGGGCTGCCTTGAAACGTGCTCTCTCCTCATCCGTAGCGAGGCTGTTGTAGAAGGTCACAAGTGCATCGAGGTTGTCCGATTTGAGGACCGCCGCTTCGGGGTCTGGGACGATCAATTGATTGACAGGCGAATTCGGCGTCCAGGAGTCATTGCCGACGCCTGTGAAGGCGCGGCCTTGATACACGATATGAACGCTGCCAAGGCCACCGACCATTCGGCCACAGATTTGATAGCGGGCAATTTCTGCCTTGAGGACGGAGACGACCTCACGCTCGACCGGATCAGGAATAGCGTACGGGAATTCCTCGGGCTCTTTTGGCTGCGGGGGACGATCTGCCGCCATCGACCGGAACTGAACGCGTTTAACTATATGCCGGTTTCCAAATTGGTCGAGGAAGACGATCGAGTGTGCCGTGAAGTGCTCGTTAGGTTTGGCGACGGGCGGGTAGACCCAGAAATCAAAGCTGGCGTCTCGCGTTTCTCCGGGTGGAATATCGTACATACCGTACATGTTCTCGTGCAGTCCGCGCGAAACCATCACCATGCCGGATTCTCGTTTCCGACCCAGAAAGCCATAGCGAAGCTCGATTTGGGGAAGACGAACAGGCACGGAAGAAATGTTTGTGGCAAACATGCGGCCGACAATCTGCATGGTCGGCTCGTCGCCCTTCTTTCCCATTGACCACCAGCAGTTGCCCTCCGGCTTGGCAGCGAGACGAAGCGTTTCGGTGGGCACTGAGAACCCCTCATGCTTTTTGCGTTTCTGGATCTCGTCGTATACCCAGAACAAGAACGTAACAAATCCGGCAATCGCGCCTCCGGCCGTGACAGTGATGCCGAGCCAAGCGGCTATCGTCGTGGGGGTCAAGTCAATATCCTTTCTACTTCTTCGAGAGAAATCTCATCCTGCATGCGATCGTAAAGCTCTCTTTCCTACCGCTACATAGTAGGTTGGCGCTTCGAATACTGCGAGCAGCCTGATTCTGACAGCAATAATTTCGGGATTGATTGAGACTTTTGAATCGAAGGAGACTTCATGGAGATTTTTTGACAATGGTTCCGCAGCGACAAGACCACCTATGCATCTCGCGGCGTTGGAAGTATCAGTATTGAGAATCATGTTTGTAACGAAGGGCTGGAAGGCATGGACGCCCAACTCCGCCGCTGCAAAGGCATGAGCGATTTTAGCCAACATTAAGCAGAACTCATGTGTATGAAAGTTTGCTGTTGGCATTACAGCGGCTACCTGTAACTGCTGACATATTTGCTCTAAGCGCGTTTGAATATTCTGCCCTAGGTTGGCTCCTCGAATCCAGAAGGTTCGCGCAGATGAATTTCTCACTCCGTCCGCCACTACACCGGATATCTCGTTAGGTAGGTTATAGTGTGGAAAGGTTATCAGGAACGGATAGTCCTTCTGACTATAGTCTACCTCACTCCAATCGCCTTCCAGATTATATTTAACCTTTAGTCGAAGCGTTTTTGGCCTCTCTTTCCGTCTGCGGGTAGGAAATCCGAAATACATTCGGAGTAGGCCTAAAATCGTACGTAAACAGGTTTGCTCGAATGTTTTAGTAATAGCGGAACATCCAGCGCAACTTGCCTGTGGCAAAATCCACCGCCCGCCCAACGCATAGGGGACGATGTGTTCATCACTCAGGTTTTCCTTCGATCCGCAGTAGATGCAAATTCCTGCAGGGTTGTATCTCCTGGCTGGGTGTGCCGGTAGAAGATTGCTGTTCGTTGCTTGCGTCATGCCCAATGATAGACCTTATTGCTGCTGCTTTAACTCAAGAGTATTGCCAGATTTTGTGGGTGTGGCTATCGCTGCACCGCGCGGTTGGGACTGTGTTTTCGTAATGAGGGCTCCCCTAACCGATCAATCGAACTGGCGATATCATCTATCCTCTGCGCGCAAATTCGAGCCAATGGTCTCTGACGTGCCTCCGCCACCTTCCGGCCTTCCGGTTGTTTCCACCCGCTGAAAAAATCAACTCTTCTGTTTTATCGCCAGCCAGTTTCAGTTCGGCGGCAAGACAGTCGATCGCTTCGCAGAATCGCTTGTAAGTCTCTCCGTCATTGGAGCCAGTGGGTCCCGCGTGATTGCCGGGCGACATTTGCACAAGAGTAATGTCACCAGTTAACAATATCATCGATTTCGTCGTCCACTGATCCATGATGTAGTTGCTTTTCGACGGCGAAAAGAAAAAGAGAAGCTTGGTAAAATACGCCGGACCGAGGCCGGAAACGGCATTGGTACCGGCGAATAGATTGTACGCGTCAACCCGAGACAAGTTACCGCTCCGGAGCTTCAAGAGTTTCGTAGCGATGGCATCCCGATGCGCCCAGGCATCTCTCGCATTCGCGACGGTTTGAAAAGTACCCTGTGCGCCCCACGCCATGGTGCAGATGTAAGCTGCCAGAACATGCTTGCTATTGTCCCGGCATATTTCGCGCAGGTTTTCGCGGGTCAGATGGGAGCGGCCGACCAACTGCAGGTCCTTCAGAATCTCGCCAGAGGGACGGTTCTCTGATGTATTGAATACACGGTCGCACCACTGCGTGGGTATCCGACCACGCCAAGTGCGAGCGCCATTTCCGCTGGAGGTATCGTGCAATACTGAAATCAATACTGAGAAATGCTCGTTCCGGAAGGTCAAATTTCGAACACCTTCAGAACTTCGTCGCCGTCGTGGCTGGTCACCATCTGTTCAACCAAGCTGCTCGTACAGCTCCTGCAAATGCTTCAAGTCGGTGACCTTGATCACCTTGTCCCGCACAGATTCCTGATGCAGACGCAGTCGCTCGATCTTGCCCTTGACGACGCGAATCATTTCGATGTGACCGAATGAAGCACCATGCCGGCGGGCGAAGTCAGCGAGGCCCGCTGCTTTCTCTGCTGCATCGCCGCGTGAATCGTCATGCGGTTCAAGGATGTCGGTTTTAATCTTGTTGCCTTCGCGCCGGAACACCAGCAGGTCAGGATACATAGGTTTCTTTTGGCCCTGCCCGTATGGTACGCACAGCGCCCAAGGCTTCTTAGGCATGTTTCGCAGCCATCCTGCGAAACCGTTGCCTTTCATCTCTTCGCGCAAAACCAGCTCTTCCCAAGTGTTGGCTTTCCACCCGAACTTGCCAGCATCATTCACGAACAGGTGACTATCCCACAGGGGCGTGTCCCTGCGGACTTCGATCAATTCCGGCGGGTGGATGGTCTCTGCTTTCGGTTCGGCCCCTTGCCTGCCGATTCGCGCATACTGTTCACGGCGACTCGAGGGCATTTCTTCGATCTGGTCGTGGTACTGCGCGAACAGCTTCTCAAGGCGCTTGCCGCATTCCTCCTGCACCACGCGCACCGACGCGGGGTCCTGCAGGACGCAGAACAACTCCAGCTTTGCCAGCTCCGGCTCGTCGTGGTCGTGAACGCGCCGCCAATACTTGTCCTTGATCCCTTCCCCCAAGATGTTTTCACATCTCGCAAAGAGGTCGTCGATGTTCTCGGACGTAACCTCGACGGCGATGGTCCGCGATTCCTTCAATTCCCGAATCTCGCCGAACTCGACTTTGAATTCCTTGACGTTGATCGTGGCCTTGCCGCTCACCTTCGCTGCGAACTCCGGGTTCTTGCGCAGCTCCGCCGCGGCGGCCTTGAGTGTTTCCACCGCGAGTGTCTTGGCTTCGCCCCACGCCTCTGCGTCGATCCCGTCTATGGTCAACTTCCGCGCCAGCGAAAGCAGCCGCCGCGTATTGGCCTGTCGGCGCGTGTTGTCCAACACGTACGTCGGCACCTTCGCCAGCGCCTCGAACAAGTCGGCCTTGTCACCCGCGCGTGGGTAAAGCGCCAGGTCGGCCTTGCGCTCGACCTTGACCGGGGAACCGGTGTCCGGGTCCTCCAGCTTCTCAACGATGGCTTTCAACCCGTCTTCATCATAGTGCGGCAGGAAGAGCGCCACGCTTCCGAGAAACTCGTCGTCCTCAACGCGGCGCGCCAACGGCGTGCGCACCATGCGCCCGACCAATTGCGCAATGAGGGTGTGATCTGCCGCTTTTCGGAAGGACATCATTACTTCAGCGCGCGGGCAGTCCCATCCGGTCGTGAGAGCCATCTTGAAGAAAACCACCCGCACCGCGGCATCGCCCTGAATCTTCGAGGCGTCGATTTTGCGGATGCTGTATCCACCCACAGCGATGTCGTCTTCCTCCTGGAAGCAATGGGCGAGTTCTCCCTCGCCGAAATGCCCGTACACTTTCTCAAGCACATCGACAGCCGTGGGCAGGTCCGTCCGCGAGCGCGTTATTTTCGTGCCGTCCTCAATTTGTACCACCAAGATGGGCTCGACCGGAGGGACGATGTTCTGCGCATTGCAGTAACGCTTCCATTGCTTGGCGTACTCCAAGGTCCGCTGCGCAGCATCGCGCAGAAGGGTCCAATCAACCGGCTGGTCGTCTTCCGCGATGTCCAGAATGATGCGGTCCTTGATCAGCCCGGACTCGCGCACGTCTTCGGCGCTGACGTCGACGGGGCGTCTGATGCGCTGCGCCCCTTCAAGAACTCTGTTGAACCGGGATGGAGTCGCGCTCATGCCGATCACAAGGGGAACGGGTGATAATCCGACCTCCGGTGCGCCCTTGATGAACCGCTGGGTGAGCGTGCGGGCGGCAGCCTCTGCTTTCGCGCTCACTCCCATTCCCCGGTGCGCCTCGTCCACAATGAGATTGAAGTGCGTCGGCAACGCCTTGGCTGTGTTCTCGATCGTCTGCCAGATCGTCCACGTCCGCCCGTCTCCATGCTTCGTCAGCAAGCTTGAAACGCCGAGTTTCTGCGTGTTCAGGAAATAGATATGTCCCGGGGTAAATCGTTCGCGGTTAAAATCGTTGTCGATGACGACCAGCCGCGAGGCCGGAAAGACGTCCGACGCTGCTTCGATTTTTTCCTTGCTCTGGACATTCAATTCTGGCGAGTCGGAGACCCAAAGGAATATCGCATTCGGGTCGGCCGCAATGGATTCGTGGCCGGCCCACAACCGTTCCATCAGCAGCGTCATGATCACTGTTTTCCCGGAACCGGTCGGAGAGGAAAGGACAACCGCCTGCGGCCGTCCCCGCTCGCTGCGGGCCGACTCTATCTCCTCTGTGAGCCGGAGGACCGCGTTGTCCTGAAAGTCCTTGGGCTCAATCCGCATTCTTCGGCTCCAGGTTGATTTTGAAATTGTCCAGATAGGACTTGTACAACTGCAAGCACCGCTTGCCCTTGCCGATGTGGCCAACCATCTCGTGGAACGCTTCGACAGAGTCTGTGACAAGAAAAACGTGAGTAATGTCGGGCCGGGTTGCGAGCTTGGTTGTGAACTCCTTGAAATAGTCCTCCCGGATCAGGACACAGAACGGGCAGCCCTTGGGGAAATGGTATTTACCCGAGCCTTTGGAAAGCTCGAGGTCGCCGGATGCTCCCGCCATCATCCAGAAAATGGGCAGAATGGCCTCGTACTTGTCGCCACGTCCCACATCGGCGGGATCGAGGAAGTCCAGTTTCAGATACTGTACGTTCTCGGCAAAACCCTCGCTCATAGCGCGGCCGTCCAGGTATTTTCCGGGCAGCTTGGACTTGTCACGCCGCCGTCCCGTCAGGACGGTTTCAACACGCGGCCAAGTGACCGCGGCGCAGATGCCGTGCTTTTCGTATTCGGCGCTTCCGGGCTCGATTCCTTCTTTCTCCAGCCGCGCCGAGAGCTTCGCATCTACTTCGTTGTTGGTCACGAGTATGCACTGACGCTGGCCGCCATAGACTGCATTCAGCATACATGTGGACTGGAGGGTCGTTCCTGATCCCGCGAAGAAGTCAACGATGAGAGCGTTCGGTCGTGTGCGCACGACGGCTGCAAGTGCATCTGCGACGGAGTAGATGGACTTCGGAAAAGGAAACGTCGCCCGCCGGCCGAGTATGGTATGGAGGAGAGTAGTGCCGTGCGTTCCCGCATCGTGTGCTCTTTTCCACCAGACCGTCTTCAGCTTCTTCGATTCAGGCTTTCTCTCCCAGATGTTGAGCGTCCAGCTGTCGGACGCGGCGTTGTACTTGCCAAGCCTGACGCGCCTCGCGTCGATCAGCTCTTGCATCTTTGGCGAGATGAACCGCCAGCATCGATCGTTCCCTTCTTTATCGATGGGCCATATCGGCAGCAAGCCGTCGACTTTCGCAAAGCTCGGCTTCTTGTCGAGCGGTAGCAATGCGGGGCCGGTGCGAACGATCAGTCTTTCTTTCGGATTGATGTAGATGGGATAGAATTGATTCTTTCTCTGGTGGCGGTAGCTTGACTCGCTGCCACGGCGGCGAGCGTGCCGCAATTCCCATTCGTCGATTTCTTCCAGCGGGAACGGTAGTTCCTCATCCCCGACATCTGTCACATCCGTGTCATCCGCCTCTGCCGCCTCTGCCGTTTCTTCGTCGTCCTCTTCCTCGGCACCTTCGTCGTCTTCTGCACCCATGCCTTCGAGAAACGGTTCCGGCGGTGAAGATGGATAGAACAGAGCGCCGTCGCCCGGAGCGCCCGTGACGCCAGCGCTCGTCGGAATACCCTTGATGACGCTCGTTTTCCCGAGATCGGGGACACAGAAAAAGATGTATTCGTCCACCCGCGCAAAGTTGAGTTTCCCCGTACCTTTCGGGTTAATGACCGCGCTGACCATGTGCCGCAAATATTCGGGAAAAATGCTCTCCAGCAGAACGGCGAGATGCCCCACTTCGTTTTCGTCGACAGTGACGATGAACACGCCATCCGGTTTAAGAAGTCGTTTCGCCAACTCCAGACGGCGTTTCATCATCGACAGCCACTTGCTGTGACGATACTGGTCTGCCCTGTCCACGTAATCGTTGTTGTATTTCCAGTCCCTGGCACCGCTGTTGTACGGCGGGTCGATGTAGATCACATCTACTTTTGCGTCGTAGCAGTACAGGAGCACCTGCAGCGCGTGGAAATTGTCCGCGTTGATGAGCGTGTGGTAGAGCTTGCCCGGTGCCCGCATCACCCGGTCTACCGGTACGAGGGCGGGATACATCGGCTCGCCGAACCGCTTGACCACGACCAGATCGTCCTTGGCGGCGGTCTCTTCCGGGCCGCCCCGCTCCGGCGTGATAGAGACTTTTTTTCCGTTGATCGCCTTCGTGACGAGGAAGAACCCCGACACTTTGTCATTCAGCTTGGCGACCCGCGCTCCCGGTTTGACGGGCAATCCCGGCAACTGGACAACTTCGGGCAAGTGCTCCTCGAACACGAGCCCGAATTTTTTCCGCGCCTTGAGCTTGCCCACTTCCCCGGCAATCTGATTGCGCAGCGAAGGATCAGCAATGTCATTGATCAAGTCTTCAAGTCGCGCCATGGCCGGTACTATTTTCCTAAATGGAGACTCTCTCTAGTTCGTCGAGAGAAACGAAATTAGACCGTCTTGGGCCGTTTATTCTCGGCTTTGCGATTGGTACGAAATCCGTTTTCTTCCGTCTTCGTGCGGGCCACTGTCTCGTTCCCCCGCCCTAGCGACATTTTGTGTCGTTTGACTTCATCGCCGTCCCGAACAGCGTAGCTGATACGCGGTCAAAAAAATAATGGGGGCGCCCTGACGGCGAGGATCGGGCCTGTGGATAGACGGTGGACAAAAAAGCGCGGCCCCTCGTGAGAGGGGCCGCGCTTGCGGGCTATCTGTGCTGAGGCGTCAGTTAATGCGCGGCGCGCGCGTTGCCGCAATCCTGACAGATACCGTCCGCAGCGAAGTTATGCTGGCCTCCGCCGACAAAGCAGGGCTTGTCGTTCAACGTGATGCTGTGCGGCCATTCGGAGGCACCGCATTTGCAGCGTCCGTTTTGTTGTACTGTGTGGCCCATGAAATCGTTGTAGCCATTCTCTCGCAGCATCTGTTGTCGTTCGTTGTTCATCGAAATCTCTCCTGAAGACTTGCGTAAATTAAGCGGTCTGGCAAGGGCGCGGCCCCTCAAGGGCGCGCCCCCTCTCACGAGGGGCCGCGCCGCTATCGCCTAGCTTCCGGTGAATTCACGGCCAAGGATGAAGTCTGCGGCCTTCTGCGCCTGGGCTGCAGCATAAACCAGAAGCTTGCGGTCGTCGCGAAGCTTGCCGAGCCAGCCGGCCACATAGGCGGCCTGATTCTCAATCACGACCGGTGAGATTCCTGCTTCGGCGCAAAGGAAAGCCGAGCCCATTTCGGCGCAAAGTTCCTCTTTGGAATACGTCGCAGAGCCAAACGGGGCCGCTTCGGTGATCGTCTCGCGCGCAAGGCGCTTCTGATGTCCACTGGCATGAGAAAGTTCGTGCAGGAGCGTCGCGTAATATTCCTCGGCCGTCGTGAACAGTTCCCGCGCTGGCATCGTTACACGGTCCGTTATCGAGCTGTAGAATGCCTTCGAGCCGGCGGTTTCGAGTTCCGGCCGCTGCGGCATATTGGCGACAATCAATTCCGCCGCGTCGATGGGGTCGTGGTCGTGCGTTTCGATCTTGGGCAGTTTGTCGAGCCTGGCTTGCGGCAGGTCGCATTGTTCGAGGTTGAACACACGATAATACCGTAGAACAAACCGGCGCTGCGTTTCCTCGTTGCCGGCGTCGTCTGTCTCGTTTTGTTTTTGGTCAACCTTCCAGAAAACGATGGCGGTGCTTTGCTCGCCCTTGCGGACGCTTCCGCCAAGCTCGTTAGCCTGCTTCAGCGTCAACCAGAACGGCGAGACATACATGCGCGCGGATAACAAAAAGTGGTTGATGCCGCGATACGGCTTCTTGCTTACGAGATTGCGCGGCAGTCCGGCAGAGGTCCACGGCCTGCGCCACGGCACAACGCCAGCCTCCAGCATGGCAACAATCTTGTCGGTTACGATTTGGTACACGTCCATTTTGTTTCTCCTGTCCCCAAAAAGGGGAATTTTTCCGTCGTCCCTCTCACCGAAGATGAGGGCGACGAAAAATTCGGAGACTCCGGGATGCGTGAGAGAAGCGGGCGGCAGGCCGTGCCAGAGCGAAGCGGCCCGAAGGGATGGCGCGGCGTGCTAGCGGAGCGAACGCCACCGATTAGATCAAAGGTTGGATGTGGGGGACTGCGGCGCGGAGGACTGAGCGAACAAGTACGAAGATTTACGAATTCTTATGGGATGTGCGGATAAGCTCTGTGGGAAGTGCGGGCGCCGGGCCGGGACCGGGACTACGAGGACGGACTATTCATACGTGTGTTGTTTTCGTCATTCTTTGCCGGCTCGCGGTATGTCGAAGGCCATAATCGTGAGGTGAAGAATCTTGGCGGGATCGTCCTTATGGCGGAATGCGTAGCGGAATGAGGTTTGGCCGCGCCTGCCTTCGTCCTTTTGCAGGTTGGGGTGCGTTTTCACGGTTTCAGAGATTGCGTCTAAGACCTTCGAGAAATCCTTGTTCCGGTTGAACAGCAATATAGCCACCTTGGAATCCCGCCATGACAGGTAACCGAGGATCTGATCGATTGTCTCCGTCAATTTCGCAGGGCCGCTCCAAAATTTGCACTCAGCTATGAAAATGTTGCGGTCACCGGACCGGATGAGGATGTCGGTTTTGCCCTGATAGTTGAAAGTTTCTCCGGTGGCCTGACCTTCGTAGTGGCCGTTAAGCTGCACGAGGAAATGGGTGCGAAGCGCTTCTTCATCTATATCGTGGAAAGCTTTGGGGCTACGCTCCATCACTTTCCCCATGTTGTCGATGACATCGAGGATGTGCTGGTACTCTGCTTCTTCGAGCACTGGTTCCGGCTTGTACGCTCCGGTGGTGGCAGGCGGCATCCTGGGGGTGATCTTACGTTTCACCTCCGGAGCCGTGTATGTGCCTGTTGACCCGGGGCGCCTCTTGAGTGGAATGCCAAGCCCGGCGACAAGATTTTGATTGGCCAGGAGCTTGTCGCGGCGGTTTGTTATTGCCAGTCGCGCTATGCCGGGAAGGCCGTCATTGAACTGTCGAAACGAGGCCTGCTGCCACTGCAGATGCTGCTTGATGTCGGTGAGCCATCGGTCGATTTCGCCCCGCACTTGCTGCGTTTGGGGGGTGTCACTCCAGTGCCGGAAAATAATCGTGTTACCTCGAACTTCGCCGCGTGGCGGATTCAGGCTGTGTGTGCTGGGTTGAATTCTGAACATCTGAGGATCGCCCGTGAACGGCACTTCCACGATCACTTCAGTGCCAGTGACATGAACGGGGCGGTTCGAGTAATACGCCATGCGCCGCGGATCACCGGATACATCTCGTTTGGCCTCCTGCTGATCGACGCTCATGTTCGCTTCGTCGAGAACCGGAATATCGAGCCGATATTTGTCGACGATGTAGGTTACAAGGTCTTCCACATTGGTGTTGAGCAGACGATTCCCGTCGATTCCGGCGATTTCAGATTCAAGGGCAGCCCGCTGATGTTGCTGGACTGCAAATGAGTCCTGGTCAGAAAAGAGAAGGTCGCTGTGTGCCATTTGTTGCTACCCTGTTTTTTCTGGAAACAGCCCCGGCATCCAACGCGAGGCGAGCGCAGCCGGGAAGGCAAGCCGCAGAGGCGCGCGCGTGCTTTCGGACGTGAGCACGCCCTGGTCTATCAGGGCCGAGACGACGCGGCGGGCCTGCCGTTCGCCGGTGCCGACGATCGCGGCAGCATCGCCGCGCGGAAGTTCGCCGCGATAAAGCAGTGCCTCGAGAACCGCGCCGGATTTTGGCGGCAGTTTATTTAGGCGAATCTCTTCTTCGGCCCACAGCAGGATGCGTGCGCGCAACTGGTCGGGCTGCATCAGGGTTTCCATGAAGGTCACTTGATCGATGCAGATGCTTAGGAAGAACTTCGTGAATTCTGCCAGATTTTCTTCGCTCAAGCCTCCTCTGCCGTCGAGGTCGTTGCGCCGCGGCTGGTCGCAAGCGGCGAGGTGGGCCTTGTAGGCGTCGACATTACGTGCGAGGCCGCGTGCAATCGACCATACCGCGCCGGTGTCAAGGGCATCGAGCAGGGTCGCATGCGAAATCAGACGCGCCACGCGGCCATTGCCGTCGAGAAACGGATGAATCCACACCAGACGGTGATGAGCTGCCGCCGCGCTGAGGATGGTGTCTGTCTTGCCGAGTTTTGAATAGACTTCCTCGAATCGCTTGAGAAAGCGCGGCACTGCGGGTGCGCTGATGGGAACGTGCCTGCCGACTGCCACGTCGCGGTGGCGCAGGTTGCCGGGGATGACCTTGATCCTTTCCTTGGTCACGGGGTCCTCGACCCACATGAGGTCTTCCGGTAGCGCCTCGCAGAACCGCCTGTGAATCTCGTGTATGGAATCAACGGCGACAGCGCGGCCCTTGAGGCCGCCCGTGTCGATCCATTCCTGGACGGCGATATGCGCCTTGGCTTCCAGCTGGAGGTCGCATTTTTTGTCGTCGGTGCTGTAATCGCCCTTGAGGGCGCGCTCGATGTCGATGGGGTGTGTATCGTGCCCTTCGATCAGGTTGCTGTAGTAGCAATTCATCGCGCGCACGAGGTCGGCGAGCGAGGCCAAAAGGCTTTCGGGGAGCGAGCGCCGAAAGCCGGCGCTCTTTTGCGCCAGCTCCAGCGCGAGATCGGTGAGGGCAGAACGGTGCCTTGAGCCTTCAGCGATGAGCAGCGGCTCCATCAGGGAGACGGTTTCGCCCCGGTCTTTGGCCGCTTTAATGTCCGCTTCTATGTCCTCTTCTCTTCTGGCCATAAGCCATTATAAACGGACTATTAATCACGAGCAAGCGCTAAAAAAGACCGCTAAAAAGTCCGGTTTATAGTCCGTTTAGAGGCTGGTGATTGCGGGAGAGTTTCGAAAAAAAATTGTGCGGGCGGAGGGAGTCGAACCCTCACGAGCCGTTAAGCTCAACGGATTTTCATACCGTCTACGGCTTTCGCCGCCCGGACGCGGCACATCGAAGCGCACGCGTCAGGTTTGCGGTCTGGACTATCCCTTCACCGTCCCCCGGAAGATCCGGGGCTTAGGTGCTGCCCGTCTAGTCTCTACACCTTCCCGGCTGGAAC
>OCZT010004105.1_pt1 | contig 14772 bp, 7 predicted proteins | sample 1539031 | NCBI WGS metagenome assembly OCZT01 (sample SAMEA3539308, study PRJEB22396) | soil metagenome | biome: tundra; feature: field; material: soil | place: USA | collected 2010-05 | depth 0.15 m
TCAACCTCGCCTCCAGCGCATACCTCGCCGGCGCCGTCTCCAACAACCTCTCGGAGAATCTCGGCTTCTACAAGGACTCCATCAGCTACGACATTAAGTCCGACTACACCATCTCCGAGAAGAGCCACCTCAGCTATCGCTTCAGCCACCAGAAGGTGAATACCTTGCAGGCCCCAACCTTTGGCGCCTTCCTCGGCGGTCCGGCCGCGGCTGGGTTTGAAGCCACAAGTCCCACCGCTGCGTACTCCACCGGCGTCAACTACGAACACACGTTTTCGCCCACGCTCCTCACCGAGGCCCGCGTAGGTGTAGCCCATTACCGCAACTCCGCCATCCAGCCCGACTACGGCGCCAACGACGCCAGGACCCTCGGCATCCCCGGCAACGGTCCCAACGGCACCGACAACACCGCCACCAGCAGCGGCCAGGTCAATCTCAGTCTCGGCAACTTCTCTGGGCCGATGGTCGGTTACGCGCCCTCGCTGCCCTGGCTGCGTGCCGAATCCAACATCGACTTCGCCAACAACTGGACCAAGATCATCCGCAACCACACCCTCAAGGCCGGTGCCGATATCCGCCGAATTCGCGACGATCTTCTGCAGGGCAACAACAACGCCGCTGCCGGCACGTTCAACTATGCCGAAAACCAAACCTATGTTCCGAGCGGCGGCACCAGCTTCAACGGATCAGCCACCGGCCAGGCCAACGACGTAACCAGCTTCCTCTTCAACGTCCCCAGTAGCGTCGGTCAGGATACCAACAGCACCTTCCCATGCTACCGCGATACCTGGTTGTTCTTCTTCGTCTCGGATAAATGGCAGGTCAACTCCAAGCTCACGCTCGACATCGGTGGACGCTACGAGCTTTATCCGCCCGCCACTCCGCGGAAACCTGGCGGCTTCGTCAACTACAATCCGTCCACCAATCAGCTGGTGCAAGCCGGCGTCGACGGACAGCCCTCGAACCTCGGCATGCAGACCGACTACAGGAACTTCGCGCCGCGGCTTGGAGCCTCCTATCGCGTCAGCGAGAAGACCGTAGTGCGTGGCGGCATCGGTGTCAGCTATGTCCCCTTCCTCGATAACAACTACGCCTACAACTACCCCATCAAGACCAGCACCAACTACACCCCCGGCACCACCTACGGAGCTACTCTCAACCCCGCCGGCGGCGTCATCAACCTCGCCACCGGCATCCCCGCAACCCCCACCGTCGCCTTCGGATCGGACGGAACCCTCACCGAGTCGGCCGCAAACGGCACCATCGGACTCGGCAACCTCTACATCCCCCTTAACTTCAAGAACGCCTATGTCACCAGTTGGAACGTGGCCGTTCAGCAAGCTCTTCCAAAGGACATGTCTCTCCAGATCGCCTACGTCGCCAACCACGGAACCCACATCGACTCCGAGCAGAACATCAACCTGCCGAGGATCTATGGCCAGAGCGCAACCTACGATCCCTTGAACCACGGTCCCGATGGCGTAACCCCGACCTTCCTCAAGACCGCTTCCGTCACGGAGTTCAGCCTCGGTTACTCCACCAACTACCAGTCGCTGCAGGTGGAGCTCAAAAAACGCTTTAGCCACGGTGTCGGCTTCGCGTCCGCCTTCACCTGGGGTAAGGCCGAGGGCTACGAGACCGGCGCACAGGTTGGCGGCCTGCTCTTCTGGGCTGGTCCAGTACACCGCAACTGGGCCGTGACCGACTTCGACCGCACCCGCAACTTCGAGCAGACCGTGACCTACGAGCTGCCCGCGGGACACGGCCACCGGTACTTCAACTCCGGCATAAGCCAGTTCGTCCTCGGAGGCTGGCGCGCCTCGGCCGTCGTCTCCGCGGTCTCCGGCCTGCCCTTCACCATCACCGGCAACAGCTCGACCTCCGGTACTACGCAGACGGCCAATCAGACCGGTCCGTACCAGGTGTTGCACAACGTGGCGGGTGGCAATATCTCAACTTACCCGCAATGGTTCAGTGCAGTGACCAATGGTTCCTCAAACTTTACGGCGCCCGCAACCTGCGTTCTCTATTCGGCCGCCAACCCCGTTCCCTGCGCACTCGGCAACACCGGCCGCAACCAGTTCCGCGGACCCGGCTATCTCTCCGACAACCTATCCCTCTTCAAGAGCTTCCCCATCTTCCGCGAATCGCAACTGGAGGCGCGCTTTGATGCCTTCAACGCCACCAACACGCCGGCCTTTGGCCTGCCATCCAGCAGCATCACCTCCAGCACCTTCGGCCAGATCACCGGCACCCTGGGATCGGGCGCCGGCAATGTCAACGGTGTTGGCGGGCCGCGCGTTCTTCAAGCGGCAGTCAAAATCACCTTCTAACCCCCAAACTCAACCTCAACCCAATCGGCCCCATGCTTCGGCATGGGGCGCACAAGAATCTGAGGGAACTGATGATTACACGACGTGAATTTACCTCTGGCGCTGCTGCCCTGGCGGTTGCGGCAAGCGCGAAGAGCTACTCCCAGATCATGGGAGCGAACGACCGGCTGAACTTCGCGGTTATCGGTTTGCATTCCCGCGCCTACGCGCATCTTGCATCGCTGAAGGCGAATAAGGCAAAGGCTCGCATTTCGCATGTCTGCGATGTGGACAGTGTGACGCTGCAGAAATTTGCCGCAGCCACACAGGAATCGATGGGCACTGCGCCGGCTACGGACAAGGACTTCCGCAATATCCTTGCGCTCAAAGAGGTGGATGCAATCACGATAGCGACGCCCGACCATTGGCACGCTCCGATGGCCATCGCAGGACTACAGGCTGGCAAGAACGTTTACGTTGAAAAGCCCTGCAGCCACAATCCTGCTGAGGGAGCCCTGTTAGTTCAGGCGCAGCAGAAGTATAAAAAGCTCGTGCAGATGGGATCCCAGCGCCGTTCATCTGCTCTCTACATTGACATCATCAAGCAGATACATGACGGTCTGGTCGGTCGCGCCTACTCGGCCAAGGCCTGGTACAGCAATACCCGCAAGTCGATTGGCATCGGCAAAGTAGCGCCCATACCATCCACCCTCGACTGGGACCTGTGGCAAGGGCCGGCGCCTCGTCAGCCCTATAAGGATAATGTTCAGCCTTACAACTGGCACTGGTTTAAGACATGGGGAACCGGCGAAGCTCTCAACAATGGGACGCACGAGGTCGACGTCTGTCGATGGGCTCTCGGGGTTGACCTACCTAAACGCATCACGGCGTCAGGGGGACGGTATCAATTCAAAGATGATTGGCAATTTTACGACACGCTCGTCACCAGCTTTGAATACGATGACAAACTGATTTTGTGGGAGAGCAATAGCTGCAATGGAATGAAGACCTACGACCGCGATCGTGGGGTGGTCATTGTCGGCACCACGGGAAGCGTTGTGATCGACACCGGAGGCTACGAAGTGTACGACTTAAACGGCGTGAAGACGAGCGAACATATGGTGGGAAAGGCGGCCGCGTCATCGGACCTCACGGGCGCAGATTCCCTGACAGACAGCCACTTCGCCAACTTCATCGCCGCGATTCGGACGGGGGAAAAACTTACGCAGCCGATTGAGTCGGGCAATATTTCTGTGACCATGCTTCAGCTCTCAAACATTGCGTGGGACGTTCGACGGGAACTCAAGCTCGATCCAGCGACCGGAAATATTCTCGAGGATAAAGAGGCGATGAAATCCTGGGGTCGCGACTACGAAAAGGGCTGGGCTCCGCACCTCTAATCTCCGCACTTCTAACCTCCAAACCTCTAACCTCCGCACCGCTAATCTCTGTCCATCCCCGTATGGATTTCACCGGCCTCTCGAATTGTCAGGAGCAAACTCATGTCGATCAACTCAATACTTTCTCGTCGTCACTTTACTGTTGGAGCTGGAGCAGCTGTCGCGATGCTGGTCACTCCAATTCGTGCTTTCGCTGCTGGTTCTAAGTTCAAGGTTGGAGTTATCTCCGATGAGATTTCGCAGGACTTCGATCATGCCTGCTTCGTCATCGCAAAGGACTTCGGACTGCATTATGTAGAACTCCGCGAGATGTGGGGGAAGAATCTGCAGGTGATCAGCGACGCCCAGATTGCTGAGGCGCAGAAGATCCTCGCCCGCTATGGCCTGCAAGTCACCGACATTAGCAGCCCACTCTATAAGGTGGACTGGCCGGGGGCGCCGCACTCCCAATACGGTTCGAAGGCGGACCTCCACGGCGCGGACGAGACCAACTTCAAGAAGCAGGAAGAGATACTTGAGCGGTCTATTTCGCTGGCTAAGCAGTTCAAGACAGATAAGGTCCGCTGCTTCGATTTCTGGCGCATCGACGACGTGAAGCCGTACCGCGCAGACATCAACGATCAACTCCAGCAATCCGCCGAAAAAGCCGCAAAGCAGAACATCATGCTCGTGCTCGAAAATGAGTTTGCCTGCAATACGGCCACGGGACGCGAAGCCGCAGCTACCCTGGCAGGCGTGCCGTCGCGCAACTTGGCGCTCAACTGGGATCCCGGCAACGCCGTCATGCGCGGCGAACTCGACGCCTTCCCCAACGGCTGGGACGCGCTACCGAAACATCGCATCCATCACTGTCACGTGAAAAACGCCGTGAAGGACGACACTGGCAAGACGGTATGGTCTCCGGTTGATATTGGCTATATCGACTGGACTGCCCAGTTCCGCGCTCTTACCAAGATCGGATACTCCGACGCGGTAAACCTCGAAACCCATTGGACAGGAGGAGGCACCCCAGAAGCATCGACTCGGCGAAGCTGGGACGGGATGAAAAAGCGCCTATTGGGAGCACAGGTAGAGGTTTAGTGATATCGCCGATCGATGTCCCGTGAGTCTGGACAATATCCCTTCCGGTAGCGAGCCTCGGGACACGTCGAGGTTGATTTCCAGAGCCCCGTGCGAGCACACCGGACCTTGGCAGAATTCCTTGCCTTAGGATTTTCAACGGGCCTTGACAGGCGTATGACAGACTTATACAGTTTTCCTGTCAATAGACAACGTTGTCATTAAGCGTTGTGTCCCTCTCGAGCGTCAAGGGTCTGCGCCTGAGAAAGCAATTCAGCATCGATTTCCATAGCCAGGAAAACGATGCTGGCAAACAACTACAATCGTTTTCGTTCATGTCCGTATCGATATTCCCGAGGCTTTCTGTAAAGCAATGACACATTTGACACGCCGTAACCTGCTGAAAACTTGTCTCTCTGCTTCAGTGGGATTGATCGCTACCGACAATGCTTTCTATGTACCCGATGCGGAAGCAGCGATGGCGGGTACTCAGAGTCATCCCGCGTTGTCGGCTTCGCGCGAGGAAGTCTACAAGCAGGTCTCTTCGCGTCAGCGCTTATTGCTGGATTTTGGCTGGCGGTTCCATCTTGGAGATGCGAACGATGCGGCGAAGGATTTTCGCTGGGGCGCACCAACCCGCGAGGGTACCTTTTCCAAAGCCGGGCAGGATTGGCTGCACAATAAATCCGATGGATCGCTGCAGCATAGTTTTGACGATAGTGCATGGCGCGTACTGGACCTTCCGCACGATTGGGGGGCCGAATTGCCTTTTGTCAAGGTTGAGGAATCCGAGATTTCCGTCAACGCCGCACACGGCGGAAAGGGGTTGGGGAGAGAGTTTCCGGCGACGAGTATCGGTTGGTATCAACGAACGTTCGATATACCTGCGACGGATGAAGGGCGGCGCATCTCGCTCGACTTCGATGGTGTATTTCGGGATTCGATTGTCCTATTCAACGGCTTCTATCTAGGGAGAAACCTCAGCGGCTACACACCGTTCAGCTTCGACATAACGGATTATGTCAAATACGGCGGTAAGAACGTCGTGACGGTTCGCGTCGATGCCACATTCAATGAGGGGTGGTATTACGAGGGGGCAGGCATCTATCGTCATACCTGGCTTACGAAAACCCATCCTCTCCACATCGCGAAGTGGGGCACTTTTGTGCGGAGCGAGAGGCGCGGACAAGGTGCGCACGTATCGATCGACACGGAGCTGTTGAACGAAAGTGAAGTAAGCATGAGCGGTCGCGTGATATCTCGGATTCTGGATCATGCGGGCAAGTTAGTTGCCGCGGTACCCGCCAAGCCGTTCACAATTTCCGCTCGCGGAAACCTGACCGTAGAAACGCAGGTATCCCTCGCGCAAGCGGCGCTTTGGTCGCTCGACGGGCCCAATCTCTATCGCGTGGTTACGCAGATTGAGAGTGGTGGAAAAGTGACGGACCACGACGACGCCACATTTGGGATCCGGTCGATCCGTTTCGACCCCGATCACGGGTTTTCTCTGAATGGAAAACCGGTCAAGCTCAAAGGAACATGCAACCATCAGGACCATGCCGGCCTGGGGATCGCCGTGCCTGATCGCATCCACTCCGATCGCGTTGCGGTGATGAAGCAGATGGGTTCGAATGTGTGGCGGACTGCTCACAACCCGGTGTCGCCGGAGTTTCTGGATGCCTGCGATCGCCAGGGAATGATGGTGATGTCCGAGGTGCGCATGATGGCATCGTCCCCGGAAGGGCTCAGCGAGCTGGAACGCATGGTTCGGAGCGGCCGCAATCATCCTAGTATTGTGATCTGGTCGATGGCCAACGAAGAATACTTCTACCAGGGCATTCCCACTGGCGCTCGAATTGTTTCCACGATGAAGGCGCTTGCCAAGAAACTCGATCCGACCCGTCCCGTCACTGGGGCGATGAACGGTGGCTGGGGTGGCAAAGGAATGTCCACAGTCCTCGACGTGCAGGGATTTAACTACTGGAATGGCGGCCTTCCCGACGAGAAACGTGCGGGCGGACCGGGCCTACCTGTGTACACCGATATCGATAACTTCCATAAGCAGTTCCCCAATCTGCCTAGTCTGGGTTCAGAAACAGCCAATGGTCATGGTACGCGCGGCATCTATGAAAACGATCCGAAGCGAGGATACGTCAGCCCATACGTGATGAAGTCCGTTTCACCGAGCGATGCTGAAACATGGTGGAAGGTATTTGATGAGCGTGCCTTTCTTGCCGGAGGTTTCACATGGGTCGGGTTCGATTATCGCGGCGAACCGAACCCGTATGACCATGTCTGCGTCAGCTCGCAGTCAGGCATTGTGGATACCTGCGGCTTTCCCAAGGACGTCTTCTACTACTACAAATCGTGGTGGGGGTCCGAGCCAGTCCTGCATCTCTTTCCTCACTGGAACTGGAATGGAAAAGAGGGCAAGGATATAGACGTCTGGTGCTATTCGAATCTGGAGAATGTCGAGCTGTTCCTGAATGGAAAGAGCCTGGGTTCGAAGCCAGTTGTTCGCAACTCGCATGTGCACTGGACCGTGAAGTATGAACCGGGAACGATCGAGGCGCGGGGATCCAAAAATGGACAAGTCGCCTTGGTTGAACGCCGCGAGACAACCGGTGCGCCGGCGAAACTTGTCTTGCACGCCAGTCTGAGCAAGATAGCAGCGGACGGTCAGGACGTTTCGGCCATCGCTGCCGAAGTGCATGATTCCGAGGGGCGCGCCATGCCGCTAGCTTCCAATAAGGTGCGTTTCAAGCTTACGGGGCCGGGGAAGATCATTGGGGTTGGGAATGGCGATCCAAGTTGCCACGAGGCCGACAAGCCTGATTCTCCGGACACCGCCGTGCGCAGCGCTTTCAATGGTCTGGGCATGGTATTTGTGCAAGCATCGAAACAAGCCGGAACGCTACAGCTTGAGGCCTCAGCCGACGGTCTCGAATCCGCAAAGGTTGTAATCCAAAGCAACGCTGCGGAATTGCCCCCGTCTGTTGACTAATAGGCACTCACGTGCCTCCAACAAGTGTTCCAGTCACTCGTAGCTGGAGTAGTGCTGAATGTTGGCAAATGTGTTTGACTGAGTACGCAATTCGCTCTCCGTCGGAATAGTGCTCTATTCGCGGTGAGAAGGGGCAGCATGGACAAGAGCTTCATATTATAGGAGGATACAGATTCCTCTCGTTTGTGACAACGTTGTCCTCGCGGGAAAATGAAGAGCCCGAGACTCGATAAACATTTGTATACGGGTCTCTGTCTTTCCAAGTTAAATGCAGATAGTTTAGGACTCTGGAGAAGACGATTGCCGATAGGAAGGCAAATTTAAACTGCTCCTTGATTGTCCCGTCGATGATCTCGGTCTAATTGCCCTTTTCAACCAAGGCGCATGTAAGTCATCGACAAGGGGAATGATAGGCGAGCCAACTGTCGATGCACACCGAAGGAGAGGCATGAGCGAAGACAAGCCGATCCGTGTAGGGTTGATCGGCTACGGCTATGCTGGCCGGACCTTTCATGCACCTCTGGTGCGGTCCGTGCCTGGGCTAGAGCTCGTCGCGGTTGCATCTCAGCAGGGCGACGACGTACGCAGTCAGCTTGGCAGCGTAAAAGTATGTGCCGTGGCAGGATTGATCCGCGACCCCGAAATTGATTTGATCATTATCGCGTGTCCGAACGTCGTGCACTTCCGGTTAGCGTACGCCGCCTTGAACGCAGGGAAGCACGTCGTGGTCGAGAAACCGTTCACAGTTACTCTTTGCGAGGCAAGAACGCTCCGCGACTTAGCGGTCGCAGAGAACCGCCTGTTGACCGTATTCCAGAACAGACGTTGGGATAGCGAGGTGCTCGCGCTGGAAGACGTACTCAGACAGGGTATCCTCGGTCGTATCGTGCATTTCGAGTGCCGAATGAATCGCTACCGACCCGCGGTACGTAGCAGATGGCGCGAAGAGCCTGGTATGGGAGCAGGCCTCTGGTTTGACCTCGGGCCACATTTGATCGACCTGACGGTGCACCTATTTGGCCTTCCGCAATCCGTCAATGCAAACTTTGCCATACTGCGCGACGGAGCGCGCACTGACGACTGGGCCCATGTGCAACTCAACTATGAGCGCCTTCGTGTCATCCTGCAGGCCTCCTTGCTGTCCTCCGGGACCCACCCACGTTCGGTCGCCCATGGAACAAATGCAAGCTGGACCAAATACGGAGCCGACACCCAAGAAGCCCAACTCCAATCTGGAATGTCTCCCATCCATCCGGACTTCGGGATCGATCCGACGTCTTCGATTCTGTACACGGGCGTCACCGGGGAGGAATTGCAAATGGCCTCCCCGACCGGAAACCAGCGCCTTTTCTACATCTCTCTACGAGACGCAATTCTCTGTGGGAAGCCGTTACCCGTTTCCCCGCGTGACGCGATCGCCGTAATGGCGATTCTTGAGGCGTCTATTCAATCAGGCGCGGAGGCGCGAACGCTTCCGATTCCACTAAGTGAGGAAGAGCGCGCCGAATGGACAGGGTGATTTTCTGAGTTCAAACCGCAATACAAGCGGTCATCCCAAGAGCTCAGGATGGCGTTGTGCAGTTCTAGCTATGAGTTCTCCAAACAGGGTGTTGGCCCAGGCAAACCATGCTCTCGTGTAAAGACCCGGATTATTCCGATTGTAGGATTCATGCATGAACCCAGTTGCGGCGGCGGAGCCTTTCAACATCTGGATTGCTCCTCTAATCTCAGCGTTCGAGTTGCTGGTCAGTGCATAAATAATTTGCGACATAGGCCAGATGCTGTTTCGGCCGATGTGCGGGCCGCCAATTCCTTCGCCAGCGCTTCCGCGGAAGAACCAGGGGTTCTGTCCGCTCCAGACAAAGTTCCGGGTTCGCGCATACAGTGCAGCATCCGGTGAGCTATCAAGGTACGGTAAGCTCAGAAGGCTGGGACAGTTCGCATCATCCATCAGAACGTGCCCGCCGTAGCCGTCAACTTCATAGGCCCAGATAGTTCCTGCGGAAGTCGATATGGTCGCGTGTTGCCGCAGCGCCGCTTCGACTTCGGCCGCCAGATCGCTGGTCTGATTCGCCATTGCCGAGTCGTGAAGAATGCTGTTCGACATCACAGCGAGCTGTCTCAGAGAGGTCACAGCGAAGAGATTTGCCGGCACGAGAAACGATAAAATGCACGCATCGTCCGAGGGGCGAAAGCTGGAGGCGATGAGTCCTACGGGCTTTACCGGATTGCCAATGCCATTGACCAGCGAGTCGGTCGGTTGAGGTGACGCGCGTTGAAACCGATAAGGTCCCTGACTCTCCTTCCTCTGCTCCACCCGCATCGTCTTAAGAACGGTCTGCATTGCGAGCTTCCACGTTGAGTCGAAAGGCCGCGTGTCACCGGTGTTCTTCCAATAGCCATGGGCCAGACGTATCGGATAGCAGATGGAATCCAGTTCATATTTGCGTTCGCCAACGCCTTGCCTCATCTCAGTCTGGTCCTTCCGGCTTCCCTCCAGAGGGGGTGCGTTCAGATCTGCCATGAAGCAATTGGCATAGGTATCGATGAGCAGGCAGCGTGTCTGTCGCCGAATAACGCCTTCAAGAAGCGCGCGCAGAGAATCATCTTTCAAGGTCAGGGGAAGATAGGGCCACACCTGGGCCGAGGAGTCGCGCAACCACATCGCAGCAATATCGCCAGTGAGTACCGCAGTATCAGGTTTGCCTTCAAACGTCCCCGGCAGAACCGTCGTATCGAGTGTGTTCGGGAAACAGTTTTCAAAAATTGCGGCCAACATGGGATCGTGGATGATGCGTTTCGTGGAAGCGACGTAGGATTCGACCGCATCGCTGCGAAACTTGCGATCCGCGAGAAGTGGACGCTTTGTTTCAGTGCAGGCTGGATCTGTCTGTGCAAATAGAGAACTTGAAACCATAGAAAGTGCGCCTGCACCCGCGATCAACTTGCCAATTTCAATGACAAGAGATCTTCTACTTATGCTCATCGGCTCACTAGTTATTTCGTTTTCTGCGGACCTTCGTAAGCTCAAGACTTTCTTCCTCCGGGAATCTTCGCCATCCAAAATTCAATTAGCCCACGTGGAGCAAGTAGGTCGCGCAGAATAAATAGTCGACGGTGATCGATTCGTTCACAACCTCACGCTGGATGAAAACATTTTCAGTGCCTTCTCCTTGGCGCTGATTTCGGAACGCTACTGCGCTTTGTGGTGGGAAGAGCCTCCTCGGGGTTCCCCGAATTCCCACGACAAAACATGCGTGAATAGTTCAGCTCGCGCCGCATAGAGAAACGTCCGCAACTTCGACTTTCAATATTTAAATTCTGCCCTGCAACTTCCAGATTCAGCACACTGGTTGATCAGGACTTTTCATTTAGGTCTTGACAGTTACAACCCAATCATAATACTTTCCGATACAAGAGACAACGTTGTCAATTTGCTTAACAGTGAACGACAGTGAATGGGAGCTTGGTCAACGTTCGCGCCCAGGTTCTCTGTCTCCGACTCCGGTAGGTTGAGACTTACACACTTGTGATACCTGAAAAATGATCGAGCGAGACTAGAAGTCGACCGTGAGAGATAGCTATTCCATTGGAGTTGATCTTGGCGGCACAAATTTACGTGTCGCCGCGTACATCGGCGGAGAGAGTTTCCTCGAGAGCATTGTTCTGCCAACGAACCTCTGCGCTGGCCGCGATCAAGTTGTCCGAGACATGTGCGAAGCGATCAAAGCTCTCGCGGCACGCAGCTACGGCGATCGAGCGCTCGCGGGAATTGCAGTGGGATCACCTGGGCCACTGGAACTGCCAGCGGGTATCCTGCGGAACCCGCCCAATCTTCCGGGATGGGATGGCTTCAATCTAAGAGCAGCAATAACATCGGCTCTCGGTCGCGATATTCAACTGGACAACGATGCAAATCTGGCAGCACTCGCAGAACAACAGCTCGGGGCAGGCAAGAAGTACAGCGTGGATGATGTGTGCGTCCTCACACTGGGAACTGGAGTGGGGAATGGACTGATCCTCAACGGAAGCATATGGGAAGGCTCAAACGGTATGGCTGGAGAAGCTGGCCACATGGTCGTCGAGGACGGAGATGGTCCACTGTGCGGCTGCGGGGGGCGCGGATGCCTGGAGCAATATGCTTCAGCCACCGCTGTAACGCGGATGGCGCGTGAGCGTTTGGGAGCAGCCGCTTCTTCCAGCGCACGCGGGGTGGCTCAAATGGCCCAATCCGGCAATCGGCAAGCGAGTAGTGTCTTCGACACGGTGGGCCATGCCCTGGCAGTTGCTTTGACAGGCCTAATCAATACGTTGAACCTTCCTCTGTACCTTCTCGGGGGCGGCGTGTGCGAGGCTTGGGATCTGTTTGCTCCGACTATGTTTCGAGAACTTGCAACCCGCAGCTATGTCTATCGGTTGACAACACCACATGATCCGGAGCCGGATTGCCTTGAAGCAGGCAAGACTTACATTCTCAAAGCGCAACTTGGCCCAGCCGCCGGGCTTCTGGGGGCGTGCATCGCTGGCCTGAAAAAGCCATCACATCTAGCCCGTCTCCGTTAAAGGATTGTCTTGTCCATCAATAGATATGTTCTTCGTAGCACGTTCGTAGGAGCGCTTGGCGGTCTACTCTTCGGCTTTGATACAGCCGTAATTTCGGGAACCACCGCCGGCATTACCCATGCCTATGGTCTTTCCCCGAATCAGTTAGGTATCACCGTCTCAATGGCACTCTGCGGAACCGTAGTGGGGGCTTTGGGTGCAGGTTTTCTGGGTCAACGTTATGGCTCTCGCGAGATGCTTCGGCTGACGGCGGTACTTTATTTGTTATCCGCGATCGGATGCGCCTTCGCGCCGAGTTGGCCGCTGTTACTTGCTGCTCGATTCCTGGGAGGACTTGGTATCGGTGGCTCTTCCGTGCTCGGGCCGGTTTACATTGCGGAGCTTGCGCCGCCAAAGCTGCGCGGCAGATTGGTGGGGACGTTCCAAATTAATATCGTAATCGGAATTTTGCTGGCTTACCTTTCGAACTACCTCTTCAGTTTGCTGAACCTTGGAGCAAGGGAGTGGCGGTTCGAACTGGGGATTGCCGCGTTGCCCGCTGCTATCTTCTTCGGGCTGCTGTTTGGAATTCCGAGAAGTGCGCGGTGGCTAACAACACAGGACCGACTGGATGAGGCGCTGGACGTGTTGAAGCTGATGGGAACGCCGAATTCAGAGGCCGAGCTTGCAGATATTCGCGAGTCGCTACACGTGGAGCGGAATCAGCAGAACGAATCGCTGTTCGCGATTCGGAGGGGAAGGTTGCGCTACGGCAAACCTATCTTCCTCGCTATTGCAATTGGGGCATTCAACCAACTGAGTGGAATAAACGCCATTCTCTATTACCTTAACGACATCTTTGCGGCGGCTGGCTTCAGTCGTCTTTCCAGCAATCTGCAAGCAGTAGCTATCGGCCTGATGAATTTGCTGGCAACCCTTCTAGGTATGGCGCTGATTGACCGGGTCGGACGTAAAAGGCTGCTATTGATCGGGGCGATCGGGACTGCGACCTGTCTTTCCCTGGTCTCTGTCATCTTCTTCACCCATCAACATCAAGATCTGCTGGTATGGGCGCTCGTGGCGTACATTGCCTTCTTTGCCGTATCCCAAGGAGCAGTGATATGGGTTTACATCAGCGAAATCTTTCCGACCCGAGTGCGCGGTAAGGGGCAGAGTCTGGGTTCCGGTACGCATTGGATCATGAATGCACTGCTGTCAGGCATATTTCCGGTAATCGCGGCTCGCTCTGGCGCGTATCCATTCGCGTTCTTCGCTGCGATGATGTTGCTCCAGTTTGTTGTCGTGTTGCTTTTCTTTCCTGAGACGAAGCGGGCGTCTCTGGAAGAACTACAGCAAATGCTGAAAATCGAGTAAAAAGCTGGCGCCAACAATTGCATAATCCAGCCTGCATCGGAGCAGTATTGCATCGCGTGCTGCACCAAACATCACAAGCTGCGTGGATCGATTTGATTTCACAAAAGTTCTAATTCCCGACAGTGTCACCAAATCGACCCCGGCTCAAACCAGAAGGGCAATGTGAATATGACGCGGAAGTCCATCACTCCAATTAGTCTTTTACTTGTATCTAGCCTGTTGTGTGGTTGCGTTGCTCGAAGCGTCAACAATCAACAGGGTTCCCATGTACCGGCCGCATCGGCCACCCGTTACTTGCCACAAGCGAGAGAGGCGATCCAGACACTGCAGACTTGGTACACGCCGGAGACGGGTCTATACCAAACAACGGGATGGTGGAATTCGGCTAACGTTATGACCGTGCTGGCTGACTACGCGCGGGTGAGTAAATCCACGCAGTACAAATCCGTTTTTGCGAACACCTTCACCTCAGCCCAGAACACCAGTCCCGGCTTCCTCAACAAATTCTATGATGATGAAGGGTGGTGGGCCTTGGCGTGGATTGATGCCTACGACGACACTCGCGACCCGCGATATCTAACGATGGCCGAATCGATCTTTGCCGACATGGCCGCAGCCTGGGACGATACGTGCGGCGGGGGCATCTGGTGGAGCAAGGACAAGAGATACAAGAATGCCATCGCAAACGAGTTATTCCTCTCTGTGGCAGCTCATTTGGTAAACCGGACCACCGGCGCGACGCGGAGCCAATACCTGGATTGGGGCAACAAGGAATGGACGTGGTTCCAAGCGTCCGGCATGATCAATGCGAAAAACCTGATCAACGACGGCCTGGGTAACAGTCGGGACCAGACGGCAGGCGTCGGTTGCACCAACAACGGCCGAACCACGTGGAGCTACAACCAAGGAGTCGTCCTCGGCGGGCTTGCCGAGCTATCCAAAGCGAATCGCGATCCATCTTTGCCACAGGCCGCTCAGAGGATTGCCACGGCGGCCATCACGCTGCTCGTCGATACCAATGGTATCTTGCACGACCCGTGTGAACCCAAATGCGGCGCCGATGGTGAGCAATTCAAAGGAA
>OCZT010004106.1_pt1 | contig 14769 bp, 21 predicted proteins | sample 1539031 | NCBI WGS metagenome assembly OCZT01 (sample SAMEA3539308, study PRJEB22396) | soil metagenome | biome: tundra; feature: field; material: soil | place: USA | collected 2010-05 | depth 0.15 m
AGAGGCTAGCCGCCAGCGGCGCGGATCCCGTCGGCGGCGAGGATGCGGTCGGCGGCGAGTCGGCCGGATCGCCGGGGGAGAGCCTGGCCGCTGTCGTGTTCGGGCCCGCGGCCGGGGTACCGACGGATGCGCTGGCGGCAGCCGGGGTGACCGACGCCTACGCGGTCGAGCCGGACGGGCTGGCCGGCTACGCCCCGCTGGCCTGGGCCCGTGCCATCGCCGAACTGATCGAAGTGTCGTCCGCTACGGCCGTGGTAGCGGCGGCCACCGACCACGGTAACGAGGTACTCGCGCATCTCGCCGCCATCACTGACCTGCCGATGGCGGCGAACTGCGCCTCCGCGGCGCGCACGCCGGATGGCACCTACCGGCTCGTCCGGCACCGCTGGGCCGGCAGCCTGCTGGAAGATGCCGTGCTCGAAGCATCACCCGCGCTGCTCACCGTGGCCGTCGATGCCGTCGCAGCCACGCCGGCGGCGGTGCCCGCGGCGGTCACCGTGCACGCTTTCCGGCCGGCCCTGGCCGACGGGGATCTCGCGGTCAGCGCCACCGAGTCGGCGGAGCGCGCCGGGGGAGTGTCGCTGGCCACGGCCAGGGTCGTGGTGGGCGGCGGCCGCGGTGTCGGCGGCCCGGAGGGCTTCGGCGCGCTGGAGGAGCTTGCCGGGCTGCTCGGCGGGGCGCTCGGCGTATCGCGGGTGGTCACCAGCCAGGGCTGGCGGCCGCACAGGCAGCAGGTGGGGCAGACCGGCACCCGCATCTCGCCCGAGCTCTACCTTGCCTGCGGGATCAGCGGCGCGATCCAGCACATGGCCGGGTGCCTGTCCGCCAGGCACATCGTGGCGGTCAACACCGACCCGGACGCGCCGATCATCTCCCGCGCCGACTACGCGGTGATCGGCGACCTGAACCAGGTGATCCCGGCGCTGGTGACAGCCCTGCGGGCAAGGACCGCCCGCAGCTAGCGGCGGCCACACGACCGCACCTAGCCGGGTCGCATAGCTAGCGGGCCGCAGGTGCTAGTCGTCGTCCTTGGCGGTGCCGATTCCGAGTGCCCGTTCGATGAGCGTCATCCGGTTACTGATCGAGTCGAGACGGCTCAGCACCTCGTTCAGCTTCCCGTTCAGGCTGGCGCTCTCCGCCGGGCCGGTGAGCCCCATCGGCACTGCGGCCTCGGCCCGGCTGACGATCCCGGCCTCACCGACGCTCTCGGCCAGTCTGGCCGCCCGTGCCTGCGCAGCCTGCGGCAGTTCCTCCGTCGTAGGCTTCTCCTTCAGGAGCTGGATCACCTGCTGGCGGACCGTCTTGAGGTCGCCGCTCAGATTGACGAGCACTTGCGCGGCCACGCCCTCGCCCTCCCGGATGATGCCAAGCAGGATGTGCTCGGTGCCGATGTAGTTGTGCCCGAACTGCAGGGCTTCGCGCAGGGAGAGCTCGAGCACCTTCTTGCCGCGCGGAGTGAACGAGATGTGCCCGGACGGGGACTTCTGGCCCCGGCCGATGATCTCCTCGACCTGCTCGCGCACGGCCTCCAGCCCGATGCCGAGCGCCTCAAGGGCCTTGGCGGCCAGGCCGTCGCTCTCGCGGACAAGACCGAGCAGGATGTGCTCAGTGCCGATGTAGTTGTGCTTGAGCAGCCTGGCCTCTTGCTGGGCCAGGACCACGACGTTGCGTGCCCGGTCGGTGAATCTTTCGAACATGTCTCACACCACCCTGCTCGCGAAGCCGCGGCGTTCGACTAGCGACCGCCCGGCGGGGATCCGAGGACGGCTTCCGCGACCCTCCCAGTCTGCACCTCCCAGCGGAGTTGTCCATGACGGTCACGGCCGCCTTGCCCATTTCCGCCGTCCCGCCTACCGTGCATCGCATGACCGTCAAACTCGTGGTGCTGTACACCCATCCAGATAACGCGGACGCCTTTGAGCGGCACTATCTCGACGTCCACATGCCGCTCGTCGGCAAGATTCCCGGCCTGCAGCGAGCCGAGGCCGGCCGGATCGTGGCCGTGCTCGATGGCGGCGAGCAGACCTTCTACCGGGCCGCCGAGCTGTACTTCGCCGACCAGGAGGCCCTTCAGGCGGGACTCGGCTCGGCCGAGGGCAAGGCCACCGCAGCCGACTACCGGAAGATCGCCCCGCCAGGCTCAAGAATGTTCGTTGAAGCCCTCGACGACTGATCACCAGGCGAGCGAAAGCGGCGTCCGACCCAGGGTTCTGGCCGCCCGGAACGGCCTGGATGTCGAGCGAGCCAATTCAGATCTGCGATCAACTGGGTCCAGGTCCCCGTGACCTGCCTCGCGGGCCGCGGGCGGCCTGCTCGATCTGGTTCATCTGTGCGGCGAGTTCTTCAGGTGTCTGAGCGGTGAGGCTGGTTCCGCGTGGTGCGCGAAATAGGGGCCATGCGCGGTAGCGACTCGCGCGGGCGACCCATATCGTCACCCAGCGGGGATGCTGACGCCGGATCTCTGCTACTGCCTGCCAGTGATGCGATTCGTCGTCTGCCGGGATCCCGGGTCCGGGTGCGGCGGTAAGACCGGGAGCGGCATCGGCCATGGCCGATTCTCCCTTGTGGTCGGCTGGGTCGGCCGGAAGCTCACCGGGGCGGTCGAGGGGAGAGCCGCCGCTGTTCCTGCTCATCTGATGGACCGGTCATGGGTGGTCCAGATCGAACCATGCCCAGACGATTTTGCCGCCTTGCACAGGCGTCCATGAGCCCCACCTGTCGCTGAGCGCCTCGACGATTTCCAGGCCGCGGCCGCCTGCAGCATCGTCCTCGTGGGGCTGACTCACCGGGGGTTCAGGGCATGCGTCCCAGACCAGTAATGTCAGTCGGCCGGGATCGGCCGCAAGGTACAAGACCACATGAGCGGCTAGTTGCATTTCGACCGTCGCACGGATCGCGTTCGTCACCAACTCCGAGACGACCAGTTCGATATCGTTCGCGATCTGGTCGAGTTGCCAGGTGGCCAGCGTGTGCCTAGTACAGCGGCGTGCATGCGGCACCGCACTGGATACGGCGGCCACCTCCAAGTAGCTTCTGCCGATGCCTCGCCTGCGGAAGGCACCGCCGTCACAGGAGCGTGGCTCGCGACCGCCTGGAAGGTTCGGCCCGGTTAAGATGCCTGGGGTGCCGCTCATGTGGGACATCCGCCTCTCGCCTATGGTGCGCCCTAAGGGTGCAAGGCGGCCAGTTCAGCGCATGTACGTGGCACGCTCTGGTCATCAGTTACTCTCGGACGCTGGGTGCGTACACATACAATGCCACTGCCTCTATGGAGAATGCAACATGTGCGTTCGCTCCTGATGTGAAGCGTGTCGAGCGCTAAGCTACCGGCCATGCCCGGCCCGCCTACCGTCAGACTCCGCCGTCTTGCGTCTGAGCTGCGTCGGCTGCGCACGGGAGCTGAGCTGACCCGAGAAGATGTCGCCGAACGCACTGGCATCGACCGGGCGACGCTCTACCGCATTGAGACTGCGCGTGCCCGGCCCCAAGCCCGGACGCTACGCGCGCTCCTGGACCTGTACGCGGTAGGCGTCCCGGCGCGAGACGAACTGCTTGACCTGGCCCGTGACGCGGCGCGCCGCGGCTGGCTCAGTCCCTATGACCTGCCCGCCCAGTACATGACGTACATCAGCTTCGAGGCCGAGGCCGTTTCGCTGCTCAACTTCGAGTGCTCCCACGTGCCCGGCTTGCTGCAGACCGAGGACTACGCCCGAGCCGCCATCCGGCGCGGTATGCCAGACGGTAGTCGTGAGGACATCGAGAGCCGCGTCCGTGCTCGAATCGGCCGCCAGGAGCTCCTGCATGGCGACAAGCCACTGAAGCTATGGGCCATCGCGGACGAGGCCGTACTGCGCCGCCTCGTCGGCGGGCAGTCAGTGATGAAGGCCCAGCTTGATCACATTGCCGAGGCGGCGGAGCTGCCCAATGTTACGTTCCAGGTCATCCCCTTCAGCGCGGGTGCTCACCCGGGCATGAGCGGTGAGTTCGTCATCCTCCGCTTCGAGGAGCCGGTCGGCGCGGATGTGGTCTACATCGAAAGCATGGCCGGTGATCTATTCTTGGAAGAGCCACCTGACATCAGCCGGTATGCCGCGATGTTTGAGCACCTCCGTGCCCTCGCACTGCCGCCAGATGAATCAGTGGCGCTTGTGCAGGAAGTGGCAGGGGACAAGGGATGATCATGGAGTGGCGCAAGAGCAGCCACAGTGGCACCAACGGCCAGTGCGTCGAGGTTGCCGCACGTCCCGGCCTCGTACTAGTCCGGGACTCAAAGGATCCACAGGGTCCGGTCCTTGCCTTCACCCCCGATGAGTGGCGGGCATTTGCCGATGGGATCCGGAGTGGCGAGTTCGGTCTGGGCTGAGGCGTCCTGAAGGTGGACCGTTGATGAGGTTATCGCTGTGCCTCGTTGCAAGTCGCTGGTGGCAGCTGCGCCTTAGAGGTCACGGTCTGTAAAACCGTCGGCTAAGCCTACGTTGGTTCGAACCCAACACCTGCCACCACCAGCAGAAACAGCCCCTGGCCTGCGCATATGCGGCCGGGGGCTGATCTTGCCCAGTGCGGTTATGTGCGGCCGGGGGCAAGCGTATGCGGGTGCCTGTGCCCAATACGTGCCCAAGATCGCCGCTGGCTCAGTCATCGAGGCCGTCCGGCCCGCTCGTGGTGCTGCTGTCGTCTGGTCTGGTCGCTTCGAGGATGCGCCGCATGGCCTCGTCCTGCTGCCCGGAGATGCACTTGGCGTAGACCCGGAGGAGCACGTCCACGCTGTGGCCTGCCCATTCGGCGACCTGTGGCGGGGCCACTCCGGCGTTAAGCCATGTCGAGACGGCGGCGTGACGGAGGTCGTAGGGGCGCCGGGCCAGCAGCGACGCTGCTTCCGGCCCGCTGAAAGCTGTGTCGCGTGCCTTGTGGAAGACCGCGCGGTGGGCGCCGCCGCGGGCGCCGACGAACACGCGGCCGTGTGGTCCGGTGCCGTGCTGCTCAAGATGGGAGCGGAGCAGCGATACGAGTTCGGGGTGGACGGGCACCGGCCGGGTTTCCCCTGGCGCTCGGTGCTTGAGTTCGCGTCGCTCGCGGGGGCGGCCGTTGTCAGTCCAGCGCGAGCCGCTGCGTGGCTCGGAGTGCGTGAGCAGCATTTCTCCCCATCCTTGCTCGGGCAGGCTGATGAGGTTGTCCTGGCGCAGGTCCGCGGCTTCCTCGGGGCGCAGTGCGGCGTAGTACATGCAGCCGAAGAAGGCCACCATCCGCTTGCCACGCGGGCACTGGGAGGCTACGGCGGCCAGGAGCCGCCGGGCCTGGTCGCTGTTGACCACCGCTCGCGGGTCCACGGTCTTGAGCGTGCGGGGCCGGGTCCACTTGACGGCCTTGAGCGGGTTAGCGGGCAGCGCGTCGATCTCGATCGCGTATTGCATCGCATTATTGAGGACGGCACGCTTGCGGCTGGCGGTGTTGGCTGCGGCGGCGGTGCCGTCTTTCTTCTTGCTGATGCGGTCGAAGTGGAGCATGTAGATGACTCCCGGCTGCCCGTTCATGACCGGGCCGCCCAGTCGGTGACCCAGTCTGCGATGCAGGCCAGGGGTCAGGCGGTGCCGCAGTCGCGGCAGGTCAGCGCGGTCTCGGTCAGGTCGTCGCCGGTCTCGGCCTCGTCGCGGGTGATGTTGCCCGAGCCGTACTCGGGGCAGATCGGCTCGTGGTAGATGACCCGGAAGTCGTTCATCTGACGCCGCCCTTGCCGGGGGTGTGGCGGCGGATGAGCCGGGCGCGGTCAGCGGTGTTCGCGGCGTGGGTGGTGATCCAGTTCTCGGCGCAGCCCTGATGGCAGGGCACGTCCCTGGCCGGGGACCGGCAGGTGGTCAGCCCGTCGCCGAAAACGCACGGAGCGGGCGGGCCAGTGCGGGCGTGCCGCCAGCCGGGGACTACGCCTGCGGGCGCGCCGCTGGTAGCGTCAGTCATGCCGAGGCTCTCCTTTGCTTTTCGCGAGGTGGGGGATGGATCTGGCTGGCCGGGCCGGGGGATTGCAGTCCCCCAGGCCCGGCACTCATGTCAGGTAGCGGCCCTCACGGGCTTGATGTAGGCGTAGCCCTTGACCTGGACGCCCCGGTGGGGGAACTGGACTTCGCACCGGACGTACGGGCCGGACTCCTGATCGGAGCCGGGCTCGGCGATCACGGTGCCGCCGAACCTCTTGGCCCATGCCGCCATGGCGTGGAAGGTGTCCGGGGTTCCCGGGAACTGCATGTCGATGTCGCGGCTGAGCTGCGACAGGGACACGGCCCGGGGGCCCGGCAGGTCGGGGTTGCCGGTGAGCATCTCGATGAGGATGCTGGCGACCGCGTGGAGCGGCATCTTCGCCGGGCCGGTGATGGTGACGTAGTCGGGGATGTCGATGGCGGGCGCTGCGGTGCCCGCGTGGTCGCCGCCGCTGCTGGCGGCATCTGCTGTGGTGGTCATGGTCGTGGTTCTCCTGTCCTGATCGCGAGGCGGGGGATGGTTCTGCCTGGCCGGGACTGCTCAGGCAGCGTGCGCGGACTTGGCGGACACGACCGGCTCGACCGCATCGGCGCGGAACGAGCGGCGGATCTTGCTGTCGCGGCCCACCCACGGGGCGAACACCAGGCCGCGGACCGTGGCGAATTCATCGAAGGTCAGCCTGGGCTCGTCTCCGGCCACCTCGACCCAGATGGATTCCTTGGTCTCGCGCTCGGCGTCGATCGCGTCCAGGCGCACGGTCCAGACCGGCAGCCCGTCCCGTGACGTGGCCTGCCGCTCCTTGTCCTTGAAGTCCGGCCGCGGCTTAACCGCACCGGCCACCCGGAACTGGATGCCACTCGTCTCGATCAGAAGTCGCATGGCGCTGTCCTCTCTCTGACTGGCTTAAGCCAGTAGCTGTCAAGAGGGTAACGCCAACTGGCTTGAGCCAGTCGTATATGCTGGCCAGCGGCCACAGCCCGCCACGATGCGGAGGCCGAGCTACAGAGGGGAACACGGCCAATGAGCCAGGACCAGCGCGAAGAGCGCCAGCCACCGAGCAGGATGATCGCCGAGGCGATCAGGAGCCAGATCGAGTCAGGGGAGCTGCCGCCGGGAGCGCAGCTCCCGTCCGAGCGAGACCTCGCAAGCACCCACGGGACCGCGCGGAACACCGCGCGCGAGGCCGTGCGGATCCTCAGCGATGCCGGGCTCGTGATCACCGACCAGGGGAGGGGCAGTTTCGTCCGGACCGCCGCGACGCTGATCCGCCTGGGCAATGACCGCTATTCGCCGAAGCACCGGGAGACCGGGTTGTCGCCGTTCCTGCTGGAGTGCGCGAAGCAGGGCAAAACGGGCAGATCCGAGGTACTGAGCATCGAGCGCGTCCAGCCGCCGCAGGACGTGGCCGACCGGCTCAACGTGTCCGGCAGCGCCCGGTCGGTGCTGCGCCGCGAGAACGTGTTCTACGCCGACGACGATCCGGTGCACCGGGTGACGACCTACATTCCGTGGTCGATCGCCGAGGGCACCGGGCTGCTGGAGGACGAGGTGCCGCACCAGTTCGGCATTCACGGCGTCCTGGAAGAGCGCCAGCACGTGATGACCAGGATCCGGGAGGAAATCAGCACCCGGATGCCCCGCCCCGACGAGACGGCGGCGCTGGAGCTGCGGCCCGGCGTGCCCGTCCTCGATGTGTGGCACACCAGCATCGACCAGGACGGCGAGCCGTACGAGCTAACCCGCTTCGTCATGCGCGGCGACATGACCGGCCTGCTCTACGACGTGCCCGTCGAATAGCCGGGCCGGTGAGGCAATCGGCGCTGCCCCGCCTGGCGCTGCTGGCACTGATCTGGGGATCGGCGTTCCTGTGGATCAAGCTCGCGATCCGCGGCTTCTCCCCGGTCGAGGTCACCTTCGCCCGGCTCGCGCTGGGCGCGGCGGTGCTATTCCCCATCGTCCTGGCCCGCCGGGATGCCCTGCCACGCTCCGCGCGCATGTGGGCGCACATCACCGTGGCAGCGCTGTTCGCCAACGCGATCCCTTACCTGCTGTTCGCGGTGGCCGAGCAGACCGTCGCATCGTCCACGGCCGGGATCATCAACGCGACCACACCGCTATGGACCGTGCTCCCGGCCCTCGCCATCCGGCACCAGAAATCAGTGACGAGCTGGCAGGCAGCGGGGCTCATCGTCGGTTTCGGGGGAGCGCTGCTGATCTTCGCGCCCTGGGGCTCATCGTCCAGCGTGGCATCTGCTGGCGGCCTGGAGTGCCTGGCCGCATCGGTCAGCTACGCCATCAGCTACATCTACATGGACAAGTTCTTGGTTCGGCGAGGAATAAGCCCGATCACCCTGTCTGCGTGCCAACTCGCGAGCGCAGCAGTGATGCTCGCCATCGCCCTGAGCGTCACTGGAGCGAAGACACCGGACATCGGAGCCGCAAGCCTGGCAGGTCTTGTGATCTTGGGCGTCATCGGAACCGGCGTCGCGTACGTGTTGAATTACCAGATCATCGCCAGCGAAGGTGCCACTATCGCATCCACTGTTACGTACCTGCTGCCGGTTATCGCAATTGTGCTTGGCGTCCTGATCCTCGGCGAGAGCATCACCGTGACGGTACTCGCGGGCATCGCCCTTGTACTGGCTGGAGTAGCACTCACCCGCCGCCAGGCGAAAGCGGCAGTTCGGGACTGACTCTAATCCTTGGAACCAGGCTTCTTTGGCTCAACTCCCTGGTTGAGTTCTCTGGCGTACTTACGCATGGCCTTACGAATAGAACTCCGATACTGGCGATTCTCCAACTGGCGGCGGCGCGAGATACCGCCGCCACCGTCGTCATCGAACCATCGTGTAGCCTCAACCGCCGCTGAATCTACACCTACTCCGTTAGATCCGCGGATAGTGCACCATTCCTCGATGCCATCTGCTTCTTCATACTGCGCGCTGACAGCGTCATCGTATTTCCAAGTCGGAATAACTACTCGGCTATTATGATAAACCCAACGCTGCATCAGCAAGTTGACGCCCGATTGCGTCATGCTGGCGAAGCGGCTTCTTGGGTCGAGAGAGTCGGGGATAACGAGGTAGCTTGATGTAAATAGACCAGCGCGGTGGGGCTCGTTACCATCGACAAGTTCCGGCAGCGGCATCACCCGCGTATTTCCCAGCCACTGGCTTTGCTTCAATAGTTGATAAGGAGCTACCTCTACGACCATCAATGTATCGGTGAGGTCGATACCATTAGTTCGTAGAGCGCATGGGTGCTGAATTACCAAGATGTCCTTGCGTTCGACGGCCCCAACGCCCTGAACCTCCACGTCGAAGAAGATGTCACCCGTAAAGACCGGGCGCTCCGCAACCATATCGACGTCTCGGTACAAGTAAAGCTCGGCAGCCCAATCAGGGCTGCCTTCTGATCCGGGATACTCCAAGGCGTCGTCGGCCACGCTTCATCGTTCCCGCATTCGTAGCCCAAGGTTACCGTCTTCGTCACGGAATGTGACGAAGTCAGTCCGGTAGCGTTCGCGCCACTCGGGATCGAACTTATCCAGGGTCTCTTCTGGAGCCAGATGTCCAGTACCGTAATCGAAGAACAGAACTCGCTCGCCGCTTGCCCAAAGGTCTATCGGTGTTATTGGTGCGCTCTCAGTAATACGCATTTCAAACCAGGAAGCTACATCTTCGATGTGAAAGTGGCCTACGAGGAAGTCGCATGCAGCGACCAGGCTGGTGAGTTTGTAGCGATTGTCCCCCGACAACCGCTCGCCTTTGCGCCATTTCTGAACTGCGGGAACGCTAACACCTATGAGTCGAGCGACATCACGCCACGCAAAGCCCATCTCTCCAAGTTCGCTGAGGAGATCGACTGGACTCTGGATTCCCCGTTGCTGGGTAAGTACAGACCACTCACGCTGGTAAACCACTTGGTGGGCCTGTCCAGCGCTGATACTCAGGGTTCTAGCCTGTTCGCGAATCCTACCGATGCCCTCCGTAATGAGAACAACAGCAGTCCTGGTCGAAGGCGGAACAGGCGGGCGTGTAATGCTTTCAGCGGCAGTTCCCCGATCCTCTTCGATATCGGGAACCCAATCATGCACGAGGTGGTGGCGGGAAATCTTTGTATTAGGCATCGCTGCGGAACACCTCATTCCTCAGCTTGTCGGTGATCATGCTCTCGAACAGAACACGTACGGGTTCATGAAGCGCTTCAGAGATCGAGCCAAGCATCTCACGGTCGTACTCGGGAACAGGCCCCTCAGCCGTCCAAAAGCTATCTATATCCACCAGAAAGAACAAACTGCCGTCTGAGCTGCTTACTCGCCGTAGATCGGAAGTGGGATCCACGGCAAAGCCTTCTCGGGTACCGTAACGAAGAGCCAACATGTTGCCTGGCGGCGAGCCGTAGATCCCCAGCCCTTGCCACTGTTGGAGCGGGAGGGCAATCGCAGAGACAGTGCCTGGGCCAAGCAATGATGAGTGTATCCATTGGCTCCAGTCAATCTCCGTTTCTCTTGGAGGGCGAATCTCATTGATATACCGGAGGCCAACACGTTCAATTCCAGAAATCGGAGCAATCTTCATCCGTGCATCGAGGGCATGTATTGCTAGCGTCATGAACTCATGCCACCCCGTGTAGCGGCTGGCTTCGACGGTGAGAGCCTCCTTACGGACGGAGACCGCCAGCGTCATTTCGCGGTTCATGTAACGGGGAAAGTGCTCAGTCGTCGTTGCGGGTGTCGACGAACTCGGAGTAAATTGGAGGCCCAGTACTTGACCCGACCGCTCAATCGGCAATTGATCACTAAGAAGCTGCTTAAGCGCTCGACCCTCAGTAGGAGTCAGCACGTCGGCAGTAGGGTGTCGGATCTCTAGGGCGACCAACACGACCGGAGCATTAGGGTAGACCTCGTGCTCATCCATCTCTAGCATCGTACCTGGACAGCAACCCAAACGACAACTAGCTCCGGGCTCATCTTACAACTAGCTCGGACCCCATTGAGGGTTGCGACGAGTGCTGGCCCAGGGCGGGCATGCGCTCAGCGCCGTCCCGTGGGTCCAGGCGCTGTCTCTCGCCAATCCGCTCACCTACGTCAGCGAAGGCTTCCGGGCCGCGGTGACCCCGGCAGCCCACCTCAGCCTCCTGGTCATCTATCCCGTGCTCGCGGCCTTCACCAGCCTTCTGCTCTGGCAGGGAATCCGGCACTTCCAGCGACGGATCGTCACGTGAGGTCGACGCAAGCGCGAACCCGGTGCCGGTCTTCGGTCAGTGCCCGTCAGTCAGCCGGGAGAGACGACATCCGGTGGCAACGGCCGGCCCGGCCGGTTCCTGTTGCGGCGCTCAAATCTGCCCTGCCGTCTCACCCGGACCGGCGGACGTGACCCCCGGACCGGCGGACGTGACGTCCGCCGACGGCACTCACATCGCAGTGACCGACGAAGGCCACGGCCAGCCGATCCTCATCGTGCACCCCAGCAAGCGCACCTCCTCGTCATGGACCCGCGTGGCCCGGATCCTGGCGAAGCGGTTTCGGGTTCTCCGGTTCGACCGCCGCCCGTACCGCAGACCCGAGCGCTGACCGGGGCATGAGGCCGCTGGGGGCTTAGTTCAGCTCGGGTGTTACCGGGACTCCAGGATCACCATCGACTCGGCCGGCAAGTTGATGCCGTGGGCGAGCGAGAAGGCGTTTGTCGTGCTTTGGACGATGTTCGAGTCGGTCGCGTTCTGGTTATCCGCGCTGTAGGTCGAAGTCTGCAGCTGGCCGGACAGCGGCACGTCGGAGTGGAAGTTCACCGTCTCCGACGAGCTTGTGTTGGTGTTGATGAAGGCGATGGCCTTCTTGCCCCCGGGCAGGCGGGACTGGAAGGCCAAGACGTCCGTTGGGTCGGAGGTGGCCATGGTGCTGAGCAGCGCGTGCGGCTGGGCCAGCGCGGAGGCGAGCAGGTAGCCGTAGTAGGGCGTCTCCGGCACAGGAGGAGAGCCCGACGTGAACATCCCGTAGTCCGGGTTCGTGCAAGCGGCACCGGTGTTGCCATAGTTGTTCATGTCCCACCAGTCGGCGCTTTCCGCTCCGGCCGCCAGCCAGGACAGGACATCTCCGGCGGCGAAGAGCGCCCCGGTCGGAGTGCAGACGGTCGTGGTCTCGTTGTTGGACACGCCGGTCTCTCCGACGACGACCCTGGCCCTCGGGTCATAGGCGTCGAGCTCGCTGCGGATTCCCTTGTACAGCGAGGGCACCGACATCAGGGACTGCAGGACCTGCTGGTCGGTCGGGTTGCTCCCGCCCGTGCTGCCGCTGAAGCCGAACGGGTAATAGTGGGCGTCGACGAAGCTGATGTACCTGCCGTCCTGGCCCAGCACCGTGTTGTTCCACTCCGTGTTGTCGGGTACGGACGCACCCGCCACATCGCTGCCGAATGCCCAGGGCACGCCGATCTGAGCGGACGGCCCGGCCTTCTTCATGGCCACCAGGAACTGGCGGGCATTGGCGGCGTAGGAGGTCGCCAGCGTCTGAGTGCCCGCCGCGTTCCCCTGCGTTACCTGCGGACACGTTACGTTCTCGACTACGCCGTTCACCGTCGTGTAGGTGTTGGGGGTGTAGCCCTGGAAGTCCTCGGGGGGCTGGGCCAGCCAGTTGTTGACCTCCCAGCAGCCGTAGTTCTCGTTGCCGACCTCCCACAGGGCCACGCTGTCGCCCGGTGTCGTCTGCGAGTGGGTGACCCAGCCGGCCGCTTCGGCCGGCGTGCCCGAGCCGTAGTTCACGGTCACGAAGCTCTGTGCGCCGATCGCCTTGGCCTGAGAGGAGAACTGGTCGAAGTCGAGTGAGTCCGACGTCGCGCAACTGGTGCTGGTCACCACGAACGATGCGGTGGCGTCGTCGGGCAGGCAGTTCTGGATGTTCGAATTGGTCTGCCAGTCGTAGTAGTCGCCGTAGGAGCCGCCGCCGTAGCGGAGCAGCCCCATGCTCGCCGCCTTCAGCAGCGGCTGGATCACGTCCAGGCCCCCGTCCGCTGACACGTTGGCTGCGTAGATGTAGTCCCAGGGCGCTGCGTTGAGCCCGAGGGCCAGCGGCGACAGCAGGCTGCCCGGCTCGCCGGGCTGCGTCCCGGCGCTCGCCACGGCCGAAGGCGCCGCTGTCATTAAGACGGTCAGGCCGACGCACGCGCCGACGCGCATGGCGCGCCGCCTGCCTCTCGTCGCTCTGCCGGGCCGGTAGAAAGATCTTCCGGACGCTGCAACCACGGCCACTCCTTTGGTCAGTTAATGCACCTGAAGTTGTTAAAACCTTAACCGGTCTAGACCTTAACCGGTTAAGTGAGACAGTTCAAGAGGCCCATGAGAAAGGTCGCGAGACAGGCATCGCAACTATCGGATGATCAAGTTGGCCCTCGTGTTCGGCGAAGTCCTCGAAGTCCTTGACGTTGAGGGTCACGAGCGGCAGGTCATAGGTGAGGGCGCATACGGCGAGCCACGTGTCGTTGGCTGGCCCGGCTCGTCCTCGCTGGATCGCGCCGAGACTCGTCCCCATGCAGCCCGACGTCATCGCGCTCGCCAGGAGTCCTTCAGGCTCGCCGTCGGCCGCCGAGATTCGGCACCGAGCACATCCTGCTCGGCCTGATCCGCGAGGCCGACGGACCCGCCGCGCAGGTGCTGGTGGGCCTGGGCGCGGACCTGGACAGGGTCCGCCAGCAGGTGATCGAGCTGCTGCATGGCTACCAGGGCAAGGAGGCGAAAATCGCACACGCTGCGCTGCGTTCCGGCAAGGCTGGCCGGGGGAAGCGCAAGCTGCTGTCCCAGCTCCTCAGCGGTTTCGACTCGATGGAGTCGCGCCTGTCTGCCCTCGAGCAGCGCGTGGGTACCGGACCGGGCGTGCGCGACCTGGACCGGGAAATCGTGCAGCTCCGCCGCCACAAGGAATCCCGGCCGTAGTGCTCAGCGCGTTAAGTACAGATAACTTCGGATTGCGCTAAGCTAACCACAGATTTCTTCGGAGAAGGCGAAGGAAGTTGTGGATAAGACTGTCGTCTTCGCTGCGGAGGCGCCGGCAGCGACGATCTCAGACCGCGTGCATCGTGGCGAGCTTGCCCGGCTTGCGGCGGGTGTCTACACCACAGATGTTACGTCCGACCTGGTCGCCGTGGTGGCCGGCGAGTGGCACACGATCGTCGGCGGCATGTTCCCGGGCGCAGTTGTCACTGACCGCTCAGCCACGACCGGGGGGCCTGTGGAGGGCGTGCTTTACCTTGCCCATACAGGTCGGGACCGTGAAGTCGAGCTGCCGGGGATGAGGGTGACAGCGCGGGCGGGCACGGGTCCGCTGGATGGCGATATCGCCCTGCCCGGTGGTCTGTTCCAGGCTAGCAAGGGACGGGCACTGGCCGAGAACACGCGGCCCTCTCGTTCCCGGGGTGGCCGTGCCCGCCGCACCCTGGACACGGCCGAGCTAGGTGACTGGGTCGACCGGCTGCGCCAGATCGACGGGGCGCAGCGGCTCGCCGAGTACCGGGAGCACGCGGAGCGTGTCGCCAGCGCCGTCGGCGCGCCCGAAAGCGCAGTGAAGGTCCTCTCCCAGATGGTCGGAGCAGCCCTGGGCAGGCAACAGGTCGCCACGTCCTCCAGGGCGCTGACCGCGCGCCAGGCGTCGCTGCCGTACGACCAGGACCGGATGCGCCTGTTGGGCCGGCTCGTCGCCGGCCTGCGCGAGTCCGCGCCGCAGAACCGGCCGGTTCGCGATCCCCGCGACATGCGCTATACATACCTGCCTTTCTTCGAGGGGTACTTCTCTAACTTCATCGAGGGGAT